>Ga0302319_10013133_pt1 | contig 15552 bp, 10 predicted proteins | sample Bog_T0_2_FD_203319 | JGI IMG/M metagenome (GOLD analysis project Ga0302319, IMG submission 203319) | Peat permafrost microbial communities from Stordalen Mire near Abisko, Sweden - Bog_T0_2 | ecosystem: Environmental > Terrestrial > Soil > Wetlands > Peat | place: Sweden: Abisko, Stordalen Mire... | reverse complement strand
CAGTGTCCGCGCGGTCTCCACGTCGCCGTGAACCAGCGCCGGCGTTCCGCAACACTGCTGCCCTTTGGGAACCACGACTTCCACGTGATTCTCGGTTAGCACCTCGATCAGGTCAAGCCCCGTGCCCGGATAGAAGTAGTGAAAGGAACAGCCGGTGAAGAACGCCACGCGCATCTTCGATTGCGGCGCCGGAATGACCTCGGGCACGCGGTCGCGCAGGGGATGGGCCGCCGGCGCGGGGAACAGGCGATTTCCGTCGAAGCCCGCATGCTTGCCCAGAATCGCGAAGGGCGAGCGCGGCGATATGGTCCGCAAACGCAAATCCTCGCGAAACACGAGGCTCTGTAGAACGGCTGCCAACTTCATGGTCCCGTCGAGCACCGCCGGTTTCTTGAGCCCGGCGAAGATCGCGGCTTTCAGCCACGGCAGCCCGTTTTTCTTGACGATGGCGGCGCGCAGCCCCAACATGATGCGGTCGAATTGCACGCCCGAAGGGCAGTTCTGCATGCACGACTTGCAGACCAGACAATTGAACAGCGTGTCGATAACTTCCTGATCGTCGAGCGCCAGGTCGCCCGCGAGCACCGCCTCGGCGATGCCGATCTTGCCACGCGCTACTCCACCCTCGTTCTTTTCCGTGGCGTAGACCGGGCACACCGACATGCAGAAGCCGCACCGCATACACCGGTCCAACTCCTCCCGGACCAGGGGAAAATCCTCCAGGCCGGTGAGTGGAGGCGCATCACTGGCGGGCATGCGCGGCCTCTCGCTCCGGCACCAGTTTCCCGGGATTGAAAACGCCGGTGGGATCGAGGGCGTCTTTGATACTGCGCATCAGATTGAGGCCGCTCTCGCCGAGTTCGTTCCCCAGGAATTTCATCTTGGCGATGCCGATGCCATGTTCGCCCGAAAGTGTCCCTCCCAGGCTCAAGGCGGTATCGAAGATTTCTTCCACCGCGCGATGGACGCGCGCCATTTCCTCGGCGTCGTTCTTGTCGGCCAGGATGGTGGGATGCAGATTGCCGTCGCCGGCGTGGCCGAAGGTGCCCAGGACCAGGTTGTATTTACGTCCGATGTTGCCGCACGCTACCAGCATCTCGGTGATGCGGCTGCGCGGCACGGTGGCGTCTTCCAGCACCACGGTATTGTTCAGAGAGGCCAGGGCCGGCAGCGCGGCGCGGCGAGCGGCCCAGAGTTGATCGCGCTCCGCATCGGAATTTGCCAGCCGCAGCGTGCCGTGGTTGGCGGCCACGGTGCGGATCACGGCCTCGGCCTCGCGCTCCACCACGGCTTCCGCCATGCCGTCCACTTCGATCAACAGAAGCGCCTCGGCATCGGTGGGCAGCCCGACGTGGGCATATGCCTCCACGGTCTCGATGGTTTTGCGGTCGAGAATTTCCAGCGTCGCCGGGATCACCTGCGCTTTGATGATGCCGGCCACGGTGTTGCCGGCGTCTTCGATGGTCTGATAAGTGGCCAGCATAGTCCGGCGGAACTTGGGCGCGGGAATCAGCTTGACGGTGATTTCGGTGATGATGCCGAGCGTGCCCTCCGAGCCCACAAAGAGGCTGGAGAACTCATACGCGGTGACGTTCTTGACTGTTTTGCCGCCGAAGCGGACCTGGTCTCCGTTGGCCAGCACCACTTCCATGCCCATCACGTAGTGCTTGGTGACGCCATACTTGAGGCCGCGCAGGCCGCCGGAATTCTCCGCGACCGAGCCGCCCATGGTCGCCGTGGCCACCGTGCCGGGGTCGGGGGGATAGATGAGTCCATGAGGCGCGACCGCGACGTTAAGTTCCTGGATCACCACGCCGGGCTGCACGGTGGCGGTGAGATTCTCGGCGTCGACTTCCAGAATCCGGTTCATCCTCTGGAACGACAATACGATTCCGCGCCGCAAGGGGATGGCGCCTCCGCTCAGGTTGGTTCCCGCGCCGCGCGGGTAAATGGCGATACCGCGTGTCCGCGCCAGGTTGACGATGCCGCGGATTTCCTCGACGCCGGCCGGCATGACCACCACGTCGGGAATCTGACGGGGAACGTCGGCCGTGGCGTCGAAGCTATAAGTGACCAGGTCGACTTTGCGGGTGAGCACGTGCTTCTCACCCACAATCGCCCGCAACGCCTCGATGACGGATTTATCTAACACAAGCCCCCCAGAGTTTTTGCGACAACCGCTCCCTACGGTCGCGGCTCGGCAGGTGCATTCCATAACCGAGGCGCGCCCGCAGGGAGCGGTCGTGGCCGCACGCCGCTAGAAGTAGAACACCTGCACTTGCACGGTGAACTCGTTACTCGGGCGGATGGTCGAGCCGTTCTGCGGCAGGGCCCGGGTGTACTGGCCGGTCCATTTCAGGTTCTGGCCGTGGAGGTAATAACTGAAACCGCCACCCCAGCGGTTGATGTCCTTGGCGCCGTTGACAGCGGCCACGAAATCCTGCGTCTCAAACTTGGCGAACGGTTGCAGTTTGGCCTTGTGGATGTAGTAGGCGCCCTCCAGCAGGTAGTTGGTCTGGTCGGTCAGGGTGGGGAACTTGGTGCGGCCGTCGAAGTGCATGATGCTGGCGTTAAACCCGATCTCATCGCCGCCGTTCACCGGCGTATCGCTGGCGGCATTGGCGGTCATGGAGCGGTAAGTGCCCTGCTTGTCGCCGCCTGCGTCGATGGCCAGAATCTTCCTCTTGCCCAGCGCCGTGCCGGCATATGCATATTCTTTCTCCGGCGAGAAGAAATCGTATTGCAGGTAGAGAGCCGGCCGCGGAGCGTTGCGCCCGTTGGCATCGCGCTCGCCGTCGAAAATGCCGCCGCGGTATTGCAGATGATCGTTAAAGAAATAGCCGCGTGCCTGGAACCCCACGTCGCGCAAGGCCGATTCCACCAGGGCGGCGTTGTTCACGGTGGATACGGCGCTGATGTTCACGGTGTAATAGCTCAACGTGGATTGCAGAGCCTGGCGGGAGCTCGGCACCAGCATTTCGCCGGCGGAGAGTTGCAGATAAGAGCCCACTTTGTATTCCGCCCAGGCATCCTGAATCACAAAACCCGGCGAAGTCGCATTGCCCGTGGTGAGGGTCTTGGTGGCCGCCGTTCCCGAAGGAGACAAGCCGAGCTTCGGATCGTCAGTCTGGAAGAAGAAGTTGATTTTATCGCCGATGGTGCCGCCGATCATGATGCGGTCGCGCAGCAGGTAGAAGTTCTGCGCGTAGCCCTGATCGCCGGCCGAGGGCGCGGTGGCGTCCTGGGTCCAATCGGCCCAGAACTGTCCCTGGAAGCCGAACTTCACGGTGATGTCTTCGGTCTTGAGTTGCAGCTGTGCCGAAGCGGGCGCGGGTAGCAGCGCGAGCATCAGAACGCCAGCGGTGACGCTGAGCAGCGTCCGTTGAAAGAGAGTATGGAACATAGCGATCACTCCTGTTTTCTTTTCGTTGTGCGCGGTGCGAACTGTGCTCACTTCGTCACCACTGGAATCATCCACGGAAATACATAAGCCATCAGAAATACCGTCACGCCCACCAGCGCGGCGAGCACGATACTGTGCAGGAAGACATAGCGCAGAATGCTGCCTTCATTGCCCTGCTGTCCGGTGGCAACACCTGCCACCACGATGCTCTGCGCGTCGATCATTTTGCCCATCACGCCGCCGGCGCTATTGGCCGCCGCGGCCAGCACCGGCGATACGCCCACCTGGCGGGCGGTGATCTGCTGCAAGCCGCCGAACAATACGTTGGAAGAGGTGTCGCTGCCCGTCAAGGCCACGCCGAGCCAGCCCAGCAGCGGAGAGAAGAACGGAAACAGCACGCCGGTGCTGGCGAAAGCCAGGCCCATGGTGGCGTCCAGGCCGGCATAGCGCGTGGAGTAGCCGAGCGCCAGCATGGCCGCGATGGTCAGCAGCGACTTGCGGATTCGTTTCAGCGTGCCCAGGAAGATCCAAACCAGATTGCCCACCGTAAAGCCCGACAGCAAGCCGCCGATTATCCCCGCGAGCAACAGGCTGGTGCCGGTCGCCGACGCCCAGTTGAAGACGAAGATGGCGGGTTCCGCGGCCGGCTTGGCAACCACCGGCTTGGTACGCGTCACGGCTTTGTGCAGCACCGGCACGTTGACGCTCACCGAAGAAATTCCGCTCATGAAATTGGGCTGTTTTGCCGTGCCACCGTTTAAGAAGGTCTTCACCGGAGTGAGTCCCCAGGTGAAGACGAACACCGAGAGCAGGATCCACGGCATCCAGGCTTGCAGCTTCCGGCTGCCCGTGTGCGCCGGCCGGTTACTATGCTCCGTGGCGCGCTGCACGCCGTCTTCGTGATCGAAAGACCAGACCGTTGCCGGCTGCCAGAACCGGAGCAGGATCACCAGGGAGATCATGGAAACCACCGAGGCCCCGATGGCCGCTAGCGAAGGTCCAATATAGTTGCTGATGACGTACTGCGTGCCGCCGAAGGTCAGTCCCGCGGTGAGGCAGGCCGGCCAGACTTCCATCATTTGCTTGCGGCCGCACATGGTCCAAACCACCCAGAAGGGAACCATCACACAAAACAGCACCAGAATGCGGCCGGTCATGGCGCTGAGCAGATCGACCGGCAGTCCCGTAACGGTTGCCAGGGTGATGGTGGGGATGCCCAGGGCGCCGAAGGCCACCGGCGCGGTGTTGGCGATGAGGGCCAGGCCGGCAGCCTGCAACGGGCGGAAACCGAGCCCGATCAGCATGGCGGCGGAGATGGCCACCGGAGTGCCGAACCCTGCGGCTCCTTCGATAAACGCACCGAAGCAAAAGGCGATCAGCAGCACTTGAATCCGCCGGTCGCTGCCCAACCCGGAGATGGTATCTTTGACGACTTCGAAATCGCCGGACTTCACCGTTACGTCGTACACGAAGATGGCCCCCAATACGATCCAGCCGATCGGAAAGAGACCATAAGCGGCGCCCATGAGCGCCGCGCAACCGGCCAGTTGCACCGGCATACCAAATACCAGGACGGCCACTCCCAGCGACGCTGCCAAGCCGGACAATGCGGCCCAATGAGCCTTCACATGGCCAAAGGCAAGAAGCCCCAGCAGAACAACTACTGGCAGGGCGGCAACCAGCGCGGAGAGGCCGAGACTACCCGCAACTGGTGTATAAACCTGAGTCCAATTAATCATTTCAGATCTTAATACCTTATTTAGCTGAATAATCCCACGGGTTAAACACTATGGTCAATCAGGTAAAACAATGAGATTCGCCGGCCAGGGCGCCTACTCGACCTCAACTACCGCATGATCCACGAACGGAACCGGCTCTATGGCGGCGACGGAGGCCATGAGTTGCTCGTCGTCCGGGCCGCCGCCATTCAGTACCCGCGCCATGGCGCCCTCATCGAGTTCGCCTTCCCACTTGGCAACCACGATGGTGGCGACGCCGTTGCCCACCAGATTCGTCAAGGCGCGCATTTCCGACATGAAGCGATCTACACCGAGCAGCAGGGTCAGGCCTGCCATGGGGACCGTACCCACGGCTTGCAAGGTGGCCGCCAGGGTGATGAATCCGCCGCCGGTAACAGCCGCCGCGCCTTTGGAGCTCAACATCAGAATCAGGAGCAGAAAGGCTTCCTGGGACCACGTCAAATGCGTGTTGGTGGCCTGCGCCACGAAAATGGCGGCGATCGTCAGATAGATGGAGGTGCCGTCGAGATTAAAGGAGTAGCCCGAGGGAATCACCAGTCCGACCACCGACTTGGAGCATCCCAGGGCCTCCATCTTTACCATGATGCGCGGCAGTACCGATTCCGAAGACGACGTGCCCAGCACGATGAGCAACTCTTCCTTGATGTACTTGATGAATTTCCACACGCTGAAGCCGTGCGTGAAGGCAATTAGACCCAGCACCACGAATACAAACAGGATGCTGGTGATATACACGCATGCCATGAGTTTGGCCAACGGAATCAGTGTCTTCAGACCGTAGTGGCCCACCGTAAAGGCCATCGCGCCGAACGCCCCGAGGGGTGCGGCCTGCATGATCAGCCCGATCACGCCGAACATCAGGTGAGCGATTTTATCGCAGCCGGCCACCAGCGTGCGGCCTTGCCCCAGGGCGGCCAGGGCCAGCCCTACCAGAATCGCCAGGAACAGGACTTGCAGGATTTCGCCACCTGAAAAAGCCCCGATGAACGTGGTAGGAATGATATTCGTGAGGAAGGCGACGGCGCCCAGGTGCTGCCCCTGGGTGGCGTAGTCCTGGATGGCCTTGGTGACCACCAACTTCTTGGCATCCACATTCATTCCCGCGCCAGGCTGGATGAAGTTCACTACGAACAGCCCGATCAGCAGAGCGATGGAAGTCACTACCTCGAAATACAACAGCGCCTTGATGCCCACGCGCCCCAGCTTGCGCATGTCGCCGATGCTGGCGATGCCCACCACCACGGTGAAGAAGATGATCGGACAGATCATCATGCGGATCAATTTGATGAAGCCCAGGCCGAGCGGCTCCATCGCTTCCGCGGTCGATGGGGATACGATCCCCAGCACTACCCCGAGGAAAATTCCAACAATTACCCGGAAATAAAGAGTGCGATAGAACTTTTTCGACGTCTTACCCTGCGGCGTTGCCATTGGCGGGACCTCTCTTGTTGCGGCGGCTGCGAAGCTGCGCCCAGCTTCGAGGTGTTGTCCAACCGGACCGTGTCACCTTTTAAGACATTAATACCTTATAGTTGTGTAATACCACGGTGCGTTGAATACCGGATATCAGGCAAAACACTGATCTCAGCTTACCTTACACTGCCCAAAACTTCGACAGATACAGTCAAAACAACGACAATCAGATATAATTGTCTCTGAAGGGAAATTTTGATGACTTTCCGTCCCGAAGATGCCTTGGAATATCATTCCTCGCCGCCGGCGGGCAAGGTCTCGGTGGTTCCCACCAAGCCCTGCCGCACGCAACGCGACCTCAGCCTGGCTTACACCCCGGGCGTAGCCGTACCGTGCCTGGAAATCGAGCGCGATCCCAGCCTCGCCTATAAGTACACCGCCAAGGGCAACCTGGTGGGCGTGGTGACCAACGGTTCCGCGGTCCTCGGCCTGGGCAATATCGGAGCGCTGGCGGGCAAGCCGGTGATGGAAGGCAAGGGCGTGCTGTTCAAACGCTTCGCCGATATCGACGTCTTCGATATCGAACTGGCTTCCGCGGATCCGGACCAGATCATCCTTGCCTGCCAGATGCTGGAACCCACCTTCGGCGGCATCAACCTGGAAGATATCAAGGCCCCCGAGTGCTTCTATATTGAGGAGCAACTGCGCAAGACCATGAAGATTCCGGTCTTCCACGACGATCAGCACGGCACCGCCATCATCTCCGGCGCGGGCCTGCTGAATGCGCTCGAATTGGCCGGCAAGAAAATCGCGGAGATCAAAATCGTCTTCAATGGCGCCGGCGCCGCAGCCATCTCCTGCGCCGCGCACTACATCAACCTGGGGGTGCGCCGCGAGAACATCGTCATGTGCGACACCAAGGGCGTGATTTTCCAAGGCCGCACCGAACACATGAACGCGTATAAGGCGCGCTATGCCTCCTCCACCACGGCCCGCACCCTGGCCGAGGCGTTGGTGGGCGCCGACGTGTTCTTCGGCCTCTCCAGCGCCGGCGCCGTCACTCCGGAAATGGTGATGGGGATGGCGCCCGACCCCATTATTTTCGCCCTCGCCAATCCCAATCCGGAAATCGACTACAACGTGGCCCTCGCCGCACGGCCCGACGCCATCGTGGCTACCGGCCGCTCGGACTATCCCAACCAGGTGAACAACGTCCTCGGCTTCCCGTTCATTTTCCGTGGAGCTCTGGACGTGCGCGCCACTACCATCAACGACGAGATGAAACTCGCGGCCACGCACGCGCTGGCCTCTCTGGCCAAAGAAGACGTCCCCGATTCCGTGCTCCGCGCCTACGCCGTGGACCGCATCGAATTCGGCCGCGAATATATCATCCCTAAACCCTTCGATCCCCGCGTTCTGATCTGGGAGGCTTCCGCCGTGGCGCAAGCCGCCATGGATTCGGGCGTGGCGCAGACCCCCGTGGACATCCACCAGTACCGCGAAGCGCTGGAACGCCGGCTCGGCACCGCTCACGGCGTGATGCGGTCCATGATCAATAAAGCGCAGAGCGCTCCCAAACGCGTAGTCTTCACCGAGGGCGAGGAAAGCAAGATTCTGCGCGCCGCGCAAATCCTCATTGACGAAAAGATTGCCGTTCCCATCCTGCTGGGCAATGAAAGCCGGATTCGCGCCAAGGCCGAGGAACTACGCCTGCACCTGGGCGGCTTTGAGATTGTCGACCCGCACAAGTCCTCGCGCCGGGATCTCTTCACGGAGGAGTTTTACAGCCTGCGCCAGCGCAAAGGCGTAACCCGCACGGAAGCCGCTCAGTTGGTGCTCAACCCGGTGACCTTCGGTAGCCTGATGGTGCGGCTGGGCGATGCCGACGCTCTCATCGGCGGCCTTACCACCCACTATCCCGATACCATTCGTCCGGCGCTCCAGGTCATCGACGTACGCCCTGAACTGCGGCGCGTGGCGGGCGTCTATGTGCTGATCACGCAGAAGAGCGACATTTTCTTCCTGGCCGACGCCACCGTGAATATCGAGCCCAGCGCCGAAGATCTGGCGGAAATCGCCATTATGGCCGCGGAGAAGGCCCGCCGCTTCGGCCAGGAGCCGCGCGTAGCGATGCTCTCCTTCTCCAATTTCGGCAGCACGCCGCACCGTCTTTCCTCCAAGATTCGCCAGGCCGTGGAACTGGTGCGCCGCCGCGCCCCGCTCCTCATGATCGATGGAGAGATGCAAGCCGATACCGCCGTGGTGCCGCAGATCATCGAGGAAACCTACCCCTTCAGCACGCTCAAGGGCGGCGCCAATGTGCTGATCTTCCCCAACCTGGAATCGGGCAACATTGCCTACAAGCTGCTGCAGCGGATTGGCGGAGCGGAGCTGATCGGTCCCCTGCTGGCCGGTCTCTCCAAGCCCGTTCACGTGCTGCAGCGCGGATCGGAAGTGAACGACATTGTGCACGTAGCGGCGATGGCCGTGGTGGATGCGCAGGAGGTGGGAAAACCCTACCATTCGCTGCAAGGCGCGGTGGCGGTTTAGAGAAGACCGGGGCTCATACCGAGCCGCGACCAAAGGGAGCGGTCTGCCGGGAATTTGTTACCGGGTTTCCGGCAGGTCGCCTTAAATCGACGTCAGCCCCTCGCGCAACGCGTATCGCGTGAGTTCGATGGTGCTGTGGATCTCCAGCTTGTCCATAATGTTCTGGCGATGCGATTCCACCGTCTTGGCGCTGATGGTGAGCAGGTGCGCGATCTCCTTGACGCGCTTGCCATCCGCCAGTAACCGCAGAACTTCCTGCTCCCGTCCGGTGAGCATCTGCAGCGGCGACGCCGGCGGCCGCTCCTGGGCGCTGGCCTGACGAACGAAATCTTCCACCAGGGTTCCGGTGATGACGGCGCTGAGATACGGCCGGTTCGCCATCACGCTGCGCACCGCCTGATTCAGTTCCTCGAAGGCGCTGTCCTTCACCAGGTAGCCCAGCGCGCCGGCGCGCACCATTTCGCTGACGAAACGCCGGTCGGAATGCATCGAGAGCCCGATCACCCGCGTGTTGGGACACTCGGCGCGGATCTGGCGGGTGGCCGTAATGCCGTCGATTCCCGGCATCACGACATCCATAATGACCAGGTCCGGCTGCAATTCCCGCGCCAGGGCCACCACGGAGGCTCCGTCGGAGGCCTCCCCAACAACGGTAATATCGGGCTGCTGGGCCAGCAGGCTGCGCAGCCCCTCTCGCAGGATGCGATGATCGTCCGCCAACAAAATCCTGATGTTCACATGCCACTTTCTCCGGCGCCGCGCCGGCTTCCCACTGCGCTGCCCACCACTTCCGCGGTGCGATCCAGGGGCAGGTGGATCTTCACCGCGGTTCCTCTTTGCGGTTCGGTGCGGAGCCAGACCCGGCCGCCCAGATCCGAGACCCGTTCCTGAATATTGAACAGGCCGAAGCCATCCGCGGATTCAGCAATTCCCTTCTTGAGGTCGGAAAAGTCGGAGAGACCGGTCCGGCGGAAACCCCTGCCATTATCCTTGACCAGAATCTCCACGCAGTCGTCGAGCCAGCGCAGACGGACGGCGACGTCGGCGGCGGCGGCGTGTTTGGCTACGTTCACCAACAGTTCGCGAACCGCCGAAAAGAGGAACACGCTGCTTTCCTCCGGCAATGTGCCCGACTCGCCCAGACGGGTGAATGCCACGCGGTACCCGTACTGTGCCGCCATGGTTTCGGCCAACCATTTGAGAGCCGCTTCCAGACCAAGCTGGTACAAAATAGGAGAGCTCAATTGGTAGGTGAGGGATCGGGTTTGGTGCAAGGCCTCCTCCACCAGGCTTTGCACCTCGGCGATTCCCGCTTCCAGGCGCGCATCCGCCACCTGGACCCGCATGGGAGCGATCTTCATCTTCGCCGTGGCCAGAAGTTGGCCGACGTTTTCATGCAGCTCAGCGGCAATCTGCCGCCGTTCGCGGGCCTCCACCACGGTCAATTCCGCCGCCAGCTTACGCAACTTTCTGCGGTATTGCTCCAGCTTCTGCTCGGTTCGCTTCTCTTCCGTGATATCGCGAATCACGCTGACCCAGCTCACCAGGTCGCCCTCTTCGCCATAGAGAGGCATCACCATGTGCTGCGTGGCGAAGACCTCTCCGTTCTGGCGTCTCATGTGGAACGCCGGAATCCGCAAGTAGCCGTTTTCGCCCAATGCTTGCAGGGCCATCTCCTTGAATTTCGCAAATGCCGCGTCGTCCACATGCAACACGCGCACCGATTGGCCCACGATCTCCGCGCGCGAATAGCCGAACAATTTCGTAGCCGCGGGATTGCAATCGATGATGATGCGCGACTCGGCGGAGACGATCAACAGGCAGTCGCGCAAGCTGGCAAACGTCTTGTTGAGCAGTTCCTGCGATTCGCGGAGCGCTTTTTGGGTGGCCTCGCGCTTGAGAATGTCCAGGCGCAGCCGGCTGTTGAGATCCTCCAGTTGCACCGAGCGGCTGGTCACCAGTTCCTCCAGGTGTTCCTGTTGCTCCCAGAGCGCCCGTTCCGCGGCCTTGCGCCGCCGGATGTTGAGCCAGAGCAGCGAATTCAGCAGGATGAGAAACAGAAACAGCGCCGCTCCCACCAGCGTTCCCACCGGGTGCCGCTCCCAGAACGACGCCGGCATGTTGGCGATCATGCTGTCTTTGGGCAGCGCGCTGAGCGGGATTCCGAACCGCCGCAGTTGCGCATAATCGAACATGTAACGGTTGGGGCGGTCGGCGGCGAAGCGCAGCACCGGAATCTGGTCCGGATTCTCGCCGCGCAGCACTCGCAGGGCAATTTCCCCGGCAGCCGCCCCCTGGTAAAATCCGCTGATCAGCTTGCCGCCCACAATGCCCGAGCCCAGGTTGAAATCCCACGCACCGTAGACGGGAGCGTTGCTGGCCTTGGTAATGGCCGCGGCGCTTTCGTCATATTCGAAGAAGCGGCCCGTCTTATCGTGCGAGAAGAAGGAATAAAAGACCAGGCTGTTGGCGGGCAGAGCGTGCAGCGCAGCCAGCAGATCGGGCATGCTGTAGTCTTCCAGGAACTTGAAGTCCGCGCGGCCGGCATAGGAGGGCATCAGCCGCACCACCTCATCGTGCACCGTTTGCCCGGTCTCGGTCATTTCGTTGACTACATAAATGTGGCGGGCTGCGGGATGCAGCCGGAGGGCCAGGTCCAGGGTGTCCTTCACATCGGCTTCTTCGCTCACGCCCGTAAAGAGGCGATGTCCGGCAAGATCCTCCTCTTGGAAGTAGTTGACTCCGCAAAACACCACAGGGGTGTTGGGAAACAGGCGATCGCGATACTCGCGCAGGAAATCGAACGCGTTGTTATCCGTGGCCACAATTACGTCGAAGTGGTGCGACGTGAACTTACGGGCATACACGTCGGGAAACTGCACCAGCGAATCGGGCCCGTAAAATCGCTTGGTGTCCATGTATTCAATGTAGATGTTGGTCGCGCCCAGTTCGGGAAGCAGCACGGAATCGAGTCCGCGCCCTTCGTCGTCGGTCCAGCGGTATCCCTTGTAGTAGGAATGCAGGACCAGGACGCTCTTGCCATGAACGGACACCGCCGTGGCCGCGGCGGGGCCGTTATCCGTGGCAAACGCCGGGTGGACGAGGCCGAGAATGATGAAAAATAAGAACCCGTAAAACACGGAGACCTCAAACGCGGGAACGAACGGCGCGGCCTTGCGTGCTTCCACTGAGGAGACTCTCAGCTATAACACGGATGTTAGCATGCTCCAGGGCCGGAACCTACCGCGCGATTACCCGATGCGCCGCGTACTCCGTGGAAAGCAGCAGAGTGTCGTTGCTGGTACAGCGCACCACCACCTGGTAGGCGGCGGGAAACTCCGCGTATCCCTCCGCCGCCAGTTTCTCCCGTAGCACGCGCAGCGATTCCGGCCTGCAAAGAACCACCCCCCTCAGAAATTGCCGGTAACGTTATCCGAAGTTGACTTAGAACCGTGAGTACTCTCTAAGTACCGCCAAGACTGTCGCTCCGGCTCCGGCCTTCGCATAATAGACTCGTTCCACAAAAAAACCACGACTCAAGAACGGATTCGACGATGGAATGGGCTGAGCAAGTGAAACAAATGGAAAGCATCAGCGGCGACCGCCGCGATGATCGGCGCTATCAGATTCAACTGGAAGTGCGCTGGAAGCTGATTCGGCGGCGGCGCGTGCTGGATACCGGCGTGGGCCACACCGTCGATTTGTCGAGCGGCGGCATCCTCTTTGACCCCGGCCGGCAACTGCCCGTTGGCTTGAATGTAGAACTGGCCATCGCCTGGCCGGTGCTGCTGCGCAACGAGGCGCCCATGCAACTGGTCGTCTCCGGACGCATCGTCCGCTGCAGCGGCAACCGGACCGCCGTAGTCATGGCGCAACACGATTTTCGTACTGTGGGCGCGGCCGCCGATCGCCCAGCCGCCAACGGCGTCACACGGACGCCCTCGGCGTTGCTGGCCAACGGCTCGGTTATGGCGGCTTTGGGCAAGTACCGGTAGCCGGTTCAGCCTTGCCGGCCGCGGCGCGCCATAGCGGTCTCCGGCGTACTCCAACTGCTCGCCGGAGGTCCTGGCGGGGGTAGTGCGGGAGTCTCGGGGATCACCGGCTTTTTCACCTTGCGATCCAGACGATTGGCGATAAAGGCATCGCGCGCTTTGTTGTATTTGGGGGTTCCGGGCTTGCCTTCCACCGTAGCCCATTCCTCCGGTGTGATCTCCTGCAAGAGCGGGAGGTACTTCTGATAGTAATTCCGCATCCGCTCCTGCACCGGCTTGAAGGTGGAGTGGTACAACTGAAACAGAATTTCGTCGGGCGCCGCGGCCGTCATGATCTGATATACGTGCGACGCCTTCTTGACGCGGGCGGCGCGCAGCGACGTTTCCAGTTTCTTGGCGCGGGCATCCAGTTTTTGCCAGGGTTCCAGTTCGGCCTTTTGCATGTCCGTGGCTTTTATCAGACCCTGTTTCTCCTTCACGGTGAATTTCTCGGTCAGGGCGTAAAGAAACGGCCCGAATCGGGCGGCGCGGGAGTGGGCGTCGTCGGGCAGCAGACGGCTGTTCTTCTCAAACCGTGCGATGCCCGCCAGGTTCAGTTTGGGCCCCTCCAGGGCCGGCGAAAATAACACCAGCAGGCCGGCTTCCTCCAACGCCTTGAGTATTTCGGAGGGGCTATCTTCCATACTGATCCGCTGCAGTTCTTCCCCCAGAACGCGCGCGGGAATCAGTTTCTCGACCTCGGCCTCGCGGGCGTTGGCCACCTGCATCTGGGTTCGCTCCTCCACGGTGAACCCCAAGCGGACGCGGAAGCGGATGAGGCGCAGCAGCCGCGAAGGATCGTCGTAGAACCCGTAGGTGCTAATGGCGCGGAGTTCATGGCGTTCGATGTCCGCCAGCCCGTTCATGGGGTCGAGCAGAAGCCCGCGCGAGGCTTTATTCAAGCTCAGGGCGATGGCGTTGCAGGTAAAATCGCGTCCCCGCAGGTCTTCCTGAATGGTGGCGGGGGACACCTGGGGTTTGGCCCCGGTTCGGGCATACTTTTCCTGGCGCGACATGGAGACCTGCGCGGTGACGCCGCTCGAGAAGACCAATTCGGCGCTCTTGCGGTTCTCTTCGACGGAAACGGTTTGGGCGCCGGTACGTTCTCCCAGGCTTTTGGCCAGTTTCAGGGCGTTGCCTTCGATCACGAAATCGAGGTCGCGGATTCGCAGACCAGCCAGCATGTCGCGCATCGCGCCGCCCGTCAGGAAGAGGTTCACATTGGCCTGTGCCGCAGCCGCCTGAACTTCTTCCACCACCCGGTTCTGGTCCGGACTCAGGTGGCTTTCCAACATGTAGATGTAGTCGCTCATCGCGTGCTTTCTCGATTCCCCACTTCCCGCGGGCGGCCCTGGTAGGGACCGTTCAGGCCCTGGGGTGGTGTTCCGCTACCGTTTGCCGAAGTCTGGACCGCATGACATGGGTATAAATCTGCGTGGTCGAGATATCGGAGTGCCCTAACATGACCTGCACGCTGCGCAGGTCCGCCCCGCCCTCCAACAGATGAGTAGCGAAGCTGTGACGCAGCACGTGGGGCGTAAGTCCATGAAAAATACCGGCTTTTCTGCCATGCGCGGCCAAAAGCTTCCAAAAACCCTGGCGTGTGAGACAACCACCGCGGGCGGTTATAAAAAGGTATCGGCTGGCGCGGCCCTTGAGCAGCGCCGCGCGCCCCGTCTCTAGGTAAGCCTCGACTGCGCGAATGGCCTCACGGCCCACCGGCACCAGCCGATGCTTGTTTCCCTTGCCGGTGGTGCGGACCACCGCCATATCCGCGTTACAATCGCCGAGCCCCAGGCGGCACAACTCCGAAACGCGTAACCCGGTGGCATAGAGCAGTTGGAGCATAGCCCGGTCTCGCAAACCGGTCGGCCGGTTTCCGTCGATGGCTTGGATGATCTTATCTATATCACTTAGATTCAGGAATTTAGGAATGTTTTGCCATTGCCGGGGAGTGCCTAGAAACTCCGTGGGGTCAGTCGAGATCTGACCTTCCCTCAGGAGAAAACCGTAGAAGCCGCGTAAGGTGGTGAGGTGCCTGGCAATCGACCGGGTGTTGAGACCCACTTGGAATAAGTGATCCAGGTAAAGCCGCAGACCCTCAGGGCCGGGAAGCTCCGCCGATTCCCCCAGGAAGCCGGTGAACTTCGCCAGGTCCGAAGAGTAGGCGTCCAGGGAGTTGCTGGAAAGCCCTTTCTCAAGACGGCAGAAGTTGAGGAACACGGTCATCTGATTATATAGATGAGGCGTTTCGGCCGTGGACGCTCCAGACATCGTGCCAATGATACAATAAGCCGCGAAATGTTTGAAACATTGTTGTTGCAATAGAGGAACTTTTGGCTGGCTCGACGACAAAAAAAGCGCTGATTCGCCGTTTTCACCGGGAAAACCTTGC
>Ga0302319_10013132_pt1 | contig 15552 bp, 13 predicted proteins | sample Bog_T0_2_FD_203319 | JGI IMG/M metagenome (GOLD analysis project Ga0302319, IMG submission 203319) | Peat permafrost microbial communities from Stordalen Mire near Abisko, Sweden - Bog_T0_2 | ecosystem: Environmental > Terrestrial > Soil > Wetlands > Peat | place: Sweden: Abisko, Stordalen Mire... | reverse complement strand
CGCGATCAAATCGATCCGGAGACTCCTCTGCGGCGGGCGCTGGCTCCGGATGGCGATACGGTGATGTTTCGCGACCGTCCGCAGCATGTGGCGGGATGGGCGGCGCGGTTTTTGTTTCGGCAGGAGCAGCTGGATTTGCCGATCGGCAGGCTGTCGGGCGGCGAGCGGGCGCGGGTGCATATTGCGCGGCTGATGCTGCGGCCGGCGGATCTGCTGCTGCTCGATGAGCCCACGAACGATCTGGACATTCCGACGCTCGAAGTGCTGGAGAGTAACCTGGCGGAGTTTCCCGGCGCGATTGCGCTGGTGACGCATGACCGGTTTTTGCTGGACCGGTTATCGACGATTTTGCTTGCGATGGATGGGACGGGCGAGGTGGAGTTCTTCGCGGAACTGGCGCAGTGGGAGCAGGCGAACGCGGTAAAGAAAACTCCGGCGCCCAAGTCGGCTTCGAAGGAAACATCCGCGGCGGCTCCTGCCAAGAAGAAGCTTTCCTGGAAAGAAGCGCGCGAGTGGGAGCAGATGGAAGAAGTGGTGATGAAGGCCGAGGAGTTGCTGCAGTCGAAGCGGGAGCAACTGGAGATGCCGGAGGTGGTGTCGGACCCGGTGCGGCTTACGGCTGCGGTGCGGGGGATGGACGAGGGGCAGGCTGTGGTGGACGAGTTATACGCGCGCTGGGCTGAATTAGAAAAGAAGCAGGCGGGATGAAGTTATGGAACAGAAGCAAAAAGCGGAGGCATTGAGGCGCCTTCATCACGGTCCGGACATTCTGGTGCTGCCGAACGCGTGGGATGCGGCGAGCGCAAAAGTAATCGAGCAGGCGGGATATCCGGCGATTGCGACATCGAGCTCCGGGTGTGCGGCTGTGTTGGGCTATAAGGACGGCGAGATTGTGCCGCGCGCGGAGATGATGCTGCTGGTGGGCAGGATTGCGGCATCGGTAGAGGTTCCGGTGACGGCAGACCTGGAAGCGGGTTATGGCGATCCGGTCGGGACGGCTTTGGCGGCGCTTGAGGCAGGCGTGGCGGGGCTGAACCTCGAGGACAGAGTTCAGGGCGAGATGGTTGAGACGGAACTCCAGGTTTCGCGAATCCGGGCGATTCGCGCGGCGGTGGATACGACGGGGATTCCTTTGTTACTCAATGCCCGAAGCGATATTTATTGGGCCGGTGACGGTGATGAGGGTAGTCGGCTGGAGCGAACCATCGAGCGGCTGAATGCTTATCGCGCCGCGGGGGCGGATTGTTTGTTTGCGCCGGGCGTTCGCGATGCGGAGACGATTGAATTGCTGGCGAAGGCGGTGAATGGGCCGTTGAATATTCTGGCGCAGCCGGGGTCGCCTTCGATTGTGGAGATGAAGGCGCTGGGAGTAACTCGGGTGAGTTTTGGGAGCGGGCCTTCGCGAGTGGCTTTGGCGGCTTTGCGGGGGTTTGTTAGGGAACTGCGGGAATACGGGACATTTGGGGCGCTGGTTTGAGGCGGGCGATCATCTGCTGCGCCATACGGGTATGCCTTAACGGTTTGCCGGTCTCGGCCCAAACAAGCGACGACGTAGCTGAAGGAATCAGGCAGGGAATCCTTCGAGATCTTTCAAAGAGCGGCATGGATGTTGGCAGCATGGACGTAAAAATAGAATCCGTGTCGGTTCGCAATGCCGAGACCATCGCGCTGGCATCGTTTTCCTCCAAAGGCGGCACCGGGTCACTGAAGCTGATGTACACGATGGAAAGGCTTGGAGACGGGTGGCACATCAAACGCCCCCCGGGCAAAACCGAGGAAGCAGCATATCGCGAACTCGAGGACGAAGACGGGATAAAGTTTAAAGTACGAGAGCGCAGCATCCTGGCCACGCCCGGCGGCAGAAGTTTTGGGCTGACCGGCTTCGGTCTGGTCGACTCCAAAGGTAGGTTCATCGAGCTGGAGCTGGCTGACCGGACCGCCGTTGACGGAGTTATCGTGACAAAGGAATTCGGGAAAATCATCCTGAAATCGATGAATCCCGATGTCTATATGGCGACAGAGACTCAGATCGGGAAAATGCACGCTTATTTGTCCGCCCGATCCGGGAAGTAATGCGGCTGTCCGATTTCGATTACGAATTGCCTGAGGAGTTGATCGCGCAGGAGCCTCCGGCCCAGCGCGACGGAGCTCGAATGCTGGTGCTGCATCGCGCGACCGGCACTTGGGAAGACAGGCGGTTTCGAGAGCTGCCGGAGTATTTGCGCGCGGGTGACTGTCTGGTGCTGAACGATTCCCGGGTTTTGCCTTCTCGATTGTTTGGGCAGCGCGGCGATCATGCGGGCCGCATTGAAGTCATGTTGATCGAGCCGGTTTCCGAGGATGCTCGCGAGTGGCGTGCGTTAGTTCGACCGGGACGGAAGATGCCGGTGGGCGAGGTGGTTCGGTTCGATGACCGCTTCTCCGCTGAGGTTGCAGGGCGCGGGGAACGGGGCGAGCGGACGATTCGGTTTTCGGGCGAGGATGTTTATTCGGCTTTGGATCGGCTGGGGCACATGCCTTTGCCGCCGTACATCCGGCGCGAGGACCGGGGTGCGGATCGGGAACGGTATCAGACGGTGTTTGCGCGTGAGCGGGGATCGGTGGCGGCTCCTACGGCAGGTTTGCATTTTACGGGCGAGATCCTGGAAAGGGCGGAGGGCGCGGGCGCTCGTATCGCTCACGTTACCTTGCATGTAGGGCTCGGGACCTTTCAGCCGATTGAGCGCGAGGACTTCGAGAAGCATACTTTGCATTTCGAGCGGTATTCGATCGGCGAAGAGTCGTGGCGTGACATCGAGTCGGCGCAGCGCGTGGTTTGCGTGGGAACGACCAGCGTTCGAGCAGTGGAATCGGGCGGGCGGGCGGGGGCTACGAATTTGTTTATTTATCCGGGGTATGAGTTTCGGCGGGTGGGGGCGATGCTGACGAATTTTCATTTGCCGCGCACGAGTTTGTTGCTGCTGGTGTGCGCATTGGCGGGAACGGAGTTTGCGTTAGCGGCTTACCGGCATGCGGTTGAGCAGCGGTACCGGTTCTTCTCGTATGGGGATTGCATGTTGATTCTGTAAAATGAAGGTTCTATGACATTGGAAGAACTGGAACGGGAATATTCGCCGCTCCGCGAACAGGCATCTGCCGTGCGGAGTTATCTTTGACTCGCCTAAGAAGAAGAAAGAATTAGAGCGCACTACCGAGTTGATTTCAGAGCCTGATTTCTGGTCGCAGCCCGAGCGCAGCCAGAAGGTGATGCAGGATCGGAAACGGCTCGAAGAAGCCATCGAAAACAGCGATAAGATTGCATCCCTGACAGACGATCTCGACACCCTTTTCGAGCTCATGCGCGAAGGCGAAGCGGTGGGCGCAGAGATCGAAGCGTCGATGAAGAGCTATTCGCAACTGCTGACGCAGCTCGAAACCGAGATGTTGCTATCGGGCGAGAACGATTCGCTGAGCGCTATCATGACCATCCATCCGGGCGCGGGCGGTACCGAGTCCCAGGACTGGGCCGAGATGCTGATGCGGATGTATCTGCGGTGGACGGAGCGGCATAAGTTCGGCACCGTGATTACGGATCGGCTGGAGGGCGAAGGCGCGGGGATCAAGTCGGTGACGTTCGAGGTGAACGGACCGAATGCGTACGGGCAACTGCAGTCGGAGATCGGGGTACACCGGCTGGTGCGGATCTCGCCTTACGATTCGGCGGCGCGCAGGCATACTTCGTTTGCGTCGGTGTTTGTTTATCCCCAGATCGATGACGAGATCAAGATCGACATTCAGGACAAAGATCTGCGGATCGATACGTTTCGCTCAGGAGGCGCGGGCGGGCAGCACGTAAACATGACGGACTCGGCGGTTCGCATTACGCATTTTCCGACGAATATTGTGGTGCAGTGCCAGAACGAGCGATCGCAGATTAAGAACCGCGCGAGCGCGATGAAGCAGCTTCGCGCCAAGCTTTACGAGTATGAGCTGGAGAAGAAGCGGGTGGAATCGCGGAAAACCGAAGATACGAAGCTTGAGATCAACTTCGGGAGTCAGGTGCGGAATTATGTGCTGGCGCCGTATCGGATGGTGAAGGATTTGCGGTCGCGGCTTTCGATCGGGGATCCGATGCGGGTGCTGGATGGCGATCTGGACGAGTTGATACACGCGTGGCTGGTTTGGCATAAGACCGGCAAGACAGCGAACGATGTCGGCGGCGATGAGCTTCCGGATTAAGGAGGCGGCTGAATCGCTGCGAGCGGGACGTCTGGTAGCCTTCCCGACCGAGACGGTTTATGGGCTGGGCGCGAATGCGCTCGATGCCGAGGCGGTCCGGCGCATCTTCGAAGTCAAGGGACGTCCGATGACCAGCCCCCTCATCGTGCATATGGCCAGCATTCTGGCGGCCCAGGAACTCGCGCTCTTATGGCCCGATGCAGCTCAGCGCCTCGCGGAGAAATACTGGCCGGGGCCTCTGACCGTTATCGTTCCGAAGAAGTCGATTGTGCCCGATATTGTGACGGCGGGGCTGCCGAGCGTGGGGTTGCGGATGCCGGCTCATCCTTTGGCTTTGGAGTTGTTGCGGGAGGCGGGAATTCCCCTGGCTGCTCCGAGCGCGAATCGGTTTACTCAGCTTTCGCCGACTACAGCGGAGCATGTGCGCGCCGGGTTAGGCGATGCGGTGGATCTGATTCTCGATGGCGGGCCGTGTTCAGTCGGAATTGAGAGTACGGTGATCTCGCTGGTGGGCGCACGGCCTAAAATCCTGCGGCCGGGTATGATTTCGCGGCCGGAGATCGAGGCTGTGATTGGGCCGGTTGAGGTGGGCGCGGGAGCGGAGTCGCCGGGGCAACATGCGAAGCACTACAGCCCTCGGACGCGGGTTGTTTTGGGGGATTCGCCGGCTGTGGGACGGGGGTTCCGGCTGGATCGTTCGAACATGCCGGCGGATGCGGCAGGCTATGCGAAACGGCTGTATGGGGTTCTGCGCGAACTGGATGCGGAGGGCTATGACTGGATCGTGGTGGAGATGCCGCCCGATACTCCGGAGTGGGCCGGCGTTCGGGATCGTTTAGAGCGAGGGGCGGCGGACCTCAGTTGAAGAGGTCTTCGAGGGAATCTGCATCCAGCAGACGCAGACCCACCTGTTTAAGCTCGGGTGCGCCGAGAGAATTGATTCGCTCAGTGGCCCAATCGGGAACCGCGCCGAAGCGTTTACCCGCCTGAGCGAGCAGGAGTTCGCGCTCACCTTCAGCACGGGCGGACTTCAACATGGGGCCGAACAGGTCGTGTTCCGCGAAATCGGTCAGGATCGGCATTCTCTCAGTCTCCTCTTTAATGACGTGCCCCAGACTCCTGAGTCCCGCCAGAATCGATAGCTTCGTGAGCGCTTCGGCTCGGAACTCCGGCGCGCTGTCCGCAATCTTTCCCAGTATCCGCCGGACTGTATCGTTCACGTCCGAGATACCAGCCAGGATGCTAAGTATATTGTCGTCCAGACTGGCGCTGCGGAGCAATGGCTCGCCGGGCACTTCGCGGATGTCCATGATTCGGCACTGGAAGGAAAGTTCGGGATTGGCGAAGCCGCCCTGCATGCGCAGCGGCGGCTCGCCGACATAGAGCACAAGTTGCTCCGGGAATCGACTGAACCGGCTGTGTATCGCCAGGTAGTATTCCAGCATTCGAAGCGACATCCGAGGATCGTGGGTGCTTTGCAGCTCCAGATGGATGAGCGCGCCGTCGGCCGTTTCGCCGAGCAGATCGGCGCGTCTGCTTTTTACTTCCGGCAGATCGGCGTTGAGCCAGCGAACCGCTTCGCGGCAATGGAGATGCTCGAACAGACTGACCGCGCGGCGGGTAAGAATGCTTTTCAGCGAGAGATCGTATTGCTGCATGAAGCCCGAACACTATTAGTGTGGGGAATGAGAGGAATTCTCAAGGGAGCTATGACAATGAGTGACGGGCATCGCGAAGGATCAGGCTGAGGCCTCCGAAATAGAGGTCGCGCTCGATTTCGAAAGCCGCATCGACCGTGTCGCCGGCTTGCCATTCGCCTGCTCGTTCGCCCATGCCGAAACCCTTCATCAGCAGGCTGCGGGTTCCCTGTTTGAGAGCCAGCTTCATGTGTTTCTCTTTCCAGACCTGCGGCGGGCCGGCGAGTTGCGCGCCTCGCACCGCGAAATGCGGTCGCGGATTGTCCATGCCAAAAGGCGCGATCCTCTGCAGCGCTTCGTAGAGAGCCTCGTCGATTTCAGACAACTCGAGCACGGCATCGATTTCGACTGTGGGCTGCATGTCTTCGAGCGTGAGGCTGGCGCGGGCGCAGGACTGCAAGCGGTCTCGAAGAGTCTCGAGCGAGGCCGCGGGAAGGGTGAGACCGGCGGCGTGCGCGTGGCCTCCGAACTTCGTGAAGATTTCGCGCATGGATTCGAGCGCGTCGAGGAGGTGGAACGCTGCGATGCTGCGGCCGGAACCCTGCGCCACTCCGTCCTCAATACCGAGCACAATGGCAGGCCGATGATAGCGCTGCATCACGCGGCTGGCGACGATCCCGACCACGCCTCGATGCCAGCCTTCGCCCCAGAAGACGAGGGCAGCTTCGTCGTCGGTCACCGGCTGGGCCAGGCAGCGCTCCAGGATCTCGTCGACAATCGCCCGCTCAGCGCCCTGGCGTTCTTTGTTGAGCGCGACCAGTTCGTCGGCGATTGCGGCCGCTTCCTCCGCATCCGCGGTAAGGAACATGCGAACGGCTTGTCCCGCGCTCTCCATGCGTCCCGAAGCATTGATGGCGGGTGCGATGCGGAAGCCGACTTCAGTCGCGCTCGGGACCTTGCCTTCAAACCCTGTAGCGCGAAGCAGGGCTATGAGGCCGAGATTGCGGGCGTCGCCCAGGCCATTCAATCCATGGCGGACGATAATGCGGTTCTCGCCGGTGAGCGGCACGATATCGGCAACCGTGGCGATTGCGACGAGTTTCAGCAGCGATTCGAGGACGCGATAGAGGCGGCCTTCCGGCCATCCGGCGCCTTTGAGAATCGCGTGCGCGAGTTTAAACGCCACGCCCGCGCCGCAGAGGTTCTTGTTGGGATAGCCGCAATCGGTGCGGCTGGGATTAACGATGGCAAACGCGGGCGGAAGTTCGGTTTCAGGCAGATGGTGGTCTGTGACGATGACTTCGATGCCGATTTCGGCGGCGCGCCGGACGGCCGCTTCGGCGCGGATGCCGTTATCGACACTGATGACGAGCCTGACCCCACGCGCGGCGGCCTCTTCCATGGCGGCGGGCTGGAGTCCATAACCGTCATTCAGCCGATGCGGGATGTGCCATGCGACATCGGTCGCGCCGGCCATTTCGAGGGCCTTCTTCAGCACCACCGTCGAGGTCACGCCATCGACATCGTAATCGCCATGGATTTCAATCTTCTGGCTGAAGGCCCGGCGGATGCGCTCGACCGCGCGGTCCATATCTTTGAGCAGGAACGGATCATGGAGGTCTTCGAGACGCGGATCGAGAAAGCGGGCGGCGTGAGCGGGATCGCGGTATCCGCGGTTCCACAGGATGCGCGCGGCGGCACACGGGACGCGCAGCGCTCGAGCCAGTTCGGCAACGTCACCTTCGCCCGCAGTGCCGGGAAACACCCAGCGGCTAGTTGTTGGAGTAGAAACCGCCGAGGCTTTCGTGGGAATCATCCTCGTCGTCGTCGCCACCGGGGAACAGCGTGCTGATTTCCTCGCAGGCTTCGAGGAACTGATCGTACCAGTCGGGCCGCGCTTCGTAGACGTAAAGGTGCGAATTGTAATCGAAGGCGAGCTCAACCATACAGGTGGAGCCTACGTAGCGGCGGGCGGCGCGCAGACGCGACTCGTATTGCCGTTGTTCGTCGCGTTCCACGCCACTGCCTTCCAGTTCGTCGAGAGCTTCGAGGATTTCCTCTTCTTCGAATTCGCGCGAGGCAAACAGAATGAGCTTCTGTCCGGCTTTGCGGGCGGCGTCGAGGAACATCCGGTAATCCGGGAACGTGTCGGTATCCCACGAGACGAGCGGGAGCGACTCAAGGCTGCCAGGCACGCTTCGGAAAATGCCGAATTCCGAGGCGGCCAGGTAGTCGAGGATTTCGCCTTTGAGGGTTTCGAGGTTAAGGTCCACTTTACGCAGAACCAGAATAGCACCGGAAGCGGCGGTCTCAGACAATTTGGGATTGCCGTGCGTCTTAATGTTTATGTTGGTGAAGAGAATGATGGCATCGGTGCTGGTGGCAGGGGCGGCATGGGGGCAGCAGGCGGCCCCGGATCCCGCGGAAGCCGAGAAGGCCCTGCGGCAGCGGGTCCAGGAGTTTTATCAGCTTCAGGTGGACAAGAAATTCCGCGCGGCCGAGGCTTATATCGCGGAAGATACGAAAGATCTGTTTTATGCCAGCGGGAAGCCGGACCTGGCATCGTTCAGCATCGCGAAGATTGTCATGAAGGACAACGACACCCGGGCGGACGTGACGGTTAAAGGTAAGGTCAGCATGTTTGTGATGGGTCAGGGGATGGTGCCGATCGATCTGCCGACCACGGGCACATGGAAGATTGAGGACGACAAGTGGGTCTGGTACGTGGATCGGTTGGCGGCGATTCAGACACCGTTCGGCGATGTTAAGCCCGCAGCCAACGCTCCGCCAGCCGCGGCGACTCCCGACATCTCAGCCCAGGTTAAGAATTTCGACGTGGCGTCTCTGCAAAACATGGTGCGGGCTGAGCCCTCAGGTGTTTCGCTAAGCGAGGATCAGCCCGTTCAATCTGTGACGATCACCAACGGGATGCCGGGCTCGGTGGACCTGACGCTGCAGACCAAATCGATTCCGGGTATCGGGATCGAACTCGGGAAGACGCACCTCAATGCTGCTGAGAAGGTGAAGCTGACGCTCACGCGCAAAGGCGATACGCCTGCTTCAGGCAATGTGCGAGTGGAAGTAGTGCCGCTCGGCGTGACTTTGAATATTGGAGTAAGCAGCCGGTAACGTTCAATTGCCCAGGGATTCCGCAGGGCTCGCCCCGCCGCGATTCAGCACGACCGCCAGATAACCCATCGCGGTGGCGGAAGGCTGCCCCAGGTTCGACGTCAGGAACGCGTTTCCGTGGGCGAACTGGAAGTTGCAGTTGGCGATCATGTAGCCCTGGAAGCCAACAGCGACGTCGGACAGACGGAACACCGCGCTGCTGCCGGGCGGGTAAGCGCCGGGCGCGCCTTGAGGGAGTGGGGCCGGCGCATTGGCGGGGGGCGATGGCGCTCCCGAGCCATAGAAATTCAGGTTGCACGTGCCGATTTGCGGGATCGCTCCGTTTGCAAAGGGATCGAGCGAGGTGTTTGCGATCACCAGAATCGTGTCGAACCCAAGCTGGTTGCTGACGAACGGAAACAGCAAACTGGTGAAACATTGGAGGATTGAGGGGCCGGTGAGCGGGGTGGTGGTGGACGAAACCGCAAACGCGGGGATGCTGGTGGATGCTCCCACGGGAGCGAAGCTTACGGAGGCCCCTAGCGCGGTGCCCGTCGTCACGGTACCGGCGGGCCATGAAAGATAAACCGGGATGCTGTAGGTCTCTACCGCGGCGGAGTCGTTGATTACTTCATAAATCACCGTGACAGTGCCCCCCAGGTTCGGGACAGCAGCCAACGGCGGAGCTCCGACTCCCGTGGGCAGACCGTTTGCGGCCGTGGGAACGACAGCGGCGAAAGGCGAAAGGGGGCCAGTCTCCGATGCGGTAAGGATGAGCGCTCCCTGACCTGCGGTGTCGGTGCTCGGGGCTACGGGCACATATACGGTTGTGCTAGCCGGGACGTTTGTGATGACGATCTTGATTCGCGTGGCCGAAGTGGCGACGTTACTGGCGCCGGGGGTGTTGGGAAATGCGGCGGGTACATACCCCGTCTCGGTATTCGAAGAGGACCACGCGAGCACGGACCCGTTGGTGGCTGCCGAGCCGCGCAGCTTAAACGCCAGCGGATAGGATTCACCGAACTTAACGAAGAATGCAGGCAGCGCGGGCGCTTGCGTCCCGCAGGCGACGATGGCGGCAGGCGCGCCGGACGGTGCGCCGTAGGCGTTCCCCGACGTGGTCACGCCAGCTACGCTCTGGGGGCCAAGCCCGATGGCGGTGTACGCCACGGGAGTCGCAGCAATCAAAGAAGGACTGGTGTTGCCGGCGAAGAAAATGAAGACGGATTCGGCGATCGGCAACGAAAGGCCGACCGAAAGCGGAGCGGTCGAAGCATTGACTCGGATGTTCGTGATTCGGATAGTGGAAGTCCCCGGCGGGATCGGAACACTGGTAAAGGTAAGAGAGGCACCGGTGGGATCGATCACCCCCTGCGCGGAACCCGATGTGGTTAGAGCCAGGGCTTCGGTATACGCTATGGTGGCTCCTGAGGCCGAAAGGCTGGCGCTCGTGACCGGCAGAGCGGGCGATATGGCGACTTTGATGGTGGCTGCGCCCCCGGTTCCCGAACAGGTAAAGGTCAGATCGCCAATGAGTTCGGCGAGACCTTCGTTACGTATGAATACGGGATTTGAGGCTGGATTGGAACAGGTGGTCTGAGCGCTGAGAGCGCCCGCGAGAAACAGGACGGCGGTAATCAGGCGCATTTGCAAAACAGATCCCCGGGAAAGCTACTGGCGGTCGGATTGTCTTTTCATTGTAAGCAAAAAAAAAGGGGGGAGCTTGTAGCTCCCCCCTTTCGGTACTGCTCAACAGCACTTAGTTGCCGTTGGAGTCAGCCGTGCTGCCCGTGTTGCCGCGCGGCAGAACGATGGCAAGATAGCCCATCGCAGTGTTGGTGGGGTTCACGAACATACCGGGCTGGAGACCGCCGAGGATGTAAGCAAACGCATGGCCGAGGTTAAAGGAGCACTGGGCGATGATGTAACCCTGGAATGTTGCCGGGTTAGCCGTGTTCACGCCGAGAGCCTGAGTGAGAGTGAATGCATACGTCTCACCCGCGAGGTAGGGCTGGTTGGTGCCTTCCGCGAGGTTCGGAGCGGTGACCGCAGTGGGGTTGGTTGCACCGGAAACACCCGACTGGTAGAAGTTCAGGGTGCAGAGGCCGGACTGGGTCGTGGTGCCGAAGGGATCCTTCGTGGTGTTCGAGATCGCGATGCCAGTCTCAAAGCCATTCGCATTGGTCACGAACGGGAAGAGCAGGTTCGTGGTGCAAGGCGCGAAGGTCAGAGTGCTGGTGGTAACAATCGAAGCAGCAGTCGAAGAGAAGCTCGGGACGATGCTGGCAGCGGTGGCCGGTTGCGGGGCAAGACTTGTTGTAACAGTCAATGCCGCGCCCGGGGTCACTTTGTTCGAGCCTGCGGTCAGAAGAACCGGGATCGAGAAGGCATCCAGCGAATTAAGGTTGTCGGTGGATACTTCGTAGATTGCGGTCGCGGTTGTACCTGAAACGGTGAGCAGGACGAAGCCGCCAGCGTAGGCGGTTGCGCCCGAACCAACCGTGCCCGAGAAGCCGGACGAGGTCGTAGCCGTGGTGACGTTGGCTGCGCCTGAGGGTGCTGTTTCACTGGCCACCAGCGTAAGGACAGCGCCGTCTCCCGTAACGGGGGTGGTTGTCGTACCGATGGTACCGGCGTTAACAACCTGGCCGACGTAAATTCCCAAGCCTGCGGGAACGTTCGAGAAAACCAACTTCACGCGCGTCCCGGAGTTCGGATAGTTTACAGCGGTAGTGGTACCGAATGCGGTGGTAGTGGCGGCACCACCAGAGCTGACGGCGGACAATGCAACCTGACTTTGTTCATCAGCCTGCGTTTTGAATGCATTGGTGAAGCCCTCGTTAACGGCGACAAAGAAGTTAGGCGAGTTGCTGGAGTTGGTGGAACTGGTGTTGGACGAGGAGCAGACCGCATAGGTGCTCGTGTTGCTGCCGCCGAACAGAGTACCGCTGGTCGAGTCGCCCTGATCGCGATAAACCTTGCCGGTGTTCGCGCCGAGGCCAGAGAACGCATAGGCGACGTTGATGGCGCCCGAGGGAGTCGGCGTCACGCCCGTACCGCTGATGAAAGCCTGAGCGGCGATCGGGGTCGGGAGCGAACCGGCAGTGCCTGCGGGAAGAGACGAAGCGTTGATGCGGACGTTGGAGATGGTAACCGTAGTCGCGCCGGTCGTGAAGGGCACGGCGGCAAAGCTGACGGAACTTCCGATCACGGTACCCGCGACGGAGGCGCCATTGATCGTGGCGAGCGCTTCGGTGAAGCTGCCGGTGATCACCTTGCTGGTGATCGAAACAGCGGGGGACAGATACAAGCTAATGTTAGCTGCACCGCCTGCTCCTGACGCCGAGCAGGTGATGGTAAGCTGGGGCAACAGTTCCGTCTGGCCTTCCTGGCGGATGAAGCTGGCGCCTGCCGGGGCCGAAGCCGTGGCTGTCGTGGTGGTGCTGCACAAATTCTGGCCAAACGCCATGCCGGTAAACATCATTACCGCGCAGGACAGGCCGAAAAGTTTCTTTCGAAAATCTGCCATATTTCCTTCTCCTAAGTAAGTGGTTTTGTGAATTGGTCGAAGTTCCTGCAACCTGAGCCTCAACTACAACGAATCTCTTTGTACAACCTTCAGGGAACTTCTCCGTGTCGGGCGGAGGTGAGACATGCCGGCGTTCCTAAAGTGGTCGGCCAAGGCGGTACATCTTGACTGGTGCAGGCGTTCTTGTATGATTCAATTGCCTGCTACCTAAAAAGCAAAATTGCGTAAAACCGGACTGCTAAATCGTTCGCTCAGTTGGAGCAAGAACATTAATACCCCAGCCAAGACAGGTTTGTCAAGGTGAGGGATAGTGGATTCCTGCCAACTACACCTGCCAAACTTGAACTATATAGCTTTTGGGCGGGATATGGCAAGAGTTTTATCTCAGATGATTAAAATTTCATGTTGCCGGGGGCCATTGCCTCAAGTTGGCGGAGGATAGTGACGAGTTGCGGATCGGGATTCAACGCCACGGCTGCCTTCATTTCCGTGATTGCTTCGCCCAGGCTGCCGGATTCGGCCAGAGCTTTCGCGAGGCTGAGCCTGGTGCCGGCCACGCGGGGATCCAGCCGTGCGGCGGTCCGCAGTTCTGCAATGCTCCGGGACAGTTGCCCCGGTATCTCCAGCATAATCCGCCCCAATGCGTCATGGGCGGGAGCGTAGTTGGGATCGATTACGATCGAGGCCTGGAGTTCGGCGATGCCGGTGTTCTGTTCGCCCAGCGCCAGGGAAGCGACCCCTTTGTTGTAGTGAGCGGTGCTCAATCCGGGATCGAGGCGCAAAGCCTCGTCTTCTTCAGCCAGACATTCGCGCATTCGGCCGGCCGCGAGGAATGCGGCGCCCAGACTGGCATGAGTCTCGGCGGCGGAAGGCCGAGCTTTTGCCGCAACAAGAAGCTCCTGGATAGCCTGTTCCGTTTTACCCTGGCGCTGAAGAATATTTCCGAAATTCAGATGCGTTCGCCAGAGCGAAGGATTGAGGCGAAGGGCGGTCTCGGCTTCCCGCTGCGCCTCAGCAAGTTCTCCGGCATCGGCCAGGGCGCCAGAGAGGTCGGCATGGTTCTCCGCGAGGTCCGGCCGGATCTTCGTCGCCGTGCGGAAGGCGGCGACTGCATCGGGCGCGCGCCCGGGCAAGCGCGCCAGAGCCCCTCCCAAGTCCCGGTATGCGACTACGTTCCGTTCGGTTACCTGGATTGTGTGCGCGAAGAGCGTTTCGCTGTTTCGCCAGTAACCGGCCTGTTCCCGAGCCTCCACGGAGAAGGCGGCGATGCACACAGCGGCAGCCGCGGCCATCCAGGGGCGGGCCTTCGGACGCGCGCGGAGCAACTCCGCGGCTCCCCACGCGGCTGAAATGGCCAGGCCCACCACAGGAATATACATGTAACGGTCGGCATGAGACTGGAGGCCTACCTGAACCAGCCCGATGACAGGTAGCGTGGAGACCAGATACCAGAACCAGCCGGTAACAATCCAGGGATATTGCGCCCGTTTCCACACCGCGGCGGCGGAGATCGCGGCCAGAGCGAAAGCGGATAGAGTCGCCTCCGCAATGGTCCAGTCGCGGAGTGGATAGAAAACTCCCAGATTCGTCGGCCAAATTGTTTTCAGGAGGTATATGACCCAAGTCACAAGGGAGTTCTCGAGCCGCGGCAGGAGGCCGATTTTGTCGACGGACTGGACCGCGCCGCCCGCCTGTTGAATCATGAAGGTAGCGATGCCTGCCGCCAGCGACAGTGCAACAAACGGCGTTTTTTCAACTACCGTCCGGCGCGACAAGGGCCGGCGCAGCGGCCAAAAATCGAGCAGAAAGAGGATGACCGGCAGCGAGACCATCATCGGCTTGGACATCAGCCCAAGGCAGAAGAACAGCAGCGTTCTTAAGTAGCGCACCCGCGAAGGCGAGGCTGTGTAAGCCACCCAGGCCCAAAGCGTCAGGAACCAGAACAACGCGCAGAGCACGTCTTTTCGCTCGGAAGCCCACGCGACCGATTCCACATGAAGCGGGTGGACAGCAAAGACCATGCCACAGAAAGCACTCGGCCAGCGTGCGCCGGTCGCCCGAAAAAGAAACCAGAAGACCATGAGGGACACGAACAGATGAAGTCTGGCGTTTTCGACATGGACGGGCCCGCTCCGCTTGCCGTAGAGTTCGGTATCGACGATATGCGAGAGGCGCGTGATGGGCAGCCAGTTGGCGTCTTCGGTGGAAGTGAAAGCCCACGCGAGATTCTCCGGACTGAGGCCTTGCCGGTTGTGCGGGTTCAGGGAATAAACGGAGTCGTCGAAATTGACAAACTGAAAATCGGACACCTCGCTGTAGACAGCGAACGTAGCCAGAGCGACCGCGAGGCAAATGATGAGGTTCTGCCACCTTTGAAAGAAAGACGGCTCCGGCGGTTTCTTCACAGGTAGATGTTAGCGCGGTATCAGCCGAAGCTGATCCGTTTCTAAACAACCCTTTCAAACCGTGCGTGCGGTTTTCCCGCACACGGCTTAACGATGATCTTACTGGTGTGGCTTTAGCCGGGTATTTCACAGTTCCTCGCAGTTGATACAGTCCCATACCCACAAACTTTTCATGAGTCCACTTCTCAAATCGACCCGGCCGTTGCCCTCCGCGCCGCAACATCCAGCGCGTCAACCGCGACCACACATAGCTGTCGAGTCGGTTGAACTTCCTTTCGGCATTCCCCGTCCGAAGTAGTTTCCCCATCCCCGGAGCACTGGATTGAGCGTTGCGATGATCTGCTTGACGTCCTTTCCGCTGTGCCGCGAATCGGTCAACTCATGCACGCGTTCCCGGATTCGCTTCATGGCTTTCGGCGACGGCCACCGCTGCATAAAATGCCAGCCAGGGTTCCGCTGTATGCTCCGCTTCTTTCGAATCGTGCAGTCTAAAAACACAAAGCTCTCCTTCCCGCGTCTCAAGTCCACCGTCCGCGTCTTCTCCGGATGCAGTTTCAGACCCAGCCGGTTCATCACCAGCCGGATCCGCCGAAGCGCTTCCTTCGCCTGAGACTCCGTTCGGCACATCGCCACGAGATCATCGGCATACCGAACC
>Ga0302319_10013129_pt1 | contig 15554 bp, 6 predicted proteins | sample Bog_T0_2_FD_203319 | JGI IMG/M metagenome (GOLD analysis project Ga0302319, IMG submission 203319) | Peat permafrost microbial communities from Stordalen Mire near Abisko, Sweden - Bog_T0_2 | ecosystem: Environmental > Terrestrial > Soil > Wetlands > Peat | place: Sweden: Abisko, Stordalen Mire... | reverse complement strand
ACCTGCTGTCGAATGCGTTCAAATTTACCGCGCACGGCAACGTGCAGATCCGCGTGGGCGTGGCGACCACCGGCTGGACGGCGGACCATCCGCTATTGAGCCGGGCGCAGAGTGTCATTTACTTTGCCATTCGGGACACGGGCATTGGGATTGCGCCGGAAAAACAGAAGCTAATTTTTGAAGCCTTCCAGCAGGCGGACGCCGGCACGAGCCGGAAGTATGGCGGCACGGGTTTGGGCCTGGCGATTTCGCGCGAACTGGCGACCTTGCTGGGCGGGGAAATCCGGCTGGCCAGTGTGCCGGGGGAAGGCAGCACCTTTACGCTGTACTTGCCGGTGATGTATCCGGGCACGGTGACGACGGTTTCGCGTCCGCTGTCGGCCACCCCGATTATTTTGCCGGCGCCGCGGGAAGACAGCGTGGCGGACGATCGCGAATCGATCCAGGCGAACGACGCGACGGTGCTGATCGTGGAGGATGATCCGCACTATGCACGGGTGCTGGTGGGGTTGGCGCGCAACAAGGGATTCAAGGCAATTTCCGCGACGCGGGGGCATGCCGCGATCGCGCTGGCGCGACAGTTTTTGCCGACGGCGATCACGCTGGATATCTTCCTGCCGGACATGCTCGGCTGGACGGTTTTGAATAATTTGAAACTGGATCCGCTGACGCGGCATATTCCGGTTCAAATCATCTCGATTGAGGAGGAACGGCAGCACGGGCTGTCGCGCGGGGCATTTTGCTACACGATCAAACCGGCGACGACCGAGGGATTGGAGGAATGTTTTGACCGGATCAAGCAATTCGTCGGGCAGCGCGTAAAACGGCTGCTGGTGATTGAGGACAACGCGGTGGAGCGCGAGAGCATTGTGGAGCTGCTGCAGCACCAGGATATTGAGATCAGCACGGTCGGTACGGGAGCGGACGCGTACCAAAGGTTGCTGGACCGGCCGTTCGATTGTTGCGTGCTGGACCTCCGGCTGCCGGACATGAGCGGCTACGCGCTATTGGAGAAAATGCAGAACGAGCCCGGCCTGCGCGGGGTGCCGGTGGTGGTTTTTACCGGGAAGGAACTGGATGGGGCGGAAGAAAAGCAGCTGCGGACACTGGCGAAGAGCATCGTGCTCAAGGATGTGCAATCGCCGGACCGGTTGTTTGACGAAACGGCGTTATTTCTACATCGCGTGGTGGCGGAACTGCCGGAATCCAAGCGGGAGATGCTGATGCGCCTCCACAATTCGAACGAGGCGCTGCATCGCCGGAAGGCGCTGGTGGTGGACGACGACGCGCGGAATATTTTCGCGCTCACGACGGTGCTGGAGAACCACGAAATGGAAGTGTTGAGCGCCACGAACGGACGGCAGGCGATTGAGATCATCAAGAATGAGCCGGAACTGAGTGTGGTGCTGATGGACATCATGATGCCGGAAATGGACGGGTACGAGACGTTGCGCGAGATCCGGAAGATGCCGAAATTCCGGTCCCTGCCGATTTTGGCGTTGACGGCGAAGGCAATGAAAGGGGATCGCGAAAAATGTCTGGAGGCCGGGGCGTCGGATTACATTGCCAAGCCGGTGAACACGGACCAGCTTATCTCGCTGTTGCGCGTGTGGCTTTACCGCTGAAGTTAAATGAGCACCACCCTGGAATTTTCGGATCACGCCGACAAAACCACGCGCCCGTTCGCGAAGGCGGACGTCGTCAATATTTTGCTGGTGGATGATGAAAGCCGGAATCTCGACGTTTTGGAAAGCATCCTGGCCTCGCCGGATCTGCAATTTGTCCGGGCGACGAATCCGAACGATGCGTTGCTGGCGCTGATCCGCGATGAGTTTGCGTGCATCGTGCTGGACATACAGATGCCGAACATGAGCGGCCTGGAGCTGGCGCGGCTCATCAAGACCCGGAAGCGGACCCAGTGCATTCCGATCATTTTTCTGACCGCCTATTTTTCGGAAGAGAAGGATGTTTTACAGGGTTATGATGCGGGGGCGGTGGACTATCTGACCAAGCCGATCAATTCCCATATATTCAGATCGAAGGTGGGGGTATTTGTGGATTTATTCCGGACGGCGCGGGCGCTTTCGGCGGCGAACGGGGCTTTGGAAAAGGAAGTGTTGCAACGGAAGAAAGCGGAGGAAGCGTTGCGGACGGTGAACAGCGACCTGGAAATTCGGGTGCAGGAACGGACGACGGAATTGAGCTTGAGCGAAAAGCGATATCGCGAAGTGGTGCGCAGCCTGCCGGTGGCGATCTACACCACGGATGCCGACGGATACGTGGATCTCTACAACGAGGCGGCCGCGAACCTCTGGGGTTGGCAGCCGCAGCCGGGCAAGAGCCTCTGGTGCGGTTCGTACAAAATCAGGAATCCGGATGGAACGGACCTGCCCATGGACGAGTGTCCGATGGCGGTGACATTGAAAACCGGCCATGCGGTCCGCGGGCGGGAGATCGTCATTGAGCGGCCGGACGGAACCCGGCGGAATGTATTGCCGTACCCGGAACCGATTCGCAACCCGGAGGGCAAATTGATCGGGGCGGTGAACATGCTGGTGGATATCACGGAGCAGAAGCGCTCGCAAGAGGCGGCCCGGCGGCTGGCGGCGATTGTGGAGTCGACGGATGCGGCCATTATCAGCAAAAACCTGGACGGATTTATCACCAGTTGGAACGGGAGCGCGCGGCGCCTGTTTGGTTACACCGCCGAGGAAGTGATGGGTCAGCATGTGACCATTCTGTTTCCGCCCGGACGCTTGGAGGAGGAGATGGAAATTCTGGAGCGGGTGCGCCAGGGTGAATCGATCGATCATTATGAGACCGTGCGGCGGCGGAAGGATGGAACGCTGTTGGACATCTCCCTGACCGTCTCGCCCATCAAGGATGACGACGGAAAGATCGTGGGGGTTTCAAAAATTGTCCGCGATATCACGGAGCAAAAGCGGGAGGAAAAACAGCGGCACGCACTGTATGATTTGATCAGCGCGGTCAACCGGTCTTCGTCGCTGCCGGAAGTTGGGGAAGCGGCGCTGCGGGCGATTCTGCGGTGCCAAAGTACGGATCGCGCCGCGATCCTGCTGGCGGATGCGCAGGGGGTGATGCGGTTCAAGAACTGGCACGGGCTTTCGGAAGCTTATTGCCGGGCGGTGGAGGGGCATTCGCCGTGGCAGCAAAATGAGCCGGACGCCAAACCAGTGTTTGTGGATGACATAGACCGCGTGGAAATGGCGGAATCGCTGCGCGGGGCGATCCAGCGGGAAAAGGTGCGTTCGCTGGCTTTCATCCCGATCGTTTACGAAAGGCGGCTGCTGGGCAAGTTCATGATTTACTATGCGGAGCCGCACCATTTCACCCGCGAGGAGGTCCGGCCGGCGCAGACGATCGCATCGCAGATCGCCTTCGCGCTGGAGCGCCAGCGGGTGATGGAGGAACTGAAGCATGCGCACGACGAACTGGTGGCGGCGCTGTCGGCGAAGGATGATTTTCTGGCGGCGCTGAGCCATGAACTGCGGACGCCGCTGAATCCGATCCTGCTGATTGCGAGCGACGCGGTGAACAACCGGGATTTGCCGCCGCGCGCACGCACGGATTTTGACACGATCCGGAAAAACGTGGAATTGGAGGCGCGGCTCATCGACGACCTGCTGGATTTGACGCGGGTGGCGCGCGGGAAGATCCTGCTGGACAAGAGCCCGGTAAAAGTGAACGGCGTGCTGGAGGACGTCATGGCGCAGGTGGCGGATGAAATCAAGCAGAAGCAAATCGGGCTGACGCTGACCTTGAGCCCGGCGGACCCGGCCATTCACGCGGACGCCGTGCGGCTGCAACAGATCTTTTGGAATCTGATCAAGAACGCGGTGAAATTCACGCCGGAGGGTGGAAAAATCATGGTGGCGTCCAATGCGGACGGCGACGAGGCGGAGATATCGATCACCGACACGGGGATCGGCCTAACCGCCGAGGAGATGGCCAACATTTTCGATGCGTTCTCCCAGGGCGATCACGCCAAGAGCGGCAGCAACCACCAATTTGGCGGCCTGGGATTGGGGCTGACGATTTCGCAAAAACTGGCGGAACTGCATGCGGGCAAGATCGAGGCAGAAAGCGATGGCCGGAATAAAGGGGCAACGTTCACGGTTAAACTTCCCCTGGTGCGAGCGGGGGAGCGGGCGCAGACAGGTGGCGATCCATCGGCGCGGAGTTCATCGCCGGCGGCGCCCGGCAAACAGGGAGGCCTCAAGATTTTATTGGTGGAAGATCATGAAGCGACCCGGCTGTCGTTGGCGCGGTTATTGATGCGCCGCAATTACGAGGTGGTGACCGCGGCGTCCCTGGCGGAGGCGCGCAACGCAGCGGAAAATCATGATTTCCATTTGCTGATCTCGGACATTGGTCTTCCGGACGGAAACGGCTGCGATTTGATGGTGGAATTGAAGAAAACGCGGCCGCTCGACGGGATCGCGCTGACGGGTTTCGGCATGGAACAGGATCTGGCGCGGAGCCGGGATGCGGGCTTTGTAACGCATCTGATCAAACCGGTTCGCATTCAAGCACTGGAGGCGGCGCTGAGCACCGTTTTGCAACGACTGGCGTGATCTTACTCCTTGCCCGGGCTCTCCATGAACCTCTAAACGGTTGGGTTGTTTTTTTAACGATTTGCGCGGCCTCACCCCTCACCCTTAATCCCTCTCCCCGTTGAGGGGAGAGGGAACGGCGATCGGCCATCGTCATTATTTCTTCGTCAATCGGCATTGCTACGACGGCGGGCAGAGGACTGCCCGCCCTTCCGAGTTTGGTTCATGGGCGGTGAGCGGGTCGGAAAGGGACAGGGAGCTTTCCCTGGATCCGCGGGGCTCTTTTATGCCACATGACAGATCTTCGAAGCTGCATTAACCTGCAGCTATGACTCCACTTTTCAATCCCCGCAAAGAGTGGGAGGTTTGGCGGGCAACGGATTTTCGAGCGGCTTATCGGTACGGCCACCCGGCAACCAGCGAATGAAATGAAGACGACGCAAAATTTCGCGTATAAATTAAGCGGCCAAAGACCAAATGGCGGCAGGCAGCGGCTGCGGGAGGTGTTTCAATTGAAACTGGCGGTTTTGGCTATTTTATTCACCATCGTGGGAATATCTGCGAGCGCCCAATTGGTGCATCGATGGGCTTACGACGGCACGAGTTTCATCTATTACTGGAACGGAGTGCAGGCCGCCATAACACCGACGGCCAGCGATCCGGGTTTTAACCTTCAATCCGTGGGGAAGCACATCGGCATCAACAGCGGATCGCCGTTTGGCGACCCGAGCCTTAACGGCTACACCACCGACTTTCGCATCTACAACCAAAATCTAACTGCCGGGCAGGTGGCGCTCCTGTATGCCGGCGGCCCCGACGCCAGCAACGCGGCAATATCGGCGGCGCTCAATCCCGCTTTCGCCAATCGTTTCACCAATCCGCTCATGCAGGGTCAAGATCCCGAAGTGGACTTCAAGGATGGCATGTTCAACCTCGTGCAAAGCGACGGCTGCAACATTCGTCTCCGGCAGTCCACCACCTTGGGCGGGCTGGTGACGGCGGCGGATCAAGTCATTCTTTCACCGGGCTGCGCGAACCTGTGGGCGCCGGAGATCCACTGGTTTGGTAATAAATGGTATCTCTATTATACGCTGGATGCGGCGGCCAATGGCAACAACCGGGTATATGTCGCCGAAAGCCAAGGCACCAACGCCGCCGGGCCTTACAAGATTGACGGTATTTTGTTCAATAACTATTGGAACATTGATGGCAGCGTCTTTGCGGCGACGAACGGCCAGCTTTACTTTATTTTCTCGGGCATCCGGTCCGGCACGCAATTCATTATGATCGCCCCGATGAGCAGTCCGACGACTTTGAGCGGTCCGCCGGGCGCGATATCAACCCCAAGCCAGGCTTGGGAAGTGAACGGCTTTCCGGTGAACGAGGGCCCGTTCGGCTTCACCCGCAACGGCCGGACTTTCATTGATTTTTCCGCGAGTTATTGTGGAACGGACAATTATTGTCTCGGGCTGCTGACCTTAACCGGCACCAATCTGCTGGACCCAAATGCGTGGACCAAGACGGGGCCAGTGTTTTCCCAGCAACCCGGCGCTTTCGGGCCAGGCCACAATGGGATTTTCACGGATGCCAACGGCCAGTGGTGGAATATCTATCACGCCAACGATTTCACGGGCCAGGGCTGCGGCGGGTATCGGCAACTCCGCATCCAGCGTCTGGCCTGGGACGGAAATAATATGCCGGTGTATGGTGCGCCGGTGCCGCTGGGCTCGTGGATTTCGGGTGACACCAATTTTCTGGCGGCGCAATTTCCGCTGAATGAAACCGCAGGTTCCGCCGCCACCAACCTAAGCTACAGCCCGGCGGGGACCCTGATCGGTTCGCCAATCTGGATGAATCCTGGACTAAAGCTCAACGGCACGAATGAATATGTGGAAGGCACGGCGTCGACGGGCAATGATGTGCAGACGGCGCTGACTTTGTCCGCGTGGGTGCGGCCCGATAGCTTCACCGATTGGGCCGGGATCCTGAGCAAAGGCACCAACACCGAGCCTTATGCTTTGCAAATCTGGCATGATGGTTCCATCCGCTTCACCGCCAATTTTGGTCCGCCGGGCGGCGCGGCGGGTGGCGGATCATGGAATTCCAACGCCAAGCTGGCAACTAATCAATGGCAGCATGTAGCCGTGACCTACGATGGCGCGACGGTGCGATTTTATCTCAACGGGGTGCTCGACTCCAATCAGCCCATCGTCGCTCTGCAATTTGGGGTGGTAAATGAGCCGTTGACCATCGGTGCGGATCTACCGGGAGCGGTAGAATATTTTCAGGGCACGATTCGGGACGCGCGGGTTTATGGGCGCGCGTTGAGCGGGAGCGAGATTCTGGCGATACAAAATGGGCCGCTCATCCTGGCTCCCATTTCCAATGCGGTGATCGTGGCGGGGCAAAACCTTGCGATTACCAACTCGGCCAGCGCTCCGAATGTGCCGCCGCAAACGCTGACCTATTCGCTGCTATCGGCGCCGGCGGGTGCGAATCTGACCCCGGGCAGCGGTTGTTTCACGTGGCGACCCACCCTGGCGCAAGCACCCTCGACCAACCTGATCCGCCTGCGGGTGGCGGATGATGGTTCGCTACCGCAAAGCGCCACGCAAAATTTCACCGTAAGAGTGGTGGCGCCGCGCGCCCCGGCATTAAGCACCGCCCCGGTGAGCAACGGCATTTTATCAATATTGATTGGCGGAGACGCCGGCCCGGATTATATTTTGGAGACCAGCACGAATCTCCGAAACGGGTCGGTCTGGCTGCCGGCGGCCACCAACATTTCCGCCACGCCACCCTTCTCATGGAGCCAACCGCTCCCGTTTGGCCGCAGCCAGGAGTATTACCGGGTGCGTCTGGGACCTTGACCACGGGGTCATTTAACCCGGAATTGTTAGCCGCAAAGGAACGCAAATAACACAAAGATAAGAAAGGATTTCACGGGGTTGTTGGGTTGGCAGACATTGGATATGCGTTGCAGTTCCGGGGCAATCAGCGGAAATTGAAGCGCTCGCATTTAAAATGATTTTATTTTCGGGTAAATCGCCATTTCACACACCCATGAATGCACATCGAGGATTGAGTATTTCTGTCCGGTCCGTTTGGCTGGCCGTAGCGGCGATGGTGGGGCTGGGAGCTTCGCTGGCCAGCGCGGAAGATCAGACGCCGCTGGCGGATTCCATTCGCCCGTTCGTCGGCGCGCAGGGGGAAGGCAACACGTATCCCGGACCCTCGGCGCCCTTTGGCATGATCCAGCTCAGTCCGGATACCGATATCACGAATTGGGATACCGACTCGGGCTATGAATACACCGACCCGACGATCTTGGGTTTTAGTTTGACCCACTTGAGCGGAACGGGCTGCCCGGACTTGGGAGATTTTCTGTTTATTCCGCAGGTGGGCGATCCGGAGATTGTGGCCGGGCCGAAGGATCATCCGGAACTTGGCTATCAATCGCCGTTTTCGCATGCGGACGAATCGGCCTCCGCCGGCTATTACAGGGTGAAGCTGTTGAAATCGGGCGTGGTGACGGAGTTGGCGGCGGGCGATCGCGCGGGAATTCTGCGTTTCACTTTTCCGGCGAGCGACAAGGCTTCGATTCTCACGGATTTGACCCACGTGATTGGCTTCGGTCACTGGCACATTGCGGAATCGCGGCTGCGCATTGAGAACAGCAACACGATTACGGGATTCCACCTGGTCAACGGCTGGGCGAAGGAGCGGTATCTTTATTTTGCCGCGCGCTACTCGCGCCCGTTTGACGAAGGTCAGATCATCAGCAACGGGAAGCCGGTGATCTATAACAGCTATACCAATTATCGTTTCCGCAGCCGGAACGAAGCGGCGGGCACGAACCTGCAATTTATCGCCAAGTTCAAAACCCGGGATCAGGAGGTCATCGAGGTAAAAGTGGCGGTTTCGGCGGTAAGCACGGCCAATGCGCTGGCGAATCTGAATGCGGAGATTCCGGATTGGGATTTTGACGAGCTGCGGGCCGCGACGCGCGAAAAGTGGAATCAAGAGCTGGGCAAGATTGAGATCGATGGGACGCTGGAACAGAAGGCGACGTTTTATACGTCACTGTATCATTCTTTCACGACACCGAATTTGTATGAGGATGTGAACGGCCAATACCGCGGGTTCGACCAGAATATTCATCGGGCCTCCGGTTTCAAGGAGTACACGGTGTTCTCGTTGTGGGATACTTTTCGCGCGGAGCATCCGCTGCTGTCGCTGATCCAAGAGAAACGCGATTCGGACATGATCAACACGATCCTGGCCCACTATGACCAGAGCGCGGATCATTTGTTGCCAATGTGGGAACTGCAAGGGAACGAAACCTGGTGCATGATCGGCTACCATGCGGTGCCAGTGATTGTGGACGGCTACCTGAAGGGCGTGCAGGGATTTAATGTGGAGCACGCGTATGAAGCGATCAAGGCGACAGCGATGAACCCGGATTATGATGGCACGGCCACATACGCAAAGCTGGGCTGGGTGCCGTTCGATCAGGAAGACGAATCGATGTCAAAGACGTTGGAATATGGCTATGACGACTGGTGCGTCGCGCAGATGGCGCAAAAATTGGGCAAGCAGGACGACTATGACTATTTCATGGGGCGCTCGGCCAGTTATACGAATATTTATGATCCCTCCACCGGCTGGATGCGCGCCAAGGATTCGCACGGGAACTGGCGCACGAATTTCGACGCGCACTGGTTTGGCGGCGGTGACAAGCTGGACGACGTGACGGAGGCGACGAGTTCGCAATATTCGTGGTTCGTTCCGCAGGATGTTCCGGGGTTGATTGCGCTGATGGGCGGGAACGAAAAGTTTTGTGACAAGCTGGATTCGCTGTTCAACGCCAAGCAGTCGGACGCCTTCAAGAGCGAAATGTCAGCCGACGATCTGCGGGGCTGCATCGGCGAATATTGGCATGGCAATGAGCCGAGTCACCATGTCATTTATCTTTATTGCTATGCCGGGCAGCCCTGGAAAGCGGCCGAGCGGTTGCATCAGGTGGTTTCCACCCAATATGGCAGCGGGCCGGATTCGCTGTGCGGCAACGATGACTGCGGGCAAATGTCCGCCTGGTATTTGTTCACTTGCCTAGGCTTCTATCCGGTGTGTCCCGCCAGCCAATATTACGTGATCGGCGCGCCGCAAATTCCGAAGGCGGTCCTGCATTTGTCCAACGGAAAAAGCTTCACCATGACGGCGGAGAACATTTCCGACACGAACATATATGTGCAATCGGTGACGCTGAACGGGAAGGATTGGAATTCGCCACTTCTGCCGTATCGCGAATTGAAGAACGGTGGGACCATCGCTTTTGTGATGGGACCGCAGCCGAACAAGGATTGGGGAACCAATCTCGACATGGGGACGGTGACCAACACCGTGCCGGGAGACGCGACGGACGCGCCCGCTGCCAATGAAGTTTCGACGGTCAAGACAGCGGACGGCGCGCATCAGATCACGATCGACACGGCGAACGCGCCGGAATTGAAGAATTGGGTGGACGACAAATTGTCACCGGCTTTGGCGGACTGGTATCCGAAAATCATCGCCCTGCTGCCCAGTCCCGGATACAGCGCGCCGGATCATTTCAAGATCACGGTCAAGCCAATGGATGGCGTGGCTTACACGTCGGGGACGGATGTGGCGGTCAGCTCGAGCTGGTTGACCGATCAAATCAACGGTGAAGCGATTGGTTCGCTGATTCATGAGATGGTGCATGTGGTTCAGCAATTCAACGGGGACAATCCGGGCTGGCTGGTCGAGGGAAGCGCGGATTATGTGCGCTGGTTCAAGTATGAACCCCAAAGCCATGGCGCGGATTTGGTTTGGATGCGGCACCTGACCAATTTTACCCCGCACTATAACGACAGCTACCGGGTGACGGCGAATTTTCTCAATTGGGTGTCGGAGAAATACGATGCTGATATCGTGCCGCAGATGAATGCCGCGATGCGCGAGGGCAAGTATGATGAAAGTTTATGGGAGAAGTACACTGGCAAGTCGCTAACGACCCTCGGTGACGATTGGGCGAAAGACGTCCAGACACAGTTGGCCAATACGGGTGATGCCAAATAACATCCATTGAACACGGCGGGGGACGACCTTGCGGAGGGCGGTTTTACCTGGGCCTCATCAAATATTGATGAAGCCGTTTTCTTTTCCAGAATCGGCAACGCCGGATCTTATTCACCGGGCAGCCGGTGAGTGCGCGTTACGGCGCGGGGGGAAGGGGCGCGAAGGTGAGGTAATCCACATTGACGCCGCCGTGGCCACCAGTCAGGCGGATGACGTTTGATTTTCCCGGTTTGAGGGGCATCGTGAAAGTTGAATCGCCGGTAAACGTGCTCCAGCCGCCGGTGGCAAAGGTGTTGATGTAGGAAAAGTCCTCGCCGTTGACGGTCAACTGGAGTTTGGCATTTTCAGCCGACGCATAGTGAATATCTATTTCGTGCTGGCCGCCATTCGCCCCGCCATCCACGCCGGTTATTTCCACGCAGGAATCCGCCATATTCAAGTTTTGAATGCATTTGCCGCCGGAGGCGGCGGCATCGTCGGCAATTGTGGAACCATTGGTGACCGAGCCGGTTTCCGCCTCATATTTGACCAGATTGGGATTTGGTTCCGGGGATGGACCCACCGCCGGGGGGCCGCTTTTGGTCTGCACGAGTTTCAGGATGTCGCCGTTGGTATCGAAATTCAAAACATCCACGCAAATGGATCGGAGATTTCCCCGGCCGGAAAGGGCGACGGTATGATAGAACTGATACCATTGGCCTTTGTATTCGACGACGGAGCCATGGGTGGTATCGCAACCGGTCGGGTCCAGGTAAATCCCCTTGTAGGTCCAAGGCCCGAGCGGCGCCGCGCTGGTGGCGTAACGCATCCGATTGGCGCCGGGGTTATTATCGGCATAAGTGAGGTAGTAAATATTATTGCGCTTGAATACCCAGGTGGCTTCATGGAAATCCACCAGGTTGGTCATGGCTTGCGGTTCGCCATCGATTTCAACCATGTTCGGTTTTAGTTTCACCCCGGCGCAATGGCTGCCGCCGCCGTAGTACAAATAGGCTTGGCCGCCGGTATCCATTAACACAGCGGGATCGATCATGGCGAAGCCGCCGATTCCCTGAAGGAAACCGACCGACTTGAAGCCGCTGGCCGGATTGGAGCTGGTAGCGACGCCAATTTTCCAGGAGTCGTTCCATTTCGTTTCGCTGGGGTGGGGGAAATAATAATAATATTTTCCATCTTTGAACGCGCAGTCGGGGGCCCACATAAAACCGCCTTCGGGGCGGCCCCAATCCACCTGGCTGGCGCGAAGAATCTCGCCCTCGTCCCGCCAGTGCACCATGTCGGCGGTGGAATAGACGTGGTAACGGTCCATCAAATCGCAGCCGCGCGGCGGGTCGATGTCGCGCGACGGATAGACATAGAGGCGACCGTCGGCCCAGACGTGAGCGGAGGGATCCGCGGTATAAATGCTCGTGATGAATGGATTGTCGGCGAGGGCGGTGGATTCCAGCGACGCACACGCGGCGAATGCGGCGAGGAACGAAGTTGTTTTTCGCGCGGAAACATAGCCGGTAAAAGGATTGAACATAAGTTTTGATAGCCAATGAATGACCCATGTTCTCATGGAATGGCCGGGGCGAGCCATCCCCGATTACGGGGGTGCTGATTTCATTTTTTTAACGCGAAATGGTGGTTTGGGAGCTCCCTCGTTTGCGACGGCCGAAAAGAGTCGGCGGAAAGACCCGCTTGCGGCATGGAATGACAAGTGGGACATTTTTAGCTAAAACGATCTCAAAGATTGTTAATAAACGCGGTCTGGCAGGTCGATTATTGAATATTAATTATTGCGTTTCATAAGGTTTTACCGGTGAAATATTTTAGGAAACTCTTAATATACTATTGACATGATCGTATATTAAGTTGATTATTTTCGAGGAAGCATTTGGAGAATTGCCACTGAGCCCACCAGACGACTGGAGGTTTGAAACTAAAACAAAGCCATGTCGTCCGATAAGATTTCAATCTTTCGCGCCACGCGAATCGCCCAAGAACCGGTTACTCCGGAATTTCCTACTGGGCTGATTTCGACCGGAAGGTCGTTGGGATTGCCTCGGCTCGACCTGCCTCGAGTTAACCCCGGAAAAACCCAAAACCACAAAAAAAACGATGAACACCAAATATGGTTACGTAGCGCGGCTGGCCCTGTTCGGACTATCTGCTTTCGGAGCTGGCACAGCGCTCGCGACGGACGGATATTTTGACTATGGGTATGGCATCAAGGCGAAGGGCATTGGCGGCGCGGGAGTCGCCTTTCCGCAAGATTCCATCGCTCCGGCGTCGAACCCGGCGGGGGCGGCGTTCATCGATAACCGGTTGGACGTGGGGCTTGCTTATTTTACTCCCGATCGTTCGGCTTCGCTGGGGCCGGCGCATTACGATGGCAACGGGATTCAAAATTTTTATCTTCCGGACATTGGATTCAAGCATTCGCTGACGACCAATTGGGATTTTGCGCTGACGGTTTATGGTAATGGGGGGATGAATACCGATTATCGGTCGCCGATCTTTGGCTCGACGGACACGGGGCTGGATCTTCAGCAGGCTTTTATTGCGCCGACCTTGGCGTATAAGATTACGGAAAAACATGCCTTCGGCATTGATCCTATTTTTGCAGTGCAACGTTTCAAGGCGCACGGGCTGGAAGGTTTTGGCATAACAGGCAGCGGCTATAATTATTCCTACGGCGGCGGTGTGCGGGTGGGATACACAGGCAAGCTGACGCAATGGCTGACGGTGGGAGCGACCTATCAAAGCCGGATTTTCGCGACGCCCTTCAATCATTATAAGAATCTGTTTGCGGAGCACGGCGCTTTCGACATTCCTTCGAATTTTGCGTTCGGCGTCGCGGTCAAACCGATTGAGCAGGTGACGTTGGCGCTGGACGTGGAGCATATTTTTTTCAGCGAAGTGAAATCGGTCGGCAACGATCTCAATCCCACGACCTACGGAAATGGCCTGGGGTCGAACAACGGTCCCGGATTTGGCTGGCGGGACGTGACGGCGATCAAGACCGGGGTGGCGTACGACGTGACCGAGAAGCTGACGTTACGTGTGGGTTACAATTACAGCACGCAACCGATCCCGGACGACCAGACCTATTTCAACATCCTGGCGCCCGCCGTGGTGCAACATCATGTGACGGCCGGCGCCTCATGGCATTTCAACAGGAATTGGGAGTTGAGTATTTTTTACGCGCATGCCTTTGATGCGAATGTGAACGGATCGGGAAATTTCGGCGGGGCCAACGCCGATTTGAGGATGTCGCAGGACACCTTTGGGGCGAGTATTGGCTGGACCTTGTAACCGAAGAATCAAACCCAGGAGTCTTATGTCAAATCCCATTACAAGAACCGCGCCCGCGGAAGTGGCGGCCGTCATTGCGACCGGCCAAGGAACCCTAGTGGATGTCCGCACGCCGGGGGAGTTCCGTGAAGTCCACGCGCAAGGGGCGCGGTTGGTGCCGCTGGACGTGCTGGACCGGCCCGCAGTGGAAGCGGTGCGCGGGGCGAATGCGGGAACGGTTTACCTGCTGTGCGCCTCCGGGATTCGCGCCACGAAGGCGGCGGAGCAGCTCAGGCAACTGGGTTTGGAGAATGTGCACGTCGTGGAAGGCGGGACGAATGCCTGGGCGGCAGCCGGCCTGCCGGTGATTCGCGGACGTAAAACGATTTCGATCGAGCGCCAAGTGCGGATCGGCGCCGGAACGCTGGTGGTGATTGGGACCAGCCTGGGCTGGTTCGTGCATCCGGCCTTTTTTATTCTATCAGCGTTTGTGGGAGCGGGCCTGGTGTTTGCCGGTATCACGGATATCTGCGGCATGGCCATTGTGCTGGCCAAGGCGCCTTGGAACAGTTCGGGCGGCGGGGAATCCGCCGCAAAGCCGGGGCAGGCGGTTCCGGTCGCGGAGCGGCATTGAAAATGCGCCGGACACAAAGTGTCTGGTCAACCGGACCAAACGGTTTTCGTCCGGGAGGGACGAGGGAGATTTAGTGCGCGGTTACGCGCCATTGCCACGGTCCCTTCAGGACGGAATTTCCTTCCATCAACGTGCCAGGGACTTTGTCCCTGGCGAATATCCTTGGTCGTTCCGCGACAGAATAGAGCTCCTCCGATTCTTCAAACCCCGAATCATTTCCCATTTGATTTTCAGGGGGCAGTTCAAACTGATGGCGACCTGATTTTTGGCGGCCGTTCATTTTTTGGCCGTCACCTTTTTTACTAAAAAGCCATACTTCCTGCTCACGCGGCCCTGCGCTACCACGGTTTGGCGGCCATTTTCTTGGGCCCGGCGATGCTCCATGCTTTCGCGATTCTGCCGTTCTGCACCTCGTAAATCATCAGCAGCTGAATCTTGCCTGCGCCTTCAGGAAAGGTGCGCTGGACCGCTTCATGGTCGACGACGGGCTAATGACCTTGCTTTGCACGAGCCAGCTGTTATTTATTGATACAGAAGGCATTATCAATACTGAAACCCACCCCGAGAACACCCGAATTATGGCAAAATTGTATACTTTTTTCATTTTATTTTTCAGTTTGAGTCTGGAGGCTGCGACTTTCAAAATAACGCCGAACGTCGTGAGCAATGACTATCCGGGGCTTATCACCTTCCAGATGACGGGATTGCCAGCGGGCGACAACGTCCTCGTCCAACAGTTTTACGATGCCAACAGCAACGGCGTGTTGGATGCGGGTGAAATCTGCGTGCGCAGCGAGGTGGTGACGGATGGCCAGGCCCGTCTCTTTAACGGGGTGACGAATATCAACTTTTTCCGGGACGAGGATGGTGCGACCAACGGCGCGATCACCGCCTCCTTCCGTTTCCCCGCGGCTCCGGACATTGCCCGGGGCATCACCAGTTACGTTTTCCGTCTCAGCAGTCCGGCG
>Ga0302319_10013128_pt1 | contig 15554 bp, 9 predicted proteins | sample Bog_T0_2_FD_203319 | JGI IMG/M metagenome (GOLD analysis project Ga0302319, IMG submission 203319) | Peat permafrost microbial communities from Stordalen Mire near Abisko, Sweden - Bog_T0_2 | ecosystem: Environmental > Terrestrial > Soil > Wetlands > Peat | place: Sweden: Abisko, Stordalen Mire... | reverse complement strand
GCAATCTTCTTGATCATGAATTGCTCCGAGAGAAGCCTGATAGCAATAGAGAGAACGATCTTGTTCTCAAAATTGATTCCGGTACCAGAGGCCATACACGCCTTTGCTTCGTCTCCAAGAATGTCAATCACAGGCTTTGAACTACCAGCGTATTGGTTTGCCCCACCGAAGAAACCAGCATATATTTGACCCAAATCTCCTTCCGTTATTGCCGCGGAATCACTTTTCCAATGCAGTAGAGAAGTGAGCTTCAAGTAGTCTGGATCCTTCGTATTTCTCGAATACTCGATGAGATTCCTAATGAATGGAATCGAGGCAATCATTTTCTTTTTGTCGGTAAAAAACTTGCCCTTCCAGTCTTTCAGGAACATGTTTTGGATTCCGTCAGCCAGATCTAGAGTGATCCCCGTCGGGGTCTTCGAGGACATCAGGCAGTGCTGAGGGCTTGCTACGAATCTGCCGTGGATGGTTCTAAAGAAATCAAAGTTGTGAGTCATGATGATCTGCTTAAAGAGGCCATCGCGACTAATATCCTTAAGATATTGAATAATTGCGTACTTATTTTGGTAGTCGAAGGAGTCGGCGATGTCATCAATCACCATAATAGTTTCCTGGTTGTTCTTCCTCCTAGTATTCACCTCAAAAATGACGTTCAAAATGTAAAGAGCTTTCTTCTCGCCGGTGCTCAGAGCCTTCAACAACGCGGTCTTTTCAACCTTTGCGTTCTCCGCTCCATCGTGGTAGGTGAATCCCAGAGTCACCAGATTCTGATATCCAAGCATAACTGCAATCTGATTCTCCGCAACCAGTGTGAAGGGGACGATGAACCGGGCATTGAATATATCAATAACCTCCTGCCATTGAGTTCGTTGCCCCCTCGCTTCCGCTTCAATTTCAGCAGTTCTCTTCTGCGCTTTTTCGAACTTACTGACCAAATCTACGTAAAGATCATAATGGGATTTGAGGTAGGACTTCCAAATGGCCTCTTTGAACTTATTGACATTGTCGAGCTGCGAAAGAAGGGCCTCATGGTCGAGCATGTAGTTCTGAAAATCGCGCAGCGTGACGTTCTTTTCCAGTGCGGTGGAAAGTTTATTGAACTGTGCGCGGAGGGCCTTGTCTTTGATAATCGCTTCTTTCTCTCTGGTAATTACATCCTCAAGTTCTTTCTGCGTCTTGATGACTTCAAGTGACGTAATACCGTTGAGATGTACGGTATGATTCGCTTCAAAAAATCCGTTGCTTGCAAGACTCTTAGCGATCTGCCCGGCATTGTAATAGTCGAAAGTTCCTTTCTTGAAAAAAGTGGAGGCAGCGAGCAATTCGTTATAGCGTTGAACGTACGCGGCAATCGCTGATTTAACATCCGTTGTACCCAAGACACTCAACACCTTTTCATCAAATATCTTGTCGTAGACAACTTCGGCGAAAGGCGCTTCTTTCTGTTCTTGCAACTCATTCTTGATACGAATGATGGCAGTATAGAAATCGTCTTCGCTGCTGGTAAATGCGGAGGATATTTCTCTTTCGAGGTTTTTCTTGGACTTCGATTGTTCCTTCATGGCTTCCAATAGGGCGTCCTTCGAGGCATCAATATCTGCATGAATCTGCTCATATTCCATTCGGAGCTTTGTGTCCACAAGCAGGGTGGAGGTCTTTTCTGTGTGACAAAACTCCTCGTCGTAGGGCCCGACAACTAATACGCTGTCTTTTGGAAGGTCAACGCCCCGCTCGTCGGTAATCTTGTTCTTTGTAGTCCTGGCCGGAAATATGCGATCTGTTGATTTGGTGCCCCCAGCGATATCCTGAAAGGCTTTTGCTAAGGAGGTTTTCATCTGTCCATTTGGCGCGTAGATCGCGTAGACGCGCTCGGTGGTGAAATCTAATTGTTTGTACAACCTCTTGATTCCATAGCAATTGTCCAAGTCTATGGTCAGTTGGTTCATCAGAAACCTCCGGTCAGGGACTAGCATAGCCCCTGACCGGTTGATGAGGCAACCTTGTGCGCCGGGGCGTCCTTGGATCAGAGGCCACTCTTCCATATAAGGATAAAGCCAGCATTGCCGACGCAAACTGCAATGGAACCGGAGGGTCGATCAGCGGGCATAGAAAAGGCGGCTCCGAAGAGCCGCCTCCAGGTTGTGCGGGGACTACTTGGCCTTCTTGGCGGGCTTAACCGCCTTGCTCTCGCTGGCTTCGATCGGTGCCGCGTAGTCGATCTTGCGGATGTAGTCGGTCTTGATCGAGAACGTCTTGTGCTCCACGCCGTCAGCCGTGTACATCTCGGGCTTGATCTTGCCTTCAACGATCACTGGCGTCCCGGCCTTGAGGGTGGCGGCGAACTTCGCTAGTGGCCCCCAAACCTGAATCTGGAACCAATCGGTGTTCTTGTGCTCGGCGCCGTCCTTGTCTTCCCACTGCTCGTTGACTGCAATACTGAAGTTGACGACATCGCCGTTCGGGGTAGACTTCTTTTCGGCGTCTTTGCCGAGGTTGCCTTCGAGGTGGACGTTGTTTTTGTAGCTGGACATGATGTTTCTCCTTTTGAATTTGGTCGCGAGTGAATCGGGACATACTGCCGGAACGGACATGGGGCGCAGTGAACTCCCAAGTGCCAAGCAAAGTCTTTTGCGGAGAGGGACCACAGCTTGCCTGGGGAGAGGAATCCTCAAAGCGCAGCGGAAGAGTTTGCGCCGTCGCCGCAGGGCGAGAACGTTCTTGACGCATCCATGATGGCCGAGTTGATTGTGACCAAAAAGGAGATCGGGCCTCAGCTCAAAAAGTCCACCGGAACCTTGCTGGCCAGACCGAAAAGCCCCGGCGCGGGTGGTAAACGATTGCCGTTGGCGGGAAGACATGGGGCCGAGCAATGGATTTGTTGGTTCCTTGCTTCGGGGGCGCTTTTGGCGGCGGGGTTCGCTGCCGCAGCTTGGGCGCCGGTTGAATAGAATATCTGAGCGGAAACGGTGGCGTGGTCACACAGGTCATTCAAGGCCATTCGCAAGAACGGCGGCACGGAAAGCGCCAGCGGAGCGGTCACGCCCGCCTCGACATGGCTTGCGGGGTACTCGGCTCTGATGTAACGCGCCGATTTTCTAGTCAGTCCTCATGTTCTTTTCGTAGTGGCAATTTCGATTTGCCCATCTGTTGAATCAGTCCGGCGACTTTGACAACCGTGTCCACGCTAATCACCGGCATCTTGCCCTTATCGCTAAGATAACCTGAAAGATATTCCGCAGAAGGTGTCTCGATTCCAAGCCGGGTACATACAAGATAGGAAATGGATTCCGCCTCGCACTCTACCACCTGCTTACTCATGCCGCGTCGGTCTTGCCAATGCTGTTCGTTTGGGGTGCCAAGATGTCCGGAGTACAGATGTCCAAGCTCGTGGACAAGGGTTGCGTATCTCTCTTCGCTGGTTTGGTTGGAATTGAGCAGCAGTTCATATCGCACCGAGATGGTAACGTGCCTCTCTTTGGATTTAGGGCCTTCTGTTAAATAGAACACATCCGAAGTGTTCGCTATCTGAATTTGACCGGCGTGTTGTGAGCCGAATTTGATCTCACGGACTCGCACACCATCCCGCTTTGCGTTCTCGATCGTTCTGTCCAGTTCGCCATTCTCTTTCCCTTTGAATATTGCGAATGGATTGGTGACGGATTGGGGAAGTTCTGGAGCATCGGGCAAGGGACTGGTATCGCTCACGTCAAAGACGAAAAGGACCGGTCCCTTGGGTTGAAGAATTGTGATAGGCCTTGCTCCAGGATGAATTCTTCGCCTGTAGTCCTGAATCCAGCGCCTGGGGGTTGCAACGTAGGTTGCGCCGGGCATCTGCGTGTGAACCAGCATTGCGTTGAATGGCGAGTACATTCGGAACCGCGCGATGAAGTAGAGCAGATCGGCGTACTCCCCCCGCGTCGAGAATTGTCCAGCTACACGGAACAGTTCGTCCAGTGCTCGAAGCGATTCAATCTCATCTGGGTTCGCAAGCCCATCTTTCTGCGACGGAGTACCCGATTCAATTAGTCCACTATAACGCCCGGCTCTCATGCTTGGTTCGGCGCGCTGAAGGGCTTTCTCAACGAGATACTTCACATCATCCTGGGTCACGCCGTAGCGGCCCAATGATCCGACAGTGCTCCATATCTCACCGTCCATTCTGGCCAGCGCGGCGGGAATGCGCGTTTCCAGTCCTGCCCCAACATCATTCCACGTTTTCTCGTCACGAAGTCGGCCCAGAAGGATCAGTTCCAACGGCGTTGGATACTGTTCATAGTTCTCGATGCCACATTCCAATGCAATCGAGTCATGGCAGCAGACATTCTCTCCACAAGCGATAATGCCGTCTTCGCAACGTACTTCAGTCCAATCGGAACCGCCGTTCTTGATGACTTCCTCAAGGCACTCAATCGGAATCTGCACTTTTCCAGCGATGACGGTGTTGATCGGATACTCGGCATAGACGCCTCCGGCACAGAAACTACCGATGACATCCTTGATCGTCAAATAGACATTCCATTGCTTGCCCTCTGGCGGCTTCTTGCTTCTAGCCAATTCATGAAAGTTCCATAAGTCGTCGAAGCGAATCATGAACTCAACGCTCATCTCTTGCCTCCAGAGTACAAGTTCACTTTAGTCGAGTGTTGGCTTCCTTCACCGATTCATTCCATCCGGCAAAGTGTGGGTTGTCTCAGCACGAGAATTGCAACCTAGCGCCTAGATGGATGTTGGTACTTGTGCGTTCTTTCGCGCATTGCAGCCTCGATGAGCGAGTTGAGCATTCTCGTCAACGGTCTTGCCTTTCTTGCTGTACGGCAGGATATGATCGACGGTGCTGTCATCAAAGGAATGGATTTCGTTTTTACAAAGCTGGCACACGTGAGACTTGTTCCACAGCTCTTTGCGGAATTGGAACTCGAAGAACCTCGGCTCAACGATGGCACCTTCAATAATGGGATCGACCAATTCCTTAAACTTCGCAAACCGGATCTTGGTCTGTGTGGTACTACCTGTGCGTCTTGAGATGGCATCCTGCATCTCGACATTTGTCAGCATAGTAAAGAGGAACAGCTCTCGAATCTGTTCTGCCTCCTGTTGAACTTTCGCCGGTGACCGATTCATCAGAGCAGAAGCCTGAATATCCAGCGCTGTGACGGAAAACTTCGTGTCCCATGTGCCGTTGTTTGTGCGCGATGGGTTGGCCTCGTATAGACGAGCTGAATTACTGCCGAACACGGCATATATGTTCTGCACGGTCTGCCGAAACATCGTTGCATGGGCTTTGAGTGCAGCTTCCGTTTTCGGAGCATACTGCTCCATGTATTCGTTGAGAAACGCCTTTAGATTGCCACCGTATTGTGGAAGCCGATTTGCGAACGCAAAGATGCGCAGGATTATTTCGCGCTCTTTGAACCGCCCTTCAGGCGCATCGCCGCCCTTTACCTTGCGCCAATATGGATCCTTTTCAAGCTCTGCAAGCAGGTTGTTGAACGGCCCTCTATAGACGCAGTTCCGAAGTTCCTGTTCGTTGAGCGCCATCGACCCACGATTCAGACGCTCGAAGACTTCATAGCGTAACTCTGTGTTGCCCGCAGCATCAATCTCAATAGTCCTGATCGGTTCACGCAGGATCTTTCCTTGTTGCTCTGCTGTCAATTCCTTAAAGAATTTTCCATTCAAACTGCTCAAGCGAAGCAGTTTGCAGAGCGCGAACTGATTACGGACAAATTTCACCAGGGTGGTGAGGCGTTGTTGACCGTCGATAACCTCTAGTTTTCCATCGGGTAAATTCCCAAAATAGATGGGCGGAATTGGAATTTTAAGGAGAAGAGACTCGATTAGCCGCGAAGGAAGCTCAGGACGAGTTGCCCAAACGTATTCTCTTTGGAATTGAGGTTGGAGGTCCAGTTGTCCTGTGTCCAACATGCCCGTGAGCACCGAAATTGTCCAGTCGCAAATTCGACTCGTGACAGGATGATCGTCTGGCTTGACTTTCTGCTCTTCATCGCTAGTGTCGGGTTCAAGCTGATCATCGGTCGGGGTGGGAGTAACATCCGCCACCGTCGGTTCAGGCACAGGGGTTGGTTCCGCTACAGAGGTCACGGCGGGTGTATCGCTCGTGCTGCCGTCTTCGCTCTGGGCTGATGCTAGCGCGAATCGAACGTAGTCGTCGAGGTCAGGCTGGTCAAATGGCGGCACCGTGGTCAATCCGTGGTTGGCCAGGGTAGCCAGAATTTCAGCAAGAATAGCGTCGCCGCGCCGCTTGGCTCCAAACCATTTCAAGATTGCACGCACTTTGAAACGTCTGGAAGGTTGCCCATCGTTGAGCTTTTGGACCATTTCGATCACTTGGTACGGAGCCTTTTGCATTTTGTCGCCTTTACCCTTTCGCATTTTCATTTGCCGCAGATTTGACCGTATCGCTTGTAGAGAAGAAGTTGGGTTCCATGGGGGTTGCGCCTACTGAGATCAGATGTTCATTGGCCGGATCGTCGATTGTGTACACGCGCTTGCCTGTGGCCGAGAGTTTCCGGCAGAACGTGGCGGTCTTTCCGCCGGGGGCGGCGTGGGGGATGAAGATGCGATCGGCGAGTGCGCCGACGAAGCGGTTGCGGGCCTCGGCCAGGGTTGCGGTGATGCGCTTGACTTTTGGGGGGAATGGGGAGAGGATCAGCAGACGGCCAGCATCGAAGGCGGGAACCAACTCCGGCTTCAGATGCATTCCGGCGATGGAGCGGGCGGGAACCCAAATGACGGGCTGACGGCCGCGGAGCAGGATTCCCAGGCACTCCCACTCCATGACTGAGTGGAAGCCGCCGATGAGGATCTGGCCCTCGTCGCGCATCCGGGTAATCGCATCGAAGGTCTTGAGGACGATGGAGCCGGGGCATTGCGAGGAGCAGAAAAAGCCGGTCTTTGGTTGATTGAGCGGTTGCAGTGGGCCAGCGGCCCAGAACTCAGCGGGCGCGTCGCTGCCAACCCCTGCAAGCAAAGCTTGCGGGTAGGCTGCACTTCCTTGGCGAATTGTCGCGACCTGCTCGTTGAGGATCATGCCTATTCCTCATCTTCATCCGCGTCCGCGCCAAGGCGGAACTTGATGTCGTAGTTGACGATGTAATCGAGCTCTTCCGGAGTAAAGCCATAATGATCCGCCAGTTCAATATCGATTTTGTCGATGAGTTGTTTAGATTTAACAGGCGATAAGGATTGTAGTTCGACCTTCCCGGTCAGCTTATTGTTCATTGTAAGAATTTGTGATTTATCCTGGCAGTCTTTCTCGATTTCGATACTTAGTTTCCTGAGTGGCGCAGAGTCCCTCAGACTTGCAGGAATTCCGAATGTGACAATATCCGACGGGTTCAGATCCCTGCAATTGGTCATCGCTTGATAAAACGCGAAGAAAGTTGTGCTCATCAAGACTGTGTGAATTGCACCAAGCCATTCGGTTTGGACAGAAAGGGTCGTCTCGCGCGAGCTTGAGGTTTTCTTACCGTTTATCCAGCATTTCGGCGGAACAAGAGAAACAGTATTGAAATATCGAAGGCCCGTGTTCTTATAGAACAGTTTCGAGTCGGAGCCTAATGCGACAAGCCCGACCTGCGTGTCACACCCTTCGATCTTCCTAATTATGTCCAGGGTGATTTCGCTCTCAATCTTTGGCCAGATATGATTTCGGTATGTTGCCCCTGTTGTGTCCGTAAATCGGATCGTGTTGAACAGAGAAGTGCGCCCTTCCTTGTACCACTTAAGGTAGCCTCCGGCGTAAACCATTGGTGACTTTGAGGGTGCGTGAATATAGATAGTCAGCCTCTGTTCTGCACCATCAAAGAGCTTCTGTGGTCTTGTGCTAAAGCTAACGTGCCAGACATCTGCGCCTTCACTTAATTGCCGGCGAAGGGATTCCATCCTATCTGTGCTAGGTAGAGATGCGGGAACAATGAGCGACGACCAACTGCTTTGCGATGCAAGCTGTGTCGCTCGGAAACACGTTGCCGCGTACAGGTTGCTCAGGTATTCTTGGTATTCGTGTCCCAAGGTATACTGACCACGAATTTTGCTGTATTCCACGTATGGCGGGTTCCCGATGATAACACTGAAGCCTCCAACGCGCATTATGGAGTGAAAGTCGCAGAACCAATGGAATGGCTTGTGGGATTCCTTCCACTTCTTGGCTGCGCTCTTCTTAACGCCATACTCTCCAGAGAGGTAGTCGTTGAGCTCTGTTTCAAGCTCCGAGAACCGGCGGCGTAGTTCGACTTTGTCTTCCGCTGTTACAGTACCATCAAGCTGAGTCTGCTGCCGCCGAAAGATCTCAACAGAAGAGTCCAGAATCCTGGCTTTGTCCTCAATTCGACTCATAGCATCGCCAAAGTCAAACTTCGACGTGACGGCCTTCTTTACGTCCTCGTACCGTGCATAGCCAATCAGCGTATTGCCAGCGCGAATGTTGAAGTCGATGTCCGGCAACGGCTCGATGTGGTCCTGCGATTCCACCTGGGCGACAAGTTTGAGGAAGAGCCGCAGCTTGCAGATTTCGACGGCCTCCTCCATGATGTCCACGCCGAAGAGGTTGTTGACGATGATGGCCTTGAGGATGAAGTAGTTAAGATTTTGGTGCGTTTCGACCGTTTCGAGTATCTTGCGAAAATCAGGGAATTTCTTAGATTCCTGAGATTTCTGGGGCTCTATGGCCGGCTGGCGGAAATTCGTGAACCGTTGCTGATGGTATGCCACAGCCTCTTGGACTGTAAGGGCGCGGGTTGAGTTGCCCGTACGCACAAAGATGGGTTCCAGATTTCCATCCTTTACGTAAACTGCGGTGGGTGATGGCAAGATGCTAACGCGACAGACATCGTTGTCGTTGAGCCGCGCAAAAGAAATATGCAGGTTCGCAGTGTGTTGCTTGCCGCAGGCTTCAAGCAGAAGCCCCGTCAGCCAGCTCTCGTAAGTGTCGCGACTTCGATGGTCCTGCTTCCATAGTTGCTGATCTGCTTCAATACCGAAAATACTGCCATCATCTTGAATACCTATGAGGAGATCTCCGCCTTGTGTGTTCAGAAAGGCGGCTACAGTCTTGACGATGACATGCTCCATCGCCTTGTCTGCCTTGCCCTCTTTAACATTCCACCTGGCTGTCGATTTGAATTCCAAGGACAAGCTTTCTCCGAGTTTAACAAGTTCACGAATGGTCTCTTCCGGAGTCTTAGGCCGTAGCATTTCATTGTCCGCCACGAAACCCTCCATGCGGTCAAGGCAGGCTTCGTAGAGAGGCTTGAGGATATTGAGCGCGGCAAATAAGAAAGCGCCTGATCCGCAGGTGGGGTCGAGGACAGAGACTTTTTCAATGGCTTTCCAGACAGCACGAAGCAGTTCCGGCCCTTCGCAGAACTGAATCACGTCCTGCGCGAACTGGCGGATATTCAGGTTGAGCGTGACCAGATCATTGACCCGATGGACTTCACCGGCGGCTAATTTGGTCCTGACTGCGCGATACCGCTGATGGCGGTCGATGGCTTCACGCCAAATCTCTGTCGGAAGTGCATACTCTTCCGGGGCCTTACGGTTCCAACCGCCGCGTTGTTGCACATTGGCAACTCCGGCCTCGATCTCCGCAGGCAGCGGGAGATCGGCGCCCTTTTTCATTGCATCGTGAATGTAGCGGTCCGGGTCATCCCGGAGCAGTCGCCAAACGGAACCTTCTGGCGCAAAGGCCACGGCACAGCCCTTGCGGGCTTCGTCCAATAGAAACGGGATGATGGTGTTTTGGCTGATGTATTCGGTGATGTCCTCTTTGGTGTAGTACGCGCCCATCTGCTTGTTATTAATGTATTTCTCAAAGATGTAGCCGAGCACGTCCGGATTGATCTCTTTCCCGTCTCGGCTTTCGCGCTCGTCGAGATGCCAGTCGTACTCCTTGAAGAAGTCGAAGAGCTTCTGAAATGCCTTGTCCGCGATAACGATGGTCTTGTCGTACAGTCCCTCAATTTGATGCTTCTGAAAGAGGCCCCCATTGAGGTATGGGATCTTGCCGAGAAGTTTGTTCGTGGCAGCGGAGCGATCAGCTTTTTTGCGAGCAAGGCCTTGGAAGAAAAGGGGGCAAAGGAATTCCTTGTAATAGGAGTCAGGAGCCCTCTTACTGCTCTCAGTGAGCTTGGTGCGCAAATAGTCTGTGTCATCATTGAGGAAGCTCTTCGCCTGAATGAAGTAGAGGAACATGAGACGGTTGATCATGACGGAGACATACCAAGCCTGCATCTGTTGGTCAGGTATGCCCTTGAGGAACCCCAGAAAGTTGGCGTGCTCTGTCTTGAAGCGCTCGTAGAACTTCTTGGTGACCTTCTCTACGTCGAAGGTTCTCATTCGGTCGTTGACGCTGGTAAGGGTGAGGATGTCCTCCTCTTCCAGCGTAAAGACAAGATTGTCAAGCTTCTGAAAGAGCAGTTCTCCTGACTGAGTTGTCGAGTAGTGGTGCGAACGAACCGCGGAGGGCTTGCCCTTCTCTTTGCGGACCCACTGCCACACCTGCCGGTCGTGCTTCTGATCGGTGAAGACGATCAAGTGTTCGAAGTGATCCTTGGCAATGAGCTTGTCGAGCTTCACACGAATGGCGTAGTCGGGGATGGAGTCGGAAACCAGGACAACGACGCCACGCTTTTGGGCGACGGTCTGAAAGCGATATTCGTGCCCGTCAACCTGCTTGATGATTTTGGTGGATAGCTTATCCCAGCCAAGCTCATTGAAAAGCTTGCCGAATTCGAATGCTTTCAGATACGGCCTTGCCAGATCGCGATTAATTGCCATTTCCCTGTCTTTCTACAAGCCCCAGTGAGCAAATGATCTGAGCTACTGTTTCTTGATCTTCGTCACCTTCGACGATGCTGAGCCGTCCGGTCTCCCGCAGGCCCGTGGCAAGCTCGGCCAGGGTCTGGTCTGTGCAGTCAGTCTTCATGTGCCGGTTCAAAATGTCTGAGGCAACGGAACGCAGAGGGTACTTATATACATCTTCAAGCGTTCGCTGCAATGGAAGAGTATCGAAAAGGGTACCCTTCACTTCCTGGGTGTATCGCTTGAGCCGCTCATAGGTGCGATAGCGCGCGCCAGTGGCGCTGCCCAGCCCGCCGCCAACGATCTTCTCTTCCGCGGCAAGCTCCTTGACTGCGCCCTCGACCAGTTCGTGGTGGTTCGGGAGGCGGGACACTGCTGGGGTTGCTGGAAGGCACTCCGCAGCCTTGAGAATCTTGAAGGGTGAATCCGTGACGCGCTGGCCCTTTGCGTCCACCCAGGCCAGCGAATCAGTTCCGCTGGCATTCTTCAAATAGACCAAGGCTCCTTGCGTTGACGGTTCAACGGCATCGTGCTGTTTGGCCGTGTAGACCACATTCGGCATATCCTCGATGGTCTTTTTGAGCGCAGGATTCGTGGTGATCGCATCTTGCCAGATTTGATAGGCGTAAGAGACGAGGTCAACCTCGGAGTCCTCCTCGCCGTCGAGAAGGCCTGCCTTTTCGTTGTAAAGATCGGCAACAATTTTATTGTGCTTGTCGTCATCGAAAAAGGATTCATCGGTGCCAACCACTTCAGAGTTGGCGAGTAGACGTGCGCGCACTTTGCGGCGAAGTTTGATAATATCTTCGATTCCGTCTGCGGGCAGGAAACTGTAGCAGAGGATTTTGTCGGACTTCTGGCCGATGCGGTCAACGCGGCCTGCCCGTTGGATCAGCCGAATGATCGTCCACGGCAGATCGTAGTTCACGATGATGAAAGCATCCTGGAGGTTCTGTCCTTCACTCAAGACATCGGTGGCAACGAGGACGCGCAGCTCCTGCTCTGGAGCAATGGTCTTCTTGTTGCTTTGCGGGCTGAACCGATAGGCAAGGTCCGTGACATTCTCTGAGTCTCCCGTGGCTGCGGCCACCCGCTTGATGCCGACTGTCGCTAGCTGGTGACTCAGATAATTGACCGAGTCGCTGAACTGACTGAATACCAAAACCTTGTCTGTCTTGTGCTTCTGGCTCACCAACGTAATAAGCGCCTGGAGCTTTGAATCTTTCTTGGGGTTCCAAACAGTGCAACGGTCGAATATCTGCATCAGAGCATTGGCATCCGCAAGAAGATCGCTACAGAGTTGAGGGCGGAAGAATCCTGGGCGAATCCAGTCGAATCGAGTACGGAAGCGGTCGGTATAAAGCGCGTATACCTCCGCTGCGCGGGCACGGAAAGCGCTGACCGTGCGCAAATGCCCTTGGGGCGCGCTGAGTTCGTCAAACGCTTCTCTTGTCGCAGAATCCTCGTCGGACGTGGTGGTGTCCAAGAGGCCAGAATCCTGTGTGCCGATGGGAATGTCCAAGCCATTTTCGATGGCGTGGATAAAGATGAAGTTGCGGAGGATGTGCCTCTCGACCGAAAGCAAGAAGCTGTGACCGCTGCTCTCCAGGCGCTTGAAGAGGTTGCTCCGGCAAAATCCCATGAGCCTAGTTCCTGCGGCGGAGAGGTTTGCCAGAATTGCTTCATCGCCTTTGGTCGCGGTTATTGGAGGCTTCTCCAACACAGAATTCCCCAGCCCGTAGCGCGGAAGACTCAGACCATTGACGATGTCAACGACGGGCGCGGAGTAGAGCTTGGCATACTCATCGTTCGGGTCGTTCTCATCGACAACAAAAGGGAGCTTCTTGGGAAGGCGATCAGGGAAGTACGAACGGCTTCCGTCCTTGAACTCAAGATACTTCCGTCCGTTGTCCAAGTCTGTCTTGGCGTAGTTCGTCTTGATAAATCCTCGCGTGCGGCGAACCATGTAAAGGCGCATCAGATCACGCCAGTCGTCGGGATACTGGCTCTTTTCAAAAGCAGCGAGCGTGTTGGCTCCGCATTGAAACTTTCCCCTGAACAACGCTCGGTCTACTTCTTGAAACTTCCGCTCCGGCCCAATCCCAAGTTCCTTATCTGGCGGCACAAACAAACGCAACTGGCTGGCAAGATCGAGATAGTCTTTGTTGTATGGAGTCGCCGATAGCAGGATGCACTTGCTGTCGTTCTTTTGGATGTATTCCGAGATTGCCCTATAGGTCTTGCCTTCACGATTACGAAGGTTATGGCTCTCGTCGAGAATAATGAGTCGATAACGGCGAAGCTCTGGGAGTTGCTGCAACACCTTTGAATAGGACATCACCTTGCACGACGGCAGCCGGTAAGTGTGGCAATAGTCTTCCCACATCTTGACGAGATTTAGCGGGCAGAGAATGAGCGTTTCGAGAAGCAGTTCGTCAGCCAGAACTCTGGCGAGAGCCGTAGCCATGAGGGTCTTGCCAAGGCCGACTACATCGGCAAGTAAAACGCCGCCGCGCTTCTGTACATGATGGGCGGCAATCTTGACGGCCTTCTCTTGAAACTCAAAAAGCTGATCTCCGAAATCTTTCGGGATACCATAGCGAACGATTCCTTCCCGCGCTTCTTGAGAGAGATGGTAAGCCATTTTGACGTAGATGTGATGCGGTGGAATCGGTTCTGGACGTGCCCAGCTCTGGTCGATGATGTCCGCAATTTCGATGGAAATATCCAGACACCACTTGTCGCTCCATCGGTCATCGAACCACCGGGCCAACTTCTCGCAGGCATCGTGGTCAGTCACATCGACGTTCAACTCGCCCTGTTTAGACAAGCCCGCAAAGGTTAGATTGCTGCTCCCCAAAAAGCCGATAGCTGGACTCACCGGGTCATGCCGAAAGAGGAGATAGAGTTTAGCGTGCAATGTATGGCGTAAATGGAGTTTGACAACCACCTTCTTGGCGCGAATCTGAGCGGCAAGTTTCCGAAGTCCAACCTCGTCAGCATTTGTAGGAGCACCAAGGGTGAGTTGAAGTCGAAACTGCTCTGCCAGCGCTTTCTTCAGACGAATAGCAGTCTGGTTGTCGAGTTCAGCGTCTTGCTTGATGATGCCGTATGCGCCGGCAATTTCCTGCTGGGGGAGCGTTTGCATTCCAACCAGAAGTCGGCAGCACTCGCCTTCGCCACCTGCCCAACTTTCGATATGTTCATCAAGTTGCCGCCAGCCCCTCAGGTTGAAGTATCCAACACAAAAATCGGACCGGTGAGAGACGGACAGAGTCGTCTTGAGCGTAGGCAGCAACTGGTGGTCGATATTGTCGAAAATGCGTGGCATAGGATGTGAACGTCCAAAATCGGTTACTAGGTTGCAGTGAACGAAAGGTCCCCGTATCAAGCCTTCAAGGCTGGATGGGTTGGCAAGATCCAACCTTCAACCAAGTTCAAAAACGCCTTGGCGTGTAACAGTAGTTCGTCCGCTTCGGTGGTAGTGGCAATCGTCGCGCCGGTGTAATCGATCTCGTTTCGCTTGCGGCGGCAGGCATCGAAGTAGTCGGCCAGGTGCTCGGCGGGCTTGCCGAGCGCCAGTTTGGCCCCCTCGAAGGTTAGCCGATGATGCCCTGGCACACTGGCGATGCGGTATCCGGCACAAGCTATGGCCATCTTGGCGGTTTGAAGTGCAGCGTTGTAGGCTGTGGCAAAGCGGCGGTCCTCAGAGAGGACAGGAATCGCCGCATCCGTAAGATCGCGGGCAACAAGGCGGCGGATTTCATTCAGCTCTTGGGGGCTGGTCGTGTGCCGATGAACCTTATTGTCTTGAAGCAGTTTCTTCCAACTCATCGAGCGTTCCCTTCAGGGTAATGGTTCTGCCCTTCAAAACGGAATGGAGAAAGTGATCCTCTGCTGCCAACTTGCGGCGAAATTCTTCCGGGGAAAACAGAGTGACATTGACCTCGCGGTGGAAGCGGGCTTCCAACTTCCGCAAAGCCGGTAGAAGGTCTATCTGCCTTAACGTGCCAACAACAGCCAAGTCTACATCGCTGGCCGAGTGTTCCTCGCCGCGTGCGATGGAGCCGTAGAGGAAGGCCAGTTCAATCCGGTCGTCAAAGCCCTTCAGGGTGGTCGTGAGCGCCGGAACAAGGCCGCTGGTCTTGTCGAGCAGTCCGTGTAGGTCACGGAAAAGCGGGGAGTCGGCATTCGCCTTGAAATAGGCGCGGCGTCCGTCTTGGCGGCGCAAAAGCAGCCCCACGGAAACCAGTGATTCAAGTTCTCTCTGAAGGCTGGAGGGCGTCGTTTCCAGATGTCGGGCCAGTTCGGTCATGAACCACCAGTGCTCCGGCTGGAGCAGAGTGGCGGACAGCACACCAGCCCGAATCGTCGGGAAGAGCGCGTCGAGGGTGCCTCTAGTACGCATAATAAGTAAGTATATGCGCAATATGCGTAATTGTGAAGCGATATTTGCGGATCGAGCAATCTACAGGGGTGCGCTTGGGCTTACCTTGATGATTTTTGAGACCTCGGTTGGCCCTGGGTCCAGTCATGGTACGTTCGTATGCAGAAACGCCTCACAGCGCCGGACTAAGCGCGGGCCGAACCGGCCCTAGTCCGGCACGGCGGAGAACATGCCAAGACAAGCACGCACGAAAACAGCCGCCAGCGGCGGCACGTGCGCGCAGATTTGCCGTTAAGAGCGCCCCGGCGGGGCAGCGGCAAATCAGGACGATCCCTGTTAAGAG
>Ga0302319_10013125_pt1 | contig 15556 bp, 16 predicted proteins | sample Bog_T0_2_FD_203319 | JGI IMG/M metagenome (GOLD analysis project Ga0302319, IMG submission 203319) | Peat permafrost microbial communities from Stordalen Mire near Abisko, Sweden - Bog_T0_2 | ecosystem: Environmental > Terrestrial > Soil > Wetlands > Peat | place: Sweden: Abisko, Stordalen Mire... | reverse complement strand
GAAGCCAATCACTTCCACCGGCATCGGAAATTTGCCCAGCGTGGCGACTTGTTTGCTGGAGTCGGCGATGATCACGACTTGCCGTGACGCGGAGGCGACGATCTTTTCGCGCAGCAGGGCTCCGCCCCCGCCTTTTATCAAGTTCAATTTGGGATCGAATTCGTCCGCGCCGTCGATGGTCACGTCGATAGTCTGCGTATGATCGAAATCGGTCAGCGGAATGTTAGCTTCGGCCGCGAGTTTCTCAGAGCCTGTAGAGGTCGCTATACCCGCGATCCTCAGTCCGTCTTTGACTCGTTCGCCCAACATGCGGATGGCGAACAATGCAGTTGAGCCGGTGCCCAAACCCAAGACCATGCCATCGTGTACGAACTGCATGGCGGCCTTCGCAGCCGCTTCTTTATCTTTTTCGTGACTCATTGTAGTAAGTAGAGATGCTGGCGTCTCGTTAACGGATTTACGGTTCCGCCGGAATTTGCGGCTCACCGTCATCTTCCCATTCCGCACCGCATGAGCGACAGTGCCAAGCATGACGATGAAGTGGAAGAGGTACTTTAAGGAAGGCAGTCACGTAAGCCGCAGGACTCGATTCCTGAAAATTTACATCCAGCGATTGGCACTTCGGGCAGTGCGGCTGTTGATAATCGCCAACCCCGTCGACTTCGAAGTTTTCAGGAATGGGCTGATCGAGGATTTCCTGGGCCAAGGCCACATCCTCGGCCTTAACTTTCAGCTTCACGCCTCCCACGCGTTCGAAATAAACCAATCCACGCGAACCATGTTGTCGTCTGCCAGCTCGGCTTCGATCCCGGCCGAAACAAGGCTGTCGCGCGCTAATAGGGCCTCTGGCAAGTCGCGGAATTGTCGCACGGTAACCATCTCCCGCAATTCGAATTCATCCCAACCGGGATCCTCGCCCAGCTCGACCGTTAGCCTTCGCCGCGCCAGTTCTTGCTTTAATGCAGTGCGGGCGCGATCGGTCAGTTGGTAGGCCTTCGTGGCGATGGCTTTCAGTTCGTCATCCATCTGGCCAGCGTAGGAGTCGGCTAGCCGCTGCCGCTCGCGCTCGGGATCAACAGTTGCCATGGTTGGGAATCCTAACCTACCGGTCGATATCTTCCCCATCCAAAAAGAACGGCCTGCGCTTGCGCACAGGCCGCCCGGTGGTCTGTTGGGATTGACCAAGAGGTGGTCACTCTACGTGGCCCCTCCGGCATAACTCGGGTTCCCGGCGCGACCTAACGCCGGGACGGATCCAATCCTAAATCACCGGTTAGTGCTGGAAATGGTTGGCCTCACAGCGCATGATTGCCGCACCGCAAGGACCTTAGAGCAACCGCCCTAAGTCGCAGCCACCTCACCTGGTCTCGTGATGCTATAGCTACTACAGCCTTCTGAACTTGTCATTCGACCACCTCCTCTCCGGTGTAACGGCAGAATATCGAAAACGGGTGCAGCGCGCAAGGCTGAATCTTGTGTGAACGAGGCGCAGTGCTCACGTGTCCGTTACTTGACGCGGCCCCTTGTACACGCCACAATCAAAGTTGGCGTTCTTGAGGTGAATTTTCATGCTGGCTTATTTATTTGTCTTCGTCGCTATTGCGGTGCGGTTTATGCCGCATCCCTGGATGTTTACGCCGGTCGCCGCCTCGCTGCTGTTTTTCGGGGCTAAAGGATCGCGCCGCCAGCTGTGGATTCCGTTCGTGCTGTTCGCGGCCACGGACGTGGTTTTGACCAAGTTCGTCTACTCCTTGACATTTTCATGGGATCACTTCGTGACCTTCGCATGGTATGCGGCCATTCTGTGGCTGGGCACGACGTTGCGCGGACGCACTACGCCGCTGCTGGTCGTGGGCGCGGCGGTGGCGAGTTCGGTTTCGTTTTTTGTGTTGAGCAATTTCGCAGTGTGGGCGTGCTGGAATATGTATCCGAAAACGCTGGCGGGATTGATGATGTCCTACACTGCGGCACTGCCGTTCTTCCGCAATGCGGCGATGGGCGACCTGCTGTTCACGGCGGCGATGTTCAGCGTGCCGGTGTTACTGCCAATGCTTGCGCCCGATCGCGGTCCGCTGCATGGCCGCGCAGCTTCCTGAATGGTTGCTCCCTCAGAACTTTCGATTCCCTAACGCCTGACGCTTCGCAACGTCTGTCAGGTATTATTCCTATTCGCCCATTTGATTTTGATCCGGCTGAGGGCGTCCCCACGTGGGACACGTTTGAACCGTAAGGAGGCGCATTGAAAGTTCGCGTGTTTTTTCACGACCGATGCTTTGACGGCGCGTGTTCGGCTGCGCTGTTTTCGCGCTTCTATCGCGAGCGAATCCGGGACGACGTGGACTTTCAGTTTTCTGGCCTGCTGCATCGCGCCGGGGCTTTGTTCAATGAAGGCGATTTCGACGGCGATGAGAATGCCATTGTCGATTTCAAGTATTCCAGTTCGCCGAAAATTACCTGGTGGTTCGATCATCACGAGAGTGCGTTTCTAAGTCCTGCCGATGCCGAGCACTTTGAGCACGACCAGAGCGATCACAAGTTTTATGATCCCAGCTTCCGTTCCTGCGGAAGTTTTATCGCGACCATCGCCAAGGATCGCTTTGGCTTCAACACCGAACCGGTCGCCGAGTTGATCAAGTGGACGGACATCATTGATGGTGCGGGCTATCCCGATGCAAAGACGGCGGTCGAGATGAAAGCCCCGGCGATGAAGCTGACCATGGTGATTGAGTCGACGCAGGATCCGGCGTTTCTGCCCAAGCTGATTCCACTGCTGGTCAGCAAATCGTTGACGGAAGTCATCGAGGAGCCGTTTGTGGCTAGCTTGTTGCCGCCTTTGCTGGAGCGGCATCGCCGTTCGATGGACATCCTGAAGGCTCGCACCGAATCGCGCGACGGAACCTTATTTTTCGATGTGACCGATCAGGCGCTGGAAGGCTACAACAAGTTCGTGCCGTACTATTTGCATCCCGAATCGGTATACAGCGTGGGATTGAGCAAGAGCAATTTTCGGGTAAAGGTTTCGGTGGGATCGAATCCGTGGGCGCCGAAAGAGCCAACAGTCAATCTGGCGAAGATTTGCGAGCGCTATGGCGGCGGCGGACATGCCCGCGTCGGCGCAATCTCATTCGATGTGAATCAGCACGAAGCGGCCAGCAAGGCCGCGCATGAAATTGTCGCCGAACTGCGCGCCAGCGATCGCGTTAGCTAGTCTTCCTTTCTCCGATGACGGAGCCTTCCACTCCCGGCAAGATTCTGCTTCGCGCCGAAGGACTCTCGCGCTCAGTGATGAGAAAAATTCTGGTTGAAGGAATTAGTTTCAGCGTGAACACTGGCGGAGTCTTAGCTGTTCTCGGGCCGAGCGGATCGGGAAAGAGTTCACTACTTCGACTGCTCAACCGGCTCGATGAGCCGGATTGCGGGAATGTTTTTCTGGACGGCATCGAGTACCGGAAAATTGCCCCTCGCGAATTGCGGCAGAAGATTGGGATGGTCATGCAGCGGGCATATCTTTTTCCGGGCACGGTCGCGCAAAATCTTCAGTTCGGCCCTCAGCAGAGAAACGAAATGCTGAACTCCGATCTCCTCGAAAAACTTCTGACCGAAGTCGGATTGGCAGGGTATGCCCGACGTGATGTCGCCAATCTATCCGGCGGGGAGGCGCAGCGAGTTTCCTTAGCACGAACTCTGGCGAATCGCCCTGAAGTGTTACTGCTGGACGAGCCTACTTCTGCGCTGGATGCCGACTCTAAGGCAGGAGTGGAAGCTATCCTGCAAGGTGTCATCGTATCGCAGCAGCTCGCCTGTGTTTGGGTGACGCATGATCGCGAGCAGGCGGCGCGGGTTGCGACCCGCGCTCTGTTGCTCGAACATGGACGTGCCATCAAAATCGCGGCGGTCGCCGAGTTGATTCATGCTTAAAGCGATCTTCACCAGTCAAATTCATCTGGGCCTCGCACAAGCCGCTGCCGCCGCTTTGCTGGCGATGATGGTCGTGCTTTTGGCGCGACGGCGCGGCATTCACCTTGAGAGCGAAGCCGCCATCGCGATGGCGCGAGGGCTAGCCCAGATCGTCGCCGTCGGATCGATTCTTGTCTTGCTCTTGCGCGGACCGCGCTGGACCAGCGTGCTTTTACTTACCGCTATGATGATCGCAGCCGGATCAATTTCCGGCCGCCGCGCCAAAGGCATCCCTGGCGCGCGCGTCGTTTCCACCTGGGCCATCGCTTGCGGTGCGGGTTCGGTCATCGCTCTCATGGCATCCCTCGGCGTCATCGACACGGCAATCACATCGCTGGTTCCAGTGGGCAGCATGATTATTGCGAACGCGATGAACACTAATGGACTCGCCCTCAATCGCCTGCGCGCCGACGTGCTCGCGCATGCCGGAGAAATCGAGTCAGCGCTTGCCCTTGGCGCGAGTGGCGACCAGAGCATCGCTCCTTACTTGCAAACTTCGTTCGAAGCCAGCCTGATACCGGCAATCGACTCGTTGCGCTCTTTGGGGATCGTCTGGATTCCTGGTCTCATGGCTGGAATGTTGCTCTCCGGCGCGCGCCCACTCTACGCCTCCATTTATCAGTTCGTGGTTCTCGCCATGATCTTCGCGGCCTCGGGTCTCACCGCGCTCATCAGCACACTGCTGATCCGTTCGCGCATTCTCACTCCGGCGCAACAGCTGCACCTTCAGCAGGGAAAATGAAGATGAAAGATAGAAGATAATGGACAGGAGATAATCGAAAAGATATGGCCTCCCGCCGGCGGCTGAAGATCGCGCACCAAGCCTGGACCGAACACGGCGGCCACGCCAAAGTTCTGCGGGCGGTGGCTTCGCTGGAGCTGGGCAAAGGTCTGTTAGCCGTAGGCGGCGCCATCAGCCTGTTGACTTTGTTGCACAGAGACCCGTGGGACCTTGTAGACGACTTTCTCACTTTCTTTCACATCAATCCCGACCACCGCCTGGCGCAACTCTTGTTTGACTGGGCCGATCAGGTGACGGAAACCAAGCTGATCTTGCTGGCCGTGCTGGCCACGTTTTATGCCATGCTTCGCTTTGTCGAATCGTATGGATTGTGGAAGGCTAGAGTCTGGGCGGAGTGGTTGGCGCTGGTCTCGGGAGCGATGTATCTTCCCATCGAAATTTATGAGATTGTGCGCAAGCCGAATTGGTTTCGCATCGGGATTCTGCTGGCGAATCTCGGCGTCGTTCTTTACATGGCATATTTGCGTGTCAGCGACCGGCATCACCGGCGTTCAGAGATCGAATCGGTGCGCTAGTGTTGAATCTGCGAATCCGGAAGTGAGCGGCGTAAAAAAAATCGGGCGATTTCATAGCGCTCCGGCGGAATCGGCCCAAAGGTAAAAGGCAGCGGCCCCCAGAGCGAAGAGTAGAAACCGGCGCCCGCCTGAGGTTGCATCGTAGTGACCCATTTGCCTGCGGTCAGATCGAAGAGTTCGGCTGAGACCGGCGCAGATTTCGGAATCCCGGAGACGTTCGTATTGTTCTCTGGAATCGCCGCCACGTCGCCGGGACGGTAAACATCGGAAACAGTTGCGCCCAATGATTCCATGTAGTACTGAAATCCCCAGTGGCCCTGGAAGGAGAGCGTGCCAGTGGTCTCCTGCGTTTTGCCATGAATGAGTTCGACGGCGGTGCGGGCCGAATCCGCCAGAGCTGTGTCCCCTGAAACAATCCACGCAGACATTGTGGCCGCCAGCGGCAAGGGGAGGGCGAGGGATGCTGCTTGCTTCCAGTTCAAAAGGGCGAACCGCTTTTGCTCCAGTCGCCGAGCCAGCAAAATGCCGACTGCCGGAATCATCGGGAGGATGGAGCGCGCATTGACGGTCCAGTTCACATAGAAAGCGAAGATGACAGTGCCAGCGACCCACAGTGCGAGAAACATCGAATCGGAATTCCGGCGTTTCCAGGTGTCGTAAGCGGCGAGAGCTACAATCGACAGACCGCAGGCGACCCATAAGCCGAGTTGCGCGCTAATCAGAGTCCAGTGGGTGTGCGCTGCTGCAAATCCCAGCGCAATCCAGTCATTCGCAACCAATAATCCCATGGTCGCGCCCAGCGTCGCGAAACCTAGAAGAGTTTTCCAGCGCCAAAGCAGCGGAGAAAAAAAGAGAACGGGTGCGGCGCAGCCTCCTGCAAAAGCTAGTCCGATCAAGGTTTTCGCGAAGATCGACAATCCTTCCCCGTGGGCATCGGTCGCGTAGGAGGCGGCGTCGGAAAACAGGCCGCGGCTGTAGAGCGAGAGCGTACACAGTTGATATCCCAGGATCACGCCGACCGGAATCAAGAAGTAAAGCGCCCATATACCTGCCCGGCGCTTTCTGGCAAGAGAGTATGCCAACAGCAACGGGATCAGGGCAGCGCCAAAGTATTTTGTCAGCGCACATGCGCCCATCAATATTGCCGATGTGATAAGAAACGGAGCGCGTTCCGACTGGCATCCTTCGGTCCAGAGGATTGCCGCCCAGACCCAAAAAGCCAGCATGGGAACGTCGCACATTACGCTGGTTGCCGAGACCAGAAAGGCCGGACTCAACAGCAGGACGAGGGCTGCCAGCAGGGGATGTCGAGTGAAGCGGCCTGCCAGGCGATAGGTTCCGAGCACCGCCAACAGGGCCGGCAGCAGAAAAGCAAGGTGCAAGGCTCGCTCCGACCAGTGAGTCATCGCGCCAATCCCCGCCGCATAGTAGCTATCGAGCGGGGGATTCTTGGTGACCTCGGACATGGACATTTCGTCTCCATACCAGTTCACTTGAAACCCGTAGGGATCGAAGGGGTGCTGCACGATATGCTTCGCGGCCCAAATGAAGAGGGGATCGTCGAAGGCGAAGGCTCGTCCCGAGAATGGGAGCAGGCAGGCCAGAGTGAGCGTGGCCAGCAGCAAGTAGGAATGCAGAGAACTCCAGCTAAAACCGCCGCGCTGAAACGCGACCTGGGGTGGGGCATTCTTCCGAGGGGGCTTCCGCTCACTGGGCGGTTTTGTATTCCTGGGGGAACGCTTGGACATGTGAGTCTTCCGCGCACATCTTACAACAGCGGGCTTACAGGACGGCGCTCGGCCCAGCGATTCGAACCTGAGAACTACTCATAGCGCAGGCTCTCGACGGGATCGAGTTTGGCGGCGCGAGCGGCGGGCACGGTTCCGAATAGGACACCCACCAGCGACGAAACGATGATGGCCACGATCGCCGACAACCCAGAGATGGGCAGGCGGTACGCAGTAAAAAATCGAACCGAGTACGGGATGGCGAGTCCGATCACTACACCAACTATGCCTCCTCCAAGCGAAATGAAGACCGCCTCCGACAAAAATTGGAAGCGAATCTCGCGGTTCGTGGCACCCATGGCTTTGCGGATGCCAATCTCGCGTATACGGGCGCTGACCGTAGCCAGCATGATGTTCATAATTCCGATGCCGCTAACCAACAGCACAATGGCTGCGACCAGCAATAGGACCAACGTCAAAGCATTAGCCGTGCGCTCCGCTACAGTGACCAGTTCGGTGAGATTGCTGACGTTATAAACCGATTCAGGACGATGTCGAGATTGGAGCACCTTGCGAATCGCCTCAGTTACAGGCCCAACGTTTGCAGGATCGGAGGCCGAGAAATGAAGCTGCTTCACGGTGAGCGTGTCGCTGAAATATCGGCTGACGGTGTACGGAATCACCATCGTATTGTCCAGGACCTCGGACTGGCCAAAGGTATTCACGCGCTCACGAAAGGTTCCGATGACGGTGAAGGGCAATCCGCTGAGCTTGATCACTTTCCCGACGGCGGCTTGGGGCGAGCCATAAAGCTGGTCGGCCATCTTTTGCGTGATGACGCCAACTTTGTTGCGGGCGCGCTCGTCCTGATCGTCGAAGAAGCGTCCTGAAAGCACGACCAGATTGCGCACAATCAGATACTGAGGATCGACGCCGAGGATGCGGATGTCGCGCTCTTTGCCGTTGCCAATCGGAATCCGCTCGTCGAGCGGCACCATCGGGGAGGCGGCCATGATACCCGGAACTTGCTGCAACACCGCGTGCATGTCGTCGATGGTGAGTAAATCGGGAGTGACATTGCGCTGGTTGCCGCCTTCGTACTCGGCGTAAATCCAATTGGAGCCAATGGATTGAATCTGATCGAGCACGTACTGTTTACCGGTAAGGCCGACGGTGACCACCAAAATCAGCGAAGCGGTGCCGATGACCATGCCCAACGCGGTCAGCGCGAAGCGCACTTTGTTGCTGCAAAAAGTGTCAAACGCGAAGGCGGCGATTTCACTAAACACGAGCTTCCGGCGGCGAACCTGAGGCTCGGTGCTTAGGGCTGTGGGCATTGCTTATCTGATGCTATCGGGTCGAGGAAAGAGGCGCAATCTTGGACGGGGTTCGGGGGGCTCAGTTTTGCGAGTTGGTTTTCAACGGAGGCTGGGCTGTGTCAGGAAATGATCGCAGCTGGCGTGAAAATCGGAATCAGCGCAGGGATGATCGCGTACCACAGTCTGGGCTTCGTGGTGAGTGGGGCAGCGGCGGGGGCGAGGGCGAGGGCGACCACCGCGGATAGGAGGACGGCCATTCTCAGCCCACACGTACGAACTGGAAGAATTTGCAATGGGCGGGGCTTCAGGGTTTGTGAAGGACCTAAAGAATCGTTGGCAGCCGACCGACTGTCTCCCCAGCTTGCCGGCTGCCAACTCCTCGGAGTCGCAATTCGAAGCTGAGACGGGTCGCCGCGGGAAATCACTAACAGGCAGAGCAACTTTCTAAGAACTGCCGACTACTTCTCCTGAAAATCCAGGAATGCGCCAACTTTCCCGTAATAAATCCGCAGGTTACAGGTTTTCGCGGCGGTGTGGGCGAGGGATACCTGAACTTCTTTCTGTGTGTCGCCTATTTCGCCTAGGTCCATGGGGGCGCGGGCGAGATCCTGAGAAGCGTCGTAATTCTTTGGCGCGGTGACGTTCTTGTTGACAATCAGTGTCCAATTCTTCTTTTCAGGAAGAACATAAAGGATGTACGCACCCACCGGTACGTTCACGCTGTTGAATACGAGAGGAGTTTGAGTGAACAACGTCATAGGCTCGCCACCGGGCAGCCAGACCTTTCCGTTTTTCGGGTCGTCCTTGCCGACATTCGCATACTGAATGGTCACTTCCATGCCATCGGCGAAGTCGCAAAAAGTGCTGGGGGTGTCAGGGGCGGCGGGCTGCTGGGCAAAGACGGAGACGGACGTTCCTAAGATCGTGATGGAAATGAGCAGCCAGCGCATGACAGTAACCTCCCCTAAATTCGGTAATGCCGCAGCACGGTGGCCGCAAGCCAGAAGGCGCAATTGTAACCCATTTAATACGCCCGAAGGTAGGGATTTGCTCTCCAGAGAACCGATCAACAGCCGCAAACCATCTATCGACTGCGCACCGGTTCGTGACTAGAATTCGGAGTACTGATGTATGCGCGGCACAATCCGGCGCCTCCTCTTTCGGCCTTTGTGGAGTGCTTCTGGTACTGGGAGGGCTCTGCTGGGACGGCCGAGCGAGAGCGCCTTCTACCTACTGGCCAGGGCAGCGTGATCTTCAACCTGCTTGACGACGCGATGCGGCTGTATTCCGCCGGGAACTTGGATTCCTTTGAAAGTTATAGCTCGGCTATGTGGGCGGGCGCGCTGTCCACCCCCAACATCATCGACAACCAGCAGAAGGATCGTGTGTTCGGCATTCAGTTTCGATCCGGCGGTGTTTATCCGTTCGTAAAGATGCCGGTGGATGAACTCGCGAACTGTGCGCTTCCGCTCGAAGCTCTTTGGGGACGGGCAGCCGCAGAACTACGAGAACAACTGCTGGCTGCCGAAACTCCCGATGCAATGTTTCGCGCGACCGAACGCGCACTCTTGAGTGGAGGGGTACGTCCGCTGGAACTGCATGGTGCGGTTCGACATTCTTTGCAAAGTTTTCAGCGACCGGAACGAGTCGGGTTGATGTCGAAATTCGGCGAGCGCCTGGGGCTGAGCCAGCGCAGGTTTATCGAATTGTTTCGCACTCAGGTTGGCCTCACGCCAAAAGCTTATTGCCGGGTGCGGCGCTTCCATAATTTGTTGCGCGTGGTGCATCCCCTGCGGGAAGTGGATTGGAGCCAGGTCGCGCTGGATAGCGGTTATCACGATCAGTCGCACTTCATTCACGAGTTCCGCGAGTTCTCGGGATTTTCGCCCACTCAGTACTGGCAGAGGCGAATTGAACACCTGAATCACGTGCCAATCTAAATTGTGAAACTCGGAACCGGCAAATCTAGCTTCGCAGATCAGGTCAAAATTTTACAAGACGCGAGCCGGGATCGCGGCGCAAGGTAAGAGGCAGGAGGGACTTATGACGAAAGCAATTCCAGAGGGATCGCACAGCGTACAGATCTACCTCATCGTCGAAGGTGCAGAGCAGGCACTGGCGTTTTATGCGAAGGCGCTGGGCGCGAAGCAGCGCTTATGCATGAAACGCAGCGATGGCACAGTGGCTCATGCCGAGGTCGAGATCGGCGACTCATGCGTGATGTTGGCCGACGAGAATTCTGAAATGAGAGTCTGGGGACCGAAGCACTATGGCGGCTCGCCCGTGACTCTAGTGGTCAATGTAGAAGACTGCGATGCCCTGTACAAGCAGGCGATGGCAGCAGGCGCAACCAGCGTTCGCGAACCTGCCGATCAGCCCTATGGCGACCGCATGGCCGGCGTCAAGGATCCCTTCGGCTACACATGGTACTTCTCCACCCACATCAAGGATATGTCGAAGGAAGAGCTGGAGAAACTGTAGAGGATTGAGCGGATTGGCAGGTACGATCTCGCCTAGCAGAGGTCTCGTTATGGACCAGCAAGGCTGCCGTCGCGAAATCGCAATTGACGCTTATGGCCGTCCTGGAATGTGACGGTAGTCTCAACGATCTGATTTTTCGAATCGTGCGAGTAATCGTATCTCCAAACCCTCCCGTCCCCAAGGCGCTGCTGCGAAACCTCCCCATAGCGGTTATAGGTATTTTTCAGTAGGGTCTCCCAACTGCCGTCCATGACGACGGTCATGACATACGGATCATAGCCACGACGACTGAGGGTTCGCGCGTACTCGAATCGATATAAGACGTGCGACTGATCTGACACGGATTCCAGATGCCCGCTTGAATCGTACAAATATGTTCGGATGTTTCCCGCGTCGTCGCGAGCCTCTTTGATTCGGTCTGCACCGTCGTATTGGAAGGTTATGGTGTGACCTGAAGGAGAGATCAATTCGCTCAGATTGCGTGCTTTATCTCGTTTGAGTTGAATTCTGTTCCCGTGCCCGTCTTGCATCTCGGTCGGTGCGCCTTGCGCATAGTTCTTTGCGCTGTATGCCTCGGGGAACAAGAATTTGCGATGGTCGGAGAACTCTAGAGTCCATCCATCACCATTCCATGCGATTTCGGCTCCGTAGAATTCGGACGAGGTGTCGCGGTGACGAAACACCGCGTCCGAATAGGACATGCCTTTGGAAATACGAGGGAAATAAATCTGGCGACCGTCCTCTAAATTCAAGTTGATATAAGTGTAGGGATTTCTTGTTCCTGTGGGGCAGATGTCGTAAGGATGGTTGGCTCCGACGCCAAAGGCGTGGTCACGATAGTCCCAAGGGCGGTAAATGCGGGTAAGAACCAATGGCATCGCGTCGGGAACGAATAAATCGGTCTGGCGAAGGACAAACAGGCCTGAATCGAGAGCGACATCGAATTCGTTCGCTGGAGCGGAGTGTTGCACGGTTGGCTGCCTCATCACGATTGCGGCGGCATATTTGATGTGGCCTGAGCTGGGAACTTCTAAGGTGATCGCGAGGACTGGGTAGGAGCCATCCCACGCCGGAGCAGTCGTTTCGACGGGCAGCAATTCCGGCTTAGGCTGCGGGCGCGGGTGCCGCGGTATCCAATAAGTGTTCCTGGCGACGGCGAGCCAGATGCAAACGGCGAGGACCAGTCCGACCGGGATTACTCTCCTCGCTAAGGACTTGTTCGGGGTGGCCATTCTAGATTCGCTGGACGATAAATGATAATCGCTCTGCCACTGTTTCACGGATGATATTCTTTGACAGTCGTGGAGCGTTAGACAGTTGCCCGCTCCGCTTCTTGCTGAACGCATTTCATGCGAATTAGGCGCGCCTTACCTGTGGTGCTCGGGCTGGTCGTGGTGGCTGCGGCCCTCACGCTGGCGGTGCAGTTGCGCAAACACGCTCCGCCGGAGCCGGCGCGACTGCTGCCTGGGGCCGACGGCTTTGTGTACCTTGACTTAGCCTGGGTGCGGCGGGCGAATGTGACGGGACAAATTCCGCAGACCGTGCACGATCCCGACTATCAGAAATTCATCGACCAGACTGGATTCCAGTTTGAGCGCGACCTGGACGAGGTCGCTGTCGCCATTCATTTTCCCCAAGCGTCGAGCGTGCCTGCGAGTGCTGCAAAAGAGGCGGTCGCCGATGCGACTCGTTTTTCGGAAGTCTTTGTCGGACGCATCGACGGCAAGAAGCTGCGCGATTATCTGCGTGGACTTTCGTCGTCGGTCGAGACCTATAACGGCGTCGACATTTATGTGATCCCGCTGGAAGGACGCACGGTGCGCGCTGCGATTCTAACGGTGGATACCGTTGCGGTCACGAATCATTCCGATTCGCTGGTGATTCGCGGGATGATTGATCGTTCGCACAAGCTGGCGTCCCCGTTTGGCGGCCCGGCATTGTTGCGGCAGTATTATCGGCGGGTGCCGCTGGCCAGTCTGGCGTGGGCAATTGTGCGAGCCGATCCAACAGGCGCGCTGGGGACGACTTCTCCGATCAACTGGGGGTTCCTGTTCTCGAAGCCCGCCGTGGTGGTGGCGTCAGCGCGTTATTTGGGCAATGTGCATGTGCGCGCGGAAGCGTTCACGGGGAGTCCGGAGGAGGCGCAGACCGCGACTGACCGCGTGCAAGCCTTCGTGGGAATTTTTCGTGCGGCGGAAATTTCGTCGGGAATTTCCGGCGGCAGCGATCCGGATATGCAGAAGTTGTTTGACAGCGTGAAAATTGAACAGTCGCATGAAAGAGCCGTACTGACCGCGGTACTGCCGGTCGCGTTGTTGCGGAAGGTATTTGAGCAATCGCCGCTAGGGGAAACCGGTAGTCATTGACGAATCGTTTGCGTGACGAAAACCTACAACACAGAGGCGGAGGTGGCACGGAGGCTCACTGAGAACCTCCATGTAACCATTGCGGCGCCCCCGCATCTCCATTGCAGGTAGAATAGCTCTGCATGACCAACCTTCCCTTACCGCTGGCGGCGTTCGTTGCCGGGCTGATTTCATTCTTGTCCCCGTGCGTCTTGCCGCTGGTCCCGGGATATGTTTCGTTGATTTCCGGAGTGGGCGTCGAGGAGTTGAAGGCGCAGCGGGCCGGATTGCTGGGCAAGGTCATGATCAACTCGGTCGCGTTCATCCTGGGTTTCAGTGTGGTGTTTATCGCGCTGGGGGCGCTCTCGACGGAAGTTGGTCAACTGCTGGCGCGATACAAGTCGGTGCTGTCCGAAATTGCGGGCGTGGTCATCATTCTTTTCGGTCTGCATCTGACTGGCATCTTTAAGATCAAAGCGTTGTATACCGATGCCCGGTTGCACAGCGTAAAAGGCGGAAGCACGGCAGGCGGAGCGTTCATCATCGGATTCGCGTTCGCCTTTGGTTGGACGCCTTGCGTAGGGCCAATTTTGGCGGTGATCTTAGGCTTCGCCGCCGAGCAGAATTCGGTGACCAAAGGCATTTTTCTGCTGGCCATTTATTCGATGGGCCTCGCCGTGCCGTTCCTGCTTACGTCGCTCATGATTGAGCGCTTTCTGAAGTTCTACAGCCGCTTCCGGTCGCATATGCACGCGGTGGAAGTGGCCAGCGGCGGCCTGTTGATTGCGCTGGGAATTTTGCTGGTGCTGGGCAAATTTACTTTGATTGCAAACTATCTTTCGGGATTGAACCGATTTGTTTTATAGCGGGGTGCGATTGTGAAACGTGATCCGGCAGCAATTGTAGCGGTGATTATCGTAGTGGGTCTGATGCTGGCGTTCGGCGTCCATATGGCGCGCAAGAACAAAGGCGGTAGCACGGTGTCGCAATTGAAGGGGCAAGTTGCGCCCGACTTTACTTTGCAGACGCTCGACGGAAAAACCACGAAACTGTCTGACTTTCGCGGCAAAGCCGTGTTGCTGAATTTCTGGGCTACGTGGTGCGAGCCTTGCAAGATTGAAATGCCATGGTTCGTCGAACTGCAACAGCAATATGGCCCGCAAGGATTGCAGATCGTGGGCGTGGCGATGGATGACGCCGACCCTAAAGATATTGCGAAGTTTGCGCAGGATATGCACGTCGATTATCCAATTCTGATTGGCAAAGACGCGGAGCGGGAGAAGATCGCGGATGCATACGGCGGAGTTCAGTTCTTGCCGGAAACGGTGTATCTGGATCGCGACGGCCACGTTCTGGATAAGATGTTTGGCCTGAAGGGGCGCGGCGAGATTGAGGACAATGTAAAGAAAGCGCTGGCGGCTGCTTCATCGCCGACCGCGCAGGGACAGTGAGCTTCTAGTGAACTGCTCGGTCAGACATCTCACGACAGGAATTGGGCTGATGATGCTTGCGCTAGCGGCATCGGCGCAGGACATGCCGGGTACGAAGGTGCCTTCGGTGACGTTCCAGCCTCCTCCAATCGAGACCATCGTGCGCGGACAAGAGGGTGGCATCGATTTACAGTTTCGCGTGGCGTCGGGCTTTCATATCAATTCAAACACGCCGACTGAAGAGTATTTAATTCCGACTGCGTTGAAGTTGGATGTCCCGACAGATTTAGTTGTAGGCCGGATTGCCTATCCTGCGGGCGAGGAAACGAGTTTCGCGTTTGCGCCAGACGAAAAGCTGAGTGTCTACAGCGGCGACTTCGAGTTGACCGTGAATGTGAGAGCGCTGTCCACTGTAGTGCCAGGGAAGTACGAATTTCGTGGAGAGTTAAAGTATCAGGCGTGCGATAACGCGGCGTGCTATCCGCCGAAACAGACGCGGGTGAATTTTGAAGTGAAGGTAGTGAAGGCTCCGGTGCCGAAGAAGGCGAATCCGGGGCAAAGCCCTCACGTGCATAGCTAGGAATTCTAGCCGCCTCAGCGATTAAAGCTCAGCTACTCGATCCCGTAATTCTCTTGCGATTTCTTCCGGGTCTGCGTCCGACGCGAACCGCACGGGATCGCCGATTCTTACTTTGATTTTTCCGGGCAAAGCGTATTTCTTGCCTGCTTTCTTGCGCTCGAATAGGCCGTCGATGCGCATCGGGACAACCGGCAAGTTCAAGTTGTTGGCGAGAATCCCGATGCCAGACCGGAATGGCAGAAGGCAGCCGTCCTCTGTGTGCCGGCCTTCCGGAAAGACGAGGACGCTGTAGCCGCGATCGACCGAATCTCCGGCGTAGTGGAAGGCGGCGCGGAATCCCGACTCGCGCGGCAGCGGAAACAGGTTAAGGAGCGACACTCCGAGAGTCCATTTGAGTTGA
>Ga0302319_10013123_pt1 | contig 15558 bp, 17 predicted proteins | sample Bog_T0_2_FD_203319 | JGI IMG/M metagenome (GOLD analysis project Ga0302319, IMG submission 203319) | Peat permafrost microbial communities from Stordalen Mire near Abisko, Sweden - Bog_T0_2 | ecosystem: Environmental > Terrestrial > Soil > Wetlands > Peat | place: Sweden: Abisko, Stordalen Mire... | reverse complement strand
AGCCACGCCGAAATCGTGGCCACAACCTGATCGCGGTTGCCGGGATCGGCCATTTCGAGTTCGGCGCGGATCTTTTGTCGAGCGATCGCGGGAGAAAACGGGGCCGCTTTAATCTCTTTGAACTGCGCGTGGGCAGCTACGGTTGCGAAGGACAATGCGGCGGCCAGAACGCCGAAGCGGAAGACGGTCATCGATTTGTTCGATCCCGCGCCGGTGCTTCGGGTTTCGCCGGACCCGTGAAACCTTCTAAAGGAAATGCGCGCAAATGCCGATCTGTTCATTGTGAAGACTCTGATTGTAGACGACGATTTCACCAGCCGCCTGGTTTTGAACACCTTTCTTTCCCGCTATGGCGAATGCCACATCGCTGTGAACGGAGCTGAAGCTGTGGAGGCGTTCCGTTCCGCTCTGAATGCCGGACAACCCTACGACCTCGTTTGCATGGACCTTATGATGCCGATTATGAACGGCGAGGATGCCGTCGCGCAGATTCGGAGGCTCGAAGAGTGCCGGGGAGTATTCTCGGACAAAGGCGCTAAGATTTTCATGACTTCGGCCGTGGACAGTATCACGGACGTCATGAACTGTTTTGGGGAACTGTGCGACGTGTACCTGGTGAAGCCGATCAACCTCGCGGAGTTGCGCGGCCACATACGGTCGTATGGGCTCATCCCGGAAACCGCCGAACTGGTAAGCCAGCCCGCCTGAAAGCCGTTGGGTGTAGATTGTTGGTGAACCCATATGTCTGCCTCCGTTCACCTCGCTCTGATTCTCGCCGCCATGCCTGCCTTCGCGCAGCAGTCCGCACCAAAGCCACAGGACACCGAAGTCTGGGAGCCAGTCCCGAAAATCGTCACACCCGGCCCCACCGACTCAGCCCCGCCCTCGGACGCTATTGTCCTGTTCGATGGTAAAAACCTGGATCAATGGGTTTCGACCGCCGACAGGTCGGCGCCGGCCAAATGGACTGTCGCGGACGGGATCCTCACCGTAAGCAAAACCGCCGGCAACATCGAGACCAAACGAACCTTTAAGAACTACCAGCTGCACGTCGAGTGGAAGATTCCGGAGAACATCACCGGCTCGGACCAGGCGCGAGGCAATAGCGGCGTGTTTCTGGCTTCAACAGGACCCGGCGACGCCGGCTACGAGCTGCAGATTCTCGATTCCTACAACAACAAGACCTACGTGAACGGCCAGGCTGGCAGCATCTACAAACAAGCGATTCCACTGGCGAATCCGAACCGCAAACCGGGGCAATGGCAGACTTATGACGTGATGTGGACCGCGCCGACCTTTAGCGCCGATGGCTCGCTGAAAACTCCGGCTTACGTCACCGTGATCTTCAACGGCGTGCTGGTCCAGAACCATTTCGAGCTGAAGGGCGAGACGCTCTACATCGGCAAGCCGGTTTATAAGAAGTACGACACCGCGCCCATCAAGCTCCAGGCGCACGGCGATAAGAGCGAACCGCTCAGCTTCCGCAATATCTGGGTTCGCGAACTGAACTAAGATACCGAATTAAGACGCCATCGCGTCCAGCAGGCTTACGGCCCTGGTCAGGTTGTCCGCGCCAAAAACCACCAGCGCTCGATCCGAGCCCGGCTCCAGCCCGCAGTAGGAATAGTCGATATTGATCTGGTTTTCGCCCAGCAGAGCCGCTGCCCGTCCCAGTTCACCCGGCCGATGCGGAAGCCTCACGACGGCAACCTCGGTTTCTTCGAAAATCATCCTCAGCTTACCCAGAACCGCTTTGGCAACCGCCGGCTTATCCACCACGATTCGCGCGACGCTCTCGCCTTCCTCAACATAGGACTGAAAAGCCAGGATATTCGCGCCCTGCTCGGCGATGGCCAGGAAGCATTTCCCCAGCGCGCCGGGTGTGTCTTCGATCTTAATAGTGAAGTCTCTCGCTTTCGGCATGGTTGTCTCGCAACTACTTTTCGAGAGCCTGCGCAACCGCCTTCTCCAGCAGCGGATTCATGATTTCGTAGCCTTTGGCCGTAGGGTGCAGGCCATCGTCGGTAAGTTCGGCGCGGAACAGGCCTTTGTCGTCGGCGGTCGCGGAGAAGTAATCGAGAAACACCAGATCATGGCTGGCGCTGTACTCTTTGATCCAGCGGTTGAGCGTTACGATATTCTCCGGCGGCCGTCCCTGGGTCATCGGCAGCCTGCCGGGAAGATCGCAGACCGGGGTGAGCGCGGCCATCACCACCTTGATTCCATTGGCGCGCGCCATATCCGCCATCGCGGCGAGGTTGTTTTCGATGATTTCCATAGGGACCGGACCTATATTGCCCCCGATGTCGTTGGTGCCGCCAAAAATCACGACCACCTTCGGTTGTAGCGCGATCGCGTCCTGATAAAAACGCAGCAGCATCTGGCCCGTCACCTGGCCGCCGATGCCGCGATTCAAGTAAGGCTTGCCGGGGAAGAACGGCCCGAATCGCTGCGTGTTATGCAGATTGTCGGTGATGGAATCGCCCATCAGGACCACGCGCTGTTCACCGGCGGCCGGGGCTTTTACTGTGGCGTTTTCAGCCGCGTAGCGTTTCGTGTTGCCGAAATCGCTGATCAGGCTCGCGGCCTGCCTCAACTGCGGCGGAATCGCGGTTTGCGACTGCGGTTGAGCTAGTGCGGCGATGGGCAATAACAGGGCCAGCGGAAATCTCATGCGGTCATTGTACGTCCCTCAGCCCGCTGTCGTGGCAGCCTGAACCTGCGGCGCGCCTGGGACCACGGGAAGCAACTGGTCTCCGCGGTTAAACGCGTCCATAAAATCCGACATGCCGTTGCTCCCGCCATTGACCAGTTGGCGCGCCCTCGCGAGATTGCCGACGGCGAGCGCGGCGCGGATCTCAGCCTGGGTGGCCTGCAGGAAAGCCGCAAGAAGGCTGGCCGCGATCTTCGAATCGTTCGCCAACTCCGGATTCTGCAGCAGCTGGTCGCCCATACCGATCGCGGCGCTGAATTTCGTGTAATTGAAGCGTCCGGTGAGCTGGATATAGCCTCTGCCCTTGAAGCGCGCCCCATCGCCGGGCTGATTATTGCCCAGCCTTGCCAGGTTTTCGTAGAGCGCGAATGGCGCTCCTCCGGGCGGAGTATTGAATCTGCTGACGCCTTCGCCGATCGGCGCAAACGGTCCGACTTCCGCGCGAATTGTGCCCAACGCCATCAGAACCATGTTCCTGTCCGCCAGCTGCTGTTGCACCAGCGCACCCAACACGTTAGGCAAATGTGTTCGAATGTTAATAAGCGGAGCCCCAGGGAACAGCGGCGACACCAGTTCAACGGTCACCTCGGCGATCGGCATAGCCGCAGGAACAACCAGCGTCGTGAGTCCCAGAGCGGCTTCCGTGTTCGGACCTGCGATCCCATCCGCAGGCAGCCCAACGCTCGCCTGAAAGAGTTTGACCTGAGCCTCGGTTCCGGGGCCAAAGTTCCCATCTGCGGCGCCGGGATCGAATCCCTTCGCCGCCAGCGCGTTTTGCAGCGCGGTCACGTCGGGGCCCGTACTTCCGCACTGTAAGGTATCCATTTTGAGGCAAGTATACATGCCGACGCGCAGCCGTACGCCTGGCTCCGCACGCTCAGTTTTTTCCGTGGTGGGAAAGTTCGCGCCAGCTTTCTTCTTTCACCTCAACACCGAATTTCTTCGCGGCGCTCTTGATTCGTTTCCACGCTTCGTCGCGCTCGCTGTCCGACACGCCCTTAACCTGATTAAACCGGGCCACAGCGTTCCGTACATGCGCTGCATCGTTCAGCGGCTCTTTCTCTTCTTTCGGAAATGCGTAATGTGAATCGGATATTTTATCCCTTTGTGCCTGGTCGAGTTTGCTCATACGGACTCCCGAGCAACTTTCAGACCAGTGTGTTATTCCGCGTCGCCCGTGGGTATAATGCCGGCGTTTTCCATCATCAGCATCACGGTTCGCTTCGGAGCGCGCGTACGATGCGTAACGCCCCTGGGGACCACCAAACCCTGCCCCGGCCCCAGGGCGATCGTTCGATCTTCCAGATCCACCAGCAACTCACCATCCGCAACGTAAAAGAACTCGTCGTCCGCGTCGTGTTTATGCCAGTGATATTCACCCTCCACAACGGCGAGACGGACCACCGAATCGTTCACTTTGCAAAGAGTCTGGTTGTACCACTTGTGTTCGCAGGCGGCGGCCAGAGCGTTCGTATCGATAACTTCAAGCGAATCGCACAGTATGTTCAGCCGAGTGTCGTAGGGCCAGGCGGGCGCTTCCATAGAGGAGTCCTTTCAGGCCCAGAATAACAGTGACGCATGTTCTAAAATACTTTTTGCCATGGGCAGACCGGCAACATTACTGGAGGGCTTATGCGGCCACGCGCTGTCGATGGGCGCGGACTGTATTGAGGTGGAATATCGGGACGGCTGCGAATGGGTCTACGCGAAAAGCGGTTGCACAAGCGTCTCGATCGCGCACTATAAAAGCTCCGGCGCCGATGCGAAGGAACTAAGGGAGGACCTTGCGGTAGCCGTAAGAAAGCAGGTCCGCGTGGTGGTTGAGGGGAAAGTCTACATTCTCAAGGTCCGCGCCTACGACAGCTTCGGCGAGAACGCCTGGGAGGTAAGCATGAAACCGGCGCCGAAGCCCGACGCTTCAAAGGCTCCGTCGTTTACCGCGAAACAGGGCCAGTATCTGGCTTTCATCTACAACTACACGAAGATGCACCACGGCCAGGCTCCCTCGGAATTGGATCTACAAGGCTATTTCCAGGTTTCCGCGCCCTCGATCCACAATATGGTCAAGACCCTGGAACGTAACTGTCTCATCGAAAAAAAGCCAGGACAGGCGCGCTCCATACGGCTGCTGGTATCGCCGGAACATCTGCCGCGACTTGAGTAACCACCGATTTATAATGTTCGAAGAACCATGACTATTGTCGATCTCATGAAGGTGCCGCGCCAGCAGCACGACGTGAACTGGCTTAAGCAAATGCTGCAATGGGCGGTGGAGCTGGAGGTGTCCACTCTTCCCCCGTATCTCTCCGGACTGTGGACCATCAGTTCGGGCGCCGGCGCGGTCTTCGATCTTATCCAGGGAGTGACCGAGGAAGAGATGGTCCATCTCGGCCTGGCCTGCAATATGCTGACCGCGATCGGCGGCACGCCCTCTATCTACGGACCTTTTCAAAGCAAGTCGATCCATTATCCCGGTCCTCTGCCGGGCAATGTTCGCCCTCAACTCACCGTTTACCTGGCGGGACTGAGCAAGCGCTACATCAAGGATGTCTTCATGCAGATCGAATATCCCGAGAAAGGTCCGGTGGCGCTGGCGCTGGGCGATACTTATCCCACCATTGGGGCTTTCTACGATGCGATACTCGACGGATTCAAGCTCAACAGCGCTACGCTGAAATTGAGCACTGCCAATCAACTGGCCGCGTGCTTTGGACAGGAAGATCTGCCCTGCCCCGAAGATATGCTGCAGGTCTTCGTAGTTTCCACGCTCGCGGACGTGGAAGAAGCGATCACGGAAATCAAAGACCAGGGCGAAGGCTCTACCGATTCACCCGACTCGCCGGATTTCGGAACTCAGCCTGTTACCGGCAAGTTCGAGCTTGCGCACTACTACAAATATGCCGAGATCTGGCACGAGCATTTGCTGGTTCAGCAGGGCGGCAAGTGGCAATACACAGGTGACAGCCTGCCCTTTCCCGCCGTGATTCCGGTCAAGGAGATTCCGGCGGGTGGCTACCCGAATTTACCTGCTAACGTTCATCAGGCGATTCAGGCCTTCAACCTTGTCTTTGCGCGACTGTTGCAGGCACTGGAGGCGGCCTGGGTTCAGGGAAGCCAAAGCCAGCTTCAGAACGCAATTAACATCATGTTCAACCTGCAACCGGCCGCGCAAACGATTCTGAAAATGCCAATGCCGGACGGCAGCTTCTACGGGCCGACATTCGACGTGAACGACGTACCACCTTCTACCTAACGCGCCTGTTTCACTTCAGCCTTAGAGCAAAGGACATCATAGTTAGCATTCAACATCACCTTCTTAGGTTCCTGAGAAAGCGGAGCGCGGAATTCGCTGGCGTGGTTCCCTGCAATATTCACCGCCCCGATGATGATGTCTTTGTTATTGACCTTCACATAAATCGGCACACGCATACGGAACCCTTCAGAAACGCCGCTTTGCCTCAGCTTGCCATGCAGGACCGGCTTGCCCTCTTCCTTGCTCATCGAGTATTCAAGACTGTAAGAAGGCAGCTCCGTTCCATAAACCCACTCATTAAAGAACCAGTCCATGCGCTTATTACCGTCCAGATCCATACCCGGCTTCATATGTTTTTCAACCATGAACTTAAAGAGCTCCGTGCTCACAGGCTGGTGCGCGCAGGTTTTAGTAAAGTCGTGCATTAGATCTATGAAGTCCTGGTCGCCGGTCGCGTTGTCGAACATCAGACTGCGAAGCATTTGAATCACATAGCCGCCCTTGGTACCTGTAAGCATGGTCGAAGGCCCCAGGAACGGCCTGCGGAACCGGCCCTGAACGGACCGTTCCGTAAGGAATGACTCCGCCATCGAACCCAGCCAGACCGGCGCCACTTCCGCGCGGCGAATACCCTGATAAGTCTTCGTCAGCAACTGATCGCGCGCCATACGCCAATGTTCCAGGAAGTCATTGCTATCGGCTTCCGCGGACATGTCGTAGAGCGACGCGCTGAAATCCGCGAGTCCGCGCACCAGCCATTCATCGTGAAAGCTGACCGGGTTCACCAGGTTGCCCCACCACTGGCGCGCCGTCTCGCGAGCGATGGGCTCGTCGAATCTCGGCCCAACAAATCGCGGCGCGGGACGGCCTCCCAATCCCCCACCACCGCCGCGCCCGCCGCCCCGGCCGAGCGGAGGGCTGTTCATTGCGGCATAGCGGGCGCTGGCATCGGTCATAGCGACCGCGGGCACGAACAGAAGGCCTGGCAGCGAGTCCGTGCTGGTGGCTTCCGTCACCGCGAGATGGCCATAAGGCGGCGTTCCGAACCAATGCTCAAATACACGGATGGCATTCTCAGCGCGCGTCAGACCGATCGATGAGTCGGGCATCATATTGCCCCGCGCGGATTCGCCCAGATCGGCCTCGAACTGAAATCCGCTGAAGTCGTCTGTGAGTTGTTTGCTGCTGAACGCGCCATAGTTGAACCCTGCCGCGGGCAGCGCCACCTTCGACGTCCACTGCGAAACGTCCTTGCCCTCTTCGGTTCCCGTACGAACGCGATCCCCGGAAGCAATCACCGTCATCCCGCGCGGCGTCCGAAAAGTCATGTCATATGTCGCGCGAGAAACCAGTCCCACCCGCGGATACCAGGGCTGCCGCGGCAGGATCACGAACATCTTGCCTCCCAAATCCCGAATCATCTCGCCGCCTTCATAATCGAAGCTCAACTGGTGCACGCTGGCTTTGGCCATCGCCTGAGGCAGCAAAACATAGAACGACCCGTCCTCTTTACGGCTCTCCTGCACGAAGGGAATCTCCGCACCATCCAGAGCGAGGCGCGAAACCTGCATATCCGGCAGCAGGTCGAACTTCACCGCGCGAACGCCGTCGCGAAGCGCGTGCAGCCGCAAATCGCACACCACCGAAAGATGCAGATTACGCCCGATCGCCGTCTCGATCCGGTAATGTTCCGGCGCGATCAGGCGCTTGTCTTCGCCCGAGTTAACGCGGCCCGCACGCAGTTCCTCGATACTGTGCGACAGATACCAGATCCCATCGGAATCGCTGGCCCAGTCGAAGTTGGTCAGGGCGACTTCCTCCGGAGCGGGCAGCTGCGGCATGGCTCCCATCGGGTTCAGGATGAAGCGCAGGCCCGGATGTTTGCGCCCATGGATAAACGCGCGAAACGAACCCGGAGTCTTGTTGTAAAGCTCGGCCAGCATCTCCGCCTCGATGTTGGGAACGTCGTCGGCGTCGATAATGCGCTGCAGGTAAGTCTGAGGAACGTCATCGCGGCGGCGCAGAGTTTCCTGCAAATGATGGAACACATCCTGATGGGCTTTGGGCGATTCGTCGATGGGTTCGGAGTGCGCCGTGATCTCCTGATAGGTCGCGTCGGAGAAATAAACTACCAGAGAACTGAAATCTTCATCCACGATCTCGGCGCCCGAGATCTGCTTTAGATGAGCGGCGGCAATAGAGAACGCGGGCTTCAGCCGAAAGTTGCCATCGCCGATAAATACCCCGGCGGTGACATGCCCCAGCACCGGCGGAAGAAAGCTGAAAGACCCGCTGCGAAACGTAAACGTAGCCGCATCGCGAGTGATAACCAGATCTTTAACGGGATAAACGCTGCGCAGCGCGCCACCGCGCAGCGATTGATAATTCGGATCGGAATTCCGCATGCCGGAGCGCCCGCCGGAAACCTGAACCGTCGCCTTCACCACCGCCAGCGCCAGCGTAATCGCCAGCGGAGCCGCTCCCGCGGAGACATTGCCGCTGTACGTTTCAAATCCCTCACGCGCAACGCTTAGATGATATTGGCCAGCCGGGATATCGGCGAATTCGAAATGTCCCTGTGCGTCGGTTGAAGCCGAGGAAGAACCCTCCGTCGATTCCACAACAACGCTGGCCTGCGCCACCGCCGCCCCGCTCGGGTCTTTCACCGTTCCGGAGAGCGAAGCTCCCAAAGCCTCGACGACCGAAATCATCGCCAACAGGAGGACGTAACGCATGCTACTCAGAGTATCCAACCCGTTTCGTAGTACGCTAACGCCATGCTCCCCATCGTGTTTCTGGTAGTTGTGCTGTTCATCCTGATCTCCGGGATTCGAGTTGCCCGCGAATATGAACGCGCCGTAGTCTTCCGTTTAGGCCGCTACACTGGCCTCAGAGGGCCGGGCTTGTTCTGGCTCATCCCACTGGGCGTTGAGAATGAGACGCGCATCGACCTCCGTATCGTTACCAACCCTATCGAGCAGCAGGAAACCATCACGCGCGACAGTGTGACCGTGAAGGTCAACGCGGTGCTCTGGTATCGCATTGACGATCCTAAAAAAGCGGTGCTCACAGTAGAGGATTTCCGCCGCGCCGTACAGCAGTTGGCTCTCACCACTCTGCGCAACGTGATCGGTCAGCACGATCTCGACGAAGTCCTCAAAGAGCGCGACAAGATCAACACCCTGCTGCGCAAGACCGTGTATGACACCACCACGCCCTGGGGCGTGACAGTGGAACTCCTCGAGATGAAGGACGTCGAAATCCCCCAGGACATGCAGCGCGTAATGGCCATGGAAGCTGAAGCCATGCGCGAAAAGCGCGCCCGCATCATCAAGGCCGAAGCGGAACTGGAAGCATCGCAGAAGCTGGCCGAAGCCGCTCAACTGATGGTGGGCAATCCGGCCGCGCTTGAACTGCGTCGCATGCAGATGGTAGCGGAAGTAGGCGCGGAAAACAACAGCACTACAGTGATTATGATGCCGGCCGAATTCGTCCACATGGCCGGGAGTCTGTCAAAATTTCTGGCAGGCAAGGAGACGTAATGAGAAGATTTACCCTATTAGCCGCCCTGACGGCGGCGGGTGCATGCGCACAGATGAGCCAGCCTGTCCTCGGCGAGAATACAACCCAAATCTCAGACCATGTCTGGGCCATCATGGGATTCCCGAACATCGCCATTATAGTTGGCAGCCGCGCGACCCTCATCGTCGATACCGGCATGGGCCCGAAGAACGGCACAACCATCGCCCGTGCCGCCGCGAAACTCGCGCCCGCCAATACGAAGCTCTTCCTCACCACCACGCATTTCCACCCCGAGCACGCGGCCGGCGAACCAGGCTTTCCCCCGTCCACCATCCTCATTCGCAATGCCGTTCAGCAGCAGGAAATGGAAAAGCACGGGCAGGAGATGATCGATATGTTCAGCAGCCGGTCGCCGCAGAATAAAGAGCTCTTGTCGGGCGTTGTGCTGCGTCCCCCCGATGTGATTTTCGATAACGAAGCGAAGGTCGATCTCGGCGGCGTGACCGCCAGGCTGCTCTGGTTTGGAGGCGCTCACACGAAAGGCGATGAACTAACCTTCGTCGAACCCGACCGCACCCTCATCTCAGGCGATGTCGTGCAGAACAAGACCATGCCCAACATCTACGGCGATGGCGGCACGCCCGGAAGCTGGCTCGCGGTCCTCGACAAAATCTCCGCTCTCCACGCCGCCCACGTTCTGCCCGACCACAGCGCCCCTGGCGATGGCTCGCTGGTATCCGCCGAGCACGATCTCATCGCCGGAATCCGCACCCGCGCCCAGACCCTTAAACGCCAGGGCGTATCGGTCGACGATGCCGGCAAACAGATCACCGAAGATCTGAAGAAACAGCATCCCGACTGGCCCAACACCAATGCCGCCGCGTTCGTGAAGAGCGTTTACGCCGAGCCTGCAGAATAATCCCGTGATCGAACGCCGATCGTTTCTGCAGGGCGCCATCGCCGCTCCGTTTTTCGTTCGCGAGATGCTGTCGAAGCCGCCTTCGGGCACTCTGCAACTGGCGAGTTTCGGCGCGGCGGGCATGGCATTTTCAACCCTCGATGGCATCGCCACCCACCCCAAAGTGAAGCTCGCATGCGTTGCCGAGGTGGATTCAAACCGGCTCGAGCAGGTGAAGAAAAAATATCCCGATGCCCGCCTCTATCAGGACTGGCGCGAGATGCTGCGCAAAGAGCGCGGCCACATCGACGCGGCCTGCGTGGGAACGCCGGACCACATGCACGCGCCCCAGGCCATCAGCGCCATTCGGGCCGGCCTTCCGGTCTACGTGCAGAAACCGCTCGCGCACGATATCCACGAAGTCCGCACCCTCATGAAAATGGCGCGTGAAAAGAACCTGCCCACCCAGATGGGAATCCAGATTCATTCCTGGCGCGAATACAAAATTGCCGTGCAAGTGATTCAAAGCGGTGCCATTGGAAAGGTGAAAGAAGTCCACACCTGGAGCGAAAAGAAGTGGGGCGATACCGCGAAGCTGCCCACAACGCCCGACCCTGTGCCCGCCGGTTTCGATTGGGACATCTGGCTCGGTGTCACCGCACCCCGGCCTTTCATCAAAGACGTGTATCATCCCGGCAACTGGCGCAAGCGGCTTGATTTTGGCACCGCCGCCTTTGGCGACATGGGCTGCCATATCCTCGACCCCGTCTTCGGCGCCCTGCAACTGGGCTCGCCGCTTTCGGTCCGAAGCGAAGGCACCGCGCCCAACGGCGAAAGCTGGGCGCTCGACACACTCATCCGCTACGTCTTTCCCGGCACGCCATTCACAGCTGAAAAAACCGTCTCGCTCACCTGGTACGATGGCGACCGCATCCCGCCCGATGACATTCGCGCACTGCTGGGTTCCGTGAAATTCCCCGGACAGGGCTCGCTCTTCATCGGCACCAAAGGCCAGATGCTGCTCCCGCACATCGCGATGCCGCTGCTCTTGCCCGCATCGGATTTCACAGGCTTCACCATGCCCGAAGCCGAACGCACCGACCATTACCATGAATTCGCCGACGCCGTCCTGGGCATCGGAAAGACCTCCGCGCCATTCGATTACGCCGGCCCGCTCACCGAAGCCGTCCTGCTCGGCCCACTCGCCACGCGCTTCCCCAATACAACCCTGCAATGGAATGGCGAGAAGGCAAAGTTCACGCACGATAAAGAAGCCAACCAGTTCCTGCGCCGAAAGTATCGAACGGGCTGGTCGGTACCGGGTTTAGGTTAGTTGATCTCGCGCCGTGCACTGCTGGCTTCGACCGCGTCATTGGCGCTGCGAGCCGCGCCGCAAACTCTGAAGATCGTCGTCGCCGGAGGCCATCCCGGAGATCCCGAATGTGGCTGCGCGGGAACCATCGCCCGCTACACCGATCTCGGCCATCAGGTAACTCTGCTCTATCTGAACCGAGGCGAAGGCTATTGCGGAACCACCGCTCTCAGCCATTGTGCGGAAATCAGAACCGCCGAAGCCATCGAAGCATGCCGCATCCTGAAAGCCCACCCCGCCTTCGCAAATCAATACGACGGACGCGCCATCGTAGACGATGAGCACTACCAGGCCTTCACGAAGATCATCGCCGCCGAGAAGCCCGACATCATATTCACGCAATGGCCGATCGATAAGCATCGCGATCACCGAGCACTCTCAGCCCTCACTCTGGACGCCTGGCTCAAGAGCGAAAAAAAAATCGCGCTCTACTACTACGAAGTAGCCGAAGACACCTCGATGTTCACCCCAACCGACTACGTCGATATCTCAACGGTCGAACCCCGCCGCCACGCCGCCTGCTACGCCCACGCCTCGCAACAACCCGATAAGTGGTATCCAAAGCAGGTCGAAATCACGCGCTTTCGCGGCATCCAAAGCGGATTCGCGCAGGCCGAAGCCTTCGCCCGTCATCCCGAAAGCAGACCCGCCATTCTCCCCTGATACCGCTCAAAGATACAAATGCCTGGGCCACGACGTGACCGGCAGTTTCCGCCGAATCGAAGCCCGTCTCCATTCGGACAACGCCAGAGGCCAAAGGCATGAGATCAAAAGCCAGGACCATTTGATCGTTTCCGGTCCATAGATCAGCGTTAGCGCGCCCACCAGCGCCACCCATTTCACAACTCGAAAGACCCTGCCCCACGCGGGCGTACGGATGGGTAATAACAGTGCCGCGGCTAGCGGACAAATTCCGATTGCGGCTGTCAGCACATCGCGCCCTGCCGATCCGCGTCCGCTGAAGAACAGTCCCGCGGCCACAACCAGAGCGGCAGGAAACACCGCAAAAATCACCCACTTCAGCCACGCACGCGAACAAACGGCCTGTGCCTCCCTATTGCCATCGCGCAGCGTTCTCGCTTCAGCGGCTGTCAACAGGACCTGGCGGTACTGTCGGTTCGCGGTTTTCGCATCGCCAAGCGCGTGCAGTGCCGATCTGTCCGCCTCATCGCTGGTTGCGCCGCCGGCCATTGCCGCCTCACGCGACAATTCGAAATGCTCCTGAATCTCGCCGCGCACCTGCGCCGCCGAATCCCTCGCCAAATGCCGCGTCGCCTGCGTTAACCACCTGTCCAGTTCGATCATCGTTGAACCTCTCCCGGAATCGTTAAGCCTCTCCAAGAATCGCCGTCACCGCTTGTGAATGGGCCCGCCACTCGGCGCGATCCCGAGCCAGCATTCTGCGTCCGGATTTAGTGATCCGGTAGTAGCGCCGAGTCCTGCTTTTCTCATCCCCGTCATACGACTCCACCATCCCTTCGTTTTCCAGCTTATGCAGCGCGGGATACAGAGTGCCCTCTTTGAAATCCAGAACCCCGTGAGAGCGCTCTTTGATCGATTGGGCGATCCGGTAGCCATGGCTGGGCTCGTGGTTCAGCGCTTCCAGGATCAATGTGGGGAGTGTGCCCTTAAAATTCACAGTACCTCGGATTCATATGCATAGGATATGGTGAAATCCCCTGTTTGTCAAGTTTTTCCCGAAACTCCGCGCTCCCGAGACACAACTCTCCGTTATCATCGTCGGAGATGCTAACCAGCCTCCGGATCAGGAATTTTAAGCGACTCAAGGACGTCGAGATCGAACTCGGCAGGACGGTCGTCTTTATCGGGCCAAACAATTCGGGTAAGACAACAGCGTTGCAGGCCCTTGCTTTGTGGGAGATTGGACTGCGGCGCTGGCTGGAGAAGCGCTCGGCAAAGGATACGCCGGAAAAGCGGCCAGGAGTCACCATCAACCGGCGGGACTTAATCGCTGTGCCTGTTCCGGATTCGAATCTCCTTTGGAAAGACCTCCACGTACGCGCCATTCAGAAGGGGAATGGCAAGCAGGAAACAAAAAACATTCGGATCGACATCCTGGTTTCCGGCGTTACCGATGCCAACGAATGGCAGTGCGGGTTCGAATTCGACTATGCCAATCAGGAATCATTTTATTGCCGCCCACTTCGGATCGACGATGGACCGGAACTGTTGCGCATGCCTGTGCCGGAGGTTGCGGCGCCGGTCAGGGTTGCGTTTCTTCCTCCGATGTCCGGCATGGCCGCTACCGAGGATCACCTGCAGGAGGGAGCCGTAAACGTCCGAATCGGCGAAGGCCGCACAGCCGAAGTACTCCGAAACCTTTGTTTTCAGATTCACTCCTCTACAGATCAGACCGGTTGGAATGCACTGGTTGCACAGATCAAAGACCTGTTCGGAGTAACCCTGAATCCGCCCGAGTTTATCGGGGCGAGAGGCCAGATCACCATGTCTTACAATGAGGGCGGAATCGAACTGGATCTGGTGTCCTCGGGACGCGGACTACAGCAAACGCTGTTGCTGCTCGCTCATTTGTACACTCATCCGGGGACGGTACTGTTATTGGATGAGCCAGACGCCCATCTTGAAATTCTCCGCCAGCGTCAGATCTATCAGATCCTGACCAGCACTGCGGATTCGCAGGGGTGCCAGGTGATCGCCGCCAGCCATTCGGAGGTACTGCTGAATGAAGCGGCAGACCGCGATATTGTCGTCGCCTTCGTTGGAAAACCGCATCGAATCGACGATCGCGGGAGCCAGGTGCTTAAGTCGCTCCGGGCTATTGGCTTCGACCAGTACTATCAGGCGGAGCAGACCGGATGGGTCCTTTATTTGGAGGGTTCGACCGATCTCGCAATTCTTCAGGCCTTCGCTAAGATTCTGGATCATCCAGCAAAGCCGGTTCTCGAGCAACCTTTCGTGCATTATGTCGCTAATCAGCCCCAAAAAGCCAGGGAGCACTTCTTCGGTCTAAGAGAAGCCCGGCCTGATCTCGTCGGAGTCGCCGTGTTCGATAGGATCGCGCAGGAATTGGACGAAAAAGGTTTCCTTTGCGAATTGAAGTGGTCTCGGAGAGAAATCGAGAATTACCTCTGCTATCCGGAGACGCTTCTTGCATTTGCCGACCGGCTTGAAAGCGTGCCCGGGCCTCTCTTCGAGTCTCCACTTCGTCACAAACAGCGAGAAGCGATGCAAAGGTCCATTGGCAAGGTCGCTGACGCACTGAGAGTGTTGGGCAGAGCCGACCCCTTTGGACCTGACGTGAAGGCCAGCGACGAATTTCTCGCCCCTGTTTTTCAAAGCTACTTTGACGATCTGGGACTAAAGAACCTCATGCAAAAGACGGATTATCACACCCTGGCGCATCTCGTTCCCCGCGAGAAGATAGATCCGGAGATTGTACTGAAGCTTGATCGCATCGTCGCCGTTTCTAACCGGGCGAGACCTGCGAGATAACTTCCAGCCCCGGCTTAGCCTGCATCTTCTTCCGCATCGGCACAAGCACAAATTTCGCCAGCAACCCCGCCATCAAACTACACAACGAAGCCGCCAGCAAAGTGCTGCTCCAGTTCCCCGTAGCCGCAACCAGCAAACTCGCCAGCGGAACCGCCAGCGCCGACATACCCTTAGCGGTATAGAGCAGGCCATTATTCGCCGCCGCATTCTCAATCCCGAAACTGTCCCCGCAGATCGCAGGAAAGATCACGAAAATCTCACCCCAGAAAAGAAAGATCAACGCCGCGCAACCCAGAAAGCCGTACGGATTTCGACCGAGCAGGAAC
>Ga0302319_10013121_pt1 | contig 15559 bp, 6 predicted proteins | sample Bog_T0_2_FD_203319 | JGI IMG/M metagenome (GOLD analysis project Ga0302319, IMG submission 203319) | Peat permafrost microbial communities from Stordalen Mire near Abisko, Sweden - Bog_T0_2 | ecosystem: Environmental > Terrestrial > Soil > Wetlands > Peat | place: Sweden: Abisko, Stordalen Mire... | reverse complement strand
GCCGCCGTCCGCTACCACCGCGAGATGAACTTCACCATGATCCGCAACTGGGTCGGCCAGATCGGCGATGAGGCCTTCTACGCCGCCTGCGACCGCCACGGCATCCTGGTCTGGCAGGACTTCTGGCTCGCCAACCCGTGGGACGGTCCCAACCCCGACGACGATGCGCTCTTTATGGCCAACGCCCGCGACCTGCTGCTGCGCATCCGCAACCATGCGTGCATCGGTCTCTACTGCGGCCGAAATGAGGGCTATCCGCCACCGCCGCTGGAGTCCGGCCTGCGCGCCGCGCTCGCCGAGCTGCATCCCGGCCTGCACTATATCCCCAGCTCTGCGGACGACGTCGTCAGCGGCCACGGCCCCTACCACGCGCTGCCCATCGCCGAGTACTTTCGCATCGCCGACCCCAAATTGCACAGCGAGCTCGGCATGCCCAACATCCCGCCCATCGAGAGCGTGCGCTTGATGATGCCGGAGAGCGCTCTCTGGCCGCAGGGACTCGACTGGGGGCTGCACGACTTTACCCTCGCCGGTGCTCAGGGCGGTCAGGCATTCCTCAACACTATTGAGCAGAACTACGGCGGCGCAAAGAGCGCCGAAGAGTGGATTGCCCTCGCCCAGTTCGTCAACTATGAGGGCTACCGCGCCATGTTTGAGGCGCAGAGCCGCGACCGCGCCGGGCTGCTGCTGTGGATGAGCCATCCCTGCTGGCCGAGCTTCGTCTGGCAGACCTATGACTATTTCCTGGAGCCCACCGCCGCGTACTTCGGCTGCAAACACGCCTGCGAACCGCTGCACATCCAGTGGAACCGCCTCGCCGACACGGTGGAGGTGGTGAACGCCAGCGCCGGCAACGTGCAGGGCCTGACCGCGCGCGTAGAGCTGCTCCATATGGAAGGCACCCGCGTCGCCGACCGCAGCGCCGCACTCGACAGCGGCGAAGACAGCGTGGCCACACCGCTGCGCATGGAGTATCCTGCCGGGCTCTCGCCGGTACACTTTGTGCGGCTCACGCTCACGCGCGGCGCAGAGGTGCTCTCCAGCAATCTCTACATGCGCGGCGCGGAAGAGGAGAACTACCGTGCCATCCGCCAACTCGGCAAGGCGCGCGTGCGCTCTGCAACCACCGTCACACGGCAGGGCGAACTCTGGCATCTGACCACGGAGCTTGAAAACACCTCCGCGTGGCCCGCGCTGCTGACGCGGCTGAAGGTCGTGCGCTCCCAGACCCGCGACCGCATTCTGCCCGCCGTCTACAGCGATAACTACGTCACCCTGCTGCCCGGCGACCGCCGCACCCTCCACACCGAACTGCGCCACGCCGACACCCGCGGCGAACGCCCCCGCATGGTCGTCGGCGGCTTCAACGTGCTGGCTGTGTAGCTACAGCACCTCATGGAACAGCAGGTTCTCTGTCCCATCATTGGCGTTCACCTGGATGTAGCTCACGTCCGCAGCAGGCCCGTTCAACTTCATCAGCACATACCCATGGCGATAGAAGTTGGTCGGGTCCAGGTCCAGATGCACGTTCTCCAGCGGCACACCCGCGTTCGGCGGCGGCAGCGGCGGTGTGCCGGAGACCGGAAACGCTCCGTGCCCGATGCACCGCGCCAGCACGTTTAGATAGCGCTGATAGATCACCTGGTTGTGCTCATGCCCCCACAGCCACAGCGTCAAGTCGGGCAGAATGTCCTCCACCGCCGGCAGGATGTTCTGGTTGATCGCCTGCCCGCCAATCTTCTCAAACGCGCTGAAGAGCTGGTGGTGCGACATCAGCACGGACTTGCGGCCGCCGCCGTTGCGCACCTTGTCCTTCATCCAGGTAATCTCCTGCGGCTCCACCCAGGTGGCGTCGTTCACGTGCGACGGGTCGCAGTCATGCAGGCTGGTGTCCATTGCGATGAACTGCCAGTTCGCATTGCGCAGGCAGAAGTAGCTGGCCGGCTGGCCGAGCATGTCAATCGTCGTATAGTACGGCGCGCCGCCCGAGTACATGTCATGGTTGCCGGGCAGGTGGAACGTCGCCGGGCCGGTCGTAAAGTCCGTCAGCTTCTGCCCCCACGCCACCTTCGGAATGCCCAGCGTCGCCTGCCAGATGGAGTAGAAGTAGTTCTGCGCCTCAAACTCCGTGCCGGAGTAGTACACGTCGCCCAGGTGGATCACCACATCCGGCTTCTGGGCGGCGACCTTCTGCAGCAGCAGCTTGGCCGCGTCCTGCCCGGTGCCCCAGTCCGCCACCACCACCACCGTCGCATTGTCCGGCAGCCGGCCATCAGGGATGATGAAGTCCGAGAGTTCCGTCCAGCGACGATACGGAATTGTCGCGTTCGCCAGCCGGCTCGCCGCATACACCGCCAGCACCTCGCCCCACTTCGGGTCGCACTGGCCAAAGGGCGTGTCCAGTTGCGCATGCAACTCCGTCAGCGCGGTCGAGTCGCCCGTAAGCGTGGCCTTCACCTGCGCCTCGGCCAGTTGGAACGCCATGCTCGCACAGATGGCAACGGTGTTGTCCGGCGCGGCCGCAGTGACCACCGGAGCCACCCCTCCCGCCATCTGTGACACTCCCGTAGCCGCGGCAGGTATCGGCGCGGGAACAGGCGGTGCAGGCGCGGGCGGCACAGCCACCGGCGGAGCGGCAGCAGTCACCAGCGGCAGCACCGCCGGAGCAGGTACGCCGGCCGACGGCGCGGGCGCGCTCACGCTGATTGCCGCAGCGATATGGTTGGCCGTCAGCACCTCCGCTCCGTCCTGTTGCGGACGCTTCAGCCGCGTCTTGCCCGTCGCCACTCCGTGCTCCGTCACCGGCTCCGAGCCACTGCGCTTGGAGATCACCTGGTCCACCGCCGACTGCCACAGTGAGGCCTTGCGTCCGCGGAACTGCTTCATCTCCCTCGCCGCAGGGGGCTTCACGGGAGTCTGCGGGGACGGCGGCGGCGTATTCGACATAAGATCTCCCTTGCTCCAAGGCCAGGTTTAGAACGTCTTTATGTACTCAATCAGATCGTTCTTGTCCTTGTCACTGAGGGTCACACCGTAGTTGTGCCCCTGGTTGCTGTTGCCGGGAATCTTCGTATCCACAAAGAAGCCCACCTTCTGCGCCTCCGCGCCGTCGGAGATAAAGCCCATCTGCACCGGGTCATACACGTCATACCCGCGATAGAAGCTGTCCGGTCGCTGGCTGTCCGGCATCAGCAGCGCATGAAGATTCGGCACGGAGCCGTTGTGCAGATACGGCGCGCGCGCCCAGATGCCGTCCAGCGGAACATTCGCATATCCATTGGTCTTGCGATACGCGCCGAAGACAAACGGCGGCTCATTGATGGCGTGGAACCTGTCCACCAGTCCCACCGTGAACGAGTCCAGCCGGTGCCGGTCCGTGCCAATCGTCGCAATGTCCGTCACATGGCCCGTGTCGGCCCCGCCAAAGGCGTGGCACGCCGCGCAGTGCTGCTCGAAGACCGGCTTGCCGCGCGCCGCCGAGGCCGCATCCACCGGATACGGAAACGCCATCGGCTGTAGTTGCAGCAGGAAGTCCGTCACGCGGTTGAAGCTCGACTGGATCACGCTCTTCGGGGTCGCTCCAATCGCCATCGCCGCCGCGTAGTTGCGCTCCGTAATGTTGTTGTTGTTGCCGTCCCAGTGCAGGTACATGCCCACGCGCGGCTTCTGGTTCCACACCTGCGGCAGGTCCACCGTGCCGATGGTGCCATCGTCCGGCATGTGGAAGACGTTGATCTTCGTCGGATTGAAGGTGTCCGTGCGCCCCCGGCCCTGGTCGGGGCGAAGGTACTGCCACGAGTAGGCCACCTTCTGCTCCAGCAGGCCTTCCTTCGTCGCCGGAAGAATCAGGTACTTGTAGATTTGCGTCTCCACAAAGCCCAGCTTGTGTACCTTGTTGATCGCCGCAAGGATGTTGTCCGGCGTAAACCTGGGATCGGCGGCAGACGCATACAGAAACCGCTGCATCCCCTGCAGGTCCAGCGTATGCGCCGGCCCGCCCAGAATCAGCTCCGGCTTGCTCTGCGCCGTGCGCCGAAACTCCGACGTATGGCACAGCGAGCAGTTCGCCTCCACAGAGTCATACCCGATCTTCCGGTGCGCAAACCCCACCGGCAGGTCGGAGCCCTCTGGAACAATCAGCCCCAGCGACGTCCATCCGCCCGGCCCGGGGAGCTTCTCCGGAAACATCGTCGGCAGCACCTGCCACAACCAGTACGGAATCCGGTTGTCCGCCGTCAGCCCGATCGCCCCATGCATGTAGTGGTCTTCCACGGATGCGTAGGTCGTGTCCGGCTCGGCGCGCAGCAGGTTGTCCCACAGCGTGTAGCCCAGCAACGCGCCCACTACCACCAGCACCGCAAGCGTTACCCGCACCCGCGTCAGCGCCAGGCGGCCCACCAGCCAGTGCCAGAACCCCGCCAGCCCGCGCCCGATGTTCCCAAACCCGATGCGGCTCTCCACCGGCAGAGCGAACTGCAGCAGAATGCACTCCACCACGCCAAAGAATGCGTCCGAGATCAGCGCCTGCACAAACCCCGGCGTGGAGTGCATCAGGCACGCCCACAGCACCACCGCCACAAACCGCGATACCACAATCATCCACGTGTACGCCGGATACCGCAGCGGCGACAACGCCGCCGGGATATACAGCAGCGTCAGCCCCAGCACCATCGCCGCGTGCGCCACGTTCCATACCGTGGTCTCCGTCACCGGCACGCCGAAGTTCACGTTCACCAGGTTCGGGGCCAGAATCTCCATCGCAACAAACGCCAGGTTGAACAGAATGCCCAGCCACACCACGCGGCGGAACCAGCGCTCTGCGGTACTGGGTACTGCGGTCGGGTCATAGCTCATCAGCGGTCTCCTTCCAGCCTGCTACTGCTCGGTTGCGGTCTTTTCCAGGTGCGCCAGCATGTATGGATACACATCCTGCGCGGCATTCTTTCCAAAGATGCAGTCAATATGCCCATAGCCTGGAATCACGTGGCGCTCATACAGCTCCGGCCCATACGCAGCGCACAGCGCGTTGTAAGTCAGTTCCGTGCTCACCGGCTCATAGCAGTCATTCAGCGCGCCGTGGATAAAACAGATCGGCAGCTTCAGCCGGTCCAGGTGCTGCATGTACACCTCTTCGCCCTGGGCGTTCACCAAGTGCTTCTCCCGCACCAGCAGCGCCAGGTGCTCCATGGACTTGATATTCGCAATCCCGAACAGCTCATGCATGTTGGTATGCGTGGAGGTGTTCAACTGCTCATGCTCATACAGCAGGGAGTACAGGAACGCGATGCGATGGCACACCGGGTTCGTACACAGCTGCTGGAACGCCACCGGGTTCAGCCGCAGCGCATCGTCAAACAGCTTGGCCTTCCAGTCGCTGGTGCTGTCCACATAGGCGGTCAGCGACTCAAAGCCCAGCTTCTCCAGCAGGTCGGGCGTATGCAGCCCCGCCTTGAAGCGCGTCTCCGGCACGGCAATCACGTTGTTCGCAATCTGCGAGCACACAATCGTCCGCACATTCGGCTGCCCCGCCAGCATCGCCATAAAAAACGTCGTCGAGCCCCAGCAGTGCACCAGCATCTGCACCGTCTTCGCTCCGGTCAACTGCTGCACTGTCGCAATCGCCGCCGGGTAGTCGATGGTCGCGATCTGGTCCCCGTTAGACTCCTGCTCGGACGCCGGCAGCGCAATACTCGCCCGGTAGTCCAGCAGCCACACATCGTAGCCGTTGCCCGTCAGAAACTCCACCAGGTTCGTGTCAATGGTATCCGTCGAAAAAATCCGGCTGGACACGCCCAGCCCATGCGACAGGATCACCGGCCCCTTCGCTCCGCCCTGGTACCGCGTCAGCAGCAGCTCCACGCCGTCCGGCGTGCTGAATGGATGCAGCTCCGGCACAGGCGCGCGCAGTGGCCGCTTCTTGCGCGGCGGCGCGTCCGGGTTGAACAGGCTGTCCGGCCGCAGCACTCCGCCGTACACATCAAAGATCGTCTTGCCGAAGAACTCCCCGAACTTCACCATCCCCTCCAACTGCTGCAGTTCGCTGGTGGTGTTTGTGATCTTCATGGTCGTCATCTGCTTGGCAAAGTCCGCCGGCAGAATATGCAGAATGCCCTTGCCCAGCACCTTGCCGGTCGCATCGCCGCCCTCATACAGCGTGATGTACAGCGTGGACGTGTCCGGCCAAATGCGCAGCCCGGTGTTGCCGTGCGTCTCCTTGAAGCCGTGCATGAAGAACTGCTTGCCGTCGCTCGTGGTCAGCGGCATGTCATAGGTCATCAGCCGCTGGCCCACAATCTCAGGATCGTCTATGAACAGATGGAAGACACCCTCATTCACCGTAATCGGGTCAGGCGAGACCGCCGGCGCATTCAGCGTGCCTACAATCGCCCCCAGGTGCGCCGAGTCCGTCAGCATCGCGTCCAGATCGTCCGACGTCACCGCCACGGTGAACGCCAGCGTCGACCCATCCGCCTTACCCTGCGCCTCGCCCGCCGCATAATCCGCCGTCTCCTTCAGCGACAGGTAGCCGGACATCGTCTCCGTAAACTGCATCCCCACCTTTAGCGGCGGCAGCACCGTCTTCGGCGCCGAAGGCAGCGTGTAGTCGATGGTCCATCCACGGTCCGCCGCCGCCAGTGAGCACGCCCGCTCCGCCATCGCGGAGATCGTCAGCAGCGGGTTCACCCCCAGCGGCACCGGAATCACCGCTCCGTCGCTCACATATAGCCCCTCATACACCGTGGTTCCGCTGCCGGTAAAGACCTGCCCCTTGTGGTTGGTCGCGCCGCGCGCCGCGTCCTCGCCCATCACGCAGCCGCCCAGCGGATGCACCGTCACCAACTGCTTGCCGAACAGCTTCGTCCAGATCGGGTTCTCCACGAACCTGCCGCCCAGCGCCTTGCCCGCCTCAAACAAATTCGCATTGGCGGCCTTGAAGATCGGCTGGCTGCCCACCCCCGGCCAGTTCACCCGCAGCGCGTCCTTCTCCAGCACCATCTGCCCGTTGCCGTTGTCGTGCGACATAATCAGATACGTCTGCGTGTTCTTGATCGCGCCGCGATGCGGTCCGCCCACTAGGCTCTCCAGTTGCCGCGCCTTCTGCTTCAGCTTGTCAATTGCGCCGGGCTCCTGCTGGCCCTCCAACACGGACGCCGCCGCCAGCGCCGCGGGCAGCGCCGCACCCAGCGCTCCGGGGATCGACCCCTCCTCAATCACCATGCCATCGGTCAGCACCGGCTGCTCGCGCAGATCAATCACCCCGGTAATGCACGGCCCGCACGGCGGCATGGTCTCCGGCTTGCGCGTCCCATAGCCGACGCCGTCAATCTCGCGGTCGCCGTTGTACCCAAAGGCCAGAACATCGCCGTTGCCGGTCATATGCCGGCCCAGCATCGCGCTCACCGCCAGCCCATTCGCCTGCGACCGCAACAGAATCTCCGTCGACCCCAGCGTCCCCGCCGACACAAACACCACATCCGCCGACACCGTCAGCGTGGGCGCGTCAAACTTCTCCCGGCCGGAGTCCAGCAGTTGATAATGCACCACCCACTTGCCGCCCACCTGCTCCACATACCGCACCTCCGTCCGCGTAAAGATCTGCGCACCATGGTTCACCGCGTCCGGCAGGTAGTTCATGATGATGGTGTTCTTCGCCCCATAGTTGCAGCCCGAGCAGCAGTCCCCGCACAGCGTGCAGGCCTTCTGCGCCACGCCCACATGGTTGATCTTGTCCTCAAACGTCACATTGATCGGCGTGGGATAGAACGTGCCGCTATGGTCGCCCAGCACCACCTTGGAGCTCGCCTCCAGCGCCGCCAGCTTGGGCAGCACCGGCCACTTCTCCGTCGCCGACCCGTTCCTTGGCTCACCCGTCGGATACGGATTCGGCTTCAGCATCTCCCGCGCCAGATCGTAGCCCCTCTGCACCAGCGTGGGCAGGTCCTTCACCACCTCCGCCGGCCAGCGCGGGTCGTCAAAAACGCGCGGCTCCGCCTCCAGCGACACATTCGCATTCAGTTGCGAAGTCCCCCCCAGACCGCAACCCACCACCACATTAATGTCGTCATTGCAGTGCAGGTCATACAGCCCGGTGCGGTCGCCCAGATGCGTGCCGTCCGGCAGGTGGGTCTGTGTCTCGCCGACGGCTTCCATCTCCGTATTGGGGTACTCGCCCGGCTGGAACTCCTTGCCGCGCTCCAGCACGCACACCGCGCGCCCCGCCCGCGACATCCGCGAGGCCGCAATCCCCCCGCCATACCCCGACCCGATCACAACAACGTCATAGTGGCTCTGGATCTGGTCGATGGGCAGCGACAGCCTGGACATGGGTTCTCCTCATGGAACGCTTTGCGCGGGGGTGTACCGGAATGGAACGGGTTTCCGTTCCGGCATGTATAGTCCAGCGCGCTGGGAGAGTCAACAAACTTTTGGCGCTACCCCTGCCTCCTCTGGTAACCCCTCACCCTGGGCCGGGTGGGCAGCGGCTACCGGTTCCTCGCTTCCCGCTCACCCCGCCCAGAATGTGTCATCTCGACCGGAGGAGCGCAGCGACGCAGCGGAGAGACCCGCAGCTCCGGCCTTCCCACCAGGGATCTTCCAAGATCCTTACCCCCTTGAGCCGCAAAAAGCTGTTCTAACCCTGTCAAGCCCCCTGCGGCCCCAGAAATAGACATAACCCCCTTGCAATCATGCGTATAAAAAAATATCCGGAAACGGTAATTAATTACTACCCGACTCGCTACAATTAACAAATAGAGTCTTCCTCCAAGCTCACCAGCTCGAAGCTCACGGCTCATCCGACACCCTTGGCAGGGCACCTGCAACCTCAGCAGAATGAATATTTTGCAGGTAAAATCCCTGAAATCAGGATTTTAGCCTCGGGGTCACCCGCTAAACCGCTGATTCCAAAGATCCGGCTGAGAGCCTGGGGGGTGGGGGGTGGGGCCGCAGCCGCGTCGCAATCAGCGCCGCAATCAAAAACGCCCCTGAAGTGATCGTCAGCGCTGAGCCCAGACCGGTATTCTCTGACACCCGCCCAATCACATAAGGCGCAGCCGCACTGGCGATCCGCCCCGTGTTGTACGCAAACCCCATCGCCGAGCCGCGCAGCGCCGTCGGGAACAGCTCACTGGTAATCACGCTGAAGCCCGAGAAGTAGCCCGTCCCGAAGAAACCCACCAGCGGCCCGATGAGCAACAGCGCATTGGGATTACGCACAAAGGCGAACAGCGGCACCAGCAACGTGGCCATCAGCAGGTAGCCGATGTAGGTGTACTTCCGGCTGTAGCGGTCAGCGATGTACCCGAAGATGACGTAGCCCAGAAACGTCCCCACTTGCATGGCGATGGTCCACGCCGAGGTCTTCACGATGCTCATCCCCCGGCCGCCCTCCGCCGTGGACATGGACAAAAACCGCGGCACCCACGTAAACAGCCCCCACCACGCAAACAGGGTGGCGGCATTCATGGTGGTGCAGATCAACATGCTGCGTCCCAGCGTTCCCCGAAATAGCTGCATGGGCTGGAGCGAGCGGCCGACTTCGGTCGCGTGCTCACGCTGCCACGCTGCGGGCTCATGCAGGCCGCGCCGCAGCCACAGCGTCAACAGCGCCGGAACAATGCCCACAAAGAAGACCGCGCGCCAGCCGAAGTACGGCATCACCAGCGCCACAATCGCCGCGCCCAGCGCAAAGCCCACGGCCCAGGAGCTCTGCACCAGCGCCAGCGCCTTGCCGCGGTTCTCGGCCGGCCAGGTCTCCGCCACCAGCGCCGCGCCGCTGGCCCATTCGCCGCCCATTCCCAGGCCCAGCAGGATGCGGAAGACCATCAGCTCCGCCGCGCTGTGCGCCAGTCCGCACGCGGCCGTAAAGACGGAGAAGATCAGCACGCTGGCCATCAGCGCCCGCGCGCGGCCAAAGCGGTCCGCAAACCACCCGAAGGCGATGCCGCCGAACGCCGCCGACAGCAGCGTGACCGACATCATGGCTCCGCCCATGGCCGCCGAGAGGTGGAACTCGCGCTGCACCTGCCCCAGCACCAGCGTGTAGAGCATCACGTCCATGCTGTCCAGCATCCAGCCCAGCGACGCTGCGATGAGGGTGCGCTTCTGCTCGCGGGTGGCTGCAAACAGCCAGTCGTAGATGCCGCTCAAGGTTGTCCCCCGACCGTTGGATGGATAGGTTGCTTTAGTCTTCTAAGCATACGGGGAGCAGACACCTTTGCGCGTAGCAATCGATACCGGAGGCACGTTCACCGACTGTGTCACGCTGCGCGACGGCCAGATCGAGGTGCTGAAGGTCGCCTCCACGCCCGCAGACCCGTCGCTGGCAGTGCTGCAGGCCGTGGAACGCCTCGGTGCGGGCGAAGGTCTGGAGCTGCGCCATGGCACCACCGTCGGCACCAACACCATGCTGGAGCGCAGAGGCGCGCGCGTCGCCTTCGTCACGACCGAGGGCTTTGAGGACACCATCGCCATCGGGCGGCAGACGCGCGCCAGCCTCTACAACTGGTTTGCGCCCGCGCCGGTGTGCCTTGTCCCCACGGCCCTGCGCTTCGGCGTACCGGAGCGCGTAACCGCCGAGGGGAAGATGCTGCGCCGCCCCACCGATGCGGAGCTGGCAGCGCTGGTGGAGCAGGTGCGCGGCAGCGGCGCGGAAGCCATCGCGGTCTCCCTGCTGTTCTCCTTCGCCAACCCGGAGACGGAGCAGCGCGTGGAGGCCGCTCTGCGCGCCCTGGGGCTGCCCATCTCGGTCTCGCACCGGATTCTGCCCGAGTTCCGCGAGTACGAGCGCGCCGCCACAACCGTGGTCAATGCCTATCTCGCGCCACGCATGGAGAGCTACCTGCTCGGCCTGGAGCGGCGCATCGCGGGCAAGAGCCGCGCAGCTCGCGTGGACGTAATGCAGTCATCCGGGGGAACCATCCCGGTGCGGCTGGCGGCACAGGAGCCTGTACGCACCATCCTGTCCGGTCCCGCAGGCGGCGTTATCGGAGCCAGCCGCATGGCGCTCACCGCCGGCTTCCGGCGCATCCTCGGCTGCGACATGGGAGGCACGTCCACCGACGTCTTCCTCTCCGACGCGGACGCGGGCGGTGTGCAGCGCACCCGGGAATCGGTCGTTGCAGGCGTTCCGGTGAGCGTGCCCATGCTTGACATCCACACCGTCGGCGCGGGCGGTGGTTCCATCGCCCGCTTTGACCCCGGCGGCCTGCTGCGCGTCGGCCCGGAATCGGCCGGCGCAGACCCCGGCCCCCTCTGCTTCGGGCGCGGAACTTTTCCCACCGTCACGGACGCCAACCTGCTGCTGGGACGCCTGGACGTGGAGAGCTTTGTCGGCGGCGGCGTGCCGTTGGATCGCGGACGGGCTGCGCGCATCATGGCCGAATGCAAGAGTTCAATGCCGACGGTCGAGGCGTTTGCCGCCGGGATTCTGCGCGTGGTTGAGGCACAGATGGAGAAGGCCATTCGCGTGATCTCCGTGGAGCGCGGCTACGATCCGCGCGAGTTCACGCTGGTGGCCTTCGGCGGTGGAGGCCCGCTGCACGCCTGCGCTCTGGCCCGCGCGCTGCGCATTCCCACCGTGCTGGTGCCGACGATGCCTGGCGCGCTGTCGGCCATCGGGATTCTGCTGGCAGATACGGTGCGCGACTTCTCCCAGACGGTGATGCTGCCCGGAACGGCCATCCACGATCTCGGAGCGCTCTTCGCAGACCTGGAGCAGCGCGGTGCCGCTGAGTTCGCCGCGGTTGGAGTGGATGGCGTCGCCGAGTGCAGCGTAGACATGCGCTATCGCGGCCAGGCATACGAGCTGAATGTTCCTTACGGCCGCGAGCATCCGTCACAATCCTTGCAAGCCTTCCATGCGCTGCACCTGCATCGCTACGGTTTTGCCGATGCGCAACGACCCACGGAGATTGTGAACCTGCGGCTGCGTATGGTCGCCGCTGGAGAGGTGTACTTGCCGAGGCACACCGGACCCGTACCCGGCGATGGCAGCGCCGCCTGCTTCGCAACCCGGGAGATCTTCTTCGGCGACCGCTTTGTGCCGGCGAAGATCTACCGGCGCGACGCTCTTCATCCGGGAGACGCCATCACAGGCCCCGCCATGATCACCGAGTACACCTCCGCCACAGTGCTGCCGCCGGATTGCCGCGCCGCGGTCGACGGCTACAGGAATCTGGTCATCCATATAGCTCAGGAGGGTGCATGACGCCTGCGGCTGCCGATCCCGTGGAACTGGCTATCTTCCAGAGCATGGTGCACTCCATTGCCGAGGAGATGGGCGCTACGCTGCGGCGCACAGCGCTCTCGCCCAACATCAAGGAGCGCCGCGATTACTCTTGCGCGGTCTTCGACGGCCAGGCACGGGTGATCGCCATGGGCGACCACATGCCCGTGCATCTGGGCTCCATGCCCATGTCGGTGCAGGCCGCGGTGCAGGCCATCGTGTTTGCGCCCGGAGATATAGCCATCCTCAACGATCCCTACGCCGGGGGCACTCACCTTCCCGACATCACGATGGTGCTGCCGGTCTTTCGCGAGCCCAACAGCGCACCGGAGTTCTATATAGCCGCGCGCGCGCACCACGCGGATGTGGGCGGGATGTTCGCCGGTTCTATGGGGCCGGCGACGGATATCTATCAGGAGGGCATACGGATTCCTCCCGTGCGGATCGTGCGCGGAGGCGAAGTCCAGCGCGAGATCCTGGACCTGATACTGAACAACGTCCGCACGCCGCGCGAGCGCGAGGGTGATCTTGACGCGCAGATGGGTGCCTGCCGCGTGGGCGAGCAACGCATGATGGCGCTGATGCAGAAGTTTGACCAGCCGAAGCTGGGGGAGTTGGGTGAGCAATTGCTCGGGGCCTCCGAACAGCACATGCGGAAGGAGCTGCGCTCCATGCCCGTCGGGGAGTACGGCGCGGAAGACTGGCTGGACGAGGATGGTGTCACGGACGAGCCGCGCCGCATCTGCGTACAACTCCGCTTCGATCCCGCTGCGGCCTCCGTGGACGTCGACTTCGCCGGCTCCAGCCCGCAGGTGGCGGGCAGCGTGAATGCGGTGCGGGCGATTACGCTCTCGGCCTGCTTCTATATGCTGCGCTGCCTGCTCGGTGAGGACGCACCAGCCACGGCCGGCATCCTGCGACCGCTCACTTTGTACACTCCGCCAGGGAGCATCGTCGACGCTCTACCGCCGGCAGCAGTAGCGGGCGGCAACGTGGAGACCTCGCAACGCATTGTGGATGTGCTGCTTCGCGCTCTGGCCAAGGCCGTCCCCTCCCGTGTGCCGGCGGCGAGCGCCGGCACCATGAGCAATCTGACCATCGGCGGCATGGACCCACGTAGCGGCGAGCCCTTTACCTACTACGAGACCGCTGCCGGCGGCATGGGCGCGCGCCCCGGCAGCGACGGTATCTCCGGTGTGCAGACACACATGACAAACTCGCTGAACACACCGATAGAGGCGCTGGAGTATGCGTACCCTTTTCGTATGCGTCGTTATGCCTATCGCAAGGGTTCAGGAGGCGCGGGCGAGTTCCGCGGCGGAGATGGCCTGGTGCGGGAGATCGAGCTGCTCGCCGACGCGGAGGTCACATTGCTGGCAGACCGCAGACAGTTTCGCCCCTATGGCCTCGCGGGGGGCGAGGACGGCGCTGCCGGGCGCGCTTCGGTGAGAACTACAGCCGCGGAGAAGGAGAATGAGCTGCCCGGCAAGTGCAGCCTTCGGCTCTCCGCGGGCGACCGGTTGCGGCTGGAGACACCAGGCGGCGGCGGATGGGGCGTCCGTTTCGGGCAGCCAGACCGGGGCGATTAGCGTAGAGGCCCGTCCCACCGGCGTCGCAGCCAAAGGATAAAATTATCTGCTGAAGTCCGGAAGGAACCAACCCTATGGCTACTGCAATCGCCGCGCCGCCCACCACAAACAAGCACCTCATCCGCTGGGTTGAAAAGATGGCCGACCTTTGCCAGCCGGATCGCATCCACTGGGTGGACGGCTCCAAGGCGGAGTACAACCGGCTTTGCGATGAACTGGTCGCAGCAGGCACCTTTACCAAGCTCAACCAGAGGCTCTGGCCCGGCTGCTTCTACGCCCGCTCCTCTCCAGACGACGTCGCTCGTGTGGAGAACCGCACCTTCATCTGTTCGCTCTCCAGGGACAACGCCGGCCCCACCAACAACTGGGAAGACCCTTACCGGATGCGGCGCAAGCTTAAGTCGCTCTTCCGCGGCTGCATGAAGGGCCGGACGATGTATGTGCTTGCCTACAGCATGGGGCCCATTGGCTCTCCTATGTCGCAGATCGGCGTGCAGCTTACTGACTCAGCCTATGCGGTCGTCAATATGCGCATTATGGCGCGGGTGGGTGCGCCCGTGCTGGCTGAAATCGACAAGGACACCAAACGCGTGGTGCCCTGCATGCACTCGGTGGGTATGCCCCTGGAGCCGGGACAGCAGGACGTTCCGTGGCCCTGCAACAGCGAGAAGTACATCGTCCACTTCCCCGAAACCCGCGAGATATGGTCCTACGGCTCGGGCTACGGCGGCAATGCGCTGTTGGGTAAGAAGTGCTTCGCGCTGCGCATCGCCTCCAACATTGCGCGCGACGAGGGCTGGATGGCCGAGCATATGCTCATCGTCGGCGTAGAGTCACCCGTTGGCGAGAAGACCTACGTTGCCGCAGCTTTCCCCAGCGCCTGCGGCAAGACCAACTTCGCCATGCTGATTCCTCCGGCGGGCTTTGAGGGCTGGAAGGTCTGGACCGTCGGCGACGACATCGCATGGATCAAGCCGGACGCCACGGGCCAGCTTCGCGCCATCAACCCCGAGTATGGCTTCTTCGGCGTCGCTCCAGGCACCAGCGCGAAGACCAACCCCAACGCCATGGCTACGCTGAGCAAGAACACTATCTTCACCAACGTGGCGCTCACCTCGGACGGTGGCGTGTGGTGGGAGGGCATGACCGACGAGCCACCAGCCGAGTGCCTGGACTGGCGCGGACAGATTTGGACGCCGGCCATCGGCAAGGAGACCGGCCGCACTGCAGCGCATCCCAACGGACGCTTCACCGCGCCGGCCAGCCAGTGCCCCAGCATTGACCCCGCGTGGGAAGACCCGGAGGGCGTGCCGATCTCGGCGTTCATCTTCGGCGGACGCCGCGCGCATACCATTCCGCTGGTCTACCAGGCGTTCAACTGGTCCTCCGGCGTCTACGTGGGCGCAACCATGGGCTCGGAGACTACGGCGGCAGCGGGGGGTTCGGTTGGGAATGTGCGGCGCGACCCCATGGCGATGCTGCCCTTCTGCGGCTACCACATGGGCGACTACTTCCGGCATTGGCTCAAGATGCAGCGCGAACTCACCTCCACGCCGCGCGTCTTCCACGTCAACTGGTTCCGCAAGGACGCCAATGGCAAATTCCAATGGCCAGGCTACGGCGAGAACATGCGCGTGCTGTGCTGGATCGTCGACCGCGTGCGCGGCCGCGCCCAGGGCAAGGAGACGCCCATCGGCTGGACGCCGTACTTCGATGACCTGAACTGGAAGGGGCTGGACTTCAG
>Ga0302319_10013120_pt1 | contig 15561 bp, 17 predicted proteins | sample Bog_T0_2_FD_203319 | JGI IMG/M metagenome (GOLD analysis project Ga0302319, IMG submission 203319) | Peat permafrost microbial communities from Stordalen Mire near Abisko, Sweden - Bog_T0_2 | ecosystem: Environmental > Terrestrial > Soil > Wetlands > Peat | place: Sweden: Abisko, Stordalen Mire... | reverse complement strand
ATGTGCTCGCCAAGAGCTATGGCTCGAGGAACCCCATCAACGTGGTACGGGCGACGATGGATGCCCTGGGCAAGCTGCGAACGCCCGATGACATCGCAGCCAAGCGCGGCAAGAGCGTCGCTGAACTCGTGAGCTAAGCCATGACCGACAAGACCATCAAAGTGACCTTGACCAAGAGCCTTTTCGGCCAGCTGGCGAGCATTCGCAACTCGGCGAAAGGACTGGGATTGCGGCGCATCGGCCACAGTGTGGTGGTCGCGGACACGCCGTCGAATCGCGGCATGATCAATGCGGCCAGTCACATGCTCAAAGTGGAAACTGCACTGGGTAAGGGTACCTAAATGAGATTGAACACCATCAAGCCGGGCCCGGGCTCGAAGCGAACGCACCTGCGGGTCGGGCGCGGCGCCTCCGCGGGCCAGGGCAAAACCTGCGGCCGCGGCGTGAAGGGACAGCGCGCGCGCAAGGGCGGCTACCACAAGGTCGGCTTCGAGGGCGGTCAAATGCCCTTGCAGCGGCGTTTGCCGAAGATCGGTTTCCGTTCCGCCATGAAGGCGTCGCGCGCCGAGTTGACGCTGACCGACCTGATGCGGGTCAGCGGCGGCGAAGTGACGTTGGCCGGGCTCATCGAAGCGAACCTGGTTGCCGAAGGCACGAAACGCGTGAAGATCATCCTGTCGGGCGCGGTCAGCAAAGCCTACGTCGTCAAGGACAAAGTGATCACGGCCACCAAGGGAGCCAAATCCGCGGTCGAAACGGCCGGCGGACGCTTCGAGGTCTAGAGTCAGATGGCCACCAGCAATCCGACCGCCGCTTTAGGAGACATGACCCGCTTCGCTGAGATGCGCAAGCGTTTATTGTTCCTATTGGGTGCGCTGGTGGTGTATCGCATGGGCACCTTCATTCCGGTGCCGGGAATCGATGCGGCGCGATTCGCGACGTTTTTCTCGACTCAGAACGGCACCTTGCTCGGCATATTCAACATGTTCTCGGGCGGCGCACTGCAGCGCTTCAGCATTTTCGCGCTGAACGTGATGCCCTATATCACCGCCTCGATCATCGTCCAGATGGCCTCGATGGTGTATCCGCCGTGGAATCAAATCCGCAAGGAAGGCGAGTCCGGGCGCCGCAAGTTGATGCAATACACCCGCTACGGCACGGTGTTTCTGGCGGCATTCCAAGGCTTCGGCGCGGCGCTCGCGATTCAGAATTCGGGCGGCAACTTGGTGCCGAACCCAGGCCCCCAGTTCCTGTTCGTCGCGACGGTGTCGATCACCACCGGCACGTTGTTCGTCATGTGGCTGGGCGAGCAGATCACGGAGCGCGGCATCGGTAACGGCATCACCATGATCATCGTTGCCGGCATCATCGCGGGTCTGCCGCGAGCCATCGGCAACACCTTAGAAATGGTGCGCAACGGCGAAATGAACCCGCTGATCGTGCTGCTCATTCTGGTGGTGGTGATCCTGGTGACCCTGTTCTGCGTGTTCGTGGAGCGTGCGCAGCGCAAGATCCAGGTCAACTATGCCAAGCGTCAGGTCGGACGGCGCATGATGCAGGGGCAGAGCACGCACTTGCCGTTCAAACTCAACATGGCGGGCGTCATTCCGCCGATTTTCGCCTCCAGCTTGTTGGTGTTTCCGGCGACCATCGCGTCGTTTTTCGGCAACAGCCCGAACCCGAATGTCATCCAGCGGACCTTGCAAAAGATCGCGCAGGTCCTAAATTATGGTCAGCCGCTGCACGTGTTGCTGTTTGCGCTGCTGATCATCGGGTTTGCGTTCTTTTACGTGGCCCTGGTGTACGACGCACGCGATACGGCCGACAACCTCAAGAAGGCCGGCGCCTTCATTCCTGGAATTCGTCCCGGGCAGCAAACCGGTGATTACCTGGATAAGGTGTTGACCCGGCTGACGTTGTGGGGCGGTTTGTACATCATGGCGGTGTGCTTGCTGCCGGAAATCATCCGCATGGTAAATCCGAGCGTGCCTTTCCAGTTCGGCGGCACCTCGCTGTTGATCATCGTCGTCGGCGTGATGGATTTCATCGCGCAGACGCAGTCGCATTTGATGTCCCACCAATACGAGGGCCTGATGAAGAAGGCCAGTTTGCGGGGCATCGGGAGTAAGAAATGAAAGTTCGTCCTTCGGTGAAGAAGATTTGCAAGAACTGCAAAGTCGTGCGGCGGCGCGGCATTGTTTACATCATCTGCTCATCGGACGCCCGCCATAAGCAGCGCCAGGGCTGAAGACAGCTTGAGGCAGCTAAATTGAGCTCTCGGGGATTTTCGTATATACTTGCGCGCTTTTTCGCGTGCGCTATGGTGGAGAACTAGATGGCGCGTATCGCCGGCATCAACATACCGATGAACAAGCATGTCGTCATCGGTCTAACCCACATTTTTGGCATTGGAAACAGCCGCGCGTCGCGTATCTGCGATGCGGCCGGCGTGAAGTACAGCGTCAAGGTGAAGGATTTGACCGACGCCGAAGTGGCCTCGCTGCGCTCACAGGTGGCGAAGTTCGCCGTCGAAGGCGATTTGCGGCGCGAAGTGTCGATGAATATCAAGCGATTGATGGATTTGGGTTGCTATCGGGGCATCCGGCACCGCAAGGGATTGCCGATGCGCGGCCAACGCACCCGCACCAACGCCCGCACCCGTAAGGGACCGCGCAAGCAAGCGGTGAAGATGAACGCGCCGCCGGGCAAGGTTTAAGAGAGACACATGGCTGATCAAAAGCAAACGACAGGTCAAGGCGCTGGTGGCGGCGCGCAAAGCGGCAAGCCGGTTCGCAAGAAGGTGCGCAAGAACGTACTCGACGCGATCGCGCACGTTCACGCCTCGTTTAACAATACGATTATCACCATCACCGATCGGCAGGGGAACACCTTGTCTTGGGCGACGTCGGGTGGGTGCGGCTTTCGCGGTTCGCGCAAATCCACGCCGTTCGCGGCGCAGGTCGCCGCCGAGCGCGCGGGCGTCGCTGCGCAGGAACATGGTGTCAAGAACGTCGAGGTTCGGGTGATGGGTCCCGGTCCCGGTCGGGAATCGGCGGTCCGCGCGCTCAATGGTTGCGGCCTCAAGATCACCAATATTGAAGATGTAACTCCGATCCCCCATAACGGTTGTCGGCCGCCGAAGAAGCGCCGCGTCTAGGTTTGTCCAAGCGAAGGCTCAAGGGTTTTTAATGGCTAAATATACCGGTCCGAAGTGCAAGCTGTCTCGCCGCGAGGGAACCGACCTGTTCCTGAAGAGCGGTGCGAAGCCCCTCGAGTCGAAGTGCAAGCTCGAAGTGCCCCCGGGCGGCGTGAAGAGCGAACGCAAGCAGCGCTTGTCGGAGTATGGATTGCAGCTGCGCGAGAAGCAGAAGCTGCGCCGCATGTACGGCGTGTTGGAGCGCCAGTTTCGCAACTATTACCAGAAGGCGGCGGGACGCCCGGGCGCGACCGGCGAGACCTTGCTGCAGTTTTTGGAATGCCGGCTCGACAACGTGGTCTACCGAATGGGCTTTGCTGCCACCCGCGCCGAAGCGCGCCAGCTGGTGAGCCACAAGGCGGTTGCCGTGAATGACAAGCTGGTGAACATCGCGTCCTATCAGTGCAAGGCCGGCGATGTGGTCAGTTTGCGCGAGAAGGCGAAGAAGCAAACTCGCATTACCGCCGCTCTCACGGTCGCCGCGCAAGTCGGCTTTCCGGATTGGGTGGAAGTGGACGACAAGAAGTTCTCGGGAATTTTGAAATCGGTTCCCGACCGGCAGGAGATTTTGCCGGACATCAACGAGAGTCTGGTCGTCGAGTTGTACTCGAAGTAGGAATTGAATTTACGCATCGCAGCCCGACGCTGCGTTGTCCCCGGTTATTTAGTGAGGGTGTTCCATGCAGGGATCGATCAATGAATTTCTGAAGCCGCGGGTCGTCAAAGTGCAGCCCGTGTCGCCGCGCCATGCGCGTATCGTGATCGAACCGTTTGAACGCGGCTTCGGCCACACGCTGGGCAATGCGTTGCGCCGGGTGCTGCTGTCCTCGCTGCCGGGCGCCGCGATCACCGAGATCGAAATCGAAGGCGTGCTGCACGAGTACACCGCCATCGAGGGCGTGCAAGAGGATGTCGTCGACATCCTGCTGAATTTGAAGGCCGTGGCCATCCGCATGCACACGCGCGACGTCGCCGAAGTGCGCCTGCACAAGAAGGGCCCGGGCCCGGTGACGGCTGGCGACATTGCCGGCGACCACGACATCGAGATCTTGAATCCGGATCTCGTGATCGCGAATTTGACCAAGGCCGGTGAATTGTCGATGTCGCTGAAAGTCGAGCGCGGCCGCGGCTATCGTCCGGCAGCGCAGCGCATGGCGTTCGAAGAGCAGACTCGCGCCATCGGCCGCCTGCAGCTCGACGCATCGTTCAGTCCGGTGCGCAAGGTCACCTACAACGTGGAAAGCGCGCGCGTCGAGCAGCGTACCGACTTGGACAAGCTGATTCTGGATATCGAAACCAACGGCACGATCGATCCGGAAGAGGCGATTCGCCGCGCTGGCGGGATCTTGAAGGATCAGCTGTCGGTATTCGTCGATCTGCAGGGCCAGGATGAGTCCACCACCAAGGCCACCGAGACGCAGTTCGATCCCATCCTGTTGCGCCCGGTGGATGAGTTGGAACTCACCGTCCGCAGCGCCAATTGCCTGAAGGCGGAGAACATTCATTACATCGGCGATCTCGTGCAGCGCACCGAAGTGGAATTGCTGCGCACGCCGAATTTGGGCAAGAAATCTCTCACCGAGATCAAGGAAGTGCTCGAGAGCCACGGCTTGACCCTCGGTATGCGCATCGACAACTGGCCGCCGCCGGGCTTGAAGCGCGACGACGAACGCGACGGAATCTGACATGCGGCATAGAAACAGCGGGCGTCAGCTTTCGCGTAACTCCTCGCATCGCCACGCGATGCTGCGCAACATGGCGGCCTCGTTGCTGCGCCATGAGACCATCCGCACCACGGTGCCGAAGGCCAAGGAATTGCGCCGCGTGATCGAGCCCTTGATCACCTTGGCGAAGGTGGATTCTCTCGCCAAGCGGCGCCTGGCGCTGTCGCGACTGCGCGATGTCAGCGTGGTCGAGAAACTGTTCGTGGACTTGGGCCCGCGTTTCAAGGCGCGCGCCGGCGGTTATACGCGCATCCTGAAGATGGAACCGCGGCCCGGCGATGCGGCCGATGTGGCATTGATGCAGCTGGTCGACTCCGCGGCCGTTGCCTCCGAGAAGGCCGACGATAAGGGCGGCAAGTCGACCAAGGCGCCGAAAAAGGGCAAGAAGGCAGCGCCGGATGAGGCGGAAGCGCCCGAGGCCGCCGCCCCCAAGCGCCGTAAGAAAGCGGCCGCCTAAACCCTAGGCCGCCTTCGCGAATGCGTCCCGGGTCAGGTTCTCGGGCGCGCCTGTGGTCGTCACGACGTCGTCTTCGATGCGCACGCCGCCATAAGGCTTCAACTCCTCGACCACCGACCAGTTGATGTGAGCGCGGCGCGTATCGGCGTGCGCGGCGGCGAGCAGAGAATCGATCAAGTAGATCCCGGGCTCAACGGTGACCACCACGCCCGGTTCCAGCATGCGCGTGAGACGAAGATAGGGGTGTCCCTCGGGCCGTTGCCGTTCATGACCCTGCGCATCGCCCATGACTCCGCCCACATCGTGCACTTGCAGGCCGAGCAGATGGCCGATGCCGTGCGGAAAGAACACACTGGTGACACCCGCCTCGAGCGCCGCTTGGCCCGGCAGATTGGTAAGGCCGATGTCACGCATGACATCGCCCAAGCGCCGGTGCGCGGTCAGATGCACGTCGCGATAGTCGCGGCCGGCGACGATCTCGGCACAGAGCGCTTGCTGCGCGGTGTCCAAGGCTGCAATCAGATCGGCGAAGCGGCTGGGGGAGGCCGCGTAAGTGCGCGTGATATCGGAGGCATAGCCGCGAAATTGCGCGCCGGCATCGATGAGAAAGGAACGCAGGGACGCAGGCTTGGCGCGCTCCAAGTGCTGGTAATGCAGCACCGCGGAGTGTTCGTTGTAGGCCACGATGTTGTTGTACGGCATCTCCTCTTCGCGCTGGTCGCAGGCCTCCAAATAGCGCATGTGCGCGGCATATTCGGAATCGCCGCGGCGAAATGCCGCGAGTGCCGCGAGGTGCCCGCGGGCGCCGAGCTCGCTTGCACGGCGCATGCACTCGAGTTCGTAGAGGGTCTTGACCGCCCGGTCGTAATTCAGCCGCTGCAATAGTTCGGGTGGATTGACACACGTGGCATCGCCGGTGCCGAAGACATCCGGACCGATGAAGGCGACGCGACCGAGGTTGGCCCAGTGCGCATCGGCCTTCGACGGATCGGCCATCGGGATGAGATCGACTTCCGCTGTCCAAGGCTCCGTCGGCAGCGCCGCCGGTTTGTGCCAATAATCGTTCGGTTGATGGAACAGCACCTTGAGTCGCGTCCCCGGTACAAACACCAGGACGCAGCGCGGATTGTCGGTGATCGGCACCCACACCTTGAATTGCGGGTTGACCTTGTAGGGGTAGTCTTGGTCGTCCAGAAACAGGGTCGGCGGCGCGCCCGCATGGATGACCAACGCATCGAAACCGCTCGCCGCGAGCGAGGTTTCCGTGCGCCGCATGAGCGTCTGCAAATGCGGCTTGTATAGCTCGTCGAGACCCGATTTGCTCACCTCTGCACCCTCTGCGCCCTGCAAGCCTTCAGTATAGCGATTAACCCCACTCGCGATTACAAAGCGTTAAAGGCGCTGTTCTGGCGGCGAAAGAGATATGAAATTGAGGTAAAACCCTCTAAAATCGCGGCGGAGATTTGGGTTGAAGGCCCAATAACACGCTCGGCCTTAAAATTTTACTCTTAATATTTCTGGGGTATCGATAGATGAAGACCAAACTTGCTTTAAGCGCTTTTGTCGCTGCATTCGTACTGAGTGCTTGCGGCAGCAAGACCGAGGCTCCTGCCCCGGCTGCTGATACGACTCCTCCGGCCATGGCGCCGGCCGCGGACGCTGCTGCCTCCGCTGCCACTGATGCGGCGACGGCTGCGAGCGCTGCTGCTGATGCGGCCCAGAGCGCAGCCTCCGCTGCGAAGCCGTAGTTCGGTTCGATAGCTGATTCACAGGCCCGGGCGGACGCACCGTAGGCGCGTCCCCCCGGGCTGTGTGTTTTATAGATTGGGGATTCGTTGCTAGTCAGCATTCGCGACTGTCGACAATCGAAGAAGGATCGCCGCTGGATCCAAAGCGTCTACGGCGAATACATCGAGTCTTTGGCCGATCTCAACACCGGCCTGTTTTCGGTGCTTGGCGCCGACAATCCGCGCGAAGATGAGATCTTCGCCAATTGGTTTTCCAACGACCATTCGCACCCGCTGATCATCGCCAAAGGACCCGATCCCGTGGGCTTCGCCTTGGTCACGCGCCCGCGGATGCCGCCCGCGGCGGGCGAGCCGGCCGCCGACTATCGGATGTCGGAATTCTTCGTGCGCAAACAACATCGTCGGGTCGGCATGGGCCGCGACGCCGCCACCCTCATATTCGACCGCTTCGCCGGCAGTTGGCTGATCGTCGAATACATGCGCAATGCCGGTGCCGTGGCCTTTTGGCGGCGGGTGGTCGCCGGCTACTCCGCAGGCAGCTATACCGAACGCTCGCGCCACGGCGAAGTACAGCAGCGCTTCACCAGCCGCTCCGCGGCGCGCTAAAGAATTCCGTTGAATGGTCGATCTTTAACTTTCGGGCCGGCGACTCGGCGTGACTGCGGCGTTTTGCTAAGTGAATGCGAATTTAACAAATAATTCTAATTCTGGGGATCAGTCCACGGTGGCGTTCGATTTCGTCCGTATATTGGCGGCGGAGCTGTCGGCCGGCAATTTGGACCTGCCCTCGTTTCCGGAAATCGCGGCGCGTGTCAGGCGCATTCTGTCGGATCCGAAATCCACCTTGGAACAAGTGGTGCGGGTCGTGGGTTCCGAGCCTGCGCTCGCCGCACGCTTGCTGCGGATTTCGAATTCGGCATCGCTCAACCGCAGCGGCCGCGCGGTGACTGACCTGCGCTCGGCCATCAATCGCATCGGCTACAACATGGTGCGCAGCGCCTCGATCTCTTTTTCGATGGCGCAGGTGCGCAACAGCAACAAGCTCGCAGGCCTCGAACGGCATCTCACCGACCTCTGGCAACGCAGTACGATGGTGGCGGCTTTCGCCTACATATTGGCGCGCGATTGCACCCAGGTGAATCCCGACGAGGCGTTGCTCACCGGGATGATGCACGGCATCGGCAAGCTGTACGTGTTGACGCGCATCATCGATCATCCGGAACTGTTCGCGAACGAGGCGACCTTGAACCAAATCATCGAGGATTGGCATGCCTCGATCGGCAAGGCGATCCTCGAAAACTGGAATCTGTCCGAAAACATGGCGCAGGCGGTCGGCGATCAGGCGGACGTCAGCCGCGACGATGAGGGGCCGGCGGATTTGACCGACGTCATCGTGGTCGCGATCATCATGGCGGCCTACGCCGAAGACGCGCCGGGCCTCGAGCTTGCCCTGAATGAAGTGGCAGCCGCCAAGCGCCTCGGGCTCGACGATTCGAAAACTCAGGCGGTGCTGCGCGATTCCGCGGCCGAAGTGACCGCCTTGAGCCAGGCGCTCGGCAACTAACCGCGGCGCTGCGCCGCGATCGATTCCGCAACGTAGCCGGCATTGTCGGGCGTGACGCCGGCGAGATTCATGCGGCTGTCCCCGAGCATGTAAATGTGATGCTGCTCGCGCAGCTTAAGCACCGCTTCGGTTGACACTCCGAGCAGCGAGAACATGCCGCGCTGCGTGCGAATGAAATCAAACGAATCATCGCCCGTGACCCGGCGCAGTTGCTGCGCGAGCAGCTGGCGCATGTCGGTGATGCGGGTGCGCATGGCGGCGAGTTCCTCGAGCCACTGGGTGTTGAGCGCTGCGTCGGCAAAGATGTGCGCGGCGATCGCCGCGCCGTGATCGGGCGGCATCGAATAGATGCTGCGCGCGATGTGCAGCATGTGACTCATGATGGCACCGGCGCGGTTCTCGTTCTCGCCGATCGCGATCAGCGCACCGACCCGCTCGCGGTACAACCCGAGATTCTTGGAATAGGAGACGGCGATCAGCGCCTCCGGAACCTGTTCGGCCACCAGGCGCACGCCGCCGGCATCGGTCTCGAGGTCGACGCCGAAGCCTTGGTAAGCGAGATCGAGGAACGGAATGAGCCGCCGGCGCAGCAGCAATTCGCTCAACTGTCGCCACTGCGCGAGGTCCAAGTCCGCGCCGGTGGGATTGTGGCAGCAGGCATGGACCAACACCACCTCGCCGGGCGCCGCCTGCTCGAGCCGTTCGAGCATATCGGCGAAGCGCAGTTCGTGCGTGGGCGAGTCGTAGTACGGGTAGCGCTCGAGTTTAATCCCCGAGCTGCCGAGCAGCGGGATGTGATTCCCCCAGGTCGGGTCGCCGACGTGGACGGTCGTGGCCGGCGCTGCAGCGCGGATCAGCTCGGCGCCGACGCGCAGTGCACCGCAACCGCCGGGCGTCTGGATGGTGCGCGTGCGGCCGCGGCGGGCCGGATGGGTGGTCCCGAGGACCATCGCCTCCACCGCGTCATTGAATTCCTGCCGTCCGGCGGCAGCGACGTAGGACTTGGTGGTCTGGGCGGCAAGCACCGCCTGTTCGGCACGGCGCACGCAGGCGAGCACCGGTGTATTTCCGCTCAGATCGCGGAAAACGCCCACGCCGAGATCGACTTTGATCGGCGAGGTATCGGCCCGGAACTTCGCCATCAAAGCGAGGATCGAGTCCGGATTCAAGCGCGTCAATTGCTGAAACAAGCGTGAGCACCCCCTTTTCCCGGCCCCAGTATAGGGGTCCGGAGGCTATCGGGCGCGGGGACATAATGTATTAATTGTGGACTCGTCGCTAGTCCCGCAAAATCCGGCGCGTATCCTGCAAGCTGTACGAAAAGCACGTGATTCGCTGAATTTTGCCTAGTGGCCTGCCCTCCGAGGGAAGGCACGGGGTACCCATCAGGCCTACCGTCTCCATTAAAAGACAGTGGTCCGATGACATTTTTACAGCAGTAGCGTGTACGCTTTGGTCACCATCTCAATGGCTCACTGGGAGATTTACACATGGCCCTTTGGAATGAAAAAAACTCGCCTGCGCCCGCGGGTTCCGCTGCTCCTGCGTCGGCTGCGCCGCCGGAACGCGCCCCTGAGCGCAGTGCGGTAGATACGCAAAGTTTGGCGGCGCGTCGCCCCACCCCCAAGACCTCCTCCGAGGGCGGGGAATCTGTGATTGCGGCGAACCTCACCATCGAAGGCAAGATCGAGGGCGCCGGCAACGTGCGCATGGCGGGTCGTTTTAAGGGCGATGTCCGTATCGACGGCAATTTCAGCATTGAACCCGGCGCCCATCTGACCGGCCAAGTCTTGGCCGGCATCGTCGTGGTCGGCGGCGAGCTTCAGGGCAACATCGAATCCGCCAAGCGGGTGGATGTCACCGAAGGCGGCGTCATCGTCGGCGACGTGAAGGCGGGATCGATTACGGTCGCCGCGGGCTCGCGCATGCGCGGTCACGTTGAATTCGGTTGGGAGGAAGAGAAAGAGAAGGTCAAGGTGAAGCCGGGTCTGGTGAGCAGCGGCAGCTAGCATGGCCGTCGCTCGGGCTGGCGCGTTAGGGGCAACGCGAGTATGTCCGCACTGCAAAGCCACGGTGCTGCAGAGCGCGAACGTATGTCCGGGTTGCCAGCACCATTTGCGGTTCAATTCGTCCGCGAATTCCGAACCGCAGGCGGAATCCGTGTCGGCGCTGCGAATCGATGGATTGATTCGCCACGCCGAACGCGACGAGAGCTGCGAATACTGCGTGGTGATTACGATCACCAACGAGCGCGGCGAGAAGCTCCAGCGCCAAGTGGTCGGCGTCGGAGCGCTGGCGCCCAACGAGCAGCACAAGGTCAGCTTCTCGGTCGACCTCATGCCGGTGCGCGGCCGACGGGGCTAGTCGATCGATCAGCGGTGACCGCGGTCCTCGATGTCGATGAAGCGAAGGAACTCCGCGCGGGTGCTGGCATCGGCGCGGAATGTCCCGAGCATCTTGCTCGTGATCATGGAGACGCCGCGCTTGTGCACGCCGCGTGTGGTCATGCACTGGTGCACGGCGTCGATCACCACGCCAACCCCGCGCGGCTTCAGCACCTCGTTGATGCAGCCGGCGATTTGCGAGGTAAGCTTCTCCTGAACTTGAAAGCGGCGTGCGTAGCCATCGACGACGCGCGCCAATTTGCTGATGCCGACCACGCGGGCCGTGGGCAGGTAGCCCACGTGGGCGCGGCCGATGATGGGCGCCATGTGATGCTCGCAGAACGATTCGAAGCCGATATCGCGCAGCACCACCATCTCATCGTATCCTTCCACCTCTTCGAAGGTGCGGCGTAGATAAGCCCCCGGATCGCTCGTGTAACCGGAGAACCAATCGCCGTAGGCGTTCACCACGCGTTTCGGCGTGTCGCAGAGACCCTCGCGCAGGGGATCGTCGCCGGCAAAGCGCAACAGCGTGCGCACCGCCGCCTCGGCCTCGGCCCGGCTGACGGTAGTTTTTTTCTTAGCCATAGCGCGAGGATAGCATCGTTACGGCTGCTCAGAGCCGAACACGCGTTTGCCGTGCACCAGGGTCATCAGGCATTTGAGGTTGCGCAACTGCGCTGTCGGCACGCTGTACAGATCGCGATCCCAGACCGCGATATCCGCTTCTTTGCCGACCTCGAGCGAGCCGATGCGCTGCTCCAAGAACAATTGCCGTGCGCCCCACGCCGTGTACGAACGCAAGGCGCTATGGATGTCGACCGCTTCGGCCGTGCCAAAGGGATGCGCGCCATACGTGCCTTTCAGCGTCTCCCGTGCCACCGATGCCCAGAGCCCGTAGCGCGCGGGGAACGGTGTGACCGGATAGTCCGAGCCGCCGCCCCAGATGATGCCCTTCTTGAGGAAAGTATTGAGCGGTACCAGCCGCTGCGCGCGTGCCGGTCCGAAGTTGCCGGCATAGTTATCGCCGATCCACCACATGAAAGGTGCTTGCGCCTCCGGGTAGCCGGCGTCGTAGCGCTTCTCAAGATCGGCCATGGCGGCGATCGCGTGCTCGCTCGGGATGTTGGCGTGGATGATGCTGTGGCGCAGCCCCGGGGTCGGCGTCTCGGCGAGCACTTGCGCATACGTGTCGACGGCCCAATCGATGGCACGATCGCCGATGGCGTGCGTGCCGACATGCACTTGGGCTTGGTGGAACAGTCGCACCATTTGCCGATAGGTTTGGGGCTCGACCGCCGGATAGCCAAAATTGCCGTGATCGATGTCGGTGGAATTCTTGTGCCACTCTTCGGTCAGCCACGCGGTGCGCGCCCCGCCGCTGCCGTCCATGAAGAGCTTCGCCCCGCAGGACAGGAGCCGCCCGTCGCCGAGCGATTGCGGCGGCTTCGGCAGACTTAAGATGGTCGCCAAGGTTTTCTGCGCCGACTCCAAGGTGGTGCCGGCGTACCACAGCACGCACACGTGTTCCTCCAGCTTGTTGTCGCGGAGCACTTCGGTGTACGCGTCCCAGATGCGTTGGCTGATCTCCGGATCCTTGACGCCGGTGATGCCTTCGCTGTGCAGGTCGTCGATGCTCCTGATGATGGCATTGCGCTGTTGCGCGGCGGTGGGCGGCGGTATCAGATCGACTACCGCGTCCATGGCCGATTCCTTCAAGACGCCGGTGGGGACGCCCGCGGCATCGCGGTCGATGGTGCCGGCCGGCGGGTTTTTGGAAGCGACGGAAATCTTCGCCAGGCGCAGCGCCGCCGAATTAGCAGCGCCGTAGTGGCCCGTGGTGTGCAGCAGCCACACCGGGTTCTCTGCGGAGACTCGATCGAGATCCGCGGCGACGATATAGCGGCGCTCGGCGAGCTTCGCCTCGTCCCAACCGTCTCCCTGCAACCACTCGCCCGGCTTGAGGCGGGCGATTCCCGCCTGCACTCGCCGCACCACCTCGGCTACGGACTCTGCATCGCTCAACTCCACATGGTACAGCGCGATCATGCCGGCATCGGCAATGTGCGCGTGACTGTCGATGAGTCCGGGGGTCGCGGTCCGGCCGGCAAGATCGATGCGCCGCGTGCCGGCACCGATGAGGCTCGAAATTTCCTGATCGCTGCCTACGGCGATGATTTTGCCGTCGCGAATGGCGAGCGCCTGAACGATCGAGTCCTTGGGATCCACGGTCAAGATGTGGCCATGGAGCAATACGAGTTCAGGCGGCGCCGCGGCCTGCGCGATGCCGACCAAAGTCATTGCGAGACTCAAGGTTATGCGGCGCCAATGTGAGCGCGCGCATCGTTTGACTTGGCCGGACATACCCTACATCCTGATTTTTGAATTCTTTAGAGGCAAGCTAATGAAGAACCGTGCTTGGTATTCGCTTATTGTCGGGGTTTGTGCGGTCGCGGCGCAACTTGGCCACGCCGCCGCGGCTCCGGGCGATGCAGGCGCGCGAGCATTGGCCCAGGATATTTTCAAGCAGCTGATCGAAATCAACAGCACTGACTCGGTCGGCAGCACCACGCTCGCCGCGCAGGCCATGGCGCAGCGCCTGCTCGAGGCCGGTTTCCCCAAGGCCGATGTCGTCGTGCTCGGGCCGAATGACCGCAAGGGCAATATGGTGGCGCGCCTGCGCGGCGCTCCCGGCTCGAAATTGCGGCCCCTGCTCATCATTGGGCACACCGATGTGGTGGAAGCGCGGCGCGAGGATTGGACCACCGATCCTTTTAAGTTCGTTGAAAAGGAGGGCTACTTCTACGGCCGAGGCACGCAGGACATGAAGGGCCAGGACGCAATCGCGGTCACCACGTTGATTCGCTTCAAAAAGGAGGGATTCGTCCCGGACCGCGACATCATTTTGGCGCTCACCGCCGACGAAGAAGGCGGCAAGTCGAACGGCGTCGACTGGCTGCTGAAGAACCATCGCGATCTGATCGATGCCGAATTCGCCCTCAATCCCGATTCGGGCGGCGTCACCACGGATCACGGCAAGGCGCTCGACTTGGAATTCGAGGCCTCGGAAAAGCTCTACGCCGATTACCAGGTGCTTGCCACCAATCCAGGCGGCCACAGTTCGCTGCCAAAACCGGACAATGCGATTTATCACGTCGCCGATGCGCTCGGCGTCCTCGAAAAATCGCCATTTCCGTTCGAATTGAACAGCGTCACGCGCGAGTTTTTCACGCAAATGGCCAAGGCCGAGGCCGGACAAACCGCGGCCGACATGCGCGCCATCCTCGCGACGCCGCCGGATCCGAAGGCAATCGAGCGGCTGTCGAAAGATGCGCGCTACAACGCGACCCTGCGCACCACCTGCGTCGCGACCCTGCTGCGCGCCGGCCATGCGCCCAATGCGCTGCCGCAGAGCGCGGAAGCCAACATCAATTGCCGCATCTTCCCAGGCCACTCGCAAGAAGAGATTCGGCTTGAGCTCGTCAAGCTGTTCAACGATCCGAAACTTGCCATTCGCTATCAGAGCGACGCCGGCGAATTGGCCGATCATGGATCGGATCGCAAGGCGATGACGCCGCCGCCGCTGCGCACCGATGTCATGGACGCGTTACACCAAGCCGCGGCGACGCTGTGGCCGGGCACGCCGGTGATCCCGATCATGGTTCCTGGCGCATCGGACAGCATTTACACCATGAACGCCGGCATTCCGAGTTACGGCATCAGCGGTGTGGCGATCGACCGCGACGATGTGCGGATGCACGGCAAAGACGAGCGAATTGGCGTCGAATCGTTCTTTACCGGCGTCGCGTTCTATCACGAGTTTCTCAAAGTATTGACCACTGCTCGGTAGCCTCAAGGGGCTCTCGCCGGAGTATGCTTCGGCCCCATGGGCATCCTGCAATTATTAGAATCGCGCCAACGCGACCTCGGCGGATTTACCGTGCGGCGCGTTCTGCCCGCGGCCGATCGGCAGATGGTGGGACCGTTCATTTTTTTCGATCATCTCGGTCCGACCCGCTTTGCGCCCGGTTTCGGCATCGATGTGCGGCCGCACCCGCACATCGCTCTGGCGACCGTCACCTATCTTTTTGCGGGCTCGCTCGAACACCGCGACAGCTTGGGATCGGTGCGACAGATCCGACCCGGCGATGTGAATTGGATGTCGGCGGGCGAGGGCATTGTGCATTCCGAACGCACGCCCCGCGCCGCCCGTGCTGCCGGCGAGGATGTTCATGGGATTCAAAGCTGGGTGGCATTGCCCGACGGGCGGGAAGATGGACCGCCGACGTTCGTGCACTATCCGGCGTCGAGTCTGCCGCGGCGCGTCGGCGACGGCGTCGATTTGACCCTGGTCGCCGGCGAGGCGTTCGGACTCACCTCCCCGGTCGCCACCTTGTGGCCGACCCTGTATGTGGATGCGTCGTTCTCGCCCGGCGCCCTCCTTGAGCTACCCGCGCAGCCGCATGAGCGTGCGCTTTACATGGTTTC
>Ga0302319_10013118_pt1 | contig 15562 bp, 11 predicted proteins | sample Bog_T0_2_FD_203319 | JGI IMG/M metagenome (GOLD analysis project Ga0302319, IMG submission 203319) | Peat permafrost microbial communities from Stordalen Mire near Abisko, Sweden - Bog_T0_2 | ecosystem: Environmental > Terrestrial > Soil > Wetlands > Peat | place: Sweden: Abisko, Stordalen Mire... | reverse complement strand
CTCATACAGCTTGGATGGTTTCATTTGGGTTCACCTCAGGAGTAATGCAGGTTCGGATGTGAAGAATGGCCGGTTGGCCATCCATTCGGGAATGCGTTGGGCTGCAGTGCGGGCCGCTTTGGGGCGGAACAGCGACGACGATATAAACTGATTCCTGAATGAATTCATCAAGGGATCAGCAAATCGAGGTGCTTCAGACCGCGCTTAAGACGGCCCGTGAGAATGAGAACAGGTGGATGGAAATCTCCGCCGAGTTCTCCATTGATGCGGAACGGATGGAGCAGTGGTCCAGCACAGCGAAACTCAGGCGGCTCGAAGTCGAACGGATCGAGGCGCTTTTGGCCGGTGCGGCGGAACCTTGTGGATTGGTGCAACCAGTGTGCAATGATACGGTTAAAGCGGATAACAGAATGGGAGAGACGGCATGAACGAAGCGGAAATGAAAGACGAGTTGGAGCGTCTGCGGGCAGAAAACGCAAAGCTCAAGAGCAAGGATTCAGCAGGGCTGAGTCTCAAGGTCAGCGAGAAAGGCGCCGTATCCCTATACGGAATGGGACGTTTCCCCGTCACCCTCTACAAGGAACAGTGGCTCCGCATTCTTGCCAGCGCTCCCGATATTGAGGCATTCATCCGGGAAAACGACAGTAAACTCAAGACCAAGGAATAGCGCCGTCCGCGACTTCCTTCGGAGACGCACCCCGAGTGGTAAGGCGATTTTGCATCATTCCAGAGTTCATTGTGGCTACATAGTAAGCGTCTTGTCTTCCCACCCTCGACATTTGGTAGTTGCCTTGCAACGATGGAGACATGACAACGGCAAGTGTACGCGTACGGCGAACGGTAGCGGAGAAGCGGCGGATTGTTGAACGGACATTGCTGCCAGGGGCAAGCGTGGCGCGAGTGGCGCAGGCTGAGGGCGTGAACTCGCATCAGGTGTTTCAGTGGCGTCGGGCCTATCGCGCCGGGGAACTGGCGGTGGCAGTACAGCAGGCATCATCGCTTTTACCGGTGATTGTTTCGGCGGCGGGTTCAGTGGGCCTGGATGAGCGGCAACTGGCCGTCAGCCAAGAGCCATCCGTTTCGTCGGGCGCGATTCACATCGAGTTTCCGGGCCGCGTTGCGATCACCGTGGAGCGCGGTGCAGACCGAGCTGTGTTGCAAGCGATTCTTGAGAGTCTGGGCAAGTGATCGAGCTGCGTACAGGCACACGCATCTGGATCGCGGCCGGCGTGACCGACATGCGGCGAGGCTTTCCGGGCTTGAGCGCACAGGTGCAGATGATCCTCAAGCAGCAGCCATTTTCCGGTCATGTATTTGTCTTTCGCGGACGTCGCGGCGATACGATCAAGATTTTGTGGGCCGATGAAGATGGTCTGTGTTTGTTTGCGAAACGACTGGAGCGCGGACGATTCATCTGGCCGCAAGCGAAAGAAGGAACCGTTTCTCTGACTCGCGCGCAGTTGTCGATGTTACTCGAAGGCATTGATTGGCGCAGGCCGGAGCGGACCTGGACGCCGCAGATCGCAGTATAAGTAACAAGCATGATTCTCCTGTATTCATGCTCATTTTGTGGATGACTTATATCTAACTTCATGGCATACTTATTGCATGGATGTTGCCGCGCTTCCCGACCTCGATCAACTCGATATAGATGCATTAAAGGCATTGGTCGTTGCGCAGCGCGAGAGCCTCGCTTCCCACACCCAACAGGTAGAACATCTGAAGCTGGTCATCGAGAAGCTGCGCCGCATGATCCTCGGAGCGAAGAGCGAGAAGGTCATTGTTCAGGTTGAGCAGTTCGAGTTGCAACTCGAAGATGCAGAGACGGAGCAGGCTGCTGATGAAGAGAAGTTCGAAGCGCCTGCCGCAGAGACCAAGCCGCTGCTTCCGTCAAGGCCAGCGCGCAAGCCGCTGCCAGCGCACCTTCCGCGCGAAGTTGTAACGCACATGCCCGAGCAGGACTGCTGCCCCGATTGCGGCGGCCAGTTGCGCAACTTCGGCGAGGATGTGGCCGAGATACTGGAGTACATTCCGGCTAACTTCAAAGTCATTCGCCACGTGCGGCCGAAGTTTTCCTGCAAGCAGTATGAGCGCGTTGTCGAGGCTCCCGCGCCATCGCGCGTCATCGAGCGTGGCCTTGTGGGGCCGGGATTGCTGGCGCATGTGTTAGTCGCGAAGTACGCAGATCACTGCCCGCTTTATCGCCAGTCGGAGATCTACGCGCGCGAAGGCGTCGAGTTGGATCGCTCGACGCTGGCTGGGTGGGAGCGTCGAGCGAGTTATTAACTCCATTGGTTGACGCACTGCGCAAGTATGTCTTATCTGCGAAGAAGATTCATGCTGATGATACGCCGGTTCCGGTGCTTGCTCCTGGTAACGGCAAGACCAAGACCGGCCGCCTCTGGACCTATGTCCGCGACGAGCGCAGCGCTGGCCAAGACACCGCTCCCGCCGTGTGGTTCGCCTACTCTCCAGATCGCAAGGGAGAACATCCGCGTTGCAGGCCGATGCCTACGCCGGATTTCATCATCTCTACGATGGCGGAGATGTTTACGAGGTCGCCTGTTGGGCCCACACACGGCGCAAGTTCCACGACATTCATGTGGTCCACGCCTCGCCTATCACCACTGAGGCCATTAGCCGCATCGGCGCTCTGTATGGCATCGAAGAAGATATTCGCGGCAAGCCTGCCGAGGTAAGATGCGAAGTTCGTCAGGCTCGCGCCCGACCGCTGCTCGACGACATACGAAGTTGGCTGGAAAAATCCCTGCGGCAACTGTCCGCCAAAAGTGAGACCGCAGGCGCGATCCGCTACGCGCTCTCGCACTGGCGCGCACTCACGCGCTACGTCGATGATGGACTATTGGAGATCGATAACTCGGCGGCTGAACGTGCACTGCGCGCCGTAGCTCTGGGCCGCAAGAATTACCTTTTCTGTGGGTCGAACTCCGGCGGCGAGCGGGCCGCTGCCATCTATTCGCTGGTCGGCACAGCCAAGCTAAACGGCCTTGATCCAGAACTCTATCTGCGCACGGTCCTAACTCAAATCGCCGAGCACCCGGTCAACCGCATCGATGAACTGCTCCCCTGGAACCTGGCCGAAGCGCTCCCAATCGGAACACTCAAAGCCGCCTGACGACTGATGGGTACTTCCAGGAACTTCCCGAAGTGTCCACTTAAAAATAAGTGGACACTTCGCAAATGAGTTCAAACCCAAATACACGCCCCCGCAAATAGTCAACAGGGGCAGACCACACGCTTACATTTCAACTGGAGACAATGCAAAGAGACCGCCGAACTTGCACAATCGGCACTCAGCAATCCCCGCGATGCGCAAAAGAGCGAAGAGTTGCTCCCGATCCGCCAAGGAGCAGAGACCGCACTCGCACAGGCCCACAAAACGTTGAATCAGCTTCAAACCCGTTGGGGACGACTGGAAACAGCGCTCAGGCAGCGGGGAGCAGCCTTTGCGCAATCCGAACTCCTGGACTTCATTCGGAGCGACAAGTATGCCTCAACACCTTTGAGCTTCGCCAATGCCATGGCCGGGCTGCCCATGATTCATTGGCGTCAATCGATGGACCGCTGCCTCTCCCTTGAGGGCGGCGCTTCAAGCGGACTGACTTACAGGCTGTTTCTAGTCGTCGCGGATGTTTTGAAGCATCCGGCAGCCAGCGCGGAAGAAGCCATCGAACTGATGAAGGCCCGCCTGATCCAGGCGAAGGGGCAGGACGTGATACCGTTGAACACGCTCGCGGAGAACTGGCATTTTCTCCGCAACGCGATTGAATCCGTCTTCAAAGCCGAGCACCAACCGAAAGAAGCACTCCCCTACCGCATCTTCGCGGAATACCAAAGGTGCTCAGAGTGCCACAGCTCGTTGGATGCCTTGCTGGCAAGGAGGGAGGTCATTACAACCCCGGGATTCGTAAAGGAGCGGCGCAGAATAGGCACTCCCGGCCAGTAAGAGGTCTCCGTCGCTGATGTTCCCGACCTTGAAGCAGATCTCCGTAAAAGGCAAAATCGAAATCATCTGAAATCCATGGTTGTGAGAACGAAGGGCCGAGCTTGAGCCAGAAAACTGCTTCCTTCATTCTGCGTTTCAATACTCAAAGCAAACTGGGAGCGCCATAGTTGGCGCTCTCCAGCTTGGGATTGGTTTCTCAGTTGGGCTTCACGGTGAAGTCCTGCGAGACCAGAGAAGCCGCCGAATAGGCGGCGTTGCCCGCCTGCGTGGCGTGAATCACGCAGGTGCCTGTGGAGACCATCGACGCTGTTGTTCCCGCGACCGTGCAGACTAAGGTTGTGGCCGACGCGAAGCTGACCGGCAGCCCGGAGCTGGCCGTCGCCAACAGAGACAAGTTCATCAATACATACTGCGGGCTAGCGATGGGCGTGAAGGTGATGGTCTGCGTCTGATGATGTACAACGAGGCTCTGCGAGACCGGCGTAGCCGGGCCATAAGCGCCGCCGCCGGCCTGCGTGGCCTGAATGGTGCAGGTTCCGGAGATGAGCAGCGAGGCCGTCGTTCCAGAAACCGTGCAGACGGTGGGCGTGGTGGATGTGAAGCTGACCGTTAGGCCGGAACTTGCCGTGGCTGACAAGCCGAGCGCCGTGGTGGCCACCTCAGTTGCGGTGATGGCCGGGAACGTGATGCTTTGGGCAAGCTTCACAGTGAAGCTCTCGGAAATCAGCGGAGCTGCGGAGTAGACGCCGTTACCTGCCTGCGTTGCGTGAATCACGCAGGTTCCTGTGGCGAGCATCGATGCCGTCGTCCCCGCGACCGAGCAGGTGGTGGATGTGGCCGAAGTAAAGCTGACTGCCAGCCCGGAACTGGCCGTCGCCGACAGAGTCAGGTTCGCTCCGATCACCTGACTGGCGATGGCCGGGAAAGTGATCCTCTGAGCGGCAAGATGAACAACGACAACCTGGGTGACCGGCGTGGCTGCGGCATAGACGGCGTTGCCCGCCTGCGTGGCATGGAGAATGCAGCTTCCAGCCATGAGCAGCGAGGCCGTGGTCCCCGACACCGTGCAGACGGCGGGCGTGGTGGACGCGAAGGCGACCGTCAGGCCGGAGCTGGCCGTGGCGCTCAGGGGCAATTGCAACAAGGCATACTCAGTGGCGGTGATGGCCGGGAAGGCGATGGTCTGGCTAAAGGAACGCACGAGGATGTCCTGCGAGACCAAAGGGGCGGCAGAATACATAGTGTTGCCCGCCTGAGTTGCATGAATGACGCAGGTGCCCGTGGTGAGCATCGATGCTGTGGCGCCCGCGACCGTGCAGACTGAGGTTGTGGCGGAGGCGAAGCTGACCGCCAAGCCCGAACTGGCCGTGGCGGTCAGATGCACATTCGCTCCGATAGCCTGGCTCAGAAGCGTCTCGAAGGTGATGGTCTGCGGGGCCAGGTGGACAGCGAAGCTTTGCGTGACTGGTATGGCAGCGGCATAAAGGGTGTCGCCTGCCTGGGTGGCTTTGAGAATGCAGCTTCCTGCGGAGAGCAGCGAGGCCGTCGTACCGGAGACGGTGCAGACGGCGGGCGTGGTGGAGGCGAAGCTGACCGCCAGCCCGGAGCTTGCCGTTGCGCTCAGGCCGAGCGTCGATGCGGCGTACTGGGTCACCGTGATGGCCGGGAAGGTGATCGTCTCGCCAAACGGACGCACCAGGATGTCCTGCGAGACCGTCGGGGCGAGAGAGTAGACACCGTTGCCCGCCTGCGTGGCATGGATGACGCAGCTTCCCGTGGCGAGCATCGATGCCGTGGCTCCCGACACCGTGCAGACCGTGGAGGTTTCGGAAACAAAGCTGACCGCCAGGCCGGAGCTGGCCGTAGCTGTCAGCTTCGCGTTCGCTCCGACAGGCTGGCTCGGAAGCGTCGAAAAGCTGATGGTCTGCGGGACCATGTGGACCATAAAGCTCTGCGAGACCATTGGGGCCGCGCCGTAGTCCGCGTTGCCCGCCTGTGAGGCCTGAAGGGTGCAGGTTCCTCCTATCAGTAGCGACGCCGTACTGCCGGAAACGGTGCAGACGGCAGGCGTGGTGGAAACAATGGTGACCGGCAGGCCGGAGCTGGCTGTGGCGCTGAGGGACAATTGCGACAAGGCATACTTAGTACCGGTGATGGCTGGGAAGGTGATGGTCTGGACGACTGTGGTGACAGTGATCGTCGCAGCACCCGTGGCCGCGCTGTAAGTCGAAGAGCTTGATGAATCCGGTGTGTAGCTGGCGGTCAGCGCGTCGCTGCCCGTGGCCAGCTTACCGGCTGGAATGTTGATTGAGGCGCTGCCGTTGTTCAGAGTTGCCGCCGCAGAGGTGTAGCCGCCCCCACTCAGCGTAACTGAGCCGGTAGGCATGAGATTCCCGGTTCCGCCGCTGACGCCAACCGTGACCGCCAACGCCTGTGCCGTAGTGATGCTCGATGCGGACGGTGACACTGTCACTGTCGGCGTGGCCTTGCCCACCGTGACTGGAGAGGATGTCGAGCCGGTGGCTCCGGCGTAGACTGCGGAACCGGCAGTATCCGGCGTGTAGGTTGCGCTCAGGGTATCGCTGCCCGCGGCCATCGAGCCCGCAAGGATGTTGATGGTGGCGCTTCCGCTGGTGAGACTTGTGGCTGCCGAAGTGTAGCTGCCGCTGCTCAGCGCAACCGAACCTGTGGCTGTCGGACTGCCGCTACCGCCGCTGACCGCCACAGTCACCGAGAGTGCTTGTGTCGTGGTGATGCTGGATGAACCCGGCGTTACCGTCACTGTCGGCGTGGCCTTGCTCACGGTGACCGGAGACGGGGACGATCCTGTGGCGGCAGTGTAGATCGCAGAACTGCTGCTGTCGGGCGTGTAGGCGGCGGTCAGGGTATCGCTGCCGGCTGCCAGCGAGCCGGCCGGGATGTTGATCGTGGCGCTCCCTCCACTCAGTGTTCCTCCAAACGAGGTGTAACTGCCGCTAGAAACCGTCACCGTTCCAGTAGGCATTGGGCTGCCTGCTCCGCCGCTTACCGTAACCGTCACTGGCAATACTTGCGTCGTTGTGATGCCGGAAGACGCCGGGTTCACCGTGATCGTTGCTACCCACATACCGACACCACTGAGCGAGATCGTCTGCGTTCCATTCGCCGCGTTTAGATTGTTGTCGCCCAACTGCAATGAACCGCTGATGTTTCCGCCTTCCGTTGGAGAGAAATCCAGGGCATAGACGCAGGTCGCTCCTGCGGACAATGTCCCCTGCGCACTGTTCGCGCTCAATTGTGGGCAGGACGTGGATGCGTCTAGCGTGAAATTCGGAGATATACTGGGGTTGCTTCCGCTGGACGGAACCGGAAAGGTCAGAGGCGCATTGCCTACATTGGCGAGCGTAATCGTCTTTGGACTGTCTGTGCTAGTTGATCCGCTCGCGGTTGATTCAAAGCTGATACTGGGTGGATCTGATACATCCTCCTTGAGAAGGTTATAACCTGAGATAAAGAGGTTTCCGCTCCCATCAAGCGTTACCCAGCAAGGATAGGACACCCCTGATCCGATCGTGCTTTCAACGTAACCACTGGCCGAAGGCGTCTCTTTCACTACCTGGTCGTCCTGTGAATCGGCGATATAGACATTCCCATTCGCATCTACGGCAACACCGCGTGGGTTGTTCAAACCACTGATAATGATGCTCTGAGTGTAACTGCCGCCCGAAAGCGTCTCCTTCAGTACCCGGTTGTTGTACTGATCAGCGATGTAAATGTTCCCGCTTCCATCCACAGCAATGCCATTTGGCCAGCTAAGACCATTGGTGGGTATTGTGCTTTGGACGTAACCGCCCGCAGTTAAAGTTTCCATCAAGATCTGATTGTTTTGCGAATCGGCAATATAGACGTTGCCGCCCCCATCCACCGCGACACCGGATGGATATCCGAGACCGCTGGCGACTGTGGTCTGCACGTAGCTGCCCCCGGACGGGGTCTCCATGACTACGCGGTTCATGCCGGACTCGGCGACAAGAACATTGCCAGCCCCATCCACTGCTATCGCTCTCGGTGAATTCCAACCGCTGCCAATCGTGCTCTCGGTGTATTTGCCCCCTGACAAGGACTCCTTGAGAACCTCGTTGTTGTCATAGTCTGCGATGTAGAGATTCCCGCTTCCATCCACAGCAATTCCGCCGGGATTCGACTGAATAATGAGCGGCAAAACGGTGCTCTGGACGCTCGGAGAAAAAGCAACCTGCGGCCCAGTACCAATACCGCTGAGATAGATCGTCGAGGCTAGGTTTGGCGACGGCGATGCGTTGTCATAGACGTTGATGGCACCTATCCTTGTTCCTGGTGCCGATGGGGTGAACGTATAATTCACCGTGCAGGTCTGTCCTGCCGTGTAAGCAGTTCCCGCAGCGCAGGTCCCGCCCGAAGCGAGGTTAAAGTCGAGGTTCGCCGCTCCCAATGTTGTTACGGTGATGGAGCCCGGCGTCACGCTGTTCGCGAAGAGAACCGTCGCTATTTGCGTCGGACTCTGCGTCCCGATGGACTCGGTCGGCGCTGAGTAGGACGTTGCACCAGCAACTGTCACGGACACCGAAGCAGATGCACCGTTGTAAATCGTGGAACTGGTTGTGTCTGGATCGTAATAGATCCAGATTGCATCACTGCCGGGCGCGAGCGAACTGGCAGGAATAGTGATCACCGCACTGCCATTAGTTAAAGGTATATCTGTAAGCTTGTAACCGCCGCCGTTCAGTCTCAGCGATCCCGTAGGTGTTCCGTAATTTCCGGAAACAGAGACATCCAACGTCATTGCTTGGGCTGCGGTAATGCCAGTAGGCGACGACGTCACCAGGACGGTTGGATTTACAACGCCAGCACCGCTCAGCGGCAGAACTTGGGGAGTAATTGTTGCGTTCGCACTCGACACTGTTAGAGACGCTGTGCGGGTTCCAATTCCACCTGGGGTAAATGTCACAGAGATTGTGCATTCATTACCATCGTTCAGCCCATAGGTGGGACAGTTATTCGTCATTGCAAAATCATTCGCATTCGGCCCTCCTACCGAAGCGAAGATCTGGTCAAGTGCTGCTGCCGATCCGTTGGAGATGACAAATTCAGTTTGCGTGTAGCTCTGGGTCCCAACAAGCCATGAGTAAAATGTGAGCCCCGAAGGCTGGACCAGCATAATTCCCTTGGGCTGCTGGGTGAAAACGATACCAACGGATCGGGTTTGATTCATCGTGAGCATGCATCCACCCATGATGCCATCAATGCCATCGCAACCGCTCCACTGGTAATAGTATCCCGAAGCCTCGTTCGCGATGAGCAGAACTGAGGTGCCAAACGCATATCCATACGAACACGTTCCCGGGCAATTGATGTGCCCGTCATTGCTGGTCACGCTGCCGCTTCCCGTTACAGACACAGTGAGTGTTGCCGTTGGCGCTGCTGTCACTGTCACGGAGTTATTGGCAGTTCCTGATGAGCTGTTAAAGCTGGTATCGCCGGAATAGTGAGCAGTCGGGGTGTAAGTTCCGGGAGACAGCGAACTACCCGAAATATAGACGCTTGTACTGGCATTGGTAAGCGGCATCGCCTGAGATGTGTAGCTCCCGATAGTAACCGTCACATTTCCTGTAGGCGATGTGGAACCGCTGGTGGTGTAAACCGTGACGTTCACAGTCAGCCCCTGTGCCGTAGTGATATTGGTTGAAAGCGGCGTTACAGCCACCGTTGGCGTCAACTTGCCAGGTGTGGTCACCGATACAGTTGTATTTCCTGTGGCGCTGTTATAAATCGTGGAACTGGCCGAGTCAGGCGTATACGTGGCGGTTAATGTGTCGGAGCCGGCTAGGAGCTGGCCAGCCGAAATATTAAAGAGCACACTCCCGTTTGTGAGTGGCGCCGATGAGTTGTAGCCGCCCCCGGATAGTGTCACAGATCCTGTTGGTGTTGCGGAGTTGCCTACAACTACAACGCTCACAGCTAGGACCTGTGTCGTTGTGATGCTCTGCGAACTTGGCGCGACAGAAACCAGTGGTGTGGATTTGGCCGCGCTCGGCGTGGTGAAGCTAAGGATTCCGCCATTCGTTGGGTTTGAACTGGAGTTGGCGCTGTTCCATGCCTGAAGCTCGTAGTAGTAGGTCTTAGAGGCCGACAGCCCCGAAATCGTCGCGTAAACAGGTTGCGAGCTCGTGCCGGACGCGAGGCTATATGGCCCTGACATTGAGGCACCGGCTAGGGTCTGACTGGTTCCATACAGGAACTGGTACTGCGTGGCGGCGCCGTTCGGGTTTACGGTGCCGTTGAGGGTAGCATTTGTGCTCGTGAGTGAGGTTGCGGATCCAGTGATCGCCGTTGGCGCAGTCCCTGAGGCTATTACCGTGACTGTGACCGGAGAAGATGCCATGCAAATGTAGTAGGAAGTGTATACTCCGGTCAACTGACAATTTGCGCTGATATTGTGCGTACCGACAGAGAGCGACGATGTCGAGAGAGTCGCAGTATAGGTTTCCGATGTTATGTCTAATTGCATCGGCTCAGTCCCAATTGTTTGCCCAGAACTCTGGTCAGTAAAGGCAACGGATTGCCCTGTGAGAGGCGGTCCCCAGGCTCCGATGGGTATTGACACAGCAGCTTCCAGTGTTACTGCCGCCCCATAGCTCGCGGTGCCATTTGAAGGAGTAACACTCTGGATCGCCGTGTCCGCGCTGCGAAGTGTCTCACTGTTCCACTGGTTGAAAAGATTGTAGACATTCACCGATCCAAGGCCCGTCGCCAGATCGTAGCCGGGACCTACGGAGTAGTTTGCCAAGGGGCTGGTAGGACAGTCATTGCCCCCGACGGTGCATGGCACTCCGTTGGATTGATTTGAACCCGCTGCGCTGCCGGTTATATCATTGAAGACGCAGTGCGGATCGGGCCCACTCTCGGAAGTTGAATCGCAGCTATAGCCGGCGTTCTCTTGCGCAATTGCCAGGTGATAGTACACGTAATTGGCTAGTCCCTGGCGTCCATACTGTTCGTCGATCAACGCCTGTATCCCAGCAAACGTTGGCGAGGCCACTGAGGTTCCGTTGGCTGATACCATATTCGTCAGCTGCCCATTACTAGCGCCACAACTACTCGTATTGCACAGTATGTAGCCATCGTGGCTCGCAGAACTCAGGGAGACATCCGGCAGGTAACGATGTGGAGCTGAAGAGCTTGGATTGCAAGCATAGATAGGCACCGAGATAGGGTCTGTAGGTGGGACTCCGGGGCCTATTTGCCAACCAGGTTTCGATGTACACTGGCTTATTCCGCCGCCACCGGCCCATATTCCGTTACCACCGTTGACCGCACCGCTCTCGTTCCATACTTCTTCAGGGATATACCCTACTGCAGAGGTGAAGGGAAGAAGTGTATTCGCGCGGTTACTGGTCCAATAACCACCTGAATTGTCAAAGAACTCTGTCCCCCCTACCGCGATATTGTACGCAGTTGAAGCATAACTGTTTACCCCGTAGCCTCTGATGGCAACAGTGTCGCTATGTGCATCATCGCAACCTGCAGAGCCATTATCTCCAGCAGACACAAAGGCTGACGTCCCCTGTGCGGCAGCCTGCGCCCATAAGTCGGACATGAATGTATATTGACCGCTGGAGACCTCCCCTTCGCATGCGTTGAAGCTCATGCTCAACACAGACGCGATGTTCATTTCGACGGCTTCTTGAGCCGCGCAGTATAGATTGCCCGACGCGAAATATGCAATCGTAGCCCTTGGCGCAACTGCTCCAGCCCATTCAGTATCCAGATAAGCCTCGTTGTCAGTTGTGCCTGTCGAGGGAGCAGGACAGTTCGAACTCGTTTGAACCGTGAAGACATTCGTATTTACGGCGTTGTAGTTCGGCAAAAGAGTTTGGCGAAAGGCCTTGATCACTGGATCCTGGACCTGAATGATCGAGGATGACCCGACAATCGCAATGGTCTGGCCATTCCCATCAATTCCCTCCACTAATAATGGGGCAGTATTGTAAATCTGGGAAAAGTCTCCCGGAGAAATGAAGTGTCCGCCGCTGCCGTTTGTGTAATCAGGGGTGACACTTCCTGAATCGTGTGAGGCAGGCTGGAGAGGGGTCGATGCCTTAAGGTGCGTTCTGGGTTTCAGATCGTTTAATGAGGCAACAGAATCGACCACTGGTGCGAGCGCGCGCGGGATTGAGATTACAGAAACATTGGAATAATGCCGTTCATCTCCGAGTTGGTAGTAGTGCATCTCGGTGCGGAATGATTGCTCTACTTGAGCGACTGTGCCGCTGAATGTGAGGCTCAATCTTCCCTTGGGTACATCAGCAACCGTAAAGCCCTGATTCGTTAACCAGTCTACAACGGTCTGAATGTCCGCATCGTTCAGTCCAAAGTGCTTGCCGAACTCTTCGGGAGACAGCCACTGGTGATAACTCGGACTGGATCGCTCCTGCTGCGCGTCCAGCAGGGCGTCCAAAGCTGCCGCTTGTTCCGGACTCTTTTTGAGAACAAGGAATAGCGGGCCAAGGTGAGTCGCCGGGTTCATCCGGCCGAGATCTACTCCGTTCCTGAACACTGGGGCCTGCGCGCCTGCGAGTTTAATGCGAATTGTCGCGTCGATCGATTCGGTGATCCTCAGGCGGACTTGCAACGGCTGAGATGCTGCGGATCCAGATTGAGAATATGAGCGGCATGGCGTCAACAAAAGCGTCAACAGTACCACATACATCCATGTTCCTGTGAGCAGCGTTTTCGCGGCACACGGAATCGCGGCTTCATTGCCTGCAAAGAATGCAGTTCGATTGATTTGCACAGTGCCTCCCTAGAACAATTCCCTACCGGGAATCTGTTGCAATTAGGATAGGATTCCGCAGTTGAACGCGGAAAAGAGAAGACCACAGTTGGTGGCACCCACTATATCACAGCTCTCATGGTATCAAGCAGTGCGGCTTTCAAAATGTGCGCGAGATGGTGGGATTACGCCCGCACGAAAAGCACATTAACTCTTTTTAATTCTGCTGATTACGGAATTTATCATAGGATCGGTACGGTTATGTCGGCAAGGCTCCGCCGATCAGCTTCCGCAGAATCCTGGGTTTACGCAAACAGCCCATTGCGCTCAATAGGAGCGCTATCGGCATTTTCCCACAGATTCTGGACGTGTGGCGAACTATCCGCATCCCTCTTAAAGATAGGAATAGTGGCCGTCAGGCCGCGTCATCCAGTTCTTCGACCTCTTCGATTGGTTCGTCATCGTCGATTTCTGCAAATCCAGGGTCTTCTTCCGGCTCGGCTGGTGCGGCAGTAGGAGCGGTTGTCAAAGCTGGCATATCGAAGAGACTTGCGGGCTTCTGGGATACGGGCTTCGCTGGCTCAGTGGGCTTGGCTGTCGGAGCATACTGAGTGACTTCCGTCTTCGGCGGTATTGCCTTCGTTGCCGTCTTCGATTTGGCGCGCGCCTCTGACTGTGCTGTCTTGGAAGCAGCATCCATCTCGGCCTTGGCCTTCTCCAGGCTGTTCTTCATATGAAGATGGAAGCCGACGAAGCTGACAATGGTAGAGGAAAGGTCAGCATCGAGGTCCTCGGCGGTGCCGGTGACGCTGAGTGGGGTGGTGAGTGCGTCATTGTCGCCGTCTTTGAGCTTCTTCGGCACAATGTTCACTCGGATCTGATCTGTATCGACAAGCGTGACCGTCAGCAAAACAGCACGGTCCCGCAGGATTGGTGCGAGTTCTTTGAACATGGGTATATCTCCTGTTGAATGATGACTTTGGATCAGGTGCGGCGAACACGTTTCCGTGTCCTCGACCATAGCTGTGGATCGACAGGCAACGGGCTCATGAGTCCACTCTGCGCGTTGAAGAAGCCGCCGTGTTGCATGAGTTTTCCGTAGCGAAAAAGGCGCGCCAGCATGGCCAGAGCTGCCGACGCCAAAGTCTGGTTGATGAAAGGCTCCTGGCGGTCAAGAGCCTCGACAGCGGAACAACTTGGCAACGGATCTTCACCGGCCGCGGCGTCAATGATCTCTGGATACAACTCGCTGACGGTGCGCAGCCGGACGGCCTTCCTGCGATTGCGCGAGTTCAAAGGCTGGCCCAGGACGAACTGGCCGCTGGCGGCATTGTTGCCGAGATCGAGCCAGTAGGCGGTGCGGTTCCTGGCCTTGCTCAAAGCCCGCGCAATGACGCTCCGCGCCGCGCGCGTGTCTACGCAGCCGATCAGCAAATCGACGGGCCTGTCATTGGTCCTATCAAGAGTTCGTTCGTCGAAGTATGCCGGCTCGGCCCGCCACCGCGTACCCCAAAACAAGTTGATGCGATTGATGAGGACAGTCGCCTTGTTCTGTCCGATGTCGGATACTGAGAAAGGTTGGCGCACACAATTCGTCTCAGAAACCGTATCGGCATCCATCATGACAACTTCCAATCCGCCAGATCGCCCCCAGACCCGCATCGCCTGGTCGAGATAGGGAAGGCCCATTACGATGGCGCTGCCGGTTCCACCCGCTCCGACAACCAGGACACGCAACCCCCGCTGACCAAGCAGATCGCGAGGAAGAGTGTGCTCGATGCGCATGTTAGCTCCTCTCTCCGCGCACGAACTGCGTGAGCGTCTGAGGCAAGACAATCAATGTTTGGAGTGGGAACCGCTGGCGCTTCCCAGCGAGCCCGGCCCACAGTCCCTCGAATCCACCCTCATGGCGCGTCAGTCGGCCGACGTTTGCGTGCGTGAATGCGCTTTCGTAGAAGCCGCGTTCCCATGATGGAATTGCACCCACCGAGGCACTGTCCGGGCGCCGCATGGTGCCCGTACAGACGCGTCCGTCGTCCGACAGGTTCCAGAATGGAGCGACAGCGAGCTTCGTTGAACCCTCTGGCCGCGTGTTCTTTGTGAGCGCCCGGATAGTGAACTCCCCATTTGAGATCCGCCACACCAGAGGTGGTTGAGGGAAGAAATGGCCGTTCAGGCCCACGGACTTTCCTTCGGAGTTTTCATAGAACATCTGGCGGCGTCGCGCCGGAGTCCACCAGACGATCATGCGGTCCGCTTTGGCCAGAATGTTCGCAGGCAGCACCTCAGCCTGTACACTGCCGCTGAGGGAGCGCATCAGAGATTCAATGAATGCCACAGTGAGCGGTTGCGCCGGGCCGAGAGTGGGCGGCGCATCCTTGCGGGCAGTCACGTCATGACGCGTAATGAAACTGCTTTGGCGATCACGGTAAATCAGCAAAGCCTCATGCAACTCGAAGCGATGGTTCTCCCCGATCGATAGATGCACCTGCATCGCATTTCTCCTGAATCTCCTCGACCAACTGAAAGAGTTCACAATGGAGCGCAATGAAGCGTTCCACGATGCGTAGCGCGTGCCGGACTTCATCCAGCTTGCGAGGCGAGAAGACAACACACACTGTCGGCTCTGCCGTGCCTTCCATCATGTACTGACCCTCTTCGTCGAAGCAGGCTGCGATGGCATCGTGTTCTTTGAAGGCGACAAGCAGGGACGGTAATGGAGGATCGTCATAGTAGCCGAGTTCGAGGTACTCACGCGACTGCTTGAGCGGAAGCTGCGACAGGCGCTGAATGCGCCGCAGCCG
>Ga0302319_10013115_pt1 | contig 15563 bp, 13 predicted proteins | sample Bog_T0_2_FD_203319 | JGI IMG/M metagenome (GOLD analysis project Ga0302319, IMG submission 203319) | Peat permafrost microbial communities from Stordalen Mire near Abisko, Sweden - Bog_T0_2 | ecosystem: Environmental > Terrestrial > Soil > Wetlands > Peat | place: Sweden: Abisko, Stordalen Mire... | reverse complement strand
ATTCGATGAATTTCGCCGGTGTAAACTTCTGGGGCGGCTGCGGCTGTAACCCTTCAATTTGACGGGCCACCATGATGCTCTTGGCGTGGCAATCCAAGCCCAGTTTGCAAATTGGTTTGGCCTTTGTCGGCGTTGCGGTATTCTCTGTTTTGTTAGTAGTAGTAGTAGTCATATCGCTGGCAGTTGTACCACCTTTCGGGGCTCAACTGCCAGTTCTCATGTTATCTACCAACCCAGTGCCATGGCAAATCTGCGGTCGGTGGGCGTGCAGTCCTCTGCGCGCCGCCGCCTGCCAACCAACGCGTTCTGGTTCATCGCAACGGCGTATTGTTCGCGAGACCAGAGTGTTCGGCGGACGCGTTTTGCTTTGCCATGACGGCGCGCACGGAGTGACGCGCCCTACCAGCGATGGGCTCGCGACAAGTCTTTTCGATTTCATTGCCGGAGCAGATTAACCACGAAACACACGAAACCACACGAAAATAGAAGTGGGGCGGGAAATGGAAGCCGCATACAAAATTGTACGCACGTTGCGTGGCGGCGCGGGTGGCCGTTTCGTCGGGCCGGTGGCCCGACGAGACGGGCGGGTCCCCCCGTTCCACCCCTTCCAATTTCGGGGTTCGGGTTTAACCACGGATAAAGAAATGTCAGAACGGCGGTCGGGCCCGGTTTACCGCCGGTTACTCAACCGCGCGCTGCATGCACAACGTGACCGCCACGCTTTATATCCGTGTTCGGCTGCGTCCATCCGTGGTTATCAAGCTTATTTACTGCATGGATACGGCTCAGTAGGGCAGGGGGAACCGGGCGGTCAACTCGCGCACGCGATGGCGCACGCTGTGCGCGGCCTCGGTGTTTTTGATGTCCATCAGGACTTCGGCGATCATGTCGGCGATGGCCGCCATTTCCGGCTCGCCCATGCCGCGCGTGGTGCAGGCCGGGGTGCCCAGGCGGATGCCGCTGGCCTGGAAGGGCGAGCGCATCTCGAACGGGATCGTGTTTTTGTTGACGGTGATGCCCGCCTCATCCAGGGCGTTCTGGCTTTCCTTGCCGGTGATATTCCGGGCGCCCACATCCACCAGCATGAGGTGGTTGTCGGTGCCGCCGCTGACCAGGCGGTAGCCGTTGCGCTGCATGCCGCCGGCGAGGGCGGCGGCGTTTTTCACGATCTGCTGCTGGTAGGCCTTGAAGCCGGGCTGCAACGCTTCGTGGAAGCACACCGCCTTGGCGGCGATGACATGTTCCAGGGGACCGCCCTGGATGCCGGGGAACACCTGGGAATCAATTTCTTTGGCGAACTTCTCCCGGCAGATGATCAGGCCGCCGCGCGGGCCGCGCAGGGTTTTGTGCGTGGTGGTGGTGACGAAATCCGCATGGCCGATGGGGCTGGGATGGAGGCCGGCCGCCACGAGGCCGGCAATGTGGGCGATGTCCGCCAGGAGATACGCGCCGACTTCGCGGGCGATTTCGCCCATGCGCTGGAAATCAATGATGCGGGGATAGGCGCTGGCCCCCACCGTGATCATTTTCGGCTGGTGTTCGCGGGCCATGGCCGCCAGTTGATCATAGTCAATGCGCTCGTCCTCCTTGCGGACGCCGTAGTGGATGATTTCGAAAAACTTGCCGGAGAAGTTCGCCTTGTTGCCGTGGGTCAGATGGCCGCCATGGCTCAAATCCATGGTGAGCATCTTGTCGCCGGGCTTGAGCACGGCAAAATATACGGCCATGTTGGCACCGGAACCGGAGTGCGGTTGCACGTTGACGTGTTCGGCTCCGAATAACTTCTTGGCGCGGTCAATGGCGAGCTGCTCCACCACGTCGATATGCTCGCAGCCACCGTACCAGCGCTTCTTGGGATAACCTTCGGCGTACTTGTTGGTGAGCACGGAACCCTGGGCTTCCATGACGGCGGGGCTGACAAAGTTTTCGCTGGCGATCAGCTCGATGTTTTCCTGCTGCCGCTGGCGTTCGGTGGCGATGACGGCGGCGATTTCGGGGTCCACCTGGAGGAGGCGCAGGCTGGCCGGCGCGAATTTCTGGTCCATCTTCAGCACCCGGCGCTCATGGCGGCCGCCCTCAAATTTGGCACCGATGAACGCCTCCAGGATTTTCCGGCCCAGTTCGGCGGAGGTCTTTTTGCCGCTCAAGCACAGGACGTTGACATCGTTATGCTGGCGGCAGAGCGTGGCGGTTTCGACGTCGCCCACCAGCGCGGCGCGCACGCCGGCAAATTTGTTGGCGGAGATGGTGACCCCCACGCCGCTGGTGCAGATGAGGAGGCCGGCTTCGGCCTGGCCGGCGGCCACGGCTTCGGCCACGGGTTGGGCAAAATCAGGATAATCATCGGCCGGGTCCCTGGTGGTCGCGCCGAAGTCCACCACGGTCAATTTCCGTTCCGCCAGCCAAGCCTTTAAGGTTTCCTTGAGTTCCAGGCCGCCGTGATCGGCGCCGATGGCAAAATGAGCGGTGACGGGAGCGGGGGCTTCGGTTTTCGACAGAAGATTTTGTTGTTCCATAAATTTCAAAATCGAGGCGACGCCCAGTTCGATTTGGTTGCGGCAGTCCACATAGACGTCATACGGGCTGCCAATGGGGTCGCTGATGTCCTTTTCGTAGGGTTCCAGGGATTCGTCAAATTCGCGGACCAGAAAGGTCTTTTCCGCCTGTTGCGGGTAGAGCAGGGCGACGGTATCGACATGGCTGTGGGTCATGCCGAATATGTAATCGGCGGACCGCACGATTTCGGCGGTCAGCGCCCGGCTGCGCTGGCGGGAGATGTCCAGGCCGATCTCCTGCATGGCGAGCACGGAGAAGTGCGTCGGCGACTGCCCGTCCACCGCCCCCAAGCCGGCGGACAGCACGCGAAAGTCGCCCCGGCCCTTGACGGCATGGCGAAACAGGCCTTCCGCCATGGGGCTGCGGCAAACGTTCCCCGTGCAAAGAAATAGAATTGTTTTCATCGCAAACCGAGCCGTTAAAAGTGATTGGCCGGAGGCCGGTCGTCAATCCAAAATAACTGCGGAAAGGAAATGATGGAACGGTGCATGGCGTTATGGGTGGCTGGGGGCTGGTTGCAGGGCCGCCAACGCCTTCAGCAGGTCCATGGCTCGCGCCAGCGCCGGGTCGCGGATGACGGGTTGCGCCGGTTCGGCGCGCGGACTGGACGAGTCGCCATCCTGCTCGCCATCCTTGACGCGCTTGCGGACGAGATCGGCCTCGCTGGTGTGGTCCACAAAGGCCAGCAAGTTGGTGGGGGCGACACCAGCGACCGGCGTGGGCTTGAAAAAGGGGTTGTTTTGGAACGCTTTTTCCTCGTCCGCGCTGACGGTGACGATCACATCCGGCAGCAAGTTGCCGGGCGGGTTGGTGCTGCCGATGAGGATGGCGGCGGCGGCGGTGCGCAATTGCGTGGCCAGCGCGGCGGCGGCCCCACTGGTCTGGCTGTTGATCAGGATGACCAGGGGCGACTGGCCATGGAGAAAGTAATCGGCCGCGTTGGGGGCGGCATCATTGGCAAAGCGCAGGTCTAACACGGTGCCGGCCAGGTGCTTGGGCACGGCGGCGGCCTGGACCTGTTCGGTGACATTTTCCGGCACGCGGCTGGCCCGCAGACAGAGCACGGCGTTTTCCAGCACGGAAACGTTGAGCGGTTCGGCCGCGCCGGCGGCGAAGGCCGACAGGACCGCCGCCAGACCAGCTATGACGTATCGCTTCATCGGCCCAAAAAATGCGCTACCGGCGGTGGAATGTAAAGCACGGGGCCGCCGATTTGGCGGATTCCATCCCCTGAAGGGGCGAAAAAGCGTTTTCAAAGGTGCTGACCCGGGACCTTGGACACTGGCTGTCCAAGGTGTGTTTTTATGCAAAAAGTTCAACGCCCCGCTGAAAAGGGTGCATCTGAACATTGGCCATTGGCCATGATTTTATGTGGATCAACGAGGCACCTCATCCCGCCCTGCCCATTGAGCGGCGAGGGAGTCCGCAAAATGCGGAGGGAGACACGCTCCCCGCTGTTCGCCAGGGCGAAGTCGTTTTGGATTAAGGAGTGCCAAGATGCCGCTCCTCTGGAGCTAAAAGATATTTGTATTGGCTGGTTCCACAAATATGTCGCGCCTACGGCACTGGGGCAGCTTTCGAGCAAGTTTTTGCATGCTAGGAACAATACAAATTACCGATGGTGATGAAACGCCCGGGCCACTACCGCCTTAATAATTCCCCGACCGGCACGGAGACGTCGGGAAAGGCCTGGGGGACCGCCGGATCGCCGGCGCGCAAAATGGTCTTGCTGCCATAACCGGTGAAGTGGGGTTCCCGATAAACCTCCACCGCAAGTTCTCCGAGGTTCACAAGCCAGACTTCCGGCACGCCCGCGCGACCGTAAACCGGCAATTTTTCCTCGCGGTCATATTCAATGGTCGTGTCCGACACTTCAATCAGTAGAAACACATCCTGGGGGCGGGGATGGCGGCTGGTATAATCATCGGCTGCGGGTTTGAGCAGCATCACATCCGGCTCGGGTTCGGAATGGTCGTCCAAGGCCAGCGGGTTTTGCGCGGAGACGGTCCAGCGGCCGCCGGAGTTTTGGTTGAAAATGCGAATCAGCCGGTTGACCAGTCCGCCATGAAAAGGTCCAATGGGTGACCTATCAATGATTTCTCCGTGGAGCAACTCCACCCGCGCGCCGGGAGACAGCACGCCCGTTTCCGCCATGCGGTGGTAGTCTTTCACGCTGAAGCGATGTTTCGTTTGCGCGAACATGCGGCAACCGTAGCCAATTTGAGGGGGATTTGCAAACGGCGATTCTTCGTATTATCCACGAAGCTGGAACGATTCAACCACAGATGGACACAGATGGACACAGATGGACACAGATGGAAAAGTGTTATCCGCGAATTGCGCGAATTGCGCGAATTATTTTCAACCGCAGAAACCGCAGAGATTGCAAAGGCCATGTTTTTTGTGAGCTTTGCGCTTTTTGGGCCGAAGCATTACTTTTTCTTGGTTGGGATGTGACGGCTGTGGCTTCCAACACTGATGTTCCCGGCGTCTTTGCGCCTGCCAGGACGCACGCGTAAATCGTATATCGGATATCGTAGATTCCCAATGAAACGCCCGGGCCACTACCGGCGCTGCTTGGGCCAGCGGCGCAGGCCGTTTTGCATCCACAGCCACCATACCATCCAGAACGCCTCGTAAACGATGTCCCGGGACAGCTTGGAAGTGCCTTCCACGCGGTCGGCAAAGGTGATGGGCACTTCGGCCACCTGGAATCCCTGACGCCAGAGCCGGTGGGTCATTTCAATTTGAAAGCTGTAACCGTTGGACTTGATGGCGTCCAGGGTGATGGCTTGCAGGGCGCGGCGGCGGAAACATTTGTAGCCGCCGGTGGGATCCGAGAAGGGCATGCCGGTGATGAGCCAGACATAAATCCCGGCGCAACGGCTTAACAGCAGCCGCTTGAGCGGCCAGTTCAACACCCGGACGCCGCCGCTGTAGCGCGAGCCCAGGACCAGGTCGGCGTTTTCGGCGGCCTTGAGAAAATTCGGAATTTCCGCCGGGTCATGGGAAAAATCGCAATCCATCTCAAAGATGAATTCGTAATGCCGTTCCAGCGCCCATTTGAAGCCGGACACATAGGCCCGGCCCAGTCCGTTCTTTTTGGGCTCGTGCAGGACGTGGATTTCAGGATGCTTGGCGGCCAGTTCATCCGCCACCCGGCCGGTGCCATCGGAGGAATTGCCGTCCACGACCAGCATGTCCACCCCGACGGGCAGTGATAAAAGCGTTTGCGCCACGCGGGGGAGGTTTTCCCGCTCATTAACCGTCGGCACAATAATGAGTGTCTGGTTCATTCGGCAGGCGGAATAAATATACCTGACATGGCTTAAAAACAAGCTGACAGTTTGGGGAAGGCGAAATGTTCATTGCCAGGCGGAACCGTTCGGCCTAGTTTGCGGGCGGACAATGTTTGCCTCACTGTTCTATTATATTGATGCGTTGCTGACCAGTCCGATTGGATTGGCGGTGATGGCGTTCCAGATCTGGATGCTGGTGCATGCCTTGCGCAGCCGGGAATGGGTGTGGGCGGTCCTGATTTTTATCGGTTCCGGGCTGGGGGCGATCTGCTATTTTTTATTCGTCTATCAGGCATCGTCCGCCCCCAGCGGTTTCGAACTGCCGGGCGCGCAAAGCCGGGCGCAGGTCAAGGAATTGCAGGCCAAGATTCATCATCTGGACAACGCGTATCATCATTTTCAACTCGGCGATTTGTATTTTCAGCGCGGGCGGTATGCCGAGGCGGAGAAGAGCTACCGGGCGGCGCTGGAGCGCGATGCCAGGGATATTGATGCCCGGGCGCATCTGGGGCAGTGTCTGCTGCGGCTCAAGCGACCGGCCGAGGCGCGTCTGCTCCTGGAAGGGGTGATGAACGAGAAGCCGGAGCATGATTACGGCTACACCATGATGGCGCTGGCGGAAACCCTCACGTTGCTGGGGGAAGCCGATAATGCATTGCTGTACTGGCAGCACATCACGCAGAACCATTCGTATCCGCGCGCCAAAGTGCAACTGGCCGAACTGTACGCGGCGAAGAACCAGCCGGAGGCCGCCCGGGCCGAACTCAAGGATGTGTTAAGCGACGACCGGCACGCCCCGGCGTTTCAACGCCGGCGCGACCGGGTGTGGATTGCGCGGGCGCGGCAATTGATGGGGCAGTTGCAATCAATCTGAACTCCGAAGTGCATTAACCACGAAACACACGAAACACACGAAAACAGAACCGGGCTGGGGTTGGGAGATGGAATCCGTGAATAAAATAGTACAACCCTTGCGTGGCGGTACTGGCGGCCGTTTCGTTGGGCCATCAATCCATCAATCCATCAATCCAGATTCAGCGCCTGGTCAATCAACTGGGACAGGTGCGTGATGATGGCGGTTTCGCTGACGGCGAGGTTGGCCCCGGCGGCCAGCGCGGTGGCGTGCAGGTTGGAGACGGATTCCGGCGCAAAGCCAATGACCGGCAAATGGGCGGTGGCCGGGTTGGCGCGCAAGGTGGCGATCGCGGCGCAAACATCCCCGGAGATGGTGAGGTCGAGAAAAAGCAGCAAGGGGGATTCGCGCTGGACGATGGCGGCCAGCTGGCTGACTTGATTTTTGGCCAGCACCCGATAACCCAAATCCTGCAGCCGGTTCGCCAGTTGGCTGCCGGGCATGAGTCGTTCGTAAAAAACCAGTGCAAGCGGTTTCATCTGCTCCCAGCGTGTCGTGTTGGCGGGGAAAATGCAAAAGGATTTTGCGCGGGGGCGGCGGTTTTTTAGAATTTATTGAGCGGGGCATTTCCTTGCTTGTGAGATCGCCCGCCATTCCGTATATACTGGCCGCGCCGATGTCATCCAATCCTGATTTTATGAAACCGACGGTTTTCGTTGCGTTGAGTGCCTGGCTGTTGCCCGCCCTGGTTTTTGCCGCGCCGGATGCGGTTGCGCCCGCAAACCAGCCGCCGCGGATACCCGCTTTTTCCGTGGGCTACATGGACCGGTCGGTGGATCCCGGCACGGATTTCTACCGGTTCGCTGATGGCCAATGGCTGAAGGACAATCCCGTGCCGCCGGACAAGTCGCGCTGGGCTGCCTTCTCGGAGTTGGCGGAGCGGAACTGGTTTTTGATCCATGGCATTCTGGAGGACGCCGACCGCCAGAGTGCCACGTTGCCCCGGCATTCGCCCCGGCGCGAAGTGGGTGATTTTTTTGCGTCCGTCATGGATACCAACCGCATCGAGCAGCTCGGCGTCCGGCCGCTGGCCAAAGACCTGCGCCGGATTGACCGGGCCGGGTCGGTGGCGGAGGTGTTCGCGTTATTGGCGGACTTCCATCAGCGGGGCCTGGGCGGCCTGTTTAGTGCCGACTTCGGGCCGGATGACAAAGACAGTTCCATTTATGCCGTGCAACTGGGGCAAGGGGGGCTTTCCCTGCCGGACCGGGATTATTATCTCAAAGAGACGTTTGCGGACAAACTCAAGCTGTACCACGCGCATTTGGAGAAAATGTTCGGCTTGCTGGGCGAACCCCCCGTCCAGGCGGCGGCGGACGCCGACACGGTGATTGCCCTGGAAACGGAACTGGCCAAGGCCAGCCGCACGCGGGTGGAATTGCGCGACCCGGAAAAGAATTATCATAAATTCCTGCGCGGGGAATTCTCCGCGCAAACTCCCGCGCTGCCATGGGGGGTCTATTTTGCCGGACGCGACGTGGCCGATCCGGCGTATGAGATTGTCGGCCAGCCGGAATTCTTCACGGTCGTCAACCGGTTGGTGGGGGAGCGTCCCCTGGCGGACTGGAAGGTTTATCTGCGCTGGCGGCTGGTGCATGGCGCGGCGGCGTACTTGCCGGCGGCATTTGAAGAGGAGAATTTCAATTTTTACGGCCGCACCCTGAGCGGCCAGCCCGAGCCGGAGCCGCGCTGGAAACGGGGCGCGCATATAATTGATGGTTCCATCGGCGAGGCGCTGGGCCAGCTTTATGTGGACAAGTATTTCACGCCGGCGGCCCGGGCCCGCATGAACGACCTGGTGGAAAATTTGAAGGGCGTGTTTCATGACCGGCTGGAAAAGGTGCCGTGGATGACGGAGGCCACGCGCGCCAAGGCGCTGGCCAAATTCACGCGGTTCACGCAAAAGATCGGCTGCCCGGAGAAATTCCGCGATTACTCCGCCATCACGATCCGGCGCGACGATTTGCTGGGGAACGTCCAGCGTGCCGCCGTGTTTGAATCCCGCCGCGAAATCGCCCGCGTGGGCAAGGCGGTGGACCGCACCGAATGGCACATGACGCCCGAGACGGTGAACGCCTACTTTAATCCGCAGCAAAATGAGATCGTCTTTCCCGCCGGTATTTTACAGCCGCCATTTTTTGATGTGAGCATGGATGACGCGGTCAATTATGGTGGCATTGGCGTGGTCATTGGACACGAAATCACGCATGGCTACGATGATGAGGGCCGGAAATACGATGCCGATGGCAACCTGAATGGCTGGTGGACGGAGGCCGATGCCTCGGCGTTTGAGGCCCGCGCCCAGCGGGTGGTGGATGAATACAGCCGGTTCGAAGTGCTGCCCGGCCTGCATGTGAACGGCAAGCTGACGCTGGGGGAAAACCTGGCCGACCTGGGCGGCGTGCATATTGCGTATGACGCGTTGCAGCGGGCGCTGGCCAGGGATCCGGCGAAGCGCCGCAAGGTGGACGGCTTCACGCCGGAACAACGCTTCTTTATTTCCTTTGCGCAAATCTGGCGCACCAATATCCGGGACACGGAGGCGCAACGACTGGTGACGGTGGACCCGCATTCCCCGGGAAGATTCCGCGCGTATGGTCCGCTGCTGAACGTGGCGGAATTCTACACGGCCTTCGGCATCCAGCCCGGCAGCCCCATGTGGCTCCCGCCGGAACAGCGCGCGGAGATTTGGTAGTGACAATTAATCCCCGCTCCATTGATAATCGTATCCGGCCGGAGGGTTGTAAGCCATGGCCAGCGCACCCGCTTGACCATTCCAATAAGTTTTGAGGTAACTGACGTGTCCATCCACGAAGCTGACCACGTTCATTGCGTTGCTAAAAGGGCAACTGTTCGGGTTGGAAACCGGCTTTTTTGGCTGATGCCAGGAATAGGGAAAAAAGGCTGCATGTTCGGTGACCAGAATGGTTTTGTCCGGGTGCTTGATCACACTCAATCTCTGCCCGGCGATGCCCAGAATGGCGCCGTTCCCGCTGGCATTCGTCGTTTCTTTGTTGATTCCATTAAACACGTAGCTGGAATAATACTGGCGCGCTGACTCGTGCCGTCCCGTGGGTGAAAACACGGCGACGCCACCGGAAATCCAGTAGCGGAAGGTATCCGCAGGGCAGGCAAACAGTTTATCCTGAGGCGAGGGCGGCCCCTCCAAACCAACGTAGCTCTGCACCAGCGTCCGGTAGTAATTAACCATGCGATTCGTGGTCGGGGCGGAAGGCGAAATGTCGTTCGCATCCTCGGAATACAGGCGCACGCCGAGATTGATCTGGCGCAAATTATTGGTGCAGACTGTTCGCTGTGCTTTGGCCCTGGCGCTGAGCAACGCGGGTAATAGCAATGCGGCGAGGACGGCGATTATGGCAATCACGACCAACAACTCCAGGAGGGTGAAGCCCCTCGCCGTCCTGGACTTGTAAACCATGCTATTCATGCCAATTGTGCAATTCTTGCTATGGCGCCACATTATAAACATCCTGCTGCGTGCTCTCGGAAACGCTCTCAACCTTCCCGTATTGGGACATACTCACGCCGATTGTTTTCGTGGTGGTTGTGGCCTGCTTGCCTTCCGTGCGGGTCGTTGCAGAGGCAGGCAGGCTATAAATCACATAAATCACCTCCGTGCCGTCAGGCCTCGTCCGGATGCTCAACTGGCTGAATTTCAACTCCGATGAACCCACCTCTGGATACTTCGCCGTGATGGATGCCAGCGCCGTGGTCTTGATGGCCGCTTCTGCTGCTCCAATCACGCCGCTGGGTTTGTGGCAGCCTGTCACAACTGCCAGCCAGCCAGCTCCGATAAGGGCAACGCCAACGGTCAGCAGCGTCGAATGAATCAATAATCGTTTGGTGGAAATGCTCATAAGCTCAACGCTGCCATAAACGTGTTTTGACCAGAAAAAGCCACTCGATAATGAAGCCCCAAAACAGTGCGGTCACGGCAAACATGGCCAGCCAAAGAATCCCGTGAGGTGCTTGGTGAAACGCCAATCCGTGAACAAAAAAAGGCCACAAAACCAGAGCTCCAAAATATATAAACGCCACCAGGCTCAATGAAACCGTCGGGTCGTCCGGCAACTCGCCGCAGTCACTCGCAAGAAAGACATACAGCCCAAGCAGGACTGGCATCGCGCAAAGACTGCAAAGAATGAATCGACGTGAGCTCATTGGTTAGCCCGGATATTTCATAGTGAAACCGGCAAGACCATGGCAAACCATTGTAGCGCAGGCTTCCCAGCCTGCCGTATCGCAGGTTTCCAAACCTGCGTGCCGTGGCTTTTCAACCACGCCTTCGCAGGTGTTTGCGCCCCTCTTTTCATAGGGTTTTTCGCGACTCTTTCCAAAATGGCTATGAAATATCCGGGCTAACCCTAATGCCTTTCGGAAATTCCGAGCTTGAATCCCAAAGGGATTCCATCGTTCAGCCCAGGGTCGCGACGGAGGAGCTACCCTGGGTAAACGCCGCAACAATGACCTACCCCAACGGGGTTGCATCTTCCCATCGATTTCCGGCCAATTTGAATTTCCGAAAGGCATTAGGGCTAACCCCATTGTTTTTATTTCACTATGAAACAATCGATGTTTTTGTCAATGCTCTTGTTAACTGTAAGTTGCGATCATGCCTTCATGGACGTTGGTTCGGGGTGGATAATGGGTCGGCAGTGGTCGGATTGTACACCTGTGAGGTCGTTGTTGTGGCCGCATCAAGGAAGCGGATGACCATGGCAGTGAGGGGCGGCCGGTCAAAACCCCCAGCGCCGCAAAAAAACGCCGCTCATCGGTTTTAATGACAAGACGAACGCGCCGAAATCAGCCACACTCAACCCATCACCAAAACATTCTTGATATATTTGCACCCTATATGAATTTGATTAAGCAACTTGCCGCCGCGTGGCTGGGCCTGGCCACGCTGACGACGCTCGCCGCCGCCACCCCGACGCTGTTAAACGACCCGGTGGATATCAGCGGCGATTTCCGGGCGCTCGAGAGCTTCTATTACCTGGCGGACCGGGTGACCGCGTTCGATCCCGCTACCCACGCCGGCAAGATCACCTACCGCCGCGCGCAATATCATGTGCGGCATGCCTTCGACAACGATCTCGCCCTGATCACCCCCGTGCCGCCGAACGAATTTCCGGAAAACCAGTATGCCGCCAATCCGGAACTGCCCTTTTCGGTGGAATTCATCTCACCCCGCGCGTTGCGCCTCCGCATGACCAGCGGCCCGCAGACCCATCCCCCCCAGCCGGAACTCATGCTCGCCGGTGCGGTGCCGCAGGATGATTCATGGAAATATGAGAAGCTCACCGGCGGCCACCGCTACACCAGCGCCGGCGGTTCCGTCACGATCCTGGAAAGTCGGTTCCATATCGAGCTGCGGGATGCCACCGGCAAATTGCTCACCGCCACCGACCACCAGGAGGACAACAAATCCACCTTCAGCCCGGTGCTGCCCTTTGCCTTCGTGCGGCGGGCGGCCGATTATTCGCGCAGCTACAACGCCGCGTTCACGCTGGCGCCCGGCGAAAAAATCTTCGGCTGCGGCGAATCCTTCACCGGGTTGGACAAGCGCGGCCAGAAACTCACGCTCTGGACGGATGACGCCAACGGCATTGAAAATCAAGGAGCCTACAAACCGGTGCCCTTTTTCATGAGCAGCCGCGGCTACGGCATGTTTCTCCATACCACGACGCCCATCACGCTGGATTTCGGCCACGATTTCGGCGGAGTGAACTCGATGATGGTGGGCGATGACGAGCTCGACCTGTTCATCTTTCTGGGCACGCCCAAGGAAATCCTGGATGAATACACCCGGCTCACCGGCAAATCACCGATGCCGCCGCTGTGGTCCTTTGGCCTGTGGATGAGCCGCTGCACGTACAACGCCGAAACCCAGGTGCGCGAAATCGCCGGCAAGCTGCGCCAGAACAAAATCCCCTGCGACGTGCTGCATCTGGACACCGGCTGGTTCGAGACCGACTGGCAGTGCGATTACGAATTCTCCACCACGCGCTTTGCGGACCCCAGGAAAATGCTGGCGGATTTGAAGACGGACGGCTTCCGCGTTTCCTGCTGGCAACTCCCTTATTTCGTGCCCAAGAACAAGTTGTTCTCCGAACTCGTGGATAACCACCTCGTGGTGCGCGATGCCAAGGGCAATCTGCCGTACGAGGACGCCGTGCTGGATTTCTCCAACCCCAAAACCGTGGAATGGTATCAGGCCAAGCTCGCCGGCCTGCTGAACCTGGGCGTCAGCGCCATCAAGGTGGATTTCGGCGAAGCCGCCCCGGATAAAGGCCTCTATGCCAGCGGACGCACGGGATTTTACGAGCATAACCTGTATCCGCTGCGCTACAACCAAGCCGTGGCCGACATCACCAAGCAGGTCACGGGCGACAACATTATATGGGCGCGCAGCGCGTGGGCGGGCAGCCAGCGGTATCCGCTGCATTGGGGCGGCGACGCCGAAAGCACCGATGCCGGCATGGCCGCCGAATTGCGCGGCGGCCTCTCCTTTGGCTTGAGCGGCTTCTCGTTCTGGAGCCATGACGTCGGCGGCTTCACCGCCACCTCGGTGGATAATATGAACCAGGATTTGTTCGCCCGCTGGCTGGCCTTTGGCATGTTGAGCTCCCACAGCCGCTGCCACGGCATCGCGCCCAAGGAACCCTGGCTCTATGGCCAGGAGTTCATGGACAAATTCCGCACGATTGACGAGCTGAAATACCGGCTCATGCCCTACGTTTATGCGCAGGCGAAGGAATCCTCCGCCCACGGCCTGCCGATGGTGCGCGCGCTGTTCGTGGAATTCCCCGGGGATCCCGGCGCGTGGAATGTGGATGACGAGTACCTCTACGGCTCCAGCCTTTTGGTGGCACCGCTGCTGCACGAAAAGGAAACCAGCCGCGCCGTTTATCTCCCGCCCGGAACCTGGATTGATTATCAAAGTGGCCAGGTCTATGCCGGCGGCTGGCAAAGCATTGCGGCCGGGAACATCCCCGCCATCCTGCTGGTGCGCGACGGCACCGTGCTGCCGCACATTGCGCTGGCGCAAAGCACCGCGCAGATGGACTGGTCGAAAATCGAGCTCGTCGTTTATGGCAAGGACGCCGCGACCGCCCAGGGTTCCCTCTTTCTGCCGGGCGACAGCGAGTTGCATCCCCTGACGCTGACGAAAAAGGATGGCGCGTACCAGCTCACCGGGGATCCGCTCGCGGGAAAAGTCGCGTGGACCATCACTGCCGCCCCAATTCATTGAACCCGAATTCCGCAGTTGCCCGGGGAGCGCACGCGCCCCGCGAACGCACGAACAAGGTCGGGTGATTTTCCGGCGTCCGCGCGCAATGTGGCCGATGGCCATTGTGGCTCCCAACTGCGGAGTCCAGGTTGAACTGTCGCCGGGGGTAAAATGGGGTGGGAACGGGCCGGAGTGTCGGGGGGCACTCCGGCCTTCTTTTGTCTCCTCTCCCAATCGACATCCAGCCCCAGCGGGGCGGCATGCCTCCGTTGCCAGTCAAACACCGCAAAACCCCTTTGTTTTTCGTTAAAGCTCCCCGGCTTGGGTTTCTCGCTGTCGCGTAACATATTGCGAATCATAGCCTTGTATTCCAATTCGTGGTTCTTCGCTATTTCCAGTGGAATCGGGCTACGGCCATTCGCTGCCGGGGTTGGTCTCGGGGAGCGCACGCGCCCTCGCGTGCGGCGGTTGACGCCTCGTCAACCGCGCCCACGCGCGCCACCGCGCGTGGCCCCCGCCTGGCCGGGAACCCGCGATTTTGGGATTAGCCCGGCCAATCGTCGTCGCGCAGGTTTCCCAACCTGCGTGCCGTGGTCTTCCAGAAACGGATGCGAACGTGGCTGCGCCCCGCAAGCCACTGGCTTCCTCCTCTTCGGCCACAATATGCCACTGAATACAGCGAGGAACCGCTTGCATTCGCATAACCTATTGTTCATCTGCGCCTTGCTCCCTGAAACCTGAAACCATCAACCTTGAACCTTTCCGGATGTAAGCCGCTAACGCATTTTTGAAAATAAATGGCGGAAAAGTGACGGATCCGTTAGCCGCTTACAACCCGCTTTCCCGGATTCCTGCGATACTCATCCCGGATTGCTATGGGCTGCCCCCATCACATCAAAGTCCGAGCCGGACCCCATGTTCCGCCCGCGCAACGTCGGCCAGGCATCTCGCCACCCGCGAGCGTCCCCTCGCGCTTAAAAATCATCCTCATCCTCACCCTCATCCTCACCCTCATCCTCACCCTCATCCTCACCCTCATCCTCACCCTTTGCCGCCACTTGATTTTTTCACCGCCGTTTCACCCCGGAGCGATGTCATCAGCGCCGTCTACCCATTCCCGCGCCAGACTCCTGGGGTGGACAGGGTCGCGCTGCGACTCTGTTTGCCTGCGGAGCAGGCACTTTGTAGCGTGGCATCGCCCGGGGCTCGCGCATGCCTTCCCGCCTGGCGCAACCCTTCCGCCCCCCGGCCTGTGCCCGGAGCAAAACCCCAAAAAAACCCGAAATAACACTTTTTACGCTATGAAACCGCACCCCACAATCACCCAACGCATCGTCGCCGACCCACGGGGTGGTAGGGCGCGTCACTCCGTGCGCGCCGCTATTGGCATCCCACCACCGGAGCATTCCGCGGCCGTCGCCATCCAAACACTTGAAACTTGAAACTTAAGAAACCCATTATGCAAGTGACTGTTTGTAAGTCTGTTACGCTCGCAGCCAAAGCGCCCAAGATGCCCGGCCACGTCGCCACTGGCTTCCCTCTC
>Ga0302319_10013110_pt1 | contig 15565 bp, 10 predicted proteins | sample Bog_T0_2_FD_203319 | JGI IMG/M metagenome (GOLD analysis project Ga0302319, IMG submission 203319) | Peat permafrost microbial communities from Stordalen Mire near Abisko, Sweden - Bog_T0_2 | ecosystem: Environmental > Terrestrial > Soil > Wetlands > Peat | place: Sweden: Abisko, Stordalen Mire... | reverse complement strand
GCTTCCAATCCGTCCTGGCACCCCGGCGGGCAGTTCCTGGCTTACGCCTGGACCCGCGGATTTATGACCGGCGCGTTCAATATTTTTGTGATGAACGTCGCGCGGCGAGATTATCAGCAGTTGACACACGGGGAAGGGAAAAACGAGAATCCTAGTTGGGCGCCGGATGGCAAACACATCGTGTTCATGTCGACACGCACCGGTTCGTCCCAAATCTGGTCTATGCTTGCGGATGGAACGGAATTGCAGCAGCTTACAACGCAGGGTTCTAATTTACACCCGGTGTGGGGTAAATAGTTGAGGAGTTTTCAGGAGCGATGTTCATGTTCAGCAAACGGAAGATTACAGTCGTCTGTCTTGCGGTCTCGATAGCGCTATTCGCCGAGGGTTGCAAGAAAAAGGTTCCGGCGCCCCCGCCGCCACCGCCCGCGCCCGTGCCGGCAGCGCCCGCGCCGGCCCCCAGGGCTCCGGTGGTGGGGCAGTTCTCCGCCGAGCCGAGTACCATTCAACGCGGACAGTCCGCCACGCTTCGCTGGGAAATCAGCGGCGAGGTGACCAGTGTCGCCATCGATCAGAGCGTTGGAACCGTGCGCAGCACCGGAAGCCAACAGATTACGCCCGCCAGTTCCACCACGTACACGCTGACGGCCACGGGCCCGGGAGGCTCCATCACCTCGGCGGCCACGGTGACGGTGGTCACTCCGCCACCTCCGGCGCCGCCGCCACCCACACCGCCGTCGGCTTCCCCGGCCACCGTGGAACAACGCTTGGGCTCCGACGTACAGGATGCCTTCTTCGAGTACGATAAGAGCGAGCTCAACTCCGAGGCGCGCGAAGCACTGACGCGCGACGCCACCGCTTTGAAAGCGATTCTGTCGGAGTTCCCCAACGCTACCCTCATGATTGAGGGCCATTGCGACGAACGCGGCTCGGCCGAATACAACCTCGGACTGGGCGACCGGCGCGCCAGTTCCGCCAAGGAATTCCTGGTGTCGCTGGGCGTATCCGGCGACCGGCTGAAGACCATCAGCTACGGCAAGGAACGGCCGCAATGTACGGAATCCACCGAAGCTTGCTGGCAGAAGAATCGGCGAGCCCATTTTTCCCCGGGGCAGTAGATAGATGCAGAGGCTTAGATAGAATACGGGGCGGGGAACGTGGCGCGGACGTCACGGCTTTCCGCCCCGTTCAGGAGAGTTGTATATGTTTCGACGCTTTGCGGTGTGTGCTCTGATTGCCGCGGTGATGCTTTCGCTGGTTCCCGTGCGTTCGCTCGCTGCCAGCAAGGAAATCATGGAATTACAACGGGATGTCGCCGGCCTGCAGGAACAGTTGCGTCTCCTGAAGGAATCCCAGGATAAGCAGCTTGCGGCGCTCACCGTGCTGGTGCAGCAGGCGCTCGATACTTCCAAAACCTCCACTACGGGCGTTGCGGTAATCCAAAACAATCTCCAGCAGAGCCTCAAAGACATCGAAGCCAAGGTGGCCACCCCGGTGGCGGGCCTCTCTACCCGGCTGGACGGCATGGATCAGGATATGCGCACCTTGCAGCAATCCGTGAGCGATCTGACCGGCTCCATGAACAAACTCCAGCAGCAACTGACCGACCTGAATCACGCCGTGGCCATCCTGGCGACGCCGCCCCCGCCGCCCCCGGCCGCCACCAATACCGGCGGCGGATCCGGTGGAGCGGTTGGCGCCGCTCCCGCCGCCGACCAGCCCTGTCCCCCGGCCAGCCAGCTATATCCCGACGCCAACTCCGACAAGAGCGCCGGCAAGTACGATCTGGCTTTGAAAGAGTACGCCGATTATCTGCGCTGCTACGGCAACCTGCCCCTGGCCCCCGCCGCGCAGTACAACATCGGGACCATTCACGCGCTGCAGGGCGACAATGAATCCGCCGTCCAGGATTTCGACGCGGTCCTGGAAAAGTACCCCGACAATACCAAGACTCCGGACGCGCTTTACTCCAAGGGCATGGCTCTGGTAAAGCTGGGCCGCCGGACCGACGGCGCCGACGAGTTCACCGAATTGATGAAGCGCTTCCCCAAGAGCGATCTGGCAGTAAAGGCCTGCGACCAGCGGAAATCCATGGGATTGAACTGCACCGTTCCGCATACCGCCGCGCCGGTCGCCAAAAAGAAGAAGGCATAATTTCGGGGACAGGCTACATAACCTCGAAATTCTATTTCGAGGTTATGTAGCCTGTCCCCGAAATAGCGGCCAAATGGCGCTACCCTGAGACTTGATCCCGATTAATATTCCGGATGTCCGGCCGTGGTGGACAAAAGTGCGGCCGACGGTTCGCTATCTGCTGGAAACCGAGGCCCACGTCTACGCCCTCGCGGTCGCCGCCAGTGTCCTCCTAGCCTTTTTCCCCTTCCTTACGGTGATGCTCTCCATCTGCCGCGACGTGCTGCACTGGCATGCCGCTGAACAGGCCATCTACCTGGCAGTCAGCGATATATTCGCCGGCAAAGCGGGCGAGTTTATCGACTACCACCTCCGCCTGCCCTGGTATATTCCCAGGCTCAGCTATACCTCCCTGTTCCTGCTGCTCTTCACCGCCAACGGCGTCTTTGAGCCCATGGAAGTGGCCCTCAACCGCGCCTGGGGCGTCACCGTCAACCGCACCTACGTCAAGAACCAAGTCATCAGTCTGGGGCTGATCCTGGCCTGCGGCGGCTTGGCGTTGTTCTCCCTCATGCTCACCGCGCTGGGCCAACAGTTCATCCCCGCCGCCACCGGCGTCCTGGGCGATATCCTGATATTTCTGCAGCGTCTGCTCTTCAAAGTGGCGGCCGTCCCGGTGTCCATGTTGGCTCTGTTCCTGGTCTACTGGCTGCTGCCCAACCGCAAGATCGAGCCGGCCCGCGTGGCGCCCGTGGCCATCGTCGTGGGGCTGATCCTGGAAGGCCTGAAGTACGTCAACATGCTCTTCGCCAACGTCCTCCACGAGAAACTGGACCGCGAGTACAAGATCTTCGAGTACTCCGTCACCATCCTGCTGTGGAGTTTCGTCAGCGCCCTCGTCGTCCTGGCCGGAGCCCATTGGACCGCCCGCCGCGACACCGCAGATCCGCTATCGTAGATGATGGCATGAAAGACTGGACCTTGATCGCTAAAGCCGCCGGGCTGGATATCCCAGCCAAGGACGTCGGCCGCATTGCCCCATCCCTGAACGCTCTTGACGAAACCTTTCGGCCGCTGGTCCGGAATTTGACCCCCGAGATGGAACCCGCCCTCTCTTTCCGCGCGGACCAGGAGCGCGCGTGACCATCCGGGAAGCCGCCGAGGCGCTGCGCCATCGCCGTTTTTCCGCCGTGGAATTGACTACCGCCGCATTGGGACGCATCGAGCGCTTCAATCCGGTTCTGAATGCCTTTATCACCGTCACCGCGGAACAGGCCCTCAACCAGGCTCGCCAGACCGACGCCGACTTGGCCGCCGGCCGGGACCGCGGCCCTTTGCACGGCATCCCTATTGCCGTCAAGGATCTCTTCTACACCCGCGGCATACGGACCACGGCGGGCTCGCCGATATACCGCAACCTGGTCCCGGACTACGATGCTTTCGCAGTGTCGCGTCTGGAAGCCGCCGGCGCGGTGATGCTCGGCAAGCTGAACATGCACGAACTGGCCTACGGGATCACTTCCGCCAACCCGCACTTCGGAGCCGTGCGCAATCCCTGGAACGCCAAACACAGCCCCGGGGGTTCCAGCGGCGGATCGGGCGCCGCAGTAGCGGCCGGCATGGTGTACGCCGCCCTGGGCACCGATACCGGCGGCTCCATCCGCATCCCGGCGTCGTTTTGCGGAACCGTAGGGCTCAAGCCCACCTACGGCCGCGTCAGCCGTCACGGGGTGGTCCCGCTCTCCTGGTCCCTCGATCACGTCGGACCCCTCACCCGCTCCGTCCGCGATGCCGCCCTGGTGCTCAACGCCATTGCCGGGCACGACCCCGCCGATGGCGCCTCCTCGCGCCACCCCACGGTGGATTTCGTCCCCGACGAAGGCTGCTCGGTGCGCGGCCTGCGGATCGGCTTCCCCGAGAGCTTCTTCTTCGAGCGTCTGGATACCGACGTGGAATTGTGCGTCCGCGGCGCCATCGCCCGGACGGAAGCGCTGGGCGCTGAAATCAAGCCCGTAAAAGTTCCCGACATGGCGGCCATGAACGCCGCCGGCCGGATGATTCTGCTGTGCGAGGCTTCCGCCATGCTGGAGCCGCACCTGGCGGATCGAAGCCAATTCGGCCCCGACGTGCTGGCGCTTCTCGACCAGGGCCGTCTGCTGCCCGCCACCGACTACATCCACGCTCAGCGCTTACGCCGCCAGATGCAGCGGGAATTCGCCCAAGTCTGGTCCAGCGTGGATTGCCTGGTGACCCCGGCCACTCCCAACACGGCGCCGCGCGTGGGCGAAAACACGGTCAAACTCGGAGGCCACGAGGAAGACGTCCGCCTGGCGACCACGCGCCTGGTGCGCAGCATGAACCTGCTGGGATTGCCGGCGCTTTCCATACCCTGCGGGTTGAGCGACATCGGGTTGCCGGTGGGACTGCAGATCGTGGGACCGCCCTTTGAGGAAGCCCTGATTCTGCGGGTTGGCGCCGCCATGGAGGACGGCGGCGTGGGGATTCCCCCGTGCCCGGTGGCGTGAAGATCGACCGCAGGTAGCCTGATCGCTCCGGCCGCGCGACCGCAAAGGACTCGCGGACCCTCTTTTCCGATGTATCCCTGTCTTCTGCAAGGTCTTCGGAGAATTTTCTCCTCAAAACTGGATTTCAGGTTTCCAAATGCCATAATCTAGGTAACTTTATTGCTTACAGTGCGATAGCGGCCTTAGGCCCACCTGGATCGGTTTCCCGGCGTCCATCTGACTCCACTTCGCGGATAGCCGGGGTTGGCTTAGCTTGGCTAAACCCTACATTTAACAGGGAATTAACCCAGTGCTAACAATTGGTGCCAGACGTGCTTCGCATGACTCACTGCGATGTTGGTAGGCAAGTTTGGTCGCCGGACGGTAACCGACTACTGCTAAGTTCTTGTGAGGAGAGACTGCATGATGAGAAACATGACGAGGACGAAGTTCCCTGGGTTGTTAATAGGTGTGGTTCTGCTGGCCTCAGTGCTATCTGCCCAGTCGCTGACTACGGGCGACATCGCGGGAGTAGTGAAAGATCCCAGCGGTGCGGTAGTGCAAAATGCGGCTCTCACCCTGAAGAGCCTGGATACGGGTGCAACCCAGGACGCCAAGAGCGGAACCGCCGGGGACTACCGTTTCCGCCTGTTGAGGCCCGGCCACTATTCCGTCACTGCCACCCAGGCGGGCTTTCAGAAACTGGAGCAAAGCATTGAGGTTTCAGTCGGATCGGTGGCAACCGTCGACCTGGTCCTGACGGTCGGCCAGTCCACCCAAACCGTCGAGGTTACCGGCGCGGTGCCCCTGATCAATCCCGAGCCCAGCATGAATACGACATTCTCGCCGGAGCAACTGGCTGACTTGCCGGCTGCCGGCGGCGATATCACCACCGTCGCCTTCACGGTCCCCGGCGTTACTGTCAACGTCACGGGCGGATACGGAAACTTCAACCTCAACGGGTTGCCGGGGACGTCGAACCTGTTCACCGTGAACGGCGAGAACGACATGGACCCGTATTTCAATATCAACAATTCGGGCGCCTCCAACCTAACCATCGGCCAGAACGAACTGCAGGAAGCCACGGTCATCGCCAATCCGTACAGCGGGCAGTACGGGCAACTTGCCGGTGCCCAGGTCAGTTACACCACCAAATCGGGCACCAACCAATTCCACGGGAACGCCGTGTATTGGTGGAACGGCCGCGCCATGAACGCCAACGACTGGTTCAACAACGCCGAGGGCGCTGCCAAGCCCTTCTCCAACGCCAACCAATGGGCGGCTTCCACCGGCGGGCCGATTTTCAAGGACAAGACGTTCTTCTTCGTCGATACCGAGGGTTTGCGGTTCGTGCTGCCGAACGACGTGGGTGTGACCATACCGTCAACGGCTTTCGCTACCGCAGTCCTCAACAACGTCACCAACATCCATTCGGTCGAAGCGCCCGCTTACAAGACTATGCTGGGCCTGTGGGCCGGCGCTCCCGGCGCGGCAGCCGCCGTTCCCGTCCCGAACAGCACTTATTGCGCTGGAGTATCTCTGCCGGGTTTCAGTCCCTCGGCAGCCGGCACGACCACCAACCCCTGCGCCATGACCTTCCGCGCAACCCCAACCGCTCTCGGTTCGGAATGGATCCTGGCGGGCAAGATCGATCAGAAGATCGGGAATAACGATAACGCCTCCTTCCGTTACAAAGACGACCAGGGAACGCAGCCTACCAGCCTGGATGTGGTCAGCCCCAACTTCGATGCCATCTCCCATCAGCCGTCTTACGACTTCCAGTTGCAGGAAACGCACATTCTGAGTGCCCGCTCCACCAACCAGTTCACCGCATCGCTGAGCCATTATGTGGCGCAGTTCCAGCAGAACGCGCAGTTGGTGCAGAGCACCTTCCCCTATCAGATTTCGACCTCGACCGAGGTGCCTTTCACCAGTTTCAACTCCCAGGGATCCTTTCCGCAGGGGCGCAATATCACGCAGTACCAATTCATCGACGACGTGACGCTGACGCGGGGCGCGCACAACTTTAAGTTCGGCTTCAACTTCCGCCGGTACGATGTGAGCGATCACAACTTCTTCTATACCAATCAGGCGGCCTACTTCGGCTACAACACGTCCGGGATGCAGCAGTTCGTGAACGGCGTGGCCTACCAGTACCGCAAGTCGCTCAACGCCGAATCCGACGTGCCGGTGGCCATGTGGGGAGTGGGCATGTACGCGCAAGACGAGTGGGCCGTAGCCCCTAATCTGAAGCTCACGCTGGCGTTGCGCATGGAACGGAACTCCAACCCGGTGTGCCAGTACAACTGCTTCGCGAACATGACCGGGGCGGCCAATACCCTGGCGAGTTTTACCAGCTCCAACCCCGGTAACGTGCCCTACAGCAGCGACATCAACGCTGGCCTGCACCAGGCGTACACCGGTGTCAACTCGGTGTTGCCTTCTCCGCGCGTCGGTTTCAGCTATTCGCCCGGCAGCAATCACAAGTGGGTCATCAGCGGCGGCGCCATGATCGCCTATGACAACCCGCCGGCCGGGCTGGTGGACGATCTGCTGGCTAACCCGCCAGCCACCGTGGCCATTCGGGTCCGTCCCGCGGCCGGGACTTTGCCCTTCGATCCGGCCGGTGGCCCCGCCACATGGCAGGCCTCGGCGAATGCCTTCTCCCTCAGCAAGACCTACAATCAGCTCTCTTCGCAACTGGCCGCGCTGGGCTCGGTTTTCTCGGCCCCGGCACTCAACGGCCTGGTGGGAACCATCAAGGCTCCCGAGTGGTACGAGTGGAACCTGCAGGTACAGCGGGAATTATCGAACAACCTGTTGTTGACGGTGAACTACGTGGGCAACAGCGGCAAGCGCCTGATCTATTCCAACGCGTGGCCCAACGCCTATGACGAATACGGCATCTACCCGGGCGTTCCCGGTATCCCGGCGAACGTTCCGGTGGCCAACTATGGAATCGTGACCACCTACCAGAACGGCGCAGTTTCCAACTACGAAGGCATGAGCACCACCGTCACCAAGAGATTCTCCAACTCCATGGCGTTCCACTTCAACTACACCTGGTCGCATAATATCGACGAGTGCTCCAACGGTTGCCTGTTCACCGACGGATCGGGCGACTTCACGGGAGGACAGATCAACCCCCTGAGCCTCAGGGCCAATAACTACGGCAATGCCGACTATGACATTCGCAGCAATTTCAGCGGCGACTTCCTGGTGAATCCCACCATCCACGGCGGAAACCAGGTGTTGAAGGCGGTCGTGAACGGCTGGAACCTATCCGGCAAGATCTACTGGCGCACCGGGATGCCCTTCTCCGTAACCGACGGCAACTCCGCGCTCGGCAACGGCGGCGGCTCGATTTATGCGACTCCGTTCGGGAAGGGTTGGGGCGGCAGTTCCTGCGGTTCCGCCAACGCCTTCACCGGCGGCTCTTTCACTCCGTGCATCAACGCCAACGTCTACCTCAATAGCGCCAATATCGACGTCTTCAACGAGTGGTCGCCGCAGACGCGCAACCAACTCCGTGGACCGCATTTCTTCGACACCGATATAAGCCTGTACCGCAATTTCAAGATCGCTGAAAAGGCGACCTTTGGAGTTGGTGCGCAGGCCTTCAACGTGTTTAATCATCCGAACTTCGCCAACCCGGACGCCGGCCTCGGCGACTCCACCTTCGGGGCGATTACGGGTATGGTAAATTCTCCCACCAGCCCGTACGGCACCTTCCTGGGTTTCGACTCTTCCGTGCGCGTGGTGCAGCTCACCGGCAAGATCGTTTTCTAACGGCAACTTAGTCTGAGAAACGGCCGCGCGCCCCACAAGGGCCCGCGGCCGTTTTCTTTGTCCGGGATTCCCGGGTGTGTAGTCGATCCGGGGAAGGTCCGTCACTCCTGAACGCTCCCTCACGGGGTGCCCCCTGGGCCCGGCTCTGTAACTACAGAACTCCCGATGTCGTGGAATTTGCAGTGAGCCCGCAGGTGGGGCAGGCGGTGCTCGCCTTCGCTCGATCCTATTCGAGCAGCGGGCCTAACGCAGCGCGGGCAGGCAGGCGGCACCGCCTGCCCACCTGCGAAGCTCTCGCCATCGAAGGGAATGGCTCAGCCCATTTTCCCCGCCACGCAGGAATTGCGGGGCGACGTCAGGAGTTCTGAACTAATTGCAAACATGCTGGCACGCGTTACGGAGCCGGGCCCAGAGGCCACCCCGTTAGGGAGCGCATTCCGCGCCTGCGCCACGAAATCCCCGAATCGGTTAAGCACCCGGATTCCCCCGCATCCTCTGCCGCGCCGCGTTGTATTCTTAACATAGGCAATTCCGGGCGGCGCCATGGCGGTTGGACTCCATCTCGTGCGGGTAGGGTGTGTCATCGCATTCGTCTGTGCCTGCCTCCAGGCGCAGGTGACCGTCGCTGGCCGGGTGGTGGATGAGACCGGCGCAGGCATCGAAGGCGCCCGTGTCGAATTTCGTCCCGCCGACGGTGGCGCCCCCGTCCCAGCCTCCTCCGATCCCGCCGGCAATTTCCGCGCAAATCTTGCCGCCGATGGGGAGTACGCCATCCGCGCCGAGCGCCAGGGCTTCTACCTTTATCAGGGTAAACAATCCTTCACCACCGGCCCCAGCCAGCTCACCGTCACGCTCAACCATGAGCAGGAGTTCTCCGAGAAAGTGGACGTCGTATACTCCCCGCCGCCCATCGACCCGCAGCAGTCCTCCGACCACAAGGAACTGGTCAACGCCGAGATCCAGGCCATCCCCATCCCCGCGTCGCAGGACTATCGCAATGCCCTGGCCCTGATGAATGGCGTGGTGCTCGACAACGCCGGCCGTCCCCATTTCAACGGCGGCTCCGAAGATCAGACCAACTACACCCTCGACGGGTTCAACATGTCCGATCCCGTCACCGGCCAACTGAATGGGCGCTTGAATGTCGACACTATCCAGTCCACCGACCTGGAGAGCAGCCGCTTCTCGGCGGAAAGCGGCCGCGGCGCAGCCGGCGTGCTCGATGTCAAGACCAAGATGGGGGATGATCGCTGGCGTTTCGGCGCCACCAACTTCATCCCTTCCGTCTCCACCGATGGCGGCCTCCATATCAACAAATTCACGCCGCGTACCGAGTTCTCCGGGCCCCTGGCCAAAGGCAAGGCTTGGTTTTACAACGGGCTGGATGTGTTTTATCACGACGACTCGGTTTATGGCCTGCCGCGCGGGCAGAATCGCGTGCGCGGCACCGACTTTAACGATCTCAACCGCTTCCGGATCGACCTGACCCGAGCCAACATCCTGACCGCCGGCTTTCTGTACAACCTCTCGGACAATAACCACACCGGCCTGAGCGTTCTCGACCCGGTCCCGACCACTCTCTCGCATCGCCAGACGCTCTACATGAGCACCATTCGCGACCAGCACTACTTCGGGCACGGCGCACTGCTGGAGGCCTCGTTCGCCGACAGCCGCAGCCAGCTCAGCGACATTCCGCAAGGCGACCAGATTTTCCAGATCACTCCGTCCGGCAACCTCGGCAACTATTTCGTAGCCCTCCAGAGGCATTCCTACCGGCAGCAATGGACGGGCAATCTGTATCTGCCTACCGTGCACTTTCTGGGGACGCACCAGGTGAAGTTCGGGGTCGACCTGGAGCGCGAAGCCTTTCACCAGAAGAGCATGCGCCACGATTACGAAGTCCTCGACGCCGACAATAATGTGGAGCGCTTCGTCACCTTCGCGGGAAGTCCTTTCGAAAGCCGCAAGAATTTCGAAGGTGCGCAGTATGTGCAGGACCACTGGAATCTGCGCGAAGGACTTTCTCTCGAAGGCGGCCTGCGTACCGAATGGAACGAGATTGTCCGCGCCTTGGAAGTGGCTCCCCGGTTTGCCGCGGCATGGGCCCCGCATTTCCTGCCGGATACGAAGTTCTCCGCCGGTTGGGGCATTTATTACGATGCCATCAGCCTCAGCATCGTGGCGCCGCAGCAGGATCAGGTCAGCCTGTCTACTTTTTATCTGCCGGGCGGAGTGGTCGAGGGGCCCGTGCAGACGCAGTTTCAGGTCTATGACAACCTTCTCAAGGTGCCGTACTACCAGAGCGCCAGCGCCACCGTGGAGCGCAAGTTGCCTCACCAGTATTACCTGAAGGCCGGCTTCACGCGCCGCGCCGGCAACCGCGGCTTCACCTTTTACCCCACCGTTCCGGTGACCCAGGACACGTTCTATCAGGGCGTGACTTACCTTCTAGGCAACTCGCGGCGCGAGCGCTACGATGCCGTGGATATCTCGCTGCGCCATACTTTCGCCGGCAAGTACGAATGGTTTGCCGGCTACACCCGCTCTTCGGCACGGTCCAACGCCGCCGTGGATTACAGCCTGGAAAACCCCATCTTCGGCCCGCAGGGCGCCGGCCCGGTTCCCTGGGACGCGCCCAACCGGTTCCATACCTGGGGCTGGGCTCCCCTGCCCAATCGCATCTTGCCGCACGCTCTGAAATTCGTCACGCGCAATACTTCCCTCGCTTATCTGGTGGAATATCGCACTGGTTTCCCTTTCAGCGTGGTGGACGAACAGGGCTTCATGGTGGGCCCGCCCAACTCCCTGCGCTTTCCCAATTACTTCAATGTCAATCTCAGCATGGAGCGCCGGTTTACGGCGATTCACTATCTTTGGGCATGGCGATTCGGCTTCAACAATATCACCAACAATCCCAATCCCAACGTGGTGAACAATGTGATGGGCACGCCGCAATATCTCACGTACACTCGCGGACAGGTGCGCGCCTTCAATGTGCGCCTGCGTTTTCTGGGACACCGCTAGGTACGATACCGTTCACTTAGCGGAAATCCCGGTGAGCGTCGGTGGGGCAGGCTTCAGCCTGCGGCGGACTTTAGTCCGCCTGCCGCACGTTTCACGTCGCTCGCGGGAGGACGGGCTGAAGCCCGTCGCAGACTGAAGTCCGCCCCACGACTCTCCGGGTCTGTTGGTACAAAGTGAACAGTATTAGGGCCAGTATGTGGCGCACGCAATCTTGACTCTAGCGCCCGTACGTTTCCTCACTATGGCGTTCCGAATGCAACCGGTGTATCGCGAGATAATGCATTGAGGAGGAAAGCATGAAACAGTTCGCATTCGGAGCAGCGTTGATCCTGTCGGCCGCGGCCATTGCCGCCGCCGCCGAGACCGCCGCGGAGCGTTTGAACGTCTCGGCGGAGGTCTTTCAGCAAGTCATGAACACGCCGGACAAGGGGATTCCACAAGATCTGCTGGCTAAGGCGCAGTGTGTGATCGTCGTTCCCGGGTTGAAGAAAGGCGCCTTCGTGGTAGGAGGCCAGTATGGACGCGGCTTCGCCGAGTGCCGTCACGCCGACGGGATGGGCTGGGGCGCGCCGGGCGCAGTTCGCGTGGAAGGCGGCAGCGTGGGATTCCAGATCGGCGGATCTTCCACCGATGTGGTGATGCTGGTGATGAATCAGCGCGGCATGGATCGATTGTTGGGCGACAAGTTCACTCTCGGCGCCGATGCTTCCGTGGCCGCGGGACCGGTAGGCCGCACGGCCAATGCCGATACCGATGTCAGGATGACCGCCGAGATCCTGGCCTGGTCGCGCTCCAAGGGCCTGTTCGCGGGTATTTCGCTGAGCGGCGCCACACTGCGCCCCGACGAGGAAGTGAACGCCGAACTTTACGGCCGCAAGATCGGCAACCGGGACGTCCTGAATGGCGGTGTCGAGCCCCCGCCCGCCGCGCACTCTTTACGCGCGGAGCTCGATAAATATTCCATGCGCCGGTAGTAACGCCCGCGAAAGCCATGCGTCCGTTTCCGGGCCGCGACTTTAACGGAGCGGGGGGCGCCTGGATCGCGAAGACGTTTACTCCCCGGCCCCCGGGGCCTTCCGGCGGTCTTTGCTCGCGCTACCATAGTAGGAGCATCATGGCGTCGCCGCCCATTCCGCCCACGCTCGACCATCTGGTCACCCGGCCATTCTCTTTCTATCCGCCGATTGTCAATATCGAGCACAACGAGTGGCTTTTCCGGAAAGCTACGTGGTCGGAGATTCAAGTGGTCAACTGCCGGAGCGGCGTCGAAATCTGGATTTCGCGCCGCTTCGTCGGTGAAGTGGCGCGTGTCGAAGATCCGGTCCTGATTGTCGGTTTGAACCGCGAACTCGAACTCAAAAGCGGCATGGTCGTTCCCTACCAGCGCCGCATCATCAAGATGCCGGTGGCCGTGGGATCTCCCTTGTCCGGCGGCAGCGTCCAGGGACGCAATGAGCCCGCGCCCGTGGTCGGCATCCGCCTGGAACCGAGCGACCGCCGCATGTTCAAGTTGATCCTGGTAGTGGTGGCGACGCTGGTGGTGCTTTACCTGGTGGCGATCAGTTTCACCCGGGTGGGAGAGTTGCGCCAGAAGAACCCCGTGTTCGTGGGCCGGGACCAGACGTACTTGAGCCTCAACAGCCGCGACGATTTTCTCGGCGTCACTCAGAAGATGGGTACGCCGGGAACCGACCGTCAACAGGAAACCGGCACCATTCTCTACCGCGCGCTGGGTTATCCCGATCGCCAGTACACCGTGATCCTGATGGGCCGCGACAAGGGCAGCATGACTTACATCGGCACCGTGGACCGGAACTGGCGCCCCATCTACTCGGTGAACGCGCAGAACGAATCGCTGCTGCGCGAACTTAAGCCGTTTTAGCCGCCGTCGGCAGAAGCGGCCCACGACTCCGGGCTTCTCAATTGCTTTCGGACCTGAGTGGCAGCCTCCGAACTCCTGCTGTCGGCCGGGGATTTCGGATAGTTGGGGAAATTGACCTGAGCCATGACGGTGGATGCCGCTCGCGAAGACGGTCGAGATGAGTCTCTGGACTCCTGATGTCGCCCGCAATTTCGGTTGGCCCGGGGAAATAAGGTGAGCCACTTCGGGCCGCAACTCGCTGGCGAGCGTTTCGAAGGTGGGGCAGACTTCAGGCTGAAGCCTGGCCCCACCCCCCGGTTCAGCCTAATTCCACGACCTCAGGAGTCCAGAGTCTCGACCCAGCAGGCAGGAGTGCCTGCGCCACGAAAACGGGTTCATCCCAAATTCCACGACGTCAGGAGTTCTGAAGCTGGGGCAGGCGGTGCTCGCCTGCCCTCGATCCTGTTCGCGCCGCGGGGTCTGATTTCAGCCCTGCCACACCTCCGATGTTCGGAGCTTCCCGCTACTTATTCACCAGCGCTTTGATTTCGTCCGGGAGGGCGAACTTGTCCGCGGGGATCTCCGCGTTAAATGTCACGGAGTCGAAGCTGATGGTGAACTCCTGCCCGGCGACGCTCTGCTTGATCTTGTGCGGCATCAGGATCTCGCCTTCCTTGCGGTAATCGCTGGCATACGAATCCACCGCCTGGTCGCCCATGGGTGTCTGGGCCGTCATACTCATCTTCACCATCAGGTTGGATACCTTGTCGTAGCACTGGGTGATGGGAGGACCCTCCGCGGGCGTGAGTTGCACTTTGTAACATTCCTTGCCGTCCACCGTATCCGTGCCGGTGGTTTTCGCCTCCTTGAATACATCGCGCCAGTTCAACTCGGCGTTGAATTTCGCCGAAAGGACAGCCTGCGCCTTCTCCGGACCCTCTTTCACGTGCGGGCCCATCATGGAAGACAGCGACCAGAATACTTTGCCGTCGGAACCCTCGCGGGATTTTCCGAGGCCCGTCAGATCGATCTCCGTGTAGCTCTTGTCCGGCTCCGCCCGATAGGAAGTGACCGTTCCTTTGATGCCCATGGCCGCCATTTCGAACGTGCCCTTCGAGACTTCCGAGTGATGCTTCTCATACGCGGCTTTGCCGCCGGTTGCTTCGACATATTTGTCGAGGATGGTTTCGGCCTTGGGCAGATCGTCGGCTGCCCGCGCCATTGTGACGCACAACACCATGGCGGCGCCGATGGCGATATTCTTTCCAATGTGAGAACGGCTCATTGAGTACCTCAATCCTTATTGCCTGTGAATCCAGCTTACCGCAGCGTCGAGCGCCGGGTCTTGCCCTTCCAGCAACTGGCGGCGGGTGAGTTTCACTTCCTCATCGGGTGTGACGCCCACTCCCTCCAGCGGCTTGCCGCCCTCGGAAATGTAATTGGCAATAGCGTATTGGAAGCCGTCGCCATTGGGCAGCTTGGTGAACATCGAGGGTAGGGCCGCGCCAGCGGTATGGGCGCCGAAAATGCGCGCCCGTTTCAAGTCCTGCATGCCTCCGGCGAAAATCTCCGAGGTGGATGCGGAACAGCCGTCCACCAGAATTGCCAGCGGTCCACGAAACGGTTCGGCGCGCGGAAATACCGCGAACTTGATGCTGGTGGTGCGCAGATACATGGTGCCCAGGCGCAGGCCGGATTGGCTCGTGAAAAACCCGGCGAGCCCCATAGCCATCCCGCCGACGCCTCCCGGGTTGCCGCGCAGATCCACCACGAATCCCTTGCAATCGCGGCACTCGGCCACCATCTTTTGTACCGCCGCGTTCACCGCTTCCGGCTCGAAGAACATGTTGAATTGAACGTAGCCGATATCCGTCCCAACCTTGTGGGCGTCCACCCAGAAATGCAGCGGCGGCAGCGTGCCCAGAACGGTTTGGATGCCGCGCGGGCCCGTGCGCCCCAGCCTCAACGCGACCTTGCGGTCTTTCCCATTGAGGAATTCCACTTCCACGGTCTTGTCGAGCGGACCTTCGAGGCGCTCCAACACAGCACGGGTTTCGACCAGTTCCAAGATCATCGGACCCATGGCTTCGCGGACTTTGGCCAGCCCGGGCGCCAGATCCTTCTTTTCGATGCGCAGGATTTCCCAACCCGGCTTGACGCCCTTGGCGGCAGCGGGCGAATCCGGGGCGACGAAGGTCACCAGGGCGTGGCCATCCACCATGCGGAGGTCGAGGCCCGGGTCGCCTTCGGACGG
>Ga0302319_10013109_pt1 | contig 15567 bp, 7 predicted proteins | sample Bog_T0_2_FD_203319 | JGI IMG/M metagenome (GOLD analysis project Ga0302319, IMG submission 203319) | Peat permafrost microbial communities from Stordalen Mire near Abisko, Sweden - Bog_T0_2 | ecosystem: Environmental > Terrestrial > Soil > Wetlands > Peat | place: Sweden: Abisko, Stordalen Mire... | reverse complement strand
CGTCTTCGGTGCAAAAACGCCGCTCCAGTTCCAGCAACGGTCTCGGATAATCCTCGTCCATGGCAAAAAACACTACATCTTGGGGTTGGTGGCGTCAAGTAAATACCCCTATCCTTTTATATTTCCTTTTATTTCCTTTTTTCTCAACCTTCATTCAATTCCTAGCGGCCCGCCATACTTAATGGCCAAATCTCCCGGCATAAAGTTCGAGAGGCGTCCCACAGTGAATCCTCTTCTCCCGACGGGTCGATCAAAATCGTCAAGTGCTTTCAACTCGAAGCTGTTGACGCCGAATCCGAGAAGCGACATTGCTACTCTCTCAGTAATGAGTATGAATTTCGGAAGCGGCCACACAATAAAGAAATCCTCACCAGTCCATTGGGACCAGTCAATCAGCCTCTCGTAGTTTTTGATCCCGGTATATTGCCGCCAATGGCAGGCTGGACATCTCTCTTTCACTCGTACTCCCGACTCCGGCGACACAAGTCCCGCCCACCCCGTTACGACGAGTTCATGGTAGTCACTGGAAACAAGTCCGTCGAGAAAGCGAACGGTTGCCGGCTGAGTTCTATATCCGGTAAATCCTTGCCTTTCAAATTCATCGAGTACGCTCTCGTGAATGACTTGGCCCTCCACCCAGCACCAAATCATTCTTTCAGCTCGGCTGTTATGTTTCAGCCGCACTGAAAGCGGGCCCTTTCGTCGGCTTCCGTCAAGATGCTCACTCGTTATTGGGCACGATCTGTCTTCCCTATTCTTGCAGTTTTCGTCCTCACCAAGCAGTGCTTCCGATTCTGTTCTGTGCAAATTGAAGTAGGTAATCATTGTCCGCCCATGAGATTGATCCCACGTTACTCGTTCCTTAGTTTTCGCAGCTATTCAACGGCTTCTGGAATCTCCATTCATTCTCCATTCTCTGGAGTTGATCCGAAACCCCGAAACCCGGGGACAGACGGGACGTTCCCGGCGAATTTCCAGCGCCTCAAAATACAAACTCATCTTGCCGTGGGTCTTCAACCAGCTTTGCGGGGCGGCCTCCCTTGCGCGGAGCGAGGCGCCGTTTGGTTGCTTGCTCCAACTCACTTATAAATCCCTCCGTACCGAGCGGCCGTCCGGTATGCGTGCACTGCCGGACGGCCATCATTTCCGATTCAGGATCTCCGGCGGCCAGGTACGCTCTCCAACGGCTCACATCCCACCGCTCTTGCCACTCTTCCAAATCCAGCCACGCGCCCGCCGGTGTTTCCCCGCAGTGGACCGCGGCGCTCGACCATCCCCACGCTGCCGCCTCCGTAACCAGCCCCGCCCGCACCGGATTCAATTCCGTATAGCGCAGCGCCTCCCAAAGGTGTGGCCGGTCCAGAGGACAGGAATAAAACCTGCCCTGCCATACATGACCGCTCGAACCATGTTTTGCATTCCAGTAGGCGGCATATCTTCCGTGGGTCTGCTTCAGCGTCACGGCGAGAGTATCAGCCTTGCAAGGAATCATCACCAGGTGAACATGGTTGGACATCAGGCAGTACCCAGTCAAGGACGCCTGATGCTTTTCGATGCTCTCCCGCAGCAGGCCCAGATATACTTCCCGGTCCGCGTCGCCGTTCAGGATAAACCGCCGCGCATTTCCACGCTGTGTTACGTGATGCGCAACTCCGGCAGCAACCACCCGCGCGAATCGTGCCATGCCTTGAGCCTACCCGATGACACTCTTCCACCGAATGGTAAATACGGCGACGTGATACCTATTTACTCCTCGCGGGATCAAGTCTCATCGAATCCTTGAATTGGCGAACTCGCCATTCCGGGGTGAATCGAAACTTCGGCCCACCTGGGTCCAATAAACCCTTCCACACCCCCAACTCCTCGACGTGAGCCCACCAGGGCCGAGTGAATGTGCATCTCTCGGGTAATTCCCCAGGGACGAGTGACCAGGCAATGCCAGCGTTGTGCCGACAGATTCACCCACCGAATCGAGCATCGTGGCGCGCTCGCCCGGCTGCTTTGAGGAACTACTGGATTTCTTCACCGCATTTGCAGAATATATCGATCCCCTGGCGCACAATGGTTTTAGCAAGGAAACGCCAAGAACCTGAACCGCGAGCCAACAGTGAAAGTAGGCAGAATTCATTGGCCGACAGCAGAGGCGTCAATCCTGTTTTTGTCGCCTCAGGAATTTACCCCCCCTCCCCCAACATCACGCTATTTGGCCTGTGAAACTGTGGAGACACACTCAAGAACAGCAGAATCAGTACTTTCCAAATACAAAATCCAAAGAAACACAGGATCTGTGAATCCGTGTTTCTGTGGGCCGTCTTCGGTGTATCAAGCTGATTAACGAGTCAGCTCGGGCGATTCAACTTGTGGCGGCGGGAGCCGATGAAGGATACAGGGGGAATCTATGGCGGCCGCAATTCAATCCTTCCACGACTCCGGAGATTCAGAGTCGAAGTCAACACCTCGACTGTACTCGGTCGTCCGCAAGCCGATTTTGGATCTGCGAGGACGTGTTCATGCCTATGAATTGCGTTCCCGCGGAGAACTGATCCATAACGGCGCTGATGCCTGCAACAACCTGATAGAGACCGCAGCGACTTTCGGTCTGGAAAAGCCCAGCGAGTTTAAGAGGCTTACCGGCAAATTAAAAGCATTTGTGCGTTGCCCGGTTGAGGCTCTAAGTGAGCAGCTTGCGCAGGTGCTGCCAGCTTCTCTCACGGTTCTGGAGATAGTTCCCGGTCTGGAAGTCTCACCCGAACTGATTACCACATGCAGGCAATTGAAGATCCTGGGTTTCCGTTTTGCTCTGGACGATTTCAGAGCGGAGCCAGAAGGATCGATTATGGAATTGGCGGACTACGTCAACGTGGATTTCGCACGAACCCTGCCAGAGGCGCGCAGAGAGCTGGTAAAGGGATTGCACGGTAAAGAAATCACCATTGTCGCCAATGGGGTTAACACTCAAGCAGATTACCGGAGGGCCCGGGACGAGGGATTCTCACTGTTTGAGGGACTTTATTTTTGCGAACCAGTGGAGGTCAGAAACCGGCGCCCGCCCGTGAACCAGATGTTGCGGCTTAATATCATGAAATCCCTGCAACAAAACCCCATGGATATGCACAAAGTAAGCGAACTGGTGATGCGCGACGGTCCAATTACTTACCAACTGCTGCGATTGGTGAACTCGCCGGTTTGGGGAATGCGACAGAAGGTGGAATCAATCCAGGTTGCATTGGTGGCGGTGGGCGAGAATGCCTTTCGCCGCATTGCCACGCTCGCGATCACCGCCGAGTTCAACGGCGATCAACCAGCCGAACTTCTGTGTATGGCCATTCTGCGGGGACGCTTCTGCGAATTGACGGCATCCAAACGCGGTCTTGATCCATTTGGACAATACCTGCTGGGACTGTTCAGTCTGCTCCCGGCGATGCAGGGCCAACCCATGAGTGAGGTTATTCGGACTCTGCCGCTCGGCGATGAGATTCTCGAAGCGCTTATGGGCGAAAATCGCCCCGAGCGGGCCGTACTGAGTTGGCTGGAAAACTGCGAGCGCGGCGATTGGGCGGCTTGCGATACTGCGTCGCAAGCCGATGGACTCAACCAGCTGGATTTGTCCAGAGTCTACATTGAAAGCGTTGCCTGGGCCGAGGCGGCGCTCCATTCCGGTGCCTGATTCAACGTCAGGATGTCCAGGCGCTACAGCTGAGTGCTAACAGGCCAGGTTTTCCATATGTCAGCACAGTAATCCCGGATTGAGCGGTCTGAAGAGAATTTTCCAATCCTTGCGACATTGAGAATTGACATGCGCGTCCACTGTTCTTGATTTGTATATGCCAGACTCACAGCGTCCTGGCAATCGATGTAGGACTGGTAGTCGGCCAGCAGCATATATTCATCTCCTGTCAGCAATGAATTGACCAGGGGCTCGAACAGAGTTCTGTCGCCGTGGGAAAATTCGCCGCTCCTCAATGAATCGAGCACTTCGCGCAGGTCCGCATTCGAATCGTATACCAAGCGCGGATCGTAGCCCTCTCGCTTCCTGCTCTCGACTTCCGAAGCGGTAAGCCCGAAGAGGAAAAAGTTTTCCGCCCCCACCTCTTCGCGAATCTCGATATTAGCGCCATCCAATGTGCCAATTGTGAGGGCGCCATTCATGGCAAACTTCATGTTGCCTGTTCCTGAGGCTTCTTTTCCAGCGAGAGAAATCTGTTCAGAAAGATCGGCTGCAGGGTAGACTCTATGACCCAGCTTTACACTGAAATCAGGAAGGAAAACAACTTTCAGCCTTCCCCTGATAATCGGGTCCGAGTTGATCGCTTCTCCTACGGAATGAATCAGCTTGATGATCAGCTTGGCCATGTGATATCCGGGCGCTGCTTTACCACCGAAGATGAAAGTGCGAGGTACGAGTTCCGCCTTCGGGTCGCGTTGAATGCGTTTCAACAAGGTAAGGATGTGCAGGACCTGGAGGTGTTGACGCTTGTACTCATGAAGCCGCTTGACGAGAACGTCGAAGATCGAGTCGGGATCGGTTACGATCCCCAATCCGTCGTGAATGAATGCCGCGAGCTGCACCTTGTTGTGGTGCTTGATGGCTCGCCATTCCTGACAAAACTCCGCATCTTCGATCATGGGCTCCAGTCGGCGTAGCCTCTCGATATCGCCGATCCAGGCCGAGCCAACACGCGCCGTCAGTAGTTCCGCCAGGCGGGGATTGCTGAGCACCATCCATCGCCGGGGCGTGACCCCATTTGTCTTGTTGGAGAACTTCTCGGGAGTCAGCACATAAAAATCATGCAGCACACTCGACTTCAGCAGTTCAGTGTGGAGAGCCGCCACACCATTGATTGCATGGCTTCCCAGTGAAGCTAGATGCGCCATGCGCACGGTCTTCTCACCGCTCCCGCCGTTTTCATTGATCAGTGATAGCCGTTGCACGAGTTGCTCATCACCGGGGAATTTCTGGCGTACATTGATCAAGTGCCGCGCATTGATCTCTTCGACGATCTCCAGGTGGCGGGGAAGCAGCGAGCCGAACAAGGTGCGTGACCATTGTTCCAAGGCTTCTGGCATGAGTGTGTGGTTTGTATAGGACAAAGTATTCTGCGTGACGTGCCATGCGGCATCCCATTCCATCCCATGCTCGTCGACGAGCAAGCGCATCAGCTCTGCAACTGCGATCGCCGGATGCGTGTCGTTCATTTGAATGGCGAAGTTACGATGGAGCATCGCCAGGGGCCGGTTTTGAGAAATTTGAATTCCCAGAATGTGCTGCAGGCTGCACGACACGAAGAAGAACTGCTGCGCCAACCGAAGCTCCTTGCCCTGCAGGCCTTCGTCATTCGGATAGAGAATCTTCGAGATATTTTCAGACGACACCTTATCCGAAACTGCGCCGACAAAATCTCCATGATTGAACGTCCCGAAATCGAAGCTTTCGACCGCCTGTGCTGCCCACAGACGCATGGTGTTCACCGTGTTCGTTCGATAGCCCGTAATTGGCGTGTCGTGTGGAACCCCACGCACCACCGTTCTAGGAATCCACTCGACTTGTGACCTTCCCTGGGCGTTGGTGTGAGTCTCCGTACGCCCCCCCATCTTCACTTGAAATCCATCCTCGGGCCGTTCCAATGCCCAGGGGTTTCCGAGCCGCAACCATTTGTCGGTCAACTCGACCTGCCAGCCGTCCCGAATCTGCTGGTCGAAAATGCCGTACTCGTAGCGAATGCCATAGCCAATCGCAGGAATTTCCAGAGTCGCGAGTGAATCCATGAAGCAGGCGGCAAGTCGACCAAGCCCACCATTTCCAAGTCCCGGCTCTTCTTCTTGTTCGACCAGAACATTCAGGTCGATGTCCAATTGCCGCATCGCCTGTTCGGTTTCGTCGTAGATTCCGAGATTGATCAGGTTATTGGCCAGATGTGGTCCGGTCAGGAACTCCGCCGATAAATAGCAGACCACGCGTACATCTTGTGCCTGGTAGTTTTTGACGGTGGCTATCCAGCGCTCCAGAATTCGATCTCGCACCGTATGGGCGAGCGCCATGTACAGGTCGTTTACCGAGGCCCGCTCAACCGACCTGCCTTGGACAAAGAACAGATTGTCGAGAAATGACTGGGCAAGCGCCTCTGCGCTAAGCGCCGTTCGCTGGCCTTTTTGCGATCCTAGCCTCGATAGTGATAAAGCAACCGTTTCTGACATGATTTCCTGGATCCCCTTCGCGCACGCGAGTTTGTTTCCGTCCTCCAATGATCTCGCGCGAGTGATGCCAATCGGCTGTCCACCTTACGTGGAAGTTTACGTGGTGGCCCATTCTGGAATCTAGACTCCCATTCTGGCCTCTACTCTGAGATCTGAAATTCACCGTTACGGCCCGAGTGGTTGGAAGAATCTCGCAGTACTGGGTATCCATTTGACTCAGGTAGCCCCAACCTGTAGTGTTCGGGGTCATGGAAGAGGATTATCCGCGCACACTTTTGGAGCTTGAGCGGCGTTTCAGCACTGAGTAGGCTTGCCGGGAGTACCTGTTCGATCTCCGCTGGCCGGACGGATTCCGGTGTCCTCGATGTGAAGCAGGCAAGAGCTGGGCGCTGCAGTCGGGCCGTGTGCAGTGCGCCGGCTGCGGGTATCAGGTTTCGATGACCGCGGGCACGGTGTTTCAGGATACGCGAACGCCACTGACTGTCTGGTTTCGCGCCATGTGGTTGTTGATCAGCCAGAAGAACGGTGTGAGCGCGGTAGCGTTGCAGCGTGTGCTCGGCTGGGGCAGTTATCAGACGGCATGGACGTGTTTGCATAAGCTGCGCCGCGCTATGGTTCGGCCCGGCCGTGAACGGTTGTCTGGAGTGGTCGAAGTCGACGAGAGCTATCTGGGCGGCGGGGAGCAGGGCGTGGACGGTCGCCATATCGCGGGCAAGGCGCTTGTTGTAGCGGCAGTCGAGGAGGATGGCCGAGGGATCGGCCGCATCCGGCACCGACACATTCCAGACGCTTCTGCAGCCAGATTGATTCCGTTTATCGAGGACAGCATCGAGCCCGGAAGCACAGTACATACGGACGGCTGGTCCGGCTACGTGCCGCTGCGCAAGGCCGCCTATCAACACCGTATCAGCAATCAAAAGGGGCATTCGGAGCGGGCTGTCGAGTTCCTGCCACGCGTTCATCAGGTCTTTTCGCTACTGAAGCGCTGGTTGTTGGGAACACACCAGGGATCTGTCGCCGGAGATCATCTTCAGGATTATCTAAACGAATTCACGTTCCGCTTCAACCGCCGCAAATCGCGCAGCAGAGGCAAACTCTTCTACCGCCTGGTGCAGCAGGCCGTTGCAATCGAACCAACAACTTACAGGCAGATTGTGGATTCTGCCATCAAAAGGAAATAAGCCCGACCACAACCTGTTGGGGGAACATGAGTCAAATGGATACCCAGTTCTCGCAGTATTGACTAGCGGGGAGACGCGCCTGGGATGAACGCGGCCATTCGAGCGGTGGTGCGAACCGGGTTGGCACATTGAGTCGACACTTTTGCCGCATACCAGAAATGCTCGGGGCCCATTGAGGGCAACTTCAAGCTGCTTGGCTCACGCAACGCGAGTAACATGGTCAGCGGGTCGAGCCTAATCTGGGTTTGGCGCGCTGCCCGGAGTTTCAAACCGAAGAGGGAGTGGAGTTGGCTATTTCTGAGTGGGTGGGAGTCGACATGGGCGGTTTAGTGGTTATCGGCGGGAACGGCTCGCAGGCCGGCGTCAAAGAAGTGTGCAACCGGGAGCTTGAAATAGTTTGAGCAGGTTGCACTCTTGACAAAGATGTGTGCGGATCTGACATCAACATCGGCGTCGACATTTTCTCTAATGTGGATGTGAACGCCATCGGCTACCCAAGCAGCAAATCACCACCGTTCAGCAGACAGGGGATTAAATGAGGCTGAAATGCGAATCATGATCAGACATACACTTGCTCCAATCAAACGGGCGTTCCCCCGGCTTTGCCGGGGTTGCAGTAGCATATTGACATTCGAGGGAGCCCGTCCAAGAAACTTCAAGACGTGGTACGCCAAGCGCACTTCAAGGAGAATCCCGGATGGACGAAGATGAAAGCTTAGGCCACTCGAAGTGGGAGTGCAAGTGCCATGTTGTTTTTATACCCAAATGCCTGCAAAAGGTGCTTTATGGAAATCTGCGCCGGAATTTGGGTGAGGTGTTCCGAAAGCTGGCTGAGCAGAAAGACTGCCGGATTGAGGAGGGGCATCTCTTCGCCGACCGTGTACACATGATGATTTCAATTCCGTCCAAGTACTCCGTGTCATCGGTGGTGGGGTTCATCAAGGGCAAGAGCGCCATTCACCTAGCTCGGATGTAGGGGAACAGAAGCAGAATTATGCGGGACAACGCTTCTCGGCCCGTGGTTATTTTGTCTCGACAGTCGGCAGAGACGAGACCACGATCCGCGACTACATCCGCAATCACGGGTAGGAAGACAAACGAATTGGTCAGCTCAATATGTGGCGATAGCCCGCCACCAACAAGGAGGCTCAACTCAATCGGGGCCGCGTTAGCGATCCCGCTGCTCCGGCCTCAGCACTTTCGCGGGCGTCGCAACATGAACAACCGCTACACGCTGAACTGGCGCTGGATTACAGCTATGTTCGCAGCAACGCTCCGCCAGCCCGTTGCACCTGTTTCAATCCCAGCGGAGGCAGTGCAACCTTTGCGTGGTCCAGGAAGCAACGCGGTTTCGAGGCCGCAGGAGATCTTACCGTGGATTAGGCCCGCACCATCGGCACAAGCGGCTTAAGCCTTCGACTGGCGACTTTCACTCCCAAGATTTGCCATGTATCGAGAATCGGCCACTCGCTGCTGCGACCCTTCCGACAGGTGCTCGTCGGCTTGGTTCACGCACCAGGCACGCTAGACGCGCAAGGGACACCCGGAGTCACTAACGCCGGCGCAGCAGTTGCCGCAAACATCGGAGGAGGTCTGGATTTGCGCGCCAACGGGCGCCTTTACGTGCGTCTTGCCGAAGCGGATTAGCTGTCAACCGCCGTCCACACTGACACGAGCAAGCATCAGAACAACTTCCGCATCAGCGCGAATGTCATATTCCATTTCTAAGAGCAAAACGGAAAGTGGTAACTCCAATCTGACCGTCGTTCCAGGCAGGGGCTGCTTTCACACCGAGGTGGATGCCGTGGAATTAAAACATCTGACCAAGCTCTTTGCAGTCGTCAAAAGTACTCCCCGATACATCTATCTAACAGCCCACGCCCCCTCCGTTCGACTCTCCCCAGCGCAGTTCATACATCAAAGTGGCAGTTCTTACGTATCACAGCGAGTTCTTCGACTCGCCTACACATTTAGCCCCATTAGAAGTACATAGCATTCTCTATGAGTGGCTTCCTCCAAGTCGCTGCATTTGAAGCGCGCACTCTAACGGAGTACAAACCCCAGCGGTTTTGCACGTCAGATACGGCACTAAGACGTTCCGGTAGTAATCGGCCTCGATTAGTACTCTTGCGATTTCTCCTATGCGGATAGCAGAGAAGGTTAAATCTGTTCTGTGGCGTCGGCGGTGCTGAAGGTGGCCAATATCGACAACAAGCGGATGATCATCAACATAAGCGAAGTCAAGGGCAGGATCCTTCACCGGGTAATTCTTGCTCCCAAGCTTCTCGACAGGATGCGATCTGTTTGTCGCTACGCAAGCCGAGGGACTGGCTCGCTCTCGGGAGATGGCCGATTCGCCATGGTGGCAATCGGGTTACGCACAGCCTGGGCGGAGTTTGAGGTATAGCCCCACAGTTCTGCTGAAAATACCGAATCCCGAGCCAGGGTTGCAGCATTGAGTAATCGACTTGCACCCGGGAGTTTTCACAAATAATATTCGCTACTGCATTCGGAATCACAACGGCTTGAGGCTCAAAGTAGCAATTAGCGGTGACAGGCCTTGAGTGCAGTGCCTCATCCTCTCATCCATTTGTCAAAACTGTAATCCCAATTTGATGTCTTGGTCGGGTCCACAACTGGACTTGAGGAGTGACTTCAGAATTGGCGGCTACGCGCTACTCATTGTTCTGGAGAGCCCTTTGTCTTGACGACGAAGGGCTCCCAAATTTGACTGAAATGCCAATTACCAACCGATGGCTACGAGCAGAGTCTTCGGGTTCGAGCAGCCTATGTCGCTCGAGTATCCACCCGCATCGTTGTACGGGAACGCGTACTGCTGCATATTGATGGCCTGGGCTTCTATCCACTGCGCGTAATGATCGTAGGGCTCTTGCTGATAGAAGCTGGCAGGATTTCCCCACATTCCTTCGTTGGTCAGGTCCCCGGCCGAGTTAAATTCAGCCGTACCCGAGATAGGAGCGGTGTGGCGGAAGATGGCCGCGGAGAGGTCAGGATTGGCGCCAAGACCGGCACCATTCGAGGTTGCTTCCGGGATGGTAATTCCATTGAACGACCATATCGCCGAGATGTAGTTGGCGTAGTAATTCTGGTAGGGCCCACCAGCATTAAAGCCAGCCGCTCCCGGCTCAATAATCCGGTACGGCGCATACGTTGTCTCGTCTGTCTGGAAGTCATATGGAGCGGAGCCACTGAGGTTGTATGGCGCCGCAGTTAGATATCGCTGGAGTGTAACAGACCGGTCTTCCGTGAATACCTGTTGATTCTCTCCGAGCGCGACATTTGTTCCGTCGGAGCAAGTCAGATTGAATGCTATCTTAACGCCGAGTGCATCCACACGCGTCGTATCCATGTTGATAGATGTGGCACCAACCGTGAATTCGATATAGTCCCAGTAGTCGGTGTTATCCTCATCCGCCGTTGGATCATTCAGGAAGAAGTACATTCGACCCGATGAGTTAGCCCCCATTGCATAGGTCGGATTTTCAGCGATCGTACTATTCACCGTATTTCCGTTGATGGTCGCCGTATAGGTTATCTGATCGTCGGCGTACTTGCCGTTTGTTCGGTTCAGGAACTTGACCATCAGGGTATCCCCGGCGGGCAGCGCAGGTATATTGCTTGCATCCCAGAACGGCGCGCCTCCCCAGAGATTGAGGTTGAGTGCAGGCGTTGTCGCGGTAACTGTCGAACTCGACGGCGAAGTTCCGAGCGTGTTAGTGGCCAGGACTTGGTAGTAATACTGGGTCGACGCGGTGCAAAGCGCGTCCTGGAACCAATTGCTCTTTGTAGTGCCAATCAGGTTGGTGGCTGCCGGCGTAAAGGGTGAGGTTGTGCTGCGATAGATGTAATACTCCGTCGCCACTGTCCCCACTCCTGAGTTAGTCGAATTCCAGATCAAATCGATCTCGTTGGCGTTCTCTGCCATCGCCGTCAGTCCAGTTAGTGCGGAGGGAGCAGCGGCAGACGGCGTTACCGGGAGTGACGTCGCTGAGGCCGTAGCGGCGGTCGATGTTCCTGAGAGGGTAGAAGCCACGACCATGTAGTAATACGTCGTAGAGGGCTGAACCCCAGGGCCTGGCGGGATAGAGGACTCGCCCACGGTGAGCGTCGCGGGATAGTTGCTATCCAGGTAGTTGGTGATCCCGACGGTTGTGCCCATAAGATTCGCAGATGACGGTGTGAAGGGAGTGGTTGTGCTTCGGTATATCGAATAGTTTACCGGGGCTGTGTTTGGAGCAGTGGCTGTGCTCGCAACCCAGCGCAGGTCGATCTGTTGGTAGGATGAGCCGACTGCCGTCAAACTGCTTGGAGGAGCAATTGAGGTGTAGGCCGGCGTGGTTGCGCTGGCCTGCCCCGAGGCGGCCGATGTGCCGTACGCATCAACCGCCTTTACAACGTAGTAGTAGGTTGTTGTAGTTGAGAGACCAGTGTTGGAATATGCGGTGCCTGTCAATCCACTCGCAAGCAAGGTGGTCGGATTCGCGGTGGTTCCGCCGTAGAGGTTATATGAGCTGATGCTGCAGTTGGCCGGAGGAGTCGCCGCCGTCCAGGACAGGTTGATGACGCTGGGGTAAGTCGCAGTTGCGGTTAGACCGGTCGGAGCCGGTGGAATCGTGGTGCAAGGAGTGGCGTCAAGCATCTCGATGCCATTGATCATCGGTTGATTGGCGGCGCCGTCGGTGAAGGCGATCACGATTTGACCGCTGCTGTTGGCCGGCTCGGTAAACTGCTCAACCACGGCCGTGTAGGCAGCGCCGGCCGTTGCGTAGATGTCGAAATTGGTTAGCACCGTTGTCCCGTTGATGGCCACATCGAACTCACGATTGCCTGCCGCCGAGAAATAAAGCTCCGCAAAATGCAGACGAACTATATAACTCGTTCCGGCAGTCAGGCCGGGAATCGTATAAGTCAAAACTCCTTGCCGCGCGTCTTGATAGACCGCTGCGGGAGCTGCGGTGGTGGCAATGCTGGCGGGTATAGTGATTGTGTTGGTGACTGAATAGGTGGTCCCGCCGCTGCTGTAGTCTTCGTCAGTGACAAAGGAATTGTCGCCGCCGCTCGCGTTGCTCACTGCCGCACCGCCGGCGTTGATGGATACATAACCCGTGTTGGAAGCCGGAGCTTGCGTGGTGGCAGTTGCCTGCGTCGATCCTGCGGAGCTACCCTCCGCGTCAACCGCTTCTACAACGTAGTAATAGGCAGTCGAAGCCGTCAGACCAGAGTTGGAGTAAGTTGTGCCGGCAACTCCGCTGGCGATCAGGTTGCCAGAGCCGGGCGTGAACCCGCTTGCGGTGCTTCCGTAGACGGTGTAGAAACTGATTGTGCAGTTAGCCGGGGGAGTCACTGCCGTCCAACTCAAGCCAATCGCGCTTGAAGACGAAGCAGTTGCTGTTAGACCGGTTGGCGCCGAGGGAACCGCTGCACACGCCGTAGCTTCAGTTTCTGCGCTTGCTTGAGCCGAGGCTGCTGAGTTTCCTTCCGCGTCCACCGCCTCCACCACATAGTAGTAGGTTGTCGAAGCCGGCAGGCCGGTGTTCGAGTAGGTGGTGCCGGTCACGCCGCTTGCGAGCAGATTGCCAGTACCCGGAGTGAATCCGCTGGTTTTGCTGCCGTAGACGCTGTAGGAGCTAATGGTGCAGTTAGCCGGCGGGGTCACCGCCGCCCAACTCAAGCCGATGGCGCTGGAGGAAGAGGCAATCGCCGCCAGCCCGGTGGGCGCCGAGGGATGCGTGGAGCAACTGGTAGTGGGCGAGCCGAGTATTTCAACGCCATTGACCATAGGTTGATCCTTGGCGCCGTTGGTGAATGCGATCACAATATCGCCGCTGCTGTTGGCTGTGGCCGTGAACTGTTCAACGACAGCGGTGTAGTTGGCTTTGGCCGTCCCGAAAATATCGAAGTTGGTCAACACCGTCGTTCCGTTGATCGCCACATCGAATTCGCGATTGCCGGCTGCCGAGAAATAAAGCTCGGCAAAATGCAGCCGCACAGTGTAACTTGTCCCAGCGGTCAAGTGAGGAACCGTGTAAGTCGTTGTCCCTTGCCGTGCCGATTGATAGACTGCTGCTGGAGCCGCAGTGGCAGAAACACTCGTAGGTATAGTGATTGTGTTGGTTACCGAGTAAGTGCCGCCGCCCGTGAAGTCTTCGTCCGCAACAAATGGATTATCGCCGCCGCCCGAGTTACTCTCCGCAGTTCCACCGGCATTGATGGATACGATATCCGTGGTGGTCGCCGGGGCTTGCGTGGTGGCAGTTGCCTGCGCTGAAGCAGCCGATGTGCCTTCCGCGTCCACCGCCTTTACGACATAGTAGTAGGTTGTCGAAGCCGCGAGTCCCGTGTTGGAGTAACTCGTCCCTGTAACTCCGCTTGCAATTACGACAGTCGGATTTGCAGTCGTTCCGCCGTAGACTGTGTATGAGCTAATGGTGCAGTTGGTGGGAGGGGGAACCGCAGTCCATGTCAAGCCGATCGCGCTGGAGGAGGATGCTGTCGCGGCCAGTCCGGTTGGCGCTGAGGGAACCGTGGTGCATGCCGTGGGCTCAGTTTCCGCAGTAGCCTGCGCGGAGGCTACCGATGTGCCATACGAGTCAAGTGCCTCCACGATGAAGTAGTAAGTCGTCGAAGCAGCAAGGACGCTGTTTGAGTAGCTTGGACTCGTGAGGCCGCTCGCAACTAAGGTGCTCGAGGAGGGCGTGAATCCACTGGTAGTGCTGCGGTAGACGCTGTAGGAACTTATAGTGCAGTTAGCCGGTGGTGTAACTGCCGTCCAGGTCAAGCCGATTACGCTGGAGGAAGTGGCCGTCGCCGCCAGCCCGGTTGGCGCTGAGGGAACCGCGCTGCAACTAGGCGCGGAAGTGCTTCGGATTTCAAGTCCCATGAGTAGGGGCTGGTTTGCGGCGCCTGCGGAGAATGCGATTACGATGTCGCCACTGCTGTTTGCGGTGGCCGTGAATATCTCGACCAGAGCCGCGTCTTTTGCACCGACAGTGCCTACAATGTCAAAGTTGGTGAGCACAGTTGTGCCGTTGATGGCCACGTCAAACTCACGGCTCCCCGCAGCCGTAAAATAAGTCTCAGCGAAGTGAAGCAATACGGTATACGAACTGCCCGCTGTCAGACCCGGAATCGTGTAAGTGAAAACTCCGGCGCGACCATTCTGATACACGCCCATCGGAGCAGCATTCGAGCCGGGTTGGGTCAGATTGATGATGGCCGTTACAGCACCGTTATCCCCTCCGCCAATGAAGTATTCGTCTGCGACAAAGGAATGGTCGCCACCGCTTGCGTCGCTCTGCGCGGGACCACCAGCAGCGATCGCCACGACTTCCTGAGCGACCGCGATGGGCGCCGCTACAAAGCCAAGAACAAAGACCACGATCATCGCAAAGAATGTTCCGAGGATAATCCCGTCCAAACGATCCGAATACTTAGTCGACATGAAAAGCTCTCCTGTCTGTGCCGCAGCTATCATCTGCGCCGAGGGTTGTACCGTATTAGTGGGTGAGCATTGCCAATGCGATGCTCACGATCTCGTTGTCGTTCAATCTCGGTTCGACCTACCGAACTTCAATTCCCATGACGAGTGGTTGGTCCGCGGTTCCGTTTGTGAAGGCGATTACGATTTGGCCGCTGCTGTTGGCGGTGGCTGTGAACTGCTCCACCAGGGCCGCGTCCTTGGCACCGACAGTGCCTACAATGTCAAAGTTACTGAGCACCGTCGTCCCGTTGATAGCCACGTTGAAGACACGACCCCCCTTGGCAGAGAAATAAGTCTCCGCAAAGTGCAGCAGTACGGTGTATTGAGTGCCAGCCGTCAGTCCGGGAATCATATAGGTGAAAATGCCGGCACGCCCGTGCTGGTACACGGCCATGGGCGCGGCATTGGCTCCGGGCTGGGTCAGATTGATCGTGGCAGTAACAGGTGCGTTATCGCCTCCACCGCTGAAGTCTTCGTCCGCGACAAACGAATAGTCGCCTCCGCCGGAGTTACTCTCCGCCGGACCACCTGCGGCGATAGCTACGATCTCCGCGCCGGACGCCGCTTGCGTCTCCGCGCTGGCCTGCGCCGACGCTGCCGAAGTGCCGTCGGCGTCCACCGCCTTGACGATATAGTAGTAAGTCGTCGAAGCAGTGAGGCCGGTATTGGAGTAGGTTGTGCCCGTCACTC
>Ga0302319_10013105_pt1 | contig 15569 bp, 12 predicted proteins | sample Bog_T0_2_FD_203319 | JGI IMG/M metagenome (GOLD analysis project Ga0302319, IMG submission 203319) | Peat permafrost microbial communities from Stordalen Mire near Abisko, Sweden - Bog_T0_2 | ecosystem: Environmental > Terrestrial > Soil > Wetlands > Peat | place: Sweden: Abisko, Stordalen Mire... | reverse complement strand
GGCCCGGTGGATGAAGGCGTCTACGCCGGACTGCTGCTGGGCGACCAGACCTTTCCTCAGGCCGCCGGCTTCCACGAGGATAATGTGGGCCTCGGGCTCGCGGCGGGAATAGGGCGCTGGTTCTCGGTGGGCATGATGCAGCGCATCGTCCTGGCCGATCCCGGGGCGCTGAGGGGATGGTCCATGGACGCGGGCGCGTTGGCGGCCTTTCCGCTCGGAGGGGCCTGGCGCCTGCGCCTGGGGGTGGCCGGAACGGATCTCATCTCATCCCTGGCCTGGGGCGACGGGCTCGAGGAAGTCCAGCCCGCGGTCACCCGCGAAGGACTAGCCCTTGAAGCCGCGCCAGGCACCTGGCTGGCCTTTGAGCAGGACCAGCTCGACCGCCAGGGCAACGGCGGTTCGACCCAATGGAGGGCGGGGCTGCAGTTCTCGCTCCTGGACCAGCAGCTGGCCCTGCGCCTGGGCGCCACCCAGGCCGAGCTCGGCGCCCTCTACTACACCGCGGGGCTGGGAGGCTCGGTCCCGTGGACGGCCCGGCGCCTGGAGGCCGACTACTCGGTGCTCGTGCCGTCCGACGGTTCCGCCTCCGAAGGCGCGCTGCGCCATGTGTTCAGCCTCCGCTGGCGCTTTGAGGTGGCCAAGGCCATCGGGGCGGCGCTGCGCCAGGAGCTCAAGGACCGCCAGGGCCGGGTGAATCTGGCCCGCATCGCGCTGGCGCCCGGGCCGGATGATGTGCAGGACTGGTCCCTTGAGATACGGGATCGGCACGGCAAGACCGTGCGGATCCTGCAGGGTTCGGGCCTCCTGCCCCCGGGCGTGATCTGGGACGGAAAGGACGCCGCCGGGTTCCCGGTGCAGGCTGCCGGCATCAGCTACGTGCTGCGGGCCACCCGGGCCTCGGGCACGCTCATCGAGCACCATGCCCTTCTGGCCCCTGCCGCCGACCTGGGCCTGGACAACACGCTGGCGGGGGCCGAAGGCGGCTTCGGCCTGAGGGCTGCGGCCACGGCATCGGTGGTGCGTCCGAAGGTCGCCCTGAAGGGATCCGGGGACCTGGCGGTGTCCAGCGCGCTGTTCGACCTCAGCGGCGTGGCCGATGCCGCCAAGGCCACGGCCTGGGAAGTGCGCATCGTCGACGCCGCAGGCAAGACCGTGCGCACCCTGCACGGCAAGGGGCGTCTGCCGAAGTCCGTCAGCTGGGAAGGCACCGACGATCTGGGCCGGCCGGTGGAAGGGTCCCTGGGGTCGAGCTTCGAGGTCCGGGTCACCGCCCCCGACGGACGCCAGCGCATCGCCGCCGCCGCGCCCGTGGTGCCGGAATCCGGATTTGCCGACCTGGCCGAACGGGCCCGCGGACGGGGCCTGCAACTGGAGGCCTCCTGCGGCTCCGATCCCGCCACTGGGCAGCCCCTGTGCGTGTTCTACTTTGACCGCGATTCCACGCGTCTGACCGATTCGGACCTGGACGCGCTTGCGGCCGCGGCTGCACTGGCCGAGGACAAGGGGCTGCAGGAGGCGGTCATCGACGGGCACGCCGACCACGAAGGCGGGCGGGACACCACCGACCAGCTTTCGCAGGAGCGCGCCGACGCGGTGCTCAAGGCCCTGGTGGAGCGCGGCGTGGGCTTGAAGAGCGTCACGTCCCGGGGCTGGGCCGACACCCGGCCGGTGGCCGATTCGGACACCGACCGCGGGCGGGCCAAGAACAGGCGCGTGGAACTGCGTTTCGTCCAAACCACCCCTTGAGGGGCGGTCGCATGGGAGGCAGGGTGGGACATCACAGCATGGCGGCGGCGGCCTTGGCGGCGGTGCTGGCGTTTGCGCCGGCCGGACCTCTGGCAGCGGAGGGCCAGGGCCTGGGATCCTTTGAGCGCGCTGCCGAGCTCAGCCCCCAGGACCCCCAGGCCCAGTTCAACCTGGGCATCATGTGCCTCAAAGCGAGGTCCTACGAGAAGGCGGCCCGGGCGCTGAAGAAGGCCGTCGCCCTCGCCCCCAAGGACGCCGAGGCCTGGGAGGCCCTGGGAACCGCGCTGCTGGAGCTTAAACAAGCCGCGCCTGCGGCCGAAGCCCTGCGCCAGGCCACGGGCCTGGATTCCAAGCGGGCCGGCGCCTGGCAGAAGCTCGGCACGGCGCTCGACCTAGCGGGCCGGCCTGAGGACCTCGGCAAGGCGGCCGAGGCCTTCGCCAAGGCAGGAGCCCTGAGGCCGGACGACCCCCTGTGCCCCCTGAACCAGGGACTCGTGCTCGCGCGCATGGGCCAGGATTCCAAGGCGACCGCTGCGCTCGCCAAGGCTTCGCGCATGCCCGGGGGCGAGCGCGCCTTCGGGGCCCTGTGCGTGCTGTACAACAAGGCCGGGCAGTGGGACAAGGCGGTGGCGGCCTGCCGCCGGGCCGCTGAGGCCGGCGGCAAGGCCGAGTCCTGGTACAACCTGGGCTTCGCCCTGCAGCGCGAGGACAAGGACGGCGAGGCCCGCAAGGCCTACGCCAAGGCTGTGGCAGCCGATGCCGGGCACGCCCCTTCGCTGTACGCCCTCGCCTTCCTCGATTTTGAGGCGGGCGACGCCGACAAAGCCCTGCGGGGCTTCGAAGCCGCACTCAAGGCCCGCGGCGGGGACTATCCCGAGGCAGAATACAACGCCGCCGTGCTGCTGGCGGACCAGGGACGCTACGAGGAGGCGGCGCAGCTCTACCGCACGCTGCTCAAGCGCGACCCGGGCAACCAGGATGCCGGCGCGAACCTGAAGGGCGTGGTCGCGGCCGGCTCCGCGGCCCTGCTCGAGCAGGGCAAGGACGCCTACGAGCGGGGAGCCTTTGACGCGGCCCGCCAGGCCTGGGAACGCGCCCACCGCCTGGACCCGGACAATGCCGAGGTCGGGCGCCTGCTGAAGCGGGCCCGCGCTAAGGTCAGCGCCAGCGCGGCGGCGGCGGCCGCCGCCGCCCGCAAGTCCGCCCAGGCCGCGGTGGAACGGCGCCTCAAGGCCGAAGATGAACGGGTCCGGGAGCGGGGGGTGGAGGCCTACCGCCAGGGCAAGGATTCCGAGGCCGTCCGCCTGCTGGACTTCTACCTGGCCAAGAACCCCGGCGACGCCGGCATTCAGACCATGCTGATCAAGGCCCGCGGCCGCATGCGCGCGGCGGTGGACGGTCTGCTGCAGTCCGGCCGGGACGCGCTGGCCTCGGGGGACCGCGTCAAGGCCAGCACCCTGGCCGGCAAGGCCCTGGACCTCGACCCCGGCGACGCGCGGGCCCTGGCCCTGCAGAAGGAGGCCGGCCGGGCGCCCGAGAAAAGGGTGGACCAGGACGCGGTCCGCAAGCTTTACTATGATGGGGTGGAGCAGTACATTGCCGGGGACCTGGCCAGCGCCGTGGCCACCTGGAAGAAGGTGCTGCAGCAGGCGCCCGACAACCTGGACGCGAAACGGAGCCTGGACAGGGCCGAGCTGGAGCTCGAGGCGCTGCGCCAGAGGGGCAAGGGCTGATGCCGGAAGCGGGGGAAGGCTTGGCTGAAAATTCTGCGGGAAACCTGCTGGGGCAGGCCCTCGAGGGGCCCCGCGGACTCTCGATCAGGACCAAGCTGGCGGCGACGCTCGCCGGCCTGGTGATCCTGTCGCTGACCCTCATGGCCGCGTTCATTCTGTGGCAGAGCCGGCAGGCGCTGCTGCAGGAGTCCATCCGCCGCGGGCTCATCGTCGGACGCAACCTCGCCGACTACAGCGCCAGCGCCGTCCTGCAGAAGGACTCGCTGCAGGCCATCCAGTTCACCAAGGACGCCCTCAGCGACGATGCGATGGTCCACGCGGTCCTGACCGACGAGAATGGCGTGATTCTGGCCATCCGCGCCGCCTCGGGGCATCCCCCGGCCGAGTTCGGCGCCAAATGGAAGCCTCTGGACGGGCCGGCGGTCCACGCCGACGGTATTCCGGCCAACGTGCAGGTGGTCGAATCCAGCGACCCGGAGACCGGCGACAAGGTGCTGGCGTTCTCGTTCCCGGTGATCAAGGCCGATGTGCAGGTGGGCAATGCCTACATCGCCATGTCCCAGGAGAAGATCCAGCAGGTGGTCGAGGACACCACCCTGAAGGTGGCCCTGCTGGCGGGGCTCTTCGTGGTCCTGGCGCTGTTCGCCGCCGTCGCCCTGGCCGGGGTGATCGTGCGGCCGGTCCGGCGCCTCACCCGCGGCGCCCTGGCCGTCGGCTCCGGCGACCTGGACGCCCAGGTCGAGGTCCGCAGCTTCGACGAGCTCGGGGTGCTGGCCCGCACCTTCAACGCCATGACCCTGGGACTCAAGCGGGCCCAGAAGGAGCTGGTCGAGAAGCAGCTGCTGATGCAGGAGCTCAACATCGCCCAGGAGATCCAGCAGGGCCTGCTCCCGAAGAAAATTCCGGTGATTCCGGGCTACGAGCTGGCGGCCTTCTACGCCCCGGCCAAGGAGGTCGGCGGGGACCTCTACGACTTCATCCGCATCGACGCCCAGCGGCTGGCCATCACCGTGGCCGACGTCTCGGGCAAGAGCGTGCCCGGAAGCCTGGGCATGACGATGGCCCGCTCGGTGCTGCGCGCCCAGGCCCTGAGCCAGAGCGGGGTCAGCGAGACCCTGCACAAGACCAACGCGGTCATACAGCCCGACATACGCCGGGGCATGTTCGTCACCATGTTCTACGCCGTGCTGGACTCGAAGGAGCACACCATCACCTGCGCCAACGCGGGCCACAACCCGGCCTACGTGGTGCGGGGCGGGCGCCTCATCGAGGTCGGGCCGGAGGGCATCGCCCTCGGGCTGGTGCCGGCCACCCAGTTCTTCGCCGAGGAGCAGGTGGTGGAGCTCGTGCCGGGCGACCTGGTCGCCTTCTACACCGACGGAGTCACCGAAGCCATGAACGCCGCCAACGAGGAATACGGCGAGGAGCGCTTCAAGACCGTGCTGGCCGCGGTCGCGGGCCGGCCGCTGGGCCAGGCCCTGCAGGCCGTGCTCGACGATGTCCACGCCTTCGTCGCGGGAGCCCCGCCCCACGACGACATCACCCTTGTCCTGCTTCGCCGCAAGGCCTGAACCAAGGAGCCAAGAATGAACATCCTCACCGTCGACGTCGGAGCGAGCGCCCTTGACCCGGGCCTGGCCCTGTTCCGCCTGAAGGGACACCTCGACGCCCAGACCGTCCGCGAGCTCGAAACGCGCTTCGACGAGCAGGTGCGCTCGTCACGGGTGCGCTGGATCGTGGACCTCCGGGAGCTCGAATACATCTCGTCGGCGGGCCTGGGCTCCTTTGTGGGCGTGCTGTCCGAACTGCGCGCCCAGGGCGGGGACATCTTCTTCATCGGGCTGAGCCCGAAGATGGAAAAGATCTTCAAGGTGCTGGGCTTCACCCGCATCTTCAAGGTGTTCGCAACGGAGGCCGAGGCGGCCCACGCGTTCCAGGGGGCCTGATGCCGGGACTGAGCCTGTCGGAAGCGCCTACAGCCCTGCCCGACGTCACCGCGGTGCGGGTGGCGGGGACGCTGGACATCGCGACCCTACCTCAGTTCGAGGGCGTGCTTCGGCGCCTGCGGGACGCCGGCAAGGTCAAGGTGGTCGTGGACCTGGCCCAGCTGGAATACATCAGCTCCTCGGGCCTGGGCTCCTTCCTCGGGACGGTCGACCCCTTCAGGGCGGTGGGCGGGGACCTGGTGTTCGTGCGCCTGACCGACCGCGTGCAGAAGATCTTCAAGGTCGTCGGCTTCACGCGCCTTCTGACCCTGATGGCGGACGAGGACGAGGCCCTGCGCCATTTCCGCGGCAAGGCCGCTTCGCTCAAGCAGCTGATCCTGACCCCGGCCACCAGCTCGCCCCACTCGGGCGAGGGCTTTGAGATGGAGGTCCTGGCGGCCGACGACCGAGGCAACGCCTTCGAGGGCTTCAACGGAGAGGCCTCGCTGCGCCCTTCCACGGGCATCGTCTCACCGGCCCGCATCGGCCCCTTCAAGGACGGCGTCTGGCGGGGCAAGGTGGCCCTGACCGGCCCCGGCCCCACCGGGCTGCGCGCGGTGTGCTCGATCCCGGCCGGCGAGGTCACCGGCGAGCTGACCTTCGACGTGCTGGAGACCAAGCCCTTGGCCGTCCTGCCGGTGACCATCCTCTGCCCCGGCTGCGCCCTGGCCACCGAGATCAGGGCCTTCAACGTCTACCGCTGCCGCGACTGCGACGAGATCTACTTCATCGACAAGTGGGCCCACGCCATCTCGCTCAAGGCGGGGCACCGCGGGGCGCCCCCGCCGCCGAAGACCGTGAACGTCAGCATGCCGGCGGACGTCAACCTGCTCGCCGCGCTGCGCGGGTTCATGACGGCGGTGCTGCGCGAGCACGGCTACGGCCAGGACCTCGTCAACGACCTCGAACTGGCGGCGGACGAGGCGGTCACCAACGTTGTCGAGCACGCCTACCAGTACGACACCCGCAAGACGGTGTTCCTCGAGCTGATCATGGAAAAGAAGCAGGTCAGCGTCCGGGTCAAGGACCAGGGCAAGGCCTTCAACCCGACCCAGGCGGAGCCCGTGAACCTTGACCAGCACATCGCCGAGCGCCGCACCGGAGGCCTGGGGGTGCACCTCGTGCAGACCCTCACCGACTCGGTCGATTACCGGCGTGAGGACGGCTTCAACGTGCTCACCCTGGTCAAGAAAGTGGTGAAGGCGTGAACCGGCGCCGGATGGTGGTCCTGGCGGCCTGCCTGTTCAGCGGAGCCGCGGGTGCCGGGCTGGGTGCCGCCGGCGGCGGCCTTCTGGGCGCCCTGATGGCCCTGCCCCTGGCGGCCGTCGCGGCCGCGCTTGCCCTGGGCGCCCTGGAGCAGGCCTGGGCCCGCGACCTTCCCGCGCCGTTGCTGTCCCAGGCGCCGGCCGCTGCCGCGCCCATCCGTCCGGCCGCCCTGCCGGCGCTGGCGCCTGCCCCGCCGCCGCCTGTCGTCCGTCCTCCGGCCCCGGCGGCCGGCCTGCGCCTGGCCGACGAGGAGCCCTCTGCGGACGGCTCCGGGCTGTCGCGAGACGTCGTCGCCGAGATCGAGCTGCTGCGCGGGCGCCTGGGCGAGGATTTGGTCCAGCTCAAGCGCCTGCACGCCCTGGCCCTGGACCTGAAGGGCAACCTGGGCGAGCTGGCCACGCGGGTGGCCACCGCCGCGCGCCAGAACGTCACCCTGCTTGAGGGCGCCGAACGCGACGGCGCCCAGGTGGGAGTGGAGATCCAGGCGCTGGTGGGGGTCAAGGAAGCCCTGGCCCTGGGCACCCAGGTCATCGACGACCTAGCCAAGAGCTCCCGCGAAGTGGGGCCCGTGATCGAAAGCATCTTTGTCGTGGCCCGCAAGACCAACATGCTGGCCCTGAACGCCGCCATCGAGGCCGCCCGGGCCGGCGAGCAGGGCAAGGGCTTTGCGGTCGTCGCCGAGGAGGTGCGGCGCCTCGCCGAGGCGGCCACCGCAAGCACCCAGAAGGTGGAGCGCTTTGTCGAGGGCCTGCGCGAGCGCACGGCTTCGGCGATCCAGGTGCTGCAGGGCGCGTCCCGCATCGAGGAGACGATCCCGGTCGTCTACCGCATCTCGGACGCCTTTGTGTCCCTGGTCCCCGCCGTCGAGGGCGCCAACCGCAGCCTTGGGGAGCTCACCGTGCTCGTCGAGGAGAACGTCAAGGAAGTCGGCTTCCTGCGCGAGGCAGCCGAAGCCGGCATCGCCGCCACCACCGAGAGCATTTCCCGCATGGACGAGCTGATCCGCAAGCTACCGGGTCGGCGGTGACCCTGCGCGCGGCCGCTCTGGCCGCCCTGCTTGCCGGTGCGGCGGCCCTTGCGCTGCTGCCCGCTGGTCCCTGCCGCGCCCAGGACGCCGCCAAGGCCCCCGCCGCCCCCCGCCCAGGGCGCCCGGCCGCGGGCGCGAAGGCCGCGGCACCGGCGAGCGCGGCCCAGCAAGCGGCCGAATTGGCGGCCCGGGTGGAGGCCCTGCAGCATGCCCGCGATGAAGACAAGGCCGAGCTAGACCTGCTCAAGCAGACCTATGAGGGCAGCCAGGACCTGCTGGTCGTGGCCCTGGCGGCCGTCGGCGGCATTTTCGGACTGCTGATCGCGCTCGGCTTCCGGGAATTCCGGCCCCTGTGGACGGCCCACAAGGTGGACGCGGCCGCGCGTGCGGACTTGCGCGGCGATGTCGAGGCACTCCGTCGGCGCGTCGAGGACCGGCTGGCCCTGGCCGCCCGGGACAGCGAAAGCTTTGTCCGCGGCCTGACGGAGCAGGCCAAGGGCATGAAGCTGCTGAGCCTGGCGGACCGCATGGGCTGGGCGCTCAATGATGGTGATCATGCCCGGGTGCAGGAGCTGGCCTCGGCGCTGCTCCAGGCTGATCCGGGCAATGCCTCGGCGCTGCTGGCCCTGGCCCTGAACTCGCTTGCTCAGGGCCATTTCGCCGAAGCGGAGGCCCGCTACGACGCCCTGGTGGCCTCAGGCGGCGCGTCGCAGTCCGAGACCGATGCCCTGGCCGGGCGCCTCCGTCAGGCCCAGGTCCGCGAAGAAGCCAGGACGGCCCCCCGGAACATGGATGCTGCGCGCCCTGAAAAGGCGGGCAAAGCCGCCAAGGCCGGCCGGCCCGTGAAGAAAGCCGGCGCGGCTTTGCGATCGGGCGCGGCTCCCAAGGCGACGAGTGCAGCGAAATCCGGCAAGGCAGCCCCGGCCCGGACCGCTGTTGCGGTTTCCAAAGCGGCGGCGTTGACCGGCGTCAAGGCAGCGCCAGGCGTCAAGGCAACGCCAGGCAGCAAGGCAGGAAAACCTGCCAAACCCGGGAAGGGGAAGGCATCCAGGCCCAAAACGCCGGCGCCTTCCCCCAGGACCCCGCCGCAGCCCTGAGGCGGCCTGTTTGGCTTGAGCACGGAGCCCTGTTCAGGCTAGACTCACCGGTTCCGGATGCGCCTGCCGGGTTGGGGCCAGGTCCTCGTAGCTCAGTTGGATAGAGCAGCGGTTTCCTAAACCGAAGGTCGGCAGTTCGAGTCTGCCCGAGGGCACCAGTTTTTTGCGATGACGCAGCACGATGGAACGCGCCGCGGGCGCGGCAGCCGGAGCGGGACTCCGGACGCCGGGAACCGGGGTGACAGGGGCGGTGGCTCCAAGGGGGAGGCAGCAATGCGGACCTTGTTGATCGGGATGGTGTGCATGGCCACGGCGGGCTGGGCGGCGGATCCATCCGCGCTTGCCCCGGGAGCTGGGAACGCGGCGGGAGGGCCCCAGGCCGCGCCCGCGGCGGCGCCCTATGCCACTCCCGCGCCTGCGGCCCAGGCATATCCGCCCCCGGCGACCCAGGCTTCGGCCGCGCCCGGAGCCGGCCAGTCTCCGGCCGCTTCGGTGGCCACGTCTGCGGCGGCCCCCTCTGCAGCGCCCGTCGCCGTTTCGGGCGCCGCCGCTGCCGTTGCGCCCGCCGCCGCCACCCTGACCCCGCCCGCCGCTGCCGCCTATGCGACCCCTTACCCGCGTGCCGCGGCGCCCTTTTCCACCGCCACCGCCCGCCCTTACGCGGCCCCGGCGCCCTACGCGACGCCTCGGCCCACAGCGATCCCTTCCATCTACAAGCCCTATGCAGCTCCTGCGCCGGCCGCGGACCAGGCTGGCGACGCGGGGCACGTGACCACCAACGTGGATTTCCACCCTTCCTTCGGGCTGGCTGTGCGCGGGGGCGGGGCCATGCCCCTGGGCAACCTGTCCGCCTACAACACCAGCGGCGGCATGGCGGGGCTGGATCTGCTGTTCCAGGCCACGGACAAGGTCACCGTGGACCTGGTCGCACCCTACACGGCCATGCCCTACACCCCGTCGGGCGGGGGAGGGAGCACGCCGTTGAGCACCGTAGGCGGCGCCATCAAGCTCGACTACGAGGTGTTCCGGGTCGAGGATCTCAGCGCCTGGCTGGGCTTCGGCGGAGGCTACATGGTCGCCCACCGCACCGAACAGGTGTTGGTGACGCCGGTGGTCACGCCGCCGGGGGTCACCTACACCCCCACGCCCCAGACCATCGGCGGGGTGGCTTTGGTCTTCTGCGGCGGAGCCGGCTACGACTTCAACAGCCACTGGTCGCTCGACGGCGAGATCGACGTCATGAGCCTGAACCTGAGCGGCGGCACCACCGACAGCCTGCTCGTCGCCATGCCCAATCTCATGCTCAAGTGCATGTTCTAGCCCCCATGCAAGCTTTAGCGGCCCCGGCCGACAACGGAGGAATGCAGCGTTGAACACACAGCCACACCCTTATGACCGGAAGCACCTCAAGGAGGTGCTGCACAAGAACGAGCTCGCGGACAACCTGGTCGAGGCCAGGGACTGGGCAAAGGCCCATTTGGAGGCCGTGCTCATCGGGGCCCTGGTGCTGGCGGCCGCGGTCTTCGGCGTGGTGTTCTTCGTCAACAGCCAGAAAACCAAGGCCCTGGACGCCTCCCGCCTGCTCAACGAGGCCCAAAGCGTGTTCCAGCAGGCCGGCTCCCTGCCGGCAGCGCAGATGGCCCAGGGCTACACCCAGGCCTACGCCAAGTACCAGGCGCTCGCCGGCTCCTACGAAGGCACGCCCCAGGCCTTGGCCGCCCAATTGGGCATGGCCAACGCGGACCTGGCGCTGGGCAAGGGCGCCGAAGCCGAAAAGGAATACTCCGCCCTGGACAGCCGCGATCCCAAGAGCGTCGTGGCGGCCTTGGCTGCCCTAGGAAGGGCCAGGGCCCTGGAGCTCGAAAACAAGCCCGCGGACGCGGCGAAGGCCTATGCTGACGCCGCCCGCAACTACCCGGGCAGCGCCGTGGAGGCGGAAGCCAAGGCAGCCCAGGACCGTCTGGCGCCCGCTGCGGCACCCGCACCCGCGAAAAGGTAAAAAAGGGTTTGACGCGGGAGTGGGGGGAACTTAGAATCCCAGTCCCGCGCTAGGCGCTTTAAAGACCTCCGTGGGGCTGTAGCTCAGTTGGGAGAGCGCCTCAATGGCATTGAGGAGGTCAGCGGTTCGATTCCGCTCAGCTCCACCACTAGGAAGGCCCACCGCTGTCCCCACGGGGAACGGGGTGGGCCTTCCTGCTTTAAACCGCCCTTGAACGAGGGATTGCACATGCGCCACACCATTTCGGTCCTGGTACAGAACCACACGGGCGTCCTGGCCCGGGTGAGCGGCCTGTTTTCGGCACGCGCCTACAACATCGAGAGCCTCTCGGTCGGAACGACCGTGGACCCCGAGTTTTCCCGCATCACGATCGTGGTGAGCGGCGACGACCAGGTCCTCGAGCAGGTGGTCAAGCAGCTCGCCAAGCTCGTCGAGGTGGTCAAGGTCTCGGACCTGAAGCCGGAGTCTTCCGTGCTGCGGGAGCTGGCCCTGGTGAAGGTCAAGGCCGAAGGCAGCCATCGCCTTGAGATCTTCGAGATCGCCAGCGTGTTCCGGGCCAAGGTGGTCGACGTCAGCCAGGTCAGCATCGCCGTCGAAGTGACGGGCGCCCACGACAAGGTCGAGGCCTTCCTCGAGCTGGTGCGCCCCCACGGCATCCTCGAGCTTGTGCGCACCGGAGTCGCCGGCCTGAGCCGCGGCGCCGAGACCCTCTGACCCCCACAGCCAGCAGACACACCCACAAGGAGCCACGATGAAGATCGATTTCGGCGGAACGATTGAAGACGTCGTCACACGCGAGGAGTTCCCCCTTGAGAAGGCCCGCCAGGTCCTCAAGGACGAGGTGATCGCGGTGCTCGGCTACGGCCCCCAGGGCTACGGCCAGTCCCTGAACCTGCGCGACAACGGGTTCAACGTGATCATCGGCCAGCGCAAGGGCGGCAGCGGCTGGACCGACGCCGTGCGCGACGGCTGGGTCGAGGGCAAGAACCTCTTCGACAGCATCGAGACGGCCATCGACAAGGCCACCATCGTGCAGTACCTGCTCTCGGACGCCGGCCAGAAGCAGCAGTGGCCCGCGGTGAAGGCCCGCCTCCGCAAGGGCCAGGCCCTCTACTTCAGCCACGGCTTCAGCATCGTCTTCAAGGACCAGACCGGGGTCGTTCCGCCGCCCGAGGTGGACGTGATCCTGGTGGCCCCCAAGGGCTCCGGGCGCACCGTGCGCAGCAATTTCCTGGCCGGCAGCGGCATCAACGCCAGCTTCGCGGTGTTTCAGGACGCCACCGGCCGGGCGCGCGAGCGGGCCATCGCCTGCGGCATCGCCATCGGCTCGGGCTACCTGTTCCCCACGGACTTCGAGAAAGAGGTCCTCAGCGACCTGACCGGCGAGCGCGGCGTGCTCATCGGCGCCATCGCCGGCATCATGAAGGCCCAGTACGACGTGCTGCGCTCCCACGGGCACAGCCCCAGCGAGGCCTTCAACGAGACCGTCGAGGAGGCCACCCAGAGCCTGTACCCTCTGGTCGGCAAGTTCGGCATGGACTACATGTTCGGGGCCTGCTCGACCACGGCCCAGCGCGGCGCCCTGGACTGGGCGCCCAAGTTCGAGACGGCCACCAAGCCGGTGTTCGAGGCGCTTTACCAGAGCGTCAAGGACGGCAAGGAGACCGCCCGCGTGCTGAGCACCTGTTCGGCGCCGGACTACCGCGAAAAGCTCGAGGTGGAGCTCAAGGCCATGCGCGAGAACGAGATGTGGAAGGCGGGCAGCGCCGTCCGCAGCCTCCGCCCCGAGAACTGGGGCCAGGGCAAGGGCTGACGATGGCCGCCCGGTCCGCAGGGACCAAGGTCAAGAGCCAGGACGCCACCGCCGCGGCCCCCAAGGTCCGCGGCGGTATTCCTAATGGGCTGACCCTGGCCGGGCTGGGCCTGGGCTTCCTGGCCGCCCTGGCCGCGGGCAAGGGCGACCAGGGCCAGGCCCTGCAGATGCTGGCGCTGGCCGCCATGGCCGACGCCCTGGCGGGGCGCGCGGCCCAGGGCCTGGGGCAGAGCACCCCCATCGGCGCCGAGCTCGACAGCCTGGCCTCGCTGATCGTGTGGGGCCTGGCGGTGGCCCTGCTGCTCTACGTGCAGGCCCTTGAGGCGCTGGGCGCCTGGGGCACGGCGCTGGCCGGGCTGGCCGCCGCCGCCGCGGCCTGGCGCCTGTGCCGCGGGGACTCGCAGAACGCCCGGGAACGCTACGAAGGGCTGCCGCTGCCGGCGGCGGGCGCCATGCTCGCGGCCGCCGCGGCGCTCGGCGCCGGGGCCGGCGTGCTGGTGCCGCTCGAGCTTGCCCTGTGCGTGGCCCTGCTGGGTCCGTGGACTTGGCCCCGCATCGAGGCCGGCGTGGCCTGGATGGCGCCCGTGTTCCTCAGCCTTGGCCTGGCCGCCTTCGGCTTTCGCCTGGGCTGGGCCCTGCCCGGCGCCGCCGCCGCGGCCTACGCCCTTCTCGCACCCCTGAGGTCCCGCGCCGGGACCCTGAAGATCTGACACCGAGGCCAACCATGGAAGACAGGGTCATCATCTTCGACACCACCCTGCGCGACGGGGAGCAGTGCCCCGGCGCCAGCATGAACAAGGCCGAGAAGCTCAAGGTCGCCGAGCAGCTCGCCCGCCTGAACGTCGACGTGATCGAGGCCGGGTTCCCCATCTCCAGCCCCGGGGACTTCGAGGCCGTGCGCGACATCGCCAAGGCCATCAAGGGCCCCGTGATCGCGGGCCTGGCCCGCATCGTCGAGAAGGACGTGGACCGCGCGGGCGAGGCCCTCAAGCCCGCCGCCCGCCGGCGCATCCACGTGTTCACCTCGGCAAGCGACATCCACCTCGAGTCGATCCTGCGCCTGAGCCGCCAGCAGAACCTCGAGAAGTCGGTCAAGGCCATCCGTCTGGCCAAGGCCTGGACCCCGGACGTCGAGTTCTCGGGCCAGGACACCGTGCGCGCCGACCGCGAGTACCTGGTGGACCTCTACACGGCCGTGGCCGAGGCCGGCGCCAACACGCTGAATATCCCCGACACCGTGGGCTACGCGATTCCCGAGGAATTCGGCGAGCTCATCGCCTTCCTGGCGGCGCGCATCAAGGTCCCGGGCGTGGTCTTCTCGGTCCACTGCCACAATGACCTTGGGCTGGCCGTGGCCAACAGCCTGGCCGCGGTCAAGGCCGGCGCCCGCCAGGTGGAATGCACCATCAACGGCATCGGCGAGCGCGCGGGCAACAGCAGCCTTGAGGAGGTCGTCATGGCCCTCAAGGTGCGCAGGGACCTGATGGGAGTGACGACCGGGGTCAACACCCGCGAGATCACCAAGGCCTCGCGCCTCGTCTCGACGGTCACCGGAATCAGCGTGCAGCCCAACAAGGCCATCGTCGGGGCCAACGCCTTCGCCCATGAGAGCGGCATCCACCAGGACGGCGTGTTCAAGAACCGCCAGACCTACGAGATCATGGAGCCCGCGGACATCGGGCTCAACGACAACGTCATCAAGCTGGGGCGGCGCAGCGGACGCCACGCATTGAAGAAGCGCCTGGCGCAGCTCGGGGCCCAGCTCGACGAAAAGCAGCTCGACAAGGCCTATGAGGCCTTTTCTGCCCTGGCCGACCGCAAGAAGGACATCTACGACGATGACCTGCTGACGCTTCTCTCGCCTGAGTCCTCGGGCAAGGGCGACTTCCGCCTGGCCGAGCTGAGCGTCACCGCGGGCACGGTGCACGGGGCCACGGCCAAGCTCGTGCTGGAGAAGGACGGCAAGGCGGTGCGGGCCCTGACCGAGGGGACCGGCCCTGTGGACGCCATCTACAAGGCCCTGCAGGAGACCACCAAGACCGACTACGAGCTGGTGAGCTACAGCATCCAGGCCATCACCGGGGGCACCGACGCCCAGGGCGACGTGACCGTGGTGCTGGAGCACAAGGGCCGCCGCGCCTCGGCGCGGGCCGCCCACACCGACGTGCTGGTGGCGTCCGCCGAGGCCTACCTGGCGGCCATCAACCGCATGGCCGCGCTCAAGGACGTGAAGCTGGAGCTCAAGGGCGTCTAAAAGGGGAGTTTTGCGATGGCACAGAAGATGAGGGTCGCGGTGGTGGGGGCCACGGGCATCGCCGGGCAGCAGTTCCTGGCCTGCCTGGCCGAGCACCCCTGGTTCGAGGTCGCGGCGCTGGCGGGATCGCTGCGCAGCGCCGGCAAGACCTACGCCGAGGGCATCAAGACCGACAAGGGCGCCACCGGCTGGTGGGCGGATGGCGACGTGCCTGAGCGCTTCAAGGGCATGGTGATCCAGGACTCGGACAAGTTCGACGCCGCCTCGGTGGACCTGGTGTTCACGGCCATCGAGAGCGACGTGGCGAAGGTCCTCGAGCCGCGCTACGCCGTGACCACGCCGGTGGTGAGCGCCGCCAGCCTCTTTCGCATGGAGGAGGATTCGCCCCTGCTCATTCCGGGGGTGAACTCGGACCACGCGCCGCTGGTGAAGGAGATGTCCCGCAAACGCGGATGGAAGGGCTTCGTCACGGCGATCCCCAACTGCACGACCACCGGCCTGGCCATCAGCCTGGCGCCGCTGTTCCGGGATTTCGGCGTGCGCAGCCTGTTCATGACCAGCATGCAGGCCACCAGCGGCGCGGGGCGCAGCGGCGGCGTGCTGGTGCTCGACGCCCTCGACAACATCGTGCCCTACATCGTCGGCGAGG
>Ga0302319_10013104_pt1 | contig 15570 bp, 15 predicted proteins | sample Bog_T0_2_FD_203319 | JGI IMG/M metagenome (GOLD analysis project Ga0302319, IMG submission 203319) | Peat permafrost microbial communities from Stordalen Mire near Abisko, Sweden - Bog_T0_2 | ecosystem: Environmental > Terrestrial > Soil > Wetlands > Peat | place: Sweden: Abisko, Stordalen Mire... | reverse complement strand
AGACTACGCCGACCGCGTCTCCCGTGGTAATGGTTTGTGCTGTAAGGGGCATTGAGGCCGCAGCCAAAACGGCGGCAACTGCAAATACTCCTGTTAACGATTTAAGTTTGTTGATGTAAGTCAATTCCTGAACCTCCTGGACTTTGAAAGACCTAAGTTACAAAAGCGATTAATACTATTATGCGCTCTGCTACTTCACCTGGGAGCGGTAAAGGCGGACATGGCCTGATAAAACATTTCAATCGGGTCAATCCCGACCCGAAGATTTCGATGCCGCTCCCTGTGTAAAGTCGCGGTTCGAAAAGAGTTAGTTCTGCGGCGGGGCGGCGGGGGCTCCGCCACGTCCGCCGCGTCCACCGCGACCTCCGCCAGCCGGAGTGGCTGCAGGAAGATCCTTGCGGGGAAGCTTATCGGGGCGCGTTGCGGCGTTATAAACGAAAACGGCTTCGATTACGGCCATCTGCTCCATATCGGCCGCCTGGATGCGGTCATAGACATCCATGTTGGAGTGATGCGTTCTCGTATCGTAGTCCATCGGGTCCTGGATGAACTGGAAGCCGGGGAGACCAACCGCATCGTACGAAAGATGGTCGGTGCCGCCGGTGTTGCGAATCGTGATGACGCCGGGGGTGAGATCTTTGAGGGCGGCAAACCAGGTTTCAAAAATGGGGCGCACCATTTCGTTGCCCTGGAGGTAAATGCCGCGAATGCGGCCGGTGCCGTTATCGATGTTGAAGTAGCCGGCGAACTTTTCGTGTTCGGTGGTGGTCTTCATGGTCGCGGTGTCGGCAAAGTGTTCCTTTACGTAGGCCTGGGAGCCGAGCAGGCCCTCCTCTTCCCCGCCCCAAAGAGCGAGGCGAACGGTGCGGTCCATTTTGAGGTTGAGGGTCTTGAGGAGGCGCACAGCTTCAAGGGCCGCGGCGCTGCCGGCGGCGTTATCGGTGGCGCCGGTGCCATAATGCCAGGAATCGAAGTGGCCGCCCACCATGACGATTTCATCGGGTTTGGTTGTGCCGGGAATTTCGCCGATCACGTTGAAGGAATCGGTATCGGAAGTGAATTCGGTCGCGATGTCGAAAGTGAGTTTGACCGGGACGTTGTGCTCGACCAAACGCGCGATGCGGTTGTAGTTTTCCGCAGTGACCGAAACCTGAGGGATGTTCTGAGTGGGGTCGCCCTGACGCGCCGCGCCGCCTCCGAAGAGGGTTCCGCTCTGTCCGCGCGCGGTGGCCGTCAGAGTGACGAGAACGCCTTCATCTTTCCAGAAGGTGCGAAGACGGGTTTGATAGGCGGTGCGCTCTTCGGGAGTCATGTTGAGAAGCGCGGCCGCGCCGGCTCTGCCCGCTCCGCCGCGTCCTCCGCGTCCGCCGCCGGGGACAGGGATAAGTTCCGTTTCGAGGTCTGCCAGTTGCTCGGTCGTGTAGCGAGAAGCCAGCGCCGTGGTGGGGAATTCAAGATCCTGAACCGGCGCGATGAGGACAATCTTGCCCTTCAGCTTGCCGTGGTACTTGTCGAGATCGGCGGGGCCTTCGATAGGCGCCATGACGGCTTCACCGGTAACGCTACCATTGGTTCCGCTGGTCCATGCGGACGGCATGCCGATGATGGGCATGTAGGTGGGTTCGACCATGGCGGCATTGAACTTCGTGACCTGCCAGCCGGGGATGGGGCCGGACTGGACTTCTTTAGTGGACCATTTTTCGAGATGGGGATTGCTCAGGCCCCATTCCTTCATCTGGCCGACGACCCATTCGCCGGCGGCGCGGAATTGCGGGGAGTTGGTGAGGCGAGGGCCGTAGCGGTCGGTCAGATTCCACATGATGTCCATGACCTTCGAGCCGTTGGGGTTGGCTCCGCCGCGTCCGCCACCACCACCGCCACGCCCGCCGGCACCGAATTCAGCAGTCTTGATGCGATGGATCACGTTGAGGTCGACATGCTCCTGCTGCTGGGCGATGATTGCGACGGGAATCGCGGCGCACAGGGTGAGGGTGAGGTAAAGGTTTTTACGGAGCATAAATGTGTCTTTTCGGACCTCCTGAAAAACGGAATCCCTGAAGGATAGCAGGAAACCGGGGCGAATAGAAGAGCCGGGGTACCTGTGGGCGGCTTCGGAAGAGAATGCCAGCGTCAGGCCGAAGGGCCTGCAACACATGCTCTCAGTACCTCGGCTGCCATGTGCCGCAGGCGTTTTCGCCCGCGCCGACTTACTTCAGGCCGATTCCTTCATTACGCATTACGAAAAACGCGGCTGTCGCCGCGTGTCCCGTCGGCGGAAAAGCGAAACGGCGCAGGAGGGGTTAGAACCCTGCCTGCGCCGGTTGACGACAGTTGCCCGTTGAGACTTCTACTTCTCGCGGGCTGCCGCGGGAATCACACTGGAAGGCCGACCCGCCGCGCTAATGGTGCGGAGCGAGAAGCCTTTGCTGGTGCGTTCGAACCCGAGCGCGCTCTTCTGGCTGTCGTTTTGGCTTCCTGCCGAGGCGAGAACCATTACAGCGGACTTTGCGCCGCGGATGGTGACCAGGTGCGAGTCGGATTCAGAAACCGTGTACTCTCCGGCGGGCAGAGCTGTCTTACCTGCGGTGAAAGCGAACGGAACGTTTACGTGGAGAGGGGTGAGTTCACCCCCGAAAGCGGGCAACGCCGCGAGAGACATACCGATTGCGGAGAACGCCATCAGAGTCGTGAGTTTGTTAGTCATAGTTTTGTGTGTACCTTTCAAATGGATGTAAGTTGCTCAACGGAATAACCGGTGAGTGACTGCTCCCGCGCGCGCACTCCGGGTAAGGATGCATTTCGCGATGGGCGATCCAACAGGGGATTTACTTTCGTTTTCATCCTCGCCTGAGCGTCGAAACGCTTTAACGTGGGAGGATGCATCTCAAAAAGACGGCAAAGGGTTATCCGGGCTGTGCTTCGTTTGCCTGATTCCGCTACGAAGACGTGGTCAAGGCCTCAGGGCGATGACTTGTATGCCGGAGCCGGTTTTGCCGACCAGGATTGGTGGTCTGTTACTTCTTTATGCAGCCACCCTGCATGATTGAAGTATACCGGGCGAGGAGGACTGAAAGCCAATCAGAATTTTCGATTGTCGGCATTGTTACGCTTCTAAGTCTAATGTTAACAATGATTAAGAGCGCTTAAGGTTTCGGTTAAGATGCGCGGGGTGCTGGGCAGGCGCTCAACACCGGGCCGGCTGAAGCCGACTGCAGGCACGATTGCCTGCCCCACTGTGAAAGCAACAAGCGACTCACGGTTATTCAGACGTCGCTTCGGCCTCGGGCGCGGTTTCGGGTTCAGGCTCGGGTTCTGTTTTGGTCGCGTGATCGAAAAGGAAGGTGAGGGTCTTTTCGGTCGCGATATGGGAGGCGATGCGATCGAGCGAGCCATTGGCTAAAAGCTTCTTGCGCGTCGCCGCAAGCGGTTCACGCTCCTGGCGGGCGATCCGGTCAACTTCCTGATCCACTTCCTGATTGGTCGCGGCGATGGCTTCTTTTTCGGCGACCCGGCCGAGGATCAGGGAAGCCCTGACTTCGCGAACGGCGTCGTTGCGCATGTTCTCGCGAAGTTTGCGCCAGTCGAGATTGAGAGTGCGGGCGTCGATGCCCTGCTGAGCGAGCGAACTGACGCGTTGCTCGAGGCGGTTGTCGAGCTGGCGCTCGACGAACACGTTGGGCACGGGGAAATCGTTGGCGTCGATGAGCTTTTCGATCAGCTTGTCTTTAGCTTTGCGCTGGGCCTCGTTCTGACGCTGCGCGAAGATAGATTTTTTAACCGCGTCTTTGAGTTCGTCGACCGTGCGGAAGTCGCCGAGATCCTGTGCGAACTCGTCGTTGAGCTCGGGCTTCTCTTTGCGTCGAATGCCTTTGATCACGACATGGAACTTAACGGTCCTGCCGGCGAGAGACGCGCGGCCGTAGTCCTCGGGATAGCTGACTTCGATTTCCTTTTCCTCGCCGGGGGAGGCGCCGATGAGGTTTTCGTTGAAGCCAGGCATGGTTTCTTTGCCGCCGATTTCGACCTGGACTTCGTCGGACTTAACAGGCTCGTCGGTGCCGGAGAGGCTTTCGAGGGAGACGACGGCGAAATCGCCATTGGCGAGAGGACGCGGGTCCTCGTTGGCGTAGGTGGCCTTGTTTTCGCGGAGCTCCTCGATGCGTCTATCGATGTCCTCGGGCGCGATGTTGGGCTCTGCGTAAGGGGTCTCGACGCCGCGGTAGTCGGTCAGCTCGAAAGCAGGGAAAACTTCGAACTGCGCTTTAAAGCGGAGGGGTTCGGCGTCGTGAAAGTGAACATCAGTGATGTCGGGCTGGCCGACCACGTGCAAGTCTTCCTGCTTAACGCGGGCGTCGAGAAAACGCGGGACGAGGTTTTCCAGGACCTTCTGCCGGATGTCGCTTTCATAGTTACGCCGGATGAGGGACAGCGGCGCCTTGCCGGGGCGGAAGCCTTTGATGTGGGCCTTGCCCCGAATATCTTCGCTGACTTTGCCGGTTTCCTTCTCAACGTCCGCGGCCGGGACGGAGATCTCAAGCTCGTGCTTACAACCTTCAACTAATGCCAATTCGGATTTACCTCGGAAGAATTCGGAACCTTCAGGATATCGCACGGGGGCCTTCCGTTGCGGAGGCGCAGGGCCGGTCACGCGCGGTGAAAATAAATTCGGGACTCAAGCCAGGTGTACTGATTGCAACCACTTGGGGGCGGAAATGGCGTCTCCGGGCGGTTTCGACGGCGCTCGGAGGCCGGGAACGGCGGGGCGGAGTCGTATGATGAAGCTTCGGGGAACCTCCCGCATCGAAAGTAGTGAAAGGAAATCAATGGGCAATTCTCTGCTTGTTCCCATGGTTGTGGAACAGACATCGCGAGGCGAGCGTGCTTACGACATCTATTCGCGGCTGTTAAAAGAAAATATTATCTTCCTGGGTACGCCGATCGACGATACGGTGGCGAACCTTGTAATCGCGCAATTGCTCTTCCTCGAAGCGGAGGATCCCGAGCGCGACATTTCCATTTACATCAATTCGCCGGGTGGATCGATTACGGCCGGTTTGGCGATTCTCGACACGATGGCGTTTGTGCGGCCCGATATCGTTACGATCTGCGTGGGACAGGCGGCCTCGATGGGCGCGGTTCTGCTGGCGGCCGGCACGAAAGGCAAGCGGTTCAGTTTGCCGAATTCGCGGATTATGATCCACCAGCCTTCGATGCAGGGTCTGGCGGGCCAGGCGGCGGATATCGATATTTACGCGAAAGAAATTCTGCGGATGCGCGAGATTCTGAATAAGATTCTGGCGGATGCGAGCAACCAGTCGATCGAGCGGGTGGCCCGCGATGTGGATCGCGATTACATTATGAGCCCGGATCAGGCAGTGGAATATGGAATTATCGACCGGGTGATTTCGAGCCGGGATCTGGCTCCGGCGGTTGTTTCGAAGCCTTCGTAAACGTAAAGACTGCTTTCTTCTCCGATGGGGGCGCTCGGCTTCGGCTGGCACCCCGTTTTTTTTAAGCGCCGAACTGGCGAAGTGATGATCCAGATGTTTGTACGTCAGGATGGCCCACTCGTCTGGCGTGAGGCGGCCGAAGAAGCCATGGGGATGGGTGGTGCATCCTTTGGGTCCGGCGGCGGCGAAGCGGTCTATGAGTTCGTTCAGGCGTTCGCTTTCTTTCGAGAGGTCGCGCTGGTCCGCGACAGTGAGTTCCTTCGCGGTCGGGGCATTGCGGCGGATGGGTTTGTCGTTACCGACCACGTGCGGCTTGACGAGACGGCCGACGATTCTCAAGGGGAGCGGCGCTGATTCGGGGACTCTTTCGCCCAGAGCCCATTCCATCGAGAGGGCGCAATGGGCTACGGCCTGGGCGGAGTTCATGCGTCCCCATTGGCGTGGGCTCTCGGGGCGCAGGCGGGCCACGCGAGACTTGATTTCATGTACTGCCGATGGTTCGTAGAGATTCTTCATGGCGTTTTCAGGCTGGATAGAATGAGAGCCGGATGCGTCTCAAAAACAAGATAGCAATTATTACCGGCGCGGGAGCGGGCATCGGTCAGAGTACTGCGTTTCGTTTTGCCGAAGAAGGCGCGAAGCTGGTGCTGGCCGATATTAGCGAGCCGAACGTGACGGCGACGGCGCGCGAGATTCAGAATCGGGGCTTCGAAGGAGTTGCGGTGGCCTGCGATATTGCCGACGAAGAGGGTGCGAGGGCGATCAGCGCGGCGGCGGCGGAGCGGTTCGGAGGGATCGATATCCTGGTGAATAACGCTGCCGATTTCACGACGTTCTCGGTTGAGAAAGCGACTGTAGAGCACTGGCGACAGGTACTGGGCGTTAACGTGATTGGGACCGCTCTGGTCTCGAAACACGCCATTCCGCATATGAAGGCGCGGGGCAGGGGGTCGATTGTGAACGTGGGGTCGATGAGCGGGATTATTGCTCAGCGGAACATGGCGACCTACAACTCGAGCAAGGCCGCGATCGAGAACATGACTCGGTGCATGGCGCTCGATCTTGCTCCGTTTCGGATTCGCGTGAATACGATTTGCCCCGGATGCGTTTTGACGAGCGCAACGGAGCGGGAGTGGATCAAGCTGGGTATTTCAAAGGAACAGTGGATCGGAGAGCGGGCTCCTTTGCACATGATGAATCGGGTAGGCGAAGCTGTTGAGATCGCTAACGCGATTCTCTTCATGGCTTCGGATGAGGCGAGTTTTATCACGGCCGCGCATTTGCTGGTGGACGGCGGATACACCGGGCAGTAGGGCCTTTGTGGAAAGCTACTCGACGCCTTCGAGGCAGTCGGCGATATCCTGGCGGAGGATCGCACCTTCGCGGATCATTTTCCAGTCGAGTTCCGTAATATCGACAGTCGTTGCGCCCATGCCTTCGCAGTGACCGCCGTCGAGGACCAGGTCGACGCGCCCATCCATGATTCCGAAGACTTCGATCCCGGAGCGGCAGGTGGGCAGGCCGGAGATGTTGGCGCTGGTGGCGATGACCGGTTGATTGAGCCTGCCGATGAGTTCGTCGGTCAGGCGGCAGCGGGCCTGGCGAACGGCGAGACGGCCGGTGTTGCCGGTAGCGCGCAGCGGGACGGCCGAGGAGGCAGGCATGATGAGGGTGAGAGGGCCAGGCCAGAATCTGCGGGCAAGCATGCGGAAGCGGGGGGTGATTTCGCGAGCCAGTTCTTCGACCATGAGGGCGTCGCGAACGAGGATGGGAAGCGCTTTCTGGATTTCGCGGCCTTTGGCGTGGTAGACCTTGCGGACGGCGGGCACGCTGAAGGGGTCGGCCACTAGAGTGTAGAGAGCGTCGGTGGGGACGGCGACCACTTTGCCTGCGAAGATGGCCGCTACGGCTCGATCCAGCGCTTCCGATGAGGGTTCGAGAGGGTTAATCTCGATGAGATCGGTGGCCACGTGGGCCAGCGTATCACGGGCCGACGGTTGGGGCGGGCGGCTGGGGCCTGGCGCCTTTGATCATGAGCCACAGCATGAGAGCTCCTTCCCCGGCGAGGGCCGGGGAGACGATCTTCGAGACCCTGTCCACATAATTCGGCTCCAGCAGTCCGGTGAAGCTGATGACCAGATAGGCGAAGCCGTTGAGGATCAGCCCGATGCCGAGGATCCGCGGAAGGAAGGCCGACCGAAACACCAGAACTCCGAAAGGAAAGAGCCACAGACCGGCAAAGATTTCGTTGATCAGGAAGCCGTGATCATGGATACGGAAAAACAGCATGGCCAGCGCGGCCTGCTGCGGTTTGCCGAATGCAGAGAGGAAGTGGTCGCCGCGCGAGAGCAGTAAAGCGGCGATGTCATTCAGCACGTTGAGGAAGTCGAGGACGCATGGCATCAGCCCTCCGAGGATGACCATGAGCACGGCGAGTTGCCGATCCACGCAGCCGAGCAAGCGATAAAGCGCAAAGGCAACCACGAGACAGCTGATCCCGGCGAGCAGGTCGGTGACCATGCCGACGCGGAACAGCAACTCGTGTGCGGCGATGTTTCGGGCCGTCGCGATCGGGTCCTCACGCACAATCAGATTGCCGGCAATATAGATGGGGCGGAACACTGAAAAACCAAGCAGCAGGTAAAGAAACCCCGCCACCCGGCCCGGGTTATAGCTCGGACCCATGCTTCTCCTCCGGACGCCGCTTCACAGCGCCTGTCCTGCCTTGCTGCCTTGAGTTTAGCTGGCGGCTTCGAGAGCTACTTCGGGGCGGCGGGTGTCGACGCCTCGCGGTTCGAAGGAATAGCCGAAACCTCGCACGGAATGGATCAGGCGCGGGGCGGCGGAGTCGGCTTCAATCTTCTGGCGCAGCCTCAGGATGTAGACGTCCACGGTACGATCCGTGATCGCTCGGTCCTGTCCCCAGACGGCGTTGAGGAGTTGTTCGCGGCTGAAGACTACTCCGGGGCGCGTCATCAGGAATTCGAGCAAACGGAATTCGGTCGCGGTAAGTGCCAGCGGTTCGCCCGAGAGTTTCACCTGGCAGCTGCTCCGGTCGAGCTCGACATTGCCGGCCTTGAGGACACGGGCCGGGGCGGTCTGGGTCCGGAACTGCAGCTTGATGCGAGCGATCAGTTCGCGGATGAAGAAGGGCTTGACGATGTAGTCGTTGGCGCCGAGTTCCAGGCCGACGATGCGGTCGGTCTCCGAGGCGCGCGCGGTCAGGAAAATGATCGGCGTCTGGGACAGCTCGGCATCGTTGCGGATTCCCTTGCAGATATCGAGCCCGTCGGAATCGGGCAGCATGATATCGAGCAGTACGAGGTCCGGGCGCACTCTTCGGCAAAGGTCGAGGGCTCCGCGGCCGGTTTGCGAACCTGCGAGGCTGAAGCCCTCTTTTTCGAGGTTATATTTCAGCAGCGCGTAGAGATCAGTGTCGTCTTCGATCAGAACGATTCGTTTTGTCACGGCACTTTCAGCGTAATGGCCAGGACGTTACAGCGGGGTTAACTAAGGATGAACCTTGGATGAAGGTGATCAGGGGGTCTCGAAACGGTAGCCAAATCCCCGCAATGTGACGAGAAATACAGGATCGTCCGGTTTGGCTTCGATTTGTTCACGGAGGCGGCGGATGTGGACGTCCACGGTGCGGGGAGTGACGAAGTGCTGCTCCCCCCACACCTCTTTAAGCAGGCGCTCGCGCGACCACGCGTGTCCTGGGTGCGTGATGAAGAATTCGAGGAGCTTAAACTCGGTGGGGGTGAGTTCGATTTCTTTTTCGTCCTGGAAAACGCGGCGGGCTTCGAGGTCGATTCGGAATGGCCCCATCGAGAGCGGCGCCTGGCGGGGTTCGGAATCGGAATCGCTGCGGCGCAGGTGGGCTTTAATGCGGGCGAGGAGTTCGCGGGTGCTGAAGGGCTTGGTGATGTAATCGTCGCCGCCGATTTCGAGGCCGAGGACGCGGTCGACTTCGTCGGATTTTGCCGTAAGGAAGACCACGGGGACACGCTTGAGGCGGCCGCCCTGGCGGATCTGGCGGCAGATCTCGAAGCCGTCCTGCTCGGGGAGCATGACGTCGAGGATGATCAGGTCCGGCTGAAATGCGTCGAGGTCGCGGAGGGTGGGGCCGGAGCCATTGAAGATGCGGGTCTCGAAGCCTCCGCGGTTGAGGTTGTACTCGATCAGCGTGGCGAGTTCGGCTTCGTCCTCGACGATGGCGACCTTTTTAGACATTGGTTTTCGATTTTACCCTTTGGGTTTCGCTGCCTGGCAATCCGGGCAGGGGCAGATAGTGCGAAGGTGGTCGAAGGAGTAGATTCCCGTGTTGTGGCCGTCATTCCAGCCGATTTGAATGGCATAGCTTCCGATGGGTTCGACGGTGGCCATTTTAATCTTCGGTTTGTACATCTGAAACGGGCTCGGCCCGGCTTCGGAAGTTTTGGCGCGCGGCTCGGTTCCGTGTGCTCCGGTGCAACTGGCGCAGGGGCACCAGTCGCGGAGGTATTCGGTTCCGTAAGAACTGTGGTGGCCGTCCTTCCAGTCGATTTCGATGCCTTTGGATTTGGAGATGGCGATGTGTTCGGGATCGGCTTTTTGCAATGTCATGTATGGTTGGTGCGCTCCACGTCGCGAACGCCGGAGATGCGCCGCATGGCCGTGCACAGCTTTTCGAGTTGCTTCTTATCGCGCACGTCGACGGTCATTTCGACCGAAGCGGCGTCGTTGTTGTTAGAGAAATCGGTCTTGGCTTCGAGGCTGCGAACGTTGGTGTTTTCATTCGCGAGGACGCTGGTGAGCTGATGCAGCAGACCGGGGCGGTCGTCGGTCTGGACAATGATGCGGACCGGGAAGGTGTCGGAGGCATTGCGCTCCCATTCGACATCGATGCGGCGCTCGGAATCGTACATCAGGTTCTGCACGTTGGGGCACACACGGGAGTGGACCGCGATTCCCTTCCCTCGCGTGACATAGCCGACGATTGCTTCGCCTTTGATGGGGTTGCAGCATTTGGCGCGGTAAACCATGACATCGTCAACGCCATGAACTTTGATGGCGGAATCGTCTTCGCGGCGAGGGGCTGGGCCGGGTTGCGACGGAACATCAGCGGACGGCGGGGGCGCCGTGGCGGGCTCGGGAGCGACGTCCGGAAAGGCCTTCTGCAGCACCTGGCGCGCTGAGAATTTACCGTAGCCGAGTTGGGCGTAGAGATCTTCGATTTTACTGAGACCGTATTCGGCGGCGATCGCTTCGAGGGTGTCCTTCTGGATACGCGCCATCTGCACGCCGAGGCGCCTGGCTTCCTTCTCAATGAACTTTTCGCCGATCTCGATGGCTCGTTCGCGTTCGCTCGCATTGATCAGATGCTTGATCTTGTTGCGGGCGCGGGAGGTTTTGACGATCGACAGCCAGTCCTTGCTGGGCTGGTGGCCGGACTGGGTGAGGATGTCGACGATGTCGCCGTTGCGCAGGGTATAGCGGATCGGAACGATGCGGCCGTTGATTTTAGCGCCGATGCATGAGTTGCCAACTTCTGAGTGAACGGCGTAGGCGAAGTCGATCGGGCTCGAGCCGGAAGGAAGTACGATGACGCGGCCTTTGGGGGTGAAGCAGTAGACTTCTTCGGGATAGAGATCGAGCTTGAGGGTGGAGGAGAAGTCACCGGGGTCGCGCATCTCCTGCTGCCATTCGACGAGTTGACGAAGCCAGGCGATGCGCTGATCGTCCTGCGCGCCGCGTTTGCCCTCCTTGTATTTCCAGTGCGCCGCGATGCCTTCTTCCGCGATGCGGTGCATCTCTTCGGTGCGGATCTGGATCTCGCAGTGACGGCCTTCCGGTCCGACGACCGAGGTGTGCAGCGACTGGTAAAGATTGGGCCTCGGGATGGCGATAAAGTCCTTCATGCGGCCGGGAACGGGGCGCCACTCGTTGTGGATCACACCGAGGGCGCCGTAACAGTTCTTGAGCGAATCGGTGATGATGCGGAGGGCGAAGAGGTCGTAAACCTGGTCGATGGTGATCTTCTGTTTGCGCAGCTTCTGGTAAACCGAGAAAGCGCGCTTGACGCGGCCTTCCACGCGGGCGGGAATGCCCTGGCGTCGGAGTTCGGCATCGACCTGTTTGCGCATGCGCTCCAGATACTCCTCGTGGGAAGCGCGCTGACTTTCGATGGTCTGCGAGATTTCAGCGAAGGCTTCAGGGTCGAGGTGCCTGAAGGCGAGGTCTTCGAGTTCACCGCGGACTTTGCCCATGCCGAGGCGGTGCGCGATGGGGGCGTAGATTTCGAGGGTTTCTTTGGCGATGCGCTCGCGGCGCTCGGGGCTGAGAGCGCCGAGTGTGCGCATGTTGTGGAGGCGGTCGGCCAGCTTGACGATGATGACGCGGATGTCGTTGACCATGGCGAGGAGCATCTTGCGATAGCTCTCGGCCTGGCGGTCTTCGGAAGAAGTGAAGTCGAGCTTGCTGAGTTTGGTGACGCCGTCGACGCAGCGGGAGACTTCGTCGCCGAAGTTTTTCTGAACGTCGGCGGCGCTGACGGTGGTGTCTTCGACGATGTCGTGAAGCAGGCCAGTGACAATGCTGACGACGTCCATGCGCATGTCGGCGAGGATTTGCGCGACTGCGAGCGGATGCATGAGGTAGGGCTCGCCCGTGGCCCGGAGCTGACCTGCATGGTATTGAGCGGCGAAGCGGAAGGCTTTTTCGACGGGGGCGATGTCGTCTTTGGGGCGATTGTCGCGGACGGTGGCGAGGAGCTTTTGGAGTTCGTTGTCGAGGGGGCCGGGGGGAGTGGGAGGCGGAGGCGCAGGGGCGGCAGGGACTGTGGACACTTCGGGTGTTAAGTCGATGCCCTGGGGAAGCACGTTTCTATTTTAGCGGGGTGGGGTGGATGGGAAGCCGTTAGTGACCACCGTGCTGAATCCGATAGAGCAACGAAGTCGCTACCGCCAGCAGGCAATTCGCGCGCAACCCGCGCTGAGACTGAGTTCTCGACAGTTCGAGGGCCTGGTCTTTCTTTCCGTCCCGGACCAGGCGCTGTACGACATTCTCGAGGGGCCACGACTTGCGCTGAAGCCCAAAGCCGTCCCCGATGATTTCCATGGCGCCTTCGATATCCCCCAGCCTTGCTCTGGTCGCGGCGATGAACTCGAGGGCATTCTCGTAATCGTACGGCGGAGCCGTTCCCTTCGCGCGCTGGGCTTCTGTCCAGGCGAGATCTGCGGAAGACCTTGCTTCGGACGGGTTCCTGTCTGCTTGCCGAAAGGCGAGGTCCGAAAGGGCTTCCGCTCGTTCGTCTGGTCCGTGCAGGAGATCGATGGCGACGCGGGCCCGGGCGTAATTGCCGCTTTCGGCCAAGGCTCGGACTACTTCCCGAATGGCGCCCGGCTCGGCCTTCGCGGTCGCCAGCGCACCGGTTGCATCGCCCTGCCGGGCCTGTTCCACCGCTATTTCCCGCATGACGACAGAGCTGACTAAAGAATCCACCTGCGCCGCAGTCTTGAGGGCGGCCGGGAAGTCTCCCATGTCGGCCTGAGCATAGGCCAGGGGCCAAAGGATCCCCTTGAGCTTTTCGGGGTCTCGCTGCTGCGCCGCCATTGCCGATATACGAGTCATCGCGGGCTGGGCATCCGCCCGACTCGCTGCCAAAACAACTGCGTGAACTATTACCTGGTACATTCGGGGCCGGTATGAGTACACCAGAAACGATGGCTGGGGCTTATACGTCCCGGAAGGAATCTCAGGCTGATGGTCGACAACCTCCAGAGCTTCGTTGAGCGTAGCCGCCGCACCCTCCTGGTCGCCCGCCTTCCGCTGCGCGGCGTAGATAAGCATGAGCGTGTCGATGAAACGGGAGATCTGCGTGGGGTCTTTTTCAATTAGTCGCGCCACGGAAAGGGCTTCTGAATAGCGCGCAACATCCGCCAGCGAGAGCGCGATCTGCCAGCAGGCAACTGCTCTATTCTGCCCGTCTGAGATGGACTCGATCATCGCGAGCGCCTGTGGAAGCCGGCCCTGTTTCGCGAGCCAACCCGCCGCACCACCGACCGGCGCGTTTTGACTCAGGCCGCGCAGGGTTTCGTTTGCACCGTCGACATCGCCCGCCTCCATCTGCGCGCTCGCGATGTTCGAAGCAGTTGTTGAATCGCTCTTGCCGATCGCGGAGCTTGCTTCTCTAAGAATCGACCTTACTTCGGCGATGGAAACCGCTGCCTGAGGATCTGCCCATAGAATCGGCGGGAGAAGGATGAACGCGATTGCGGCGGATACAGGATTCATGATGGAGCGGTCAACTCGGACTCGTTCGTTCTATTTTAAGGCGATAAATTCGTTAAGTTAAGCCACTAGGCCGACCAAATGTTACAGTTTGCGGTTCTTTGGTCCCTTAGGCCTGGCTGCGGGCTCAATCGGCATCGTTGCGGATGTCGGGCCGATTGAGGTGCCTGCTGCGCCCGGATGCCGGGACGGGCGGGGCTGGCGGAGGGACCTGATGATGGGCTCAAGTGCCTCCTCAAAGACTTTTCTGTGTTTGGACCATCTGCCCGGATAAGGCAGATGAATCAACGGGCCTTGCCAGCCGCCGAGTTCGGCGGCTTGGTTGACATTGTCCTCGATTGAGCGGAGCAGGGTGGCGATTCGGGCGGGCTGAAGGGTGGCGATGGCGTTCGCCAGTCGGGTCTCGTTCGCGCGGCAGATTTCGCGCCTCAGTTGCGGAGCGAGTCGATCGACGGGTTCCGGGCAAAGGTCGATCAGGTAGCAGCCAGAGGATTGAAATGCCGTGAGAAAGTCTTCGTCTGCGACCTGGAATACGCCACGCATGGCCCGGTAGAGGCCTGAATCGCGCTGGTAGAAGAAACGGCCTGAGGCAGGTGGGGATTCACCGACGAAGAGCAGGTTTACGGGGAACGGCTGGTAAGAGCTCCGGAGTTTTTCCTGTCGGAGCATGTTTGAAGAGAGAAAGGGCAGGCGAAAACGCCTGCCCCACATGATTTACTTTGCGTTGGGGTTTTCGGCCTTGCGCTGCGCCTTGATCTTCTGCGTGGCGAGAGCTTTCTCCACCCAGCTGTCCGCTTCCTTCACGTCGGCGGCAGCTTGTTCCTTCGTGTCGTCCATGTCCGCGCGGTAGCGGATCAGGAGGTTCATGTAGGCCATGGCGTTCTCATACTCGGGATCGGCGGCGAGAGCTTTCTTCTCGTCTTCGATACCCTCACTCAGGCTGGCCCAGTACTTTTCCTTGAGGGCTTCGCGCTCTTTTGCGTCCTTCAAAGGCGGCGGATCTTCGGGCCGCATCTTCTCGTTGTTACGAGCTTCGCGGTCGGGGCCGATAAATTCAGTCCAGGGGATTACGCCCAGAGTGTAATAAGCTTCCTTGTTTTTGGGGTCGATTTCGACCACCTTCTTGTTCCATTCCTGGGCCGCCTTGAAGTCCTTCATGTTGTAGTAGAGGCTGGCCATCGACTCCGTCGCCAGAAGGTTCTTAGGCTCCTCTTTGAGTACGGACGAGAATTCATCCATGGCCGCTGTCGCGTACTTCTTGTTCTCCGCCGTTTCGGTGCCGGGGATGTACTGCTGAACGTAGGCGGTGGCGAGGTAGAGCCGGGCGACCTGGAAGCTCGGATCGAGAGAGATCGCGGTCTTGAAATGGTCGGCAGCCTGAGAGTAATTCCCCGCCTTGAAGTCGTTGACTCCTTCGTTCAGGTTGTCGCGAGCCTTAAGTTTCGCGCAGCCCGAGGCGAGTAGGGCGGTGGCTGCGAGAAGCCCCACCGCCGCGGTTTTGTTGAGATTCAGCTCAGAGCGGAGTATCCGCATTAGTGGCCTTCCTCCACCTTGGGAGTCATCAGACCTACCTTATCGATACCGGCCGAATGCGCGATGTCGATGGCCGTGGCGACGGTCTGGAATTCCAGATCCGGGTCGCCCTTCACGAAAACGACCTTATCGGCGCGCGTCTTGAAGATGTCGACGAGACGGTCTTCAAGCTTGTCCCACGTCATATCCTCCTGGTTAATCTTCAGCTTCTTGTTTTTGTCGATGACGATCACAACCGTGCGGTCGTTATCGACGTCGGTCTTCTGATTGGGAGGTGGCGGCTGCGGCGCCAGAGCGTCCAGTCCGTGCGGCGCCA
>Ga0302319_10013102_pt1 | contig 15570 bp, 18 predicted proteins | sample Bog_T0_2_FD_203319 | JGI IMG/M metagenome (GOLD analysis project Ga0302319, IMG submission 203319) | Peat permafrost microbial communities from Stordalen Mire near Abisko, Sweden - Bog_T0_2 | ecosystem: Environmental > Terrestrial > Soil > Wetlands > Peat | place: Sweden: Abisko, Stordalen Mire... | reverse complement strand
CAGGGCGGCAGCGCCGGGCGCTTGACATGCGGGGCGACCGCCATGTCGGCTTTGTGCTCTCTCGCCCGCGGCGGATGCCGAGAAATCCGGTGCAGATGAACGACCCCGTCTGCGCTTTCCGTCCTGACGGCGGGCTTGGCCGGGGCACAGAGTATCTTGTGATCGACCTTATTCGATCGGGGTGGTATCAGAACGATCGGCGCTTCTTCGCCGGGTGGCTTTTGCCGCAGCAACAGGCCGGGCAATGTCGTGGGCGGACCCAGAGCGTCAAGAACAGCGCTGTCAACGACGACGTCCGGTTTGCCATCCGCCGTCCCCTGTCCATTGCCGGCCGAGCCCCAACAGCAGCCGATGGTAAGCGCCAATGGAACGAGCCGGGTCCAACGCCCTGTATTGATCACCCTCTCCCCCAGCGGAGCTGACGTAACATATCGGCTCTACAGTAACGCAAGACCAAATACCTCACAATCTCTTAGAATCTTATACTTTCAGCAGGGCGGTCAGCGGACCGTGCAAATGATCGTTGGCGGCCAACAGATTGCCGCTATTGAGCGGACTCTGAGTGCCGTCAAAATCGCTGACATAGCCGCCCGCCTCGCGGACGATGATCATGCCGGCGGCAATGTCCCAGGGTTTCAAACCGATTTCCCAAAAGCCCTCAAAGCGCCCGGCGGCGACATAGGCGAGATCGAGCGCGGCGGCGCCGAAGCGGCGGATACCCGAGGTGACCTCCATTACCTTGCGCAATTGACCGAGGAAGCGTTCCGGCTCAGGTCGACCATGGTGGGGAATACCGGTGGCGATGACGGCGTCGTCGAGTCGGCGCCGCGCCGACACGCGCAAGCGGTGGTCATTGACCCAGGCGCCATTGCCCTTTTCGCCCCAGAACATCTCGTCGGTGAGCGGCTGATAGATCACGCCCGCGATCGGTTCACCATTGCGCACCAAACCGATCGAGATGGCAAAATGCGGGATGCTGTGCAGAAAATTGGTGGTGCCGTCGAGCGGATCGATCACCCAAAGATTGTGCGGATCGGCGCCCGGCACCGGGCCGCTTTCCTCGAACAGAAAGCCGTAGTCGGGGCGCCCCTTCTTCAACTCGGCCAGCAGGCTTTTTTCAACCCGGTGATCGGCGGCGCTGACGAAATCGCCCGGACCCTTCTGCGACACCTGCAATTGCTCGACTTCACCAAAATCGCGCAGCAGCCCGCGCGCCGCTTTGCGCGCCGCCGCCGTCATGACGTTGATGTTGGCCGACTTGACGATCATGAACCCATCAATCCTTGGCGCGCTCGACATAGGTGGCGTCGGCCGTGTTGACGACGATGCGGGTGCCGGCTTCGACGAAAGGCGGGATCAGCACGCGCACGCCGTTTTCCAGGAGGCCGGGCTTATAGGATGACGCTGCGGTCTGGCCTTTGACGACGGGATCGGCTTCGGTTACCCGCATGATCACTTTGTCCGGCAAGGTGACCGATACCGGCACCCCTTCGATCAGATCGACGCTGCACAGCATGCCGTCCTGCAGAAAGGCGCCGGGTTCGCCCACCAGCTCACGCTGCACGGTGAATTGCTCGAAATTTTCCTGTTCCATGAAGGTCAGCTGGGTGTCGTCGCCGAACAGGTAGGTGCATTCCTTCTCCTCGACCTGCAATTTCTCGACAGTGTCGGCGGTACGCCAGCGTTCGTTGGTCTTGGTGCCGCTGCGCACGTCGCGCATTTCCACCTGGATGAAGGCGCCGCCCTTGCCGGGCTGCACGATCTGGATCTTGAGAACCGCCCATTGGCGATTATTGTGCTCAAGAATATTGCCCGGGCGAATGAGATTGGCGTTGATTTTCATGGCATGACCGCATGGGATGAAAAATGCTGGCGCGGAACCTAACAGCTTGCCCGTGGGCGCGCAACCATTGCTCCGCCGGCCGGTTCGCCCCCCGGAAGCCGCGCTTGTAACAGGGCGGGCAAGGGGCTAAACATCGGGGTCGACTTCTTGTTTCACGCTAGGACAAGTGAATGCGGTATCAATTCATTCTGCTGTTGGGGGTCACCACGCTGCTGTCGGGTTGCGCTGACGTGCAAGGGGCTCGCCTGCCGCTCGACGGCACCTTGGCCGGTCCTTGCGCCCCGTCCTTCGTTCGGGCCTATTGGTCGTTCTGAGCCGCCGCATCCCCCTCGAGCGCAGTTCGATGATCGCTCCCAAACCCCTATTGCGGCCGCGCAATCCGAATTATTCCTCCGGTCCCTGCGCCAAGCGGCCGGGATGGACTCCTGCGGTGCTGGCCGATGCGGCGCTCGGGCGCTCGCATCGCGGCGCACTCGGCAAGGGCAAGATCGTCGAACTGCTGACGCGTAGCCGGGCCTTGCTGGGGTTGCCCGATGATTATCGCATCGGCGTGGTGCCGGCTTCCGATACCGGTGCGGTGGAAATGGCGTTGTGGTCCTTGCTCGGTCCGCGCGGTGTCGACATCCTGGCTTGGGAGAGCTTCGGTCAAGGCTGGGTGACCGACGTGACCCAACAATTGAAATTGCCGGATGTGCGGATTCTCGCCGCCGAATACGGGCATATCGCCGATCTTGCCGCGGTCGATTTTGCCCGCGACGTGGTCTTCACCTGGAACGGCACCACCTCGGGCGTGCGAGTCCCGAATGGCGATTGGATCTCGGACGACCGCCAGGGGCTGGTGATCGTCGACGCGACCTCCGCGGTGTTCGCCATGAAGGTCCCCTGGCATAAGACCGACGTGGTCACTTGGTCGTGGCAAAAAGTGCTGGGCGGCGAAGGCGCGCACGGCATGCTGGTGCTGAGTCCGCGCGCCGTCGCCCGACTCGAGAGCCATTGCCCCGCCTGGCCGCTGCCCAAGATTTTTCGTCTGACCAATGGTGGCAAGCTGATCGAAGGAATCTTTCGCGGCGACACCATCAACACGCCGTCGATGCTGTGTGTCGAAGACCAACTCGACGCGCTGCGCTGGGCCGAACAGGTGGGCGGGCTCGACGGGCTGATTGCCCGCTCGGACGCGAATTTGCGGGTGTTGGCCGAGTGGGTCGCCCAATCTGCTTGGGCACAGTTTCTGGCCGGCGATGCAGCGGTGCGGTCGTCCACCTCGATCTGTCTCACCATCAAGGCGCCCTGGTTCACCGCGCTTTCGCGCCAGGGTCAAAGCGTCGCTGCCGGCCATATTGCCGCCTTGCTCGAGGCGGAGCAGGTGGCCTTCGACATTGCCAGCTATCGCGATTCGCCGCCTGGACTCAGGATCTGGGGCGGCGCCACCATCGAGGCGGACGACCTGCAGGCGCTCACCCTTTGGCTCGATTGGGCCTATGCGCAAGAGGCAGCCCGCCACAGGCCCGATAGGACGGCTGAACCATGACCGACCTCGCCGAGCGTGCTTTGCTTCCTGCCGGCTTGCGGGACATCCTGCCCCCTCTCGCCGCCCGCGAAGCCGCTATCGTCGAGCAGTTGATGGCGATTTTCGCCAGCCATGGCTTCGAAAGGGTAAAGCCGCCCTTGATCGAGTTCGAGGCCAGTCTGCTGGGGCACAGCGGTACCGCTGCGTCGCAGACCTTCCGGGTGATGGACCCGCTGACCCAGCGGATGATGGCGGTGCGCAGCGATATTACGCCGCAGGTGGCGCGCATCGCGGCGACGCGTCTGGTCAATCAGCCGAGACCGTTGCGGCTGGCCTATGCCGGACAGGTGTTGCGGGTGCAGGGCAGTCAGCTGCGCGCCGAGCGTCAGTTCGGCCAGGTCGGCGCCGAACTGATCGGCGCCACCGACCCGGCCGCCGAGGCCGAGATTCTTACCCTGGTCACCGAGGCCTTGGCACGGGTGGGTTCGAGCGCCATCAGCATCGATTTGACCCTGCCGACCTTGGTACCGCTGCTGCTGGGCGAAAGAGCATCCGATGCAAGGCTGCGCGCCGCGCTCGACCACAAGGACGTGACTGCGGTAACTGCCGGCGACGGCGATACCGCCCGGCTTCTCACCGGTCTGATCCTTGCGGTGGGTCCGGTCGAACGCGGGCTGTCCTGCCTCGCCGCGCTCGATCTGCCGGCGGCGGCGGCGCGTGAGCGCGAGCAATTGGTGCAGGTGGTGGCACTGATCCGGGCCGCGCTGCCCGCCCTCACGCTGACCATCGACCCAGTGGAAAATCGCGGCTTCGAATATTATACCGGGGTCGGCTTCACCCTTTTCGCCCGCGATTGCCCGAGCGAAATCGGTCGTGGCGGACGCTATCTGGCGCAAGGCGAACCGGCGGTGGGGGTGACCTTGTTCATGGACAGTCTGCTCGGTATTTTGCCCGCCGGCCCAACGCCGCGACGCCTGTTCCTGCCGGAGGGCACGCCGCGTGCGCTGGCGGCGCGATTGCGGGACGAAGGCTGGGTCACGATTGGCGGCCTGGCAGAGGTGGCCGACTTGCGCACCGAGGCACTCAGGCAAGGGTGCAGCCATCTGCTGGAGGGCGAATTCTGCCGGCCGCTCGCCGCCGCCCAGCCATGACAGGAGGTGCAAATGGGTAATGTCGCGGTGGTCGGTGCCCAATGGGGCGACGAAGGCAAGGGCAAGGTGGTCGACTGGCTGTCCGAGCGCGCCGACGTCGTGGTGCGCTTCCAAGGCGGCCACAACGCCGGCCACACGCTGGTGGTGGACGGCACAACATATAAATTGTCGTTGCTGCCCTCGGGTGTGGTGCGCGGCAAATTGTCGATCATCGGCAATGGCGTGGTGGTCGACCCCTGGGCGTTGGTCGACGAAATCGACCGGTTGCGCCAGTCCGGCGTCGCCATCACCCCGGATTTGCTTAAGCTGGCGGAAAATGCGGCGCTGATCCTGCCATTGCACGGCCTGATCGACCGCGCCCGCGAGGAATCCAGCGGCGGTGCCAAGATCGGCACCACCGGACGCGGCATCGGCCCGGCCTATGAAGACAAAGTGGCGCGCCGAGCCATCCGGGTTTGCGACCTGGCCGATGCCGCCACGCTGGAGGCCAAGATCGATCGTCTGCTGACCCACCATAACGCTTTGCTGCGCGGCTTTGGCCGGGCCGAGATCGACGGCCGAGCGCTGTTCGATCAGCTCAACGCCATCGCACCCTCGATCCTTCCCTATGCCGACGTCGTCTGGCAGCGACTCGACTCGCTCGGGCGCGCCGGCCGCCGCATTCTGTTCGAAGGGGCGCAGGGTGCCATGCTCGATGTCGACCACGGCACCTACCCGTTCGTCACCTCGTCCAACACGGTCGCCGGTCAGGCCGCGTCGGGCGCCGGCGTCGGGCCCGGGCAGGTCGGCACTGTGCTCGGAATCTGTAAGGCCTACACGACTCGGGTCGGCGCCGGACCGTTTCCTACCGAGTTGACCGACGCTGTTGGCCAAAGGCTGGGCGAACGCGGCCGCGAATTCGGCACGGTAACCGGACGGCCGCGCCGTTGCGGCTGGTTCGACGCGGTGCTGGTGCGCCAGGCAATGAAAGTGGGCGGCATCACCGGCATCGCTCTCACCAAGCTCGATGTGCTCGACGGCTTGCCGCAACTGAAAATCTGCACCGGCTATCGGCTGGGGGAGGATCGCTTGAACCATCTTCCGGCGCTGTCGTCGCGGCAGGCCGGTGTGCAACCGGTTTATGAAACCATCGAAGGCTGGCAGGAAAGTACGCAAGGCGCCCGTTCCTGGGTACAATTGCCGGCGGCGGCTATAAAGTATGTGCGTCGTATCGAAGAATTGATCGAGGCACCGGTTACCCTTTTGTCGACCAGTCCCGAGCGGGACGACACCATTTTGGTGAAAGATCCTTTCGCCAATTGATCGGTTTCACATTAACCATTTCCGAATTATTCTGACGCTGTAGATTTTTCGCGGAGGATGGTTGCGGCGATGCCGAATGACAAGGAAACCGGCAAGGCCGACGTGGTTACCCTGCGTGACCGGTTCCTGATTTCCCCTGCTTCACCGCTGCCAGATCTGTCGACGCCGAGCGCCGATGCCTTCCTGGCGGAAGATCGCCGCGAGCGCGGCAGGCCGGTATTCGCCCTGGTCGTCAAACCCGGCATTCCCTCCCGATTGCCGATGCTGCGTACCCTGAAGGGCCAGGAAAACCCGGGACTGCTCAGTCTGATCGAATGGGGGGTGACCGATTGGCCGCCGGCCGACCGCAAGGCCATGATCATCATTTATGCGCGACCGATGGGCGGCCGGCTGTGGGGCGACAAAGGCAGCAATGTGCGCCGCGTCGATGAAGCCGACATTGTGCTGCGGATTGTCAAGCCGGCCATTGCCGCATTGAAGCAGCTCAATTCGCTTGGCATCACCCACCGGGCGATCAGGCCGTCCAACATGTTCTGGATGAGCAGCGAACGGGACCGCGCGGTGTTCGGCGACGGCGCCTCGGCGCCGCCCGGATTGGACCAGCCCAGCGCCTTGGAGCCGGTCGAATGCGCTCTGTCGCAACCGGAAGGGCGCGGCGACGGGACCAACGGCAATGACATTTATTCTTTCGGCGCCTCGCTGGCGATGATCCTGCAAGGCCGTGACATCGCCGTGACGAGCGCCGAAGAGGCCATCATCCGGCATAAAATCGTGATGGGCAGCTATAGCGCCCTGGCCGGCGAGGCGCGTTTGCCCTTGTCGCTGGTGGAAATTTTGCGCGGCATGCTCTGCGATGACGTCGATCAGCGCTGGAACGCCGAGGCGCTGGATTTGTGGTTGAACGGACGCCGTCTGACGCCGCTGGTGCCTCGCATCGAAAAGCGGGCGATCCGCGCTTTTCCTTTTAGCGGCAAGGAATATTGGACCGGACGCGAATTGGCGATCGGCATTTTTCAGAACTGGGACAAGGCGCTCGTGCAATTGGGGGACGGCAAGCTCGAGCTTTGGCTGAGCCGGGCGGCCGACAACAAGCCCAAGGGCGAGTTGATCGCCAATATTCTCGCTGGCGGCGCCGACAATCCCGCTTCCGACAAGCATCTCAACGACGACATCACCATCGCCAAGATCTGCATGATCCTGGATACCAAAGCACCGCTGCGCTACAAGAACATGTCGACCATGATCGACGGCATACGCTGGCTGCTGCCGATGACGATGGCGAAAGGCGGGGATGTCCGTACCATCGCTTCCGCCCTGATACGCGAAATGCCGAAAGCCTGGTATACCACCCGCGAAGTCTATTCGCCGGAAAATTCGGTTCTGGATGCCGGTTTCCGCACGCAAAAGGGCTATCTGGACCGGGCTTTGATCGGCTACGGCCTGGAGCGGGTGGTTTACGAGCTCAATGACGGGGTTCCCTGTCTGAGCCCTCTGGTGGTTGACGAATATGTCCTCGAGCTACGTGACCTTTTGTCGGCGCTGAATGCCTACGCCAAGAAAAAGGGCGATAATGCTGGCGCCAAAGTAATCGATCGCCATATCGCGGCGTTCATCATGGCGCGCGCCAATTTCGACATCGAACGCATGGTCGGCGAACTCGGTCTGCCCGATCCGGCCCGCGTCATGATCGCCAGCATCAATGTGCTGGCGGTGGTGCAGTGGCGCCTGGGACTGCCCAACGTCAGCGCCTTGACCAGCTGGCTGGCCCAGCTGGCGAGGCCCGCCATCAAGAGCTATCACAACCGCGCCAGGCGCGCCTTCCTTGAAAAGGAATTGCCCCGCGTTGGGCGGGACGGCAATCTCATCGAATTGTCGCGTCTGCTCGACAGTTCGGAAGAACGCGGCAATGACTTTCGCGGCTTCGAGGAAGCCAAGACGATGTGGACCAATTCGCATCGCCAGATGCGCGCCATCGAAGAAGGCCACGAGGAAATAAAGGAAGAATCGACCCGCACCGGTCAGCAGGTCGCCTCGCTGATTTCCGTTACTCTTGCGTTCATCGCCATTGCCATTCTGCTGCTGAAAAAGTTCGTGTGATGGCCAAGAAGGCGAAGAAGGCGAAGAAGGCCAGCGGCAAGAGCAGCAACGCCGGCGGGCGGCGTGGTCGCAGCAATATTCAAATTTTGCTGGTGGTGTGCGGCATCGCGCTGGTGCCGTTTTCGATCCCGACCTTGCTGCTGCTGTTCGCCGGTCTGCTGCCCACTTTGGTCGCTGCATTGACCGATCGCAGCCTGGCCCGTTACGCCTGGATCTGTGTCGGCGGCCTCAATTTTGCCGGATTGGCGCCGGCCTTGCTGACGCTGTGGTTCGGCCATCACGAGATCCCTTACGCGGTCTCGCAACTCACCAGTCTCAAGGTGCTGTTGATGGCCTATGGCGGTGCCGCCGTCGGCTGGATGCTCTATTTCGCGGCGCCGCCGGTCGTCGGCGTGATCCTGCAGGCGACCAGCCAGCGCCGCGCCGAGAGCATGCGCAAGCAGATGGCCAAACTGCAAGAGGAATGGGGCGACGAAGTGGCGACCGAAGGCGAAGAAGAAGGTACCGAGGAGCCGCCTACCGGCACTGCGGTGCCGACCCAGAGGGGATAAAACTGGGCGGCTCGGCGCCGACTGGCGCCGCGCGTACCGTTGCTCGGAAGCCAAGCGGCTGGACGCGGCGCCCGCCGCTTGCGGGCGTTTTCGTTGACGACAGCGGCTATGATACCAGTCCGACGCGCATCGATTTCTGCAGTTTCTCGAAAGCCCTCACTTCGATTTGCCGCACCCGCTCGCGTGAGATGTTGTAGTGACGGCTTAGATCCTCGAGCGTTACCGGTTCCTCCGACAGACGGCGCTGGGTCAGGATATGGCGCTCCCGCTCATTGAGTTTGCAGAGCGCGGCGGCCAGCAAGACGCGGCGGTTGCCGACCTCCTCGCGGTCGGCCAGTTCGGTCTCCTGGTCGTCGCGATCATCCACCAACCAGTCCTGCCATTCGCCGTCTCCTTCGGCCCGTAATGGCGCATTGAGCGAATGGTCGGGACTCGCCATGCGCCGGTTCATGGCGATCACATCGGCCTCAGGCACATCGAGCTCGGCTGCAATCTTGGCGACATTCTCGGGCGACATATCGCCTTCTTCGATCGCCTGCATCTGCCCCTTGATCTTGCGCAGATTGAAAAAAAGCTTCTTCTGCGCCGCCGTGGTGCCGATCTTCACCAGGGACCAGGAATGCAGGATATATTCCTGAATGGAGGCGCGGATCCACCACATGGCATAGGTGGCGAGCCGGAAACCCCTTTCGGGATCAAAGCGGCGCACCGCTTGGATCATGCCGACGTTTCCTTCACTGATCAGTTCGCCGAGCGGCAGTCCATAGCCGCGATAGCCCATCGCGATCTTGGCGACCAGGCGCAAATGGCTGCTGATCAGACGGTGTGCCGCCTGCAGCTCGCCGCTCTCCTGATAGCGTTTCGCCAGCATGTATTCTTCCTGCGGCGCCAGCATCGGAAATTTGCGGATCTCTTGCAGGTAACGCGAGAGATTACCTTCGGGGGCGAGATTCAAAGACGGGACGGCCATCCGTCACTCCTTATCAAAGCGCCGGTTGACCCCCCCCTGGGTGTGCCCCAACCGGCCGCGACAGGCGATCGCACGGACGCCTGAAGTTGGACCAGAACCAACGATATCGCAGCTGCTAACTCAAGTATAGAGGGAAATTAAATTCCCTCTAACGAATTTATTAAACCTTTGAAATCACTAGGAAGTTGGCTTTCGAAACGCAACTGAATCCCAGTCGTCGGATGACAAAACCCGAGTATTTTGGCATGTAATGCCTGACGCGCAAATTGGAGCGCGGCGCGGTGCGCGGGCGACTCTGGCAGATGATTGCGACCCGACCGGCGATAGAGCGGGTCGCCGATCAGCGGATGTCCGATCGCAGTCATATGGACGCGGATCTGGTGGGTACGTCCGGTCGCCAGCCGGCATTCCACCAGGCTGGCCAATGAGCCAAAGGCCGTTTCGACGCGATAGAACGTCAAAGCGTGCTTGCCGCCACCCTCGATCACCGCCATGCGCTTACGGTCGACCGGATGGCGGCCGATATTGCCGGCGATCCGCCCGTTGCGCGGCAGCGGCACCCCCCAGCAGAGCGCCAGATAGGCCCGCTCGATGCTGTGCGCCGCGAATTGTGCCGCCAGCCCCTGGTGGGCGCGGTCGTTTTTGGCGGCCACCAGCAGCCCGCTGGTATCCTTATCGATGCGATGCACGATGCCTGGCCGCTTGACGCCGCCGATGCCGGAGAGTGAGTCCGGGCAGTGATGCAGCAGCGCATTCACCAAAGTGCGGTCCGGATTGCCGGGCGCCGGATGCACCACCAGCCCGGCCGGCTTGTCGATCACGATCAGATCCTGGTCCTCAAAGACGATGGTAAGGCCCAGATCCTGCGGGGTGGGCAACGCCGGCAGAGCGGGCGGCACCAGCAGGGTGAAGCTTTCCAAAGCCTTCACCTTGCGGCTGGCCTCCACTATCGCCGCTCCACCCAGGATCAGTTGGCCGGCGGCGATCAGTGCCTGCAGACGCGAGCGCGACAGCGCCGGCAGCCGGTCGGCCAGCCACCGGTCCAGGCGCATTCCGGCTTGTGAAGCCTCGACCGTCAGCGTATGAAGAGTGCCGCTCGGTGAGGCGGGAGCATGGTCGTTCATCGGCGGGTCTCTCGTGCGGCAAGCCATAGGCCAATCCATGACCGGACTCAAGTCGCTCGTCATTTGCATGGGATTGCTGATTCTGGCCGGAGTCGCGCTGGTCGGTTATGGCGTAAGTCGCCGACCGCCCAGCGGCGCGCCGCCGCCGGTGGCCCAATTGCCCGGCCAGCCGGCCTATTTCGCCGCCGAACTGCCGATCCCGCGCGGCGGCCGGTTGGAACAGGTGGCCGCCACGGGGGATCGGCTGGTGCTGCATTTCAGCGGCGGCGAGGGCGACCGCATCTTGCTGCTCGACACGCACACCGGTCAGCTGGCCGGCAGCGTCACGCTGGTACCCGAGACACACTGACCGCACAACAGCCTGCCGCCGTCATGCCCGATTCCCGCCTGCTGATCGCACCTGACCTGCTCGACCAATTGCGCCGGCAGGCAGTGCTGGCGCGCCCCCGCGAATGTTGTGGCCTGCTGCTCGGCCGGCGCAACAAGGTGGCGATCGTCACAAGGCTGGTCGCCTGCGACAATTGTCATCCCGAACCGACGCAATTTTTCACTATCGAGCCTGTGCAGCAACTGGCTGTGCTGCTCGAATTGCGCGCTCAGAGCGGCGCCGGCGACAAGGTGGAAACGCTGCTCGGCGTCTATCATTCGCATCCCCGGGGTCCGGCTGCGCCGTCACCACGCGACCTGGATGCCGCCCAGGATGCCGAAATGATCTGGCTGATCATCGATGCTGCCCAGGGTGCCATCGCCGCCTTTCAACCGCGGGGGGACGATGACGGCGCCGTCACCGGCTTTGCGCCGATGACGATAATTCCCACCGTGCCATAAATTCCTTGATCCCGGTGCCATCCTTGGCTAAAACCCGCCTCTCTCCTGCCTCGTCTGTCCCCATCGTCTAGAGGCCTAGGACATCGCCCTCTCACGGCGGTAACGGGGGTTCGAATCCCCCTGGGGACGCCAATTAAAAATCGAAATTGCCGCCAGGGTATTTGACCTGAATACGGCATTGTCGTAGTTTGTGCCATGAAGTTCGACTGGGATCCGGGGAAGAGTGAGACGAACCTCCGTGAGCGGGGGTTCGGTTTCGACTATGCCGCACTCATATTCCTCGGCAATACCCTGGAGAACCCGGACCGTCGGATTAATTACGGCGAAGAACGCATCCGCGCCCTCGGCATGGTCGATGGCAGGTGCCTGGCCGTGACTTATACTTTGCGAGAGGACGTGCATTGGATCATTTCGGCACACCCCGCCAGCAGGAGAGACCGTGATGTCTATCGACAAACGTTCCCCGAAGAACTTGGCTGAGATCGTTGCGAGCCGGCCTCGGGCCGACTTGGCGCGGATCGACGCGACCACGGAAGAGGAGATAGCCGGTTACGAGCGCGAAGACGGCGTTGCCGGCTTCGATTGGAAAGGTGCCAAGGCGACGGTACGGCCGCCCGTGCCCGACGTGCGTGCCCTTCGCCAACAATTCGGCATGACTCGGGAGGTGTTCGCCAAGACCTTCGGTTTGGATCTCCGAGCAGTCGAAGCATGGGAACAGCAACGTCGCGAGCCGGATCGGGCGGCGCGCATACTTTTGGCCGTGATTGCCGACGCTCCTGAGGTGGTGAAGAACGCGGTCGCGCATCTCGCGGCTTAGAAACCAGGGCGAGCGCGGCGGAGATTCATGCGGTGTGCGGGTGATCGGTCACCCCATCGAATTCCTGGCTATTCCAGCGTGGTCCCGCGTAGCGCCACGGCGAAAACATAGTGCCCATCTTCATTCACGTCGGCACACCAAGCTTTTCGCAGCCGTCCCGAGTGTCCCGTCACCGTCCCGGCCAACCTGGGTGGAAAGGAGTGACGGCGTGTCGACAGATGGGGGCTAGCGAAACGCTTGAGTGAAGGTCCGAATCATTGACCGCTGCCAGCCATTTCCGAACATTGACGTGTTGGTCTTTTCTGCCGATCTGGCGGAATAGGTTCGTGTCGAGCAGATATTTCATTTTTCCTCGTCATCGAAGAATTCGTCCAATGCCTCAAGACCCAACCTGAACGAATAGGTTTTCCGCTGGAACCGACGGCACAGCTACAAGCCGGCATTCGAGATGCTGGTAGGCGTTGGCGCGCCCATGCGTCCAATGACGCGCGACGATATCATGGCGTCAGCGGCATAGATCAACGGATCTTAAACGGGTCTGACGGCACGTCTTCTTTGGATGTCTCGGCTACATGTTGATCTGTAATTGTTTTTACATGCCTCTTGAACGATCTAATCACTTTATGGCGCGGTTCCATGCCTTCCCACAGGACACGCAGAATGATGGTGCCTATAACAGCTGTACGCGTTGCGCCTGTTGTAAAATAGAGGCAGTGAGCCGCGCCACCGCTTCTTCCCGCTGCCTGTTCAAGGTGAAAGAGCCGGATCCCATGCCCAAGTTCAGGACGATCAATAGAGCCGCCTCGCTCGGGGTTGTCTCCGACCCTTGTCAGGCCCGAGTCGATGATATTCGTGTAGGCGATGAGTTGATGATCACCGAACATCTTGTAGGTTTCTCGCAAGATTTCTTTGATGTCGCGCTCGGCGAGTTCTGTCAGTTCATATGCCATTAGCGATGCAGTTCGCGCCTGACTTCATCAGCAAGTTCAAACACGGTCTTATCGGAGAAGCGACCTGCGGCCGCGTCGGCAAGGCCAAGGCCGACTTCACGTCTCAAGACAGCCAATTTTTCGGCCTCAAGATCCTTGTCGTGCTGAAGCAGACGAATCGCCTCACGAACCACCTCACTCGAAGATGTGTAACCACCGCCGCTAACCTCACCTTCCACGAAATCGACCAGTTCGTCCGGAAGGCTGATATTCATTGTGGCCATTTGTCTTCTCCCATTGCAAAGCTCCCCAAAGAGATGGTAATTGGCAAAGTTTGTCAATGTTGGGATCGGATCAAGTGATTGCGGTCACCGAAATAAAGGGGATGAGCCGTTAAAAATGCAGCACATGGGCATGCTATAGCGCCGCCGCATATCGCGGCCTACCTGCTGCAGTAGACTGCTGCAACAAGCCCAGATTTGAGCCCGCTCAATCGCGGTTGCTGCTCAGTGGGCTCAATGAAATCAAGGTGTTCCAGTTCCCAGTTTCATCCCCGTCGGCACGCCAGAAGCCATCGACCGTCGCTCCGCGACGAATCGCCCGCCAAAGGTGGTTGGCGGCGTGATTCGCGCTACACTCGGGGCGGTGTGTCGATAAGATCAACCGAAAGCTCCTGCATGAAATTCCTCGTCACTGGAAGCGCCGGTCATCTTGGTGAAGCATTGGTTCGCACGCTGCTGGAGCAGAACCATCAGGTGCTGGGCCTCGATCTAAGGTCCAGCCCCTTCACCCATCGCGTCGGATCGATCGCCGACCGTCCCTTGGTCAGGGACTGCCTGGCAGGGGTGGACGCGATCCTGCACGCGGCGACGCTGCACAAGCCGCATATTGCGACCCACAGGCGACAGGACTTTGTCGATGTCAATATCACCGGCACCTTGACGCTGCTGGAGGAAGCCTACGCGCAAAAAATTGGTGCATTCGTCTATACCAGCACGACCAGTGTGTTCGGCGACGCCCTGATTCCGCCGGCCGGACAGCCGGCCGCTTGGCTGACCGAGGAAGTGACGCCCATCCCCAAGAATATCTATGGCGTAACCAAAGCGGCCGCAGAAGATCTCTGCCAGCTGTTCAGCCGAAACCAGGGCTTGTCCTGCATCGTCCTGCGCACATCGCGATTTTTCCCCGAAGAAGATGATGATTGGGCCGTGCGTGACGCTTACGCGGACGCAAATCTGAAAGCGAACGAATATCTTTACCGGCGGGTAGACATCGAGGATGTCGTCAACGCCCATATTTTGGCGGCACACTGCGCACCAAGCTTGGGGTTTGGCCGTTATATCATCAGCGCGACAACGCCCTTCCAGCGCAGCGACCTCGCCCTTCTACGCACCAATGCGCCGCAGGTTGTCGTCCGCCGCGTGCCCGCCTATGAACGCGTCTATGCGCGGCTGGGTTGGAAAATGGTACCCACCATCGACCGAGTCTATATCAATGAAAAAGCGCGCCGCGACCTCGGCTGGCAGCCGCGCCATGATTTCGAGCGACTGCTCGAACGGCTAACGGCCGGCGAGTCGATCACCAGTCGGCTGGCGCACTTGGTCGGCGCCAAGGGCTATCATGCCTACCCAAGCGAAACCGGCCGTGCAAAAACAACATGAGTAGCATTTGGCGTGGCGACATGTTCGATGCATTTGTAGCCTAGCGCGGGTGCGTTTATTCCGGCGAAAAGATGTTCCCCGGAACCGAGAAGGATTGGCGAGAGGACTAAATGCATTTCGTCAATCAGCCCGGCGCGGAGATATTGCTTGATTGTCGCGACTCCGCCGCCGAGCCGAATGTCCTTTTCTCCGGCCGCGTTTCGAGCCCGTTCGAGCGCGTCATGAATTCCCGCGGTCACGAAATGGAAGGTGGTTCCCCCTTCCATGGTCAAGGATGCGCGCGGGTGGCTCGTCAGCACGAAGACGGGGGTATGGTAGGGAGGATTTTCCCCCCACCAACCCTTCCAGTTTTGGTCGGGCCAGGAACCTCTGATGGGTCCGAACATGTTTCGACCCATGATCCATGCCCCGATGTCGTGAAAGCCGCGTGCCGCAATGTCATCGTCAACCCCAGCCGTTCCGCCATCCTGGCCATGCATTGTTCGAAAAGTACGGGTCGCGAAGAACCATTCGTGCAGCGCGATGCCGCCGACCCCAAGTGGATTGTCGAGGTCCTGGTCAGGGCCGGCGCCGTAGCCATCGACCGATATCGAGAAATTGTGGACTCGAAGCCTGGGCATTTGAACTCCGTCCTCTTGGCGGCTATTTGACTTCGATATGCACTACGTCATGCACCATTCGCCCGCCATGTTTGTCGCCGGGAATGACTATGCGCAGACCATTGGCGCCAAGCGGTTTGCCGTCTCGGTCATAGGCCAGGATGGCGGGCTTTGCCTCGAAATCCGGGTCG
>Ga0302319_10013101_pt1 | contig 15571 bp, 19 predicted proteins | sample Bog_T0_2_FD_203319 | JGI IMG/M metagenome (GOLD analysis project Ga0302319, IMG submission 203319) | Peat permafrost microbial communities from Stordalen Mire near Abisko, Sweden - Bog_T0_2 | ecosystem: Environmental > Terrestrial > Soil > Wetlands > Peat | place: Sweden: Abisko, Stordalen Mire... | reverse complement strand
TTGCCTGTAGTTTCATCGATCACAATGGCCGGAGCTATACGCATGACGAGGCCTCCTCATCATAAGATGAGCCTCGCCTCATACATGATTCTATTTATGACGCACTACACTAGACCCCGATGACGGCGCAGAGTTCCTTGACGGCTTCGGCGCTTTTTTTGAGGGCGGCGTCTTCTTCGTCGGTGAGCTTGATCTCGATGATCTGCTCAAGACCGGCTGCGCCGAGCTTGCAGGGGACGCCGATGTAGTAGCCATCGATCCCGTATTCGCCCTGCAGGAATGCAGCGCAGGGCAGGATCTTCTTCTTGTCCTTGAGGATGGCTTCAACCATTTCAGTGACGGCGGCGGAGGGTGCGTAATAAGCGCTGCCGGCCTTGAGGTACTTGACGATCTCAGCGCCGCCGTCGCGGGTGCGCTGGATGAGCGACTCGAGGCGGTCAGGAGCAATGAGCTCGGTGATGGGGATGCCGGCGACGGTGGAGTAGCGGGCGAGCGGGACCATGGTGTCGCCGTGGCCACCGAGGACGAATGCGGTGACGTTTTCTACGCTGACATTGAGTTCAAGCGCAATAAATGTCCGGAAGCGGGCTGAGTCGAGAACGCCGGCCATGCCGATGACGCGTTCACGGTTGAAGCCGGCCTGACGGAAGGCTGCCTGGGCCATGGCGTCCAGCGGGTTGGAGACGATGATGAGGATGGATTCGGGCGAATGTGCAACGACTTTGGCCACCACGTCGGACATGATTTTGAAGTTGGTGTTGAGCAGGTCGTCGCGGCTCATGCCGGGCTTGCGCGGAATGCCGGCGGTGATGACGACGATGTCAGAGTTGGCGGTGGCGGCGTAGTCGTTGGCGCCGGTGACGCTGACGTCGCGTTTTTCAATGGGCATGGCTTCAAGCAGGTCGAGCGCTTTGCCCTGCGGGATGCCTTCAACGACGTCGATTAGGACGACGTCGGCGAGTTCCTTGGCGGCGATCCAGTGTGCGGTGGTTGCGCCTACGTTGCCGGCGCCTACGATGCTGACTTTCTTTCTCATTGCTGCGTTCTCCTTAGAGTGATCAGTGGTCAGTGATCAGTTTTGAAAGGGCACGGCTTCAGACGTGCCAAAAGGTCCGAAAGATGAAGGCGGGCTTTAGCCCCTGCGGGAATGCGAATCGGAGAGAGGGCGTTCAAATCAAATCTGACGCTTAAGCTCATCGATCAATTTGGTATGACGCCTGATTTCATCCTGCTCATGCCTGATTTGCTGATCGTAATACTTGGCCTTGTTCGCTTTTTCGTATTCGATACTTGAAATTCGTGTTTGGTGAGTTTGGATTTTGCGGTTAATTTCTTGAATCTTCTTTGCTGCTTCAGCGGATTTCTTTGGATCAACCATTTCAGGCCCCACCTTTCTCCAATACTCGTTGGAACGAAACGGAGATCATTGAACGTGTGTCGGTCGATCTCCAGATTTCTTGACCAGGCTGTTAAGCTGCCTGGCATCAAACATTATCGTGCTAGGACGCATTTACCACGGCACCACAGACATCGCATTGAAGAACGCGCTTCTTCATCAGGAGAAGCCAACCCAACAAACCTGAGACGAAAAATGCAACGCCCCAACCAATGAAAAATGCATTTCCAAGAACACTTACGGCGGCTAGCGGAGCGTCTTGCCTCACGTTTGAGACAGTGCCGGAGTAAAGGGCATCTACGTCCCGGCCAGGTGAATCGAGCGTGCCTTCATTCACTTTCTGGGTACATGATTCAGCGGTCTCCCCCACCGATCCCGACTCCTTATAACTGGAAAGCGCACATTCGCAATACTCTTCAATTTGCTGCTGCGACGGGAGTCGCCCTTCCTCCTGACTTCTTAGCCTAGTACTCCGTGCGCAAGACTGGCGGAAATTAGCATCGAAGGCACTCTGGGACGGCTGCCTAGAAGCATTCGTATTGATACCCAATGCAGTCCCAACTGATGTGTTGAACGCAAGAAGCATTGCCGCACAAGAAAGCATTCCGAGAACTGATGGAATCAGGAGAATAAATCCGATTGCAACTGCCGGACCGCTCAGGCGACGGACTTCCTTTAATCTAAGCGTTCCACTGTCGCAAATCTTGCAGATGGGAATGCCAGATCGAAAGCGTGGACGTTCTGGAACGGCATTTTGAACACGCGGAGGCGAATCAGGTCTCCGTTTCACTTCTCGATTGGGCGGGTCTGCCCAGCCGCCTTCGGGCATTATCGACATTCAGTCTGCCCCTTTCCGACCTACGAAGTTTGCGGCGATTTTACTCCGAAGGGTTTTCACTCTTTGCGGCACGACTGAAGTCGTGCCCTGTTACAAAACTTGTTGAGATTCGCGGTCTCCCACCCATCGAGCAAAAGGCGCTCGATGGATGGGGCACCCAGTCTTTTCGCTCGCAAGCAGCCTACATGTTGCCGATGATACGGGTGGCGAATTCGCTGGTGCCGACTTTGGTGGCGCCGGCGGTTTGGCGTTCGAAGTCGTAGGTTACGAACTTTTGCTGGATGGTTTTTTCCATGGCTGATTCGATTAGCTTGGCGGCTTCTTTCCAGCCGATGAAGTCGAGCAGCATGACGCCGGACAGGATGACGGAGCCGGGGTTGATGACGTCCTTGTCGGCGTATTTGGGGGCGGTGCCGTGGGTGGCTTCAAAGACGGCGTAGCCATCGCCGATGTTGGCTCCGGGAGCGATGCCGAGACCGCCGACCTGGGCTGCGGCGGCGTCCGAAATGTAGTCGCCGTTGAGGTTGGTGGTGGCGAGGATGGAGTAATCGCTGGGGCGGATGATGATCTGCTGGAAGATGGAGTCGGCGATGCGGTCGTTGATGAGGATTTTCTGCTTCCATGCGCCGTTGCCGTGGGTCTTGCCGATGGAGTCGAGGACGCCTTTGATTTCGGCATAGATTTCGTCACGGAATTTCTGGTTTCCGAATTCGAGGCCGGGCTCGATGAGGGCGGCGTTTTCTTCGACGGTGATCATGGGATCGGCGTCGACGTTACCGAGGATCCAGCTTTCGCGCTCGGTGACGATGTGGTCGCGGAACTCGCGAATGGCAAGCTCATAGCCCCACTCCCGGAATGCGCCTTCGGTGAACTTCTGGATGTTGCCTTTGTGGACGAGGGTGACGGTTTTGCGGCCGGTTTCAATGGCGCTGTTGATGGCGTAGCGGACGAGACGCTCGGTGCCGAAGATGGAGATGGGCTTGATGCCGACGCCGGAGTCGAGGCGGATTTTCTTCTTGCCGCCCTTGAGGAGGTCGTCATTGATGAAGGAGATGATGCGGGCGGCGTCCGGGGTACCTTGCTTGAATTCGATGCCGGAGTAGACGTCTTCAGTGTTCTCGCGGAAGATGACGATGTCGACTTTTTCGGGGTGCTTCACGGGGCTGGGAACGCCTTGGTAGTACTTCACTGGGCGGACGCAGGCGTAGAGGTCGAGGAGCTGGCGGAGGGCGACGTTGAGGGAGCGAATGCCGCCGCCGACGGGGGTGGTGAGCGGTCCTTTGATGGAGATGCGGAGGTCGCGGGCGGCGGAGACTGAGTCGTCCGGGAGCCAGGTGGAGAACTGGCGGAAGGCTTTCTCGCCAGCGAAGATTTCGAACCATTTGATGGCGCGCTTGCCGCCGTAAGCTTTTTCGACGGCTGCGTCAAAGACGCGCTGCGAGGCTTTCCAGATGTCGCGGCCGGTGCCGTCGCCTTCAATGAAGGGGATGATGGGATGGTCGGGAACCTGGAACTTTCCGTTGGTGTATTGGATGGGCTGGCCGTCTGAGGGCAGATCTAGTCCGTTATAAGAGGTTTGCATTGGGTTTGGCGGGTCCTTTCGTGCCTGGTCAATTGGAAGGCTAACACCTTGAAATTGGGGGTGGCAATTTCGGGAGTGCTACGATCCAGTCGGAGGAAACACACATAAAGAAGGACGACGTTAGTAAGAAGCCAGCGCAGGACGCAAAATTTGGCGAGAAGATGATCTCAGTAAGTGTGCGATTTTGGACAAACGACATTGCTGAAGACGGCCAAATCCAGCCCAAGCACGCATGGACCAGCGGGAGTGTCAGCATTGACGCCAACGAATCGCATGGAATCGGGAAGGGCAGCAAAAAGCCGTTCAATTCGCTGCTGGAAATTGGGTCGGCCATCGAAGAGACACTCCTAGAGCATGGCATCGTTTTGTATCCGAGCAACCGAATGAAAAAGTATGTGCATGACAGGCCGACCGTTCGGTCCAAGAAAAAGTGATCCTGCGACCCGAGGGCGCGGACTGGTGGACAGGCTGCACTTGTGGACGACCGAAAGCATGCTTGACATCATGATGTGTTATTACGTAGCATCATGATGTGCGGACTACATTGACTCTCGATGACGATGTTGCCCGGCTGGTGCAGGAGGAAGCTGAGCGCTCTGGTGACTCTTTCAAGGGCACGGTGAATAACCTGCTGCGGCGAGGGCTGATTGCGGGTCGTGCCCCTCAACCACGCAAGCCGTTTGTGGTTACCCCGAAGGCGATGAATCTTGGATTGGGGACACGCTACGAAAAGGTCGAAGACCTGATCGAAGCGATGGAAGGGCCGATGCATCGATGATCGTGCTGGATGTGAACCTGCTGCTCTATTCGTACGACACGGTGAATTCCGACCACAAGCAGGCGCGGGAGTGGGTTGAGAGAGCATTCTCCGGCGACGAGCAGATCGGGTTGCCTTGGCAGACCGTGATCGCATTTGTTCGAATACTTACCTACCCGGGATTGATGGGTGAGCGGTACACGATGGGGGAGGCGCTGGCGATTGTGGAAAGCTGGCTGGAATTCCCGCACGTGCTTTTCCTGGCCCCCGGTGATCGGCACTGGGCGCTGTTTCGCGAGATGCTGGTGAAGGGGAACGTTCGCGGAAAAGTAACGACCGATGCCGCATTGGCGGCTTTGGCAATTGAGTTCGGTGGGGTGCTCTACTCTGCCGATCGGGACTTTGCGCGGTTTCCGGGGCTGCGGTGGGTGAATCCGCTGGCTAATTGAATGGTCTTCGCATCCACCCATCGAGGTTAACGTTCGATGAATTGCTTGTCCGGTCCTTGCGCGCTCGTCTGGATGGGATAAACTCAGGCGGAAGTCTCGAATTGCCGGCTTTGTGGTCGGTCAGAAGTTCATTGAAGAACAACCGCAGATCCTTCGATTCACCACCCCCAAACTGGAAAACGTTTGGGGCCCCGTTCGCTCAGGATGACAGCTGCGATTTTCTAGGGGAGTTCCGAGGGAGGACAAGGGCACGGCATCTCCTGGCTGCGGATTGAATCGAATGGAATGGGAGGGCCAATCTCGGTTGCCGGGGTTGGCTTTGCTGCGTAGTGCGGGAAGCGTGATTTGGGAGCGGATGAGAGCATGACGATGAGTGGACGGAAGTATGTTGTGGGGCTGGTGCAGATGAGCATGGGGCCTGATCCGGAGGCGAACCTGGCCGCGGCGGTGGAGCATGTGCGGGAGGCGGCGCGGCGCGGGGCGAATGTGATTTGCCTGCCGGAGCTTTTTCGGGCGCAGTATTTTTGCCAGCGGGAGGATGTACGGCTGTTCGACCTGGCTGAGCCGATTCCGGGGCCTTCGACGACGAAGTTGGGCGAGCTGGCGCGGGAACTGCGGGTTGCGATTGTGGCGTCTCTGTTTGAGCGGCGTGCAGCGGGGCTCTACCACAATACGGCGGTGACGCTGAATGCGGATGGGGCGATTGCGAGCGTGTATCGGAAGATGCATATTCCGGACGATCCGCTTTACTACGAGAAGTTTTATTTCACGCCGGGCGATTTGGGATTTCAGGCGGTGGATACGGCGTTTGGTCGTGTGGGGACGCTGGTGTGCTGGGATCAGTGGTATCCGGAAGCTGCGCGGCTGACGGCGCTGCAAGGGGCCGAGGTGATTTTCTATCCGACGGCAATTGGATGGCATCCGGCGGAGAAGGAAGAGTTTGGCGCGGCGCAGTATGAGGCGTGGCAAACGATTCAGAGGGGGCATGCGATTGCCAACGGGGTGTATGTGGCGGGCGTGAATCGCGTGGGCGTTGAGCACGGCGATGTGTTGGGAAATCGGGCGATCGAGCAAGGCGGGGGGCCGGGGTTGGAGTTCTGGGGCGGAAGCTTTCTGGCCGATCCATTTGGGCGGGTGATAGCGAAGGCTTCACACAACGCCGAGGAGATTTTGCTGGGCGAGATTGACCTGGGGCTGATGGAAGATACGCGACGGAATTGGCCGTTCTTGCGGGATCGGCGGATTGATGCGTATGGGTCGATTACCAAGCGCTACTTGGATCCGGTGAACTCGTGGCTGGCGGACGGAGACGCGAAGTAGATGGGTGAGATTGCAATGGGAAAGACGCCACGGGAATTGGGGTTCCGGATGCCGGCGGAGTGGGAGCGGCACGAGGCGACGTGGCTGGCCTGGCCGCATAATCCTGAGGATTGGCCGGGGAAGTTTCAGGTGATTCCGTGGGTGTATTCGGAGATTGTGCGGCTGCTTTCGGCGCAGGAGCGGGTGCACATCTTGGTGGAGGATGCCAAGGCCGAACTGCGGGCGCAGAGCGTGCTGGAGCGGGGTGGCGCGCGGCTGCACCAGGTGAGCTTTCACCAATGGCCGACGAATCGGGTGTGGACGCGGGACTCTGGGCCGATATTTGTGCGCGATGGCGCGGGGCGTGTGGGGATCACGAACTGGCACTTCAATGCGTGGGCGAAATACTCGGACTGGCAACTGGATGACCAGGTGCCAGACCGGGTGGCGGGGCTGCTGGGTATGCAGACGTGGGAGCCGGCGGTTGAGGTGGATGGCAAGACGAGCAGGCTGGTGCTGGAGGGTGGGTCGATCGATACGAATGGGGCGGGGACGCTGCTGACGACCGAGGAGTGTTTGCTGAGCGATGTGCAGGCGCGGAATCCGGGAGTGAGCAGGGAACGGCTGGAGCGGGCTTTCTACGATTATCTGGGGATGGAGCAAGTGATTTGGCTGGGGCGCGGCGTGGCGGGGGATGACACGCACGGGCATGTGGACGACATCACGCGGTTTGTGGGGGCGGAGACGATTGTGACGGCGGTTGAGCCGGATGGGAGCGATGCGAATCATGAGCCGTTGGCGGAGAATGTGGAGAGGCTGAAGGCGGCGCGGACGCTGGATGGGAAGCAGTGGACGGTGGTGGAGTTGCCCCTGCCGAAGCCGGTGGTTTTCAGGGGGCAGAGGCTTCCGGCGAGTTATGCGAATTTCTATATTGCGAATGGGGTGGTGCTGGTGCCGACGTTTAACGATGTGAACGACCGGGTGGCGCTGGGGATCTTGAGCGATTTGTTTCCGGGGCGCGAGGTGATTGGGATTCATGCGGTGGATCTGGTTTGGGGGCTGGGGACGCTGCATTGCATGACGCAGCAGCAGCCGGCGAGTCTGATTTCGTGACGGACCTTGATTTCATGGAGGCGGCGCTGGCGGAGGCGCGGCTGGCGGCCGAGGGCGGCGAGGTGCCGATTGGGGCGGTGATTGTGCGCGATGGGGCAATTTTGGTGCGGGGGCAGAATCGGGTGCTGCGGGATGTGGACCCTACGGCGCATGCGGAGATTGTGGCGCTGCGCGCGGCCGCTGCGGCGGTGGGGAATTATCGGCTGATGGGGTGCACTCTGTATGTGACTCTGGAGCCTTGTGCGATGTGTGCGGGGGCGATGGTGCATGCGCGGCTGGATCGGCTGGTTTATGCGGCGAGTGATCCAAAGGCTGGTGCGGCGGGGTCGGTGCTGGGGGTGGTAAACCATCCGCAACTGAACCACAAGATGGCGGTGGAGGCTGGGATTCTGACGGAAGAGGCTGGGGAGATTTTGCGGGGATTTTTCAGGGAGCGGCGGTAGGCTCAGCGGCCCTCAACGCTTCAAAGTCCGCGCTCCAGTTCAACAGTCAGCTTCTCGTCAAAGCTTTGATTCTTTCGGCTTCGGCGGGCCATTTCGCCGATAACTCTTCATAACTCGCGTTTCGGTAGTCGGAGTAGTCGAAGCCGGGGGTTACGGTGCAGCCTAACAACGCCACTTGGCCGTTGCCGATGAGGCGGGTGCCCTGCCAGACGCCGGCGGGGACTACTAACTGGACGTGGTGGCCTGCGGCAAGGTTGGAGCCGAGAGTGAAGATCGCGGAGTGGCCATCGCCATGGAGCTGGAGCATTTCCACGGGGTCGCCGAGATAGAAGTGGAAGGTCTCATCGGAGTCAAGGACGTGCATTTCAGAGAAGGTGCCGGGCTCGAGGAGATAGTAGATGGCGGTGGAGGCGGGACGGATGCCGCGGGGAAGGTCGAGGGTCGTGGACGCGGTATAAGTGCGGCGAAAGGAGCCGCCTTCAATGGGGTGGGGCTGAAGGTTGAGGAGGGTTTTGATTTGCTGTGCAGTCACAAGAGGGATGGTAACAGGGATGGAATGGCGGTGGCCTTATGGGTACGGGGCGATAGAATTGAGGCATGAAGGTGCAGGTTTATACAGCGGCATGGTGCAGGGATTGCCGGGCGGCGAAGCAGTTTCTTGAGGCGCATGGAATTGCGTACACAGAGATCAATGTGGATACGAACCGGGAAGCATCGGCTGAGGTGATTCGTCATGTGGGCAAGCGGGCGATTCCGCAGCTGGTGATTGACGGGGAGTGGTTTCAGCCGTACAAGCCGGGGCGCGGGCTGCTGTATGAGGAATTGCATGCGCGGTTGGGAATTCCGGTCAAGTGAGCATTGCCTGCAGGCATTGCATGCAGCAGACGCCGCCGATGCGGCATTTGAGGGTCGAGGTTTCCCGCCTTTGCGCCAGAAAAAAGGCGCGACCCAGAGGGTCCCCCGACGGGGCACGGAGCAGTTTTTTGCCGGGCAGGGAAAAGCAGGTCCCCAGACTCGCTGCGTTCGCTCAGGATAACAAGCTTGTGAGTTGGGGCATGATTGGGATGGTCTGCCAAGGAGATTCTCGTTGATTGAACGTTATACACGGGCGGCGATGGGCCGGATCTGGACTGAAGAGAACAAGTATCGCTGCTGGCTTGAAGTGGAGACGGCGGCGAGTACGGTGCTGGCTGAGGACGGGGTGATTCCTGTGGAGGCGGCGGAGGCGATTGCGGCGAAGGCTAGCTTCTCTGTCAAGCGGATCCAGGAGATCGAGGTGGAAGTGAAGCACGACGTGATCGCCTTCAATACTGCCGTGGCAGAGAGTTTGGCTGCGGCGGGGGCGGGGGCGCAGTCGCGCTGGTTTCACTATGGGCTGACTTCGAACGACATTGTGGATACGGCGCAGGCGCTGCAGGTGAAAGAGGCTTCGGGGCTGATTCGGACGGGGCTGGTGGTGCTGCTGGCGGTGCTGCGGAGGCGGGCTCTGGAGTTCAAGCACACGCCGACGATTGGACGGACGCATGGGATTCATGCGGAGCCGACGACGTTTGGGCTGAAGCTGCTGAACTGGTTCGCGGAGATGGAGCGGAACCTGGCGCGGTTTGATGCTGCGTCGGAAGACATGCTGGTGGGCAAACTGTCGGGTGCCGTGGGCACGTTTGGACATTTGAAGCCGGAGCACGAGGATCGGATTTGCGCGCGGCTGGGGCTGAAGCCTGCTCCGGTGGCGACGCAGGTGATTCAGCGAGACCGGCATGCGGCGTACATTTCGACTCTGGCGATTATCGGGTGCACGCTGGACAAGATTGCGGTGGAAGTTCGGCACCTGCAGCGGACCGAGGTGCGTGAGGCACAGGAGTACTTCAGCGAAAAGCAAAAGGGCTCCTCGTCGATGCCGCACAAGAAGAATCCAATTACGAGCGAGCAGATAAGCGGGCTGGCGCGGGTGTTGCGCGGGAATGCGCAGGCGGCGTTTGAGAATGTGGCGCTGTGGCACGAGCGGGATATCTCGCATTCTTCGGTGGAGCGGGTGATTTTTCCGGATTCGACCATTCTGGTGGATTATCTGCTGGCGAAGACGGCGGATTTGATTGACCGGCTGCTGGTGTATCCGGAGCGGATGAAGAAGAATTTGGAGTCGACGGGCGGGCTGATTTTTTCGGGGCAGTTGTTGCTGGATTTGGCGGAGGCGGGGATGCTGCGCGAGGATGCTTACCGGCTGGTGCAGGGGCATGCTATGCGGGCTTGGAAAGAAGACCTGGTGTTTCGGGATGAGGTTGCGAAGGATGCGGCTATTACTTCGTTGCTCGGGCCGGAGGAGTTGGGGAAGACGTTCGATTACACGCGGCAACTGGGGAATGTGGACGCAATTTTTGAGAGGGTGTTGGGGGGAGTAATCTAAGCTCATTTCGTTAGCGAGGACTGGTGATGAGCGGAAGGCAGACAACCACTTGTTTTATTCTGATCATGCTTTGCCATGTGTGTACCGCGACTGCGCAGAGGGCCGACGTAAAGGGTACGCCAGAACCCACCTTCTTCTCTGAAGATATGGACCCGAACCCATTCTGGGACTCGGATACCCTGCCCGCCAACGTGCTCGAAATGCTGAAGGTGGGCAAGTCGGCCGGATTGGCAGCGGATCGATTGAAGGGGTTGGATCAAGCTGGTTTCGCGGCGCTCTTTGATGCGGTACATGTCCATTTAGGCAATTCGAGAGAGTTGGGCTATGTTGTTGTCGGCAAGTTTCCAATGAGCGGAGCTGATTGTGACTGGTTTTGGGTGGTTCGATCCGACCGAGACCACCCGAAGATCATTCTCTTTTCAAACTCGAACGCGATAGAACTGTTGAGGGGCAGAACTAACGGTTACAGAAACGTTCGCAGTACCTGGTCCTCAGCTGCCGGATACACCATCACGTGTGTGTACCACTACGACGGCAATCGCTATCGGGTTTTCCGGAAGTACGAGAAAACGGAGAAATGAGGCGGTTGGAGAATGTGGACGTGATTTTGAGGGTGGGTTGGGGCGCGGGAAGAGATTCGAGTGAAGGAAGCAATGCAGATCCTTCGACTCACCACCCCCAAACTGAAAAACGTTTGGGGTCCCTTTCGCTCAGGATGACAAGTTTTTTGAGATAGGCGTCTCTATTTTTGGAGGAGGTCGGGATGAAGCGTTTGGTTTGGGTTTTGCTGGCGGTTGGATGTGTGGCGGCGGTGGGTCAAGCGGCTGCGGTTGATCCGGCGGAGGCGCTGGGCAAGCTGGCGTTCCTGCAAGGCGACTGGGCGGGGAAGCAGGATTTCAATACGAACGGCGGAGCGGCGATGGTGGGCGACGCTACCGACCGGATTGCAACGGGGATTGCGGGGAAGTATGTCTGCGAAATGCTGTCGACCACGCTGCCGGGGCGCAAGCCTACGGACACGCGGCATTTCATCTCGTTTGACAAGTCGACGGGGAAGTATACGGCTTGGTGGTTCAACGACACTTCGTATCATCCGATGGCGTTGACCGGAGACTTAGCCGGGACCAAGCTGGTGCTTGCGAGCGACGGATCGGCGGGACCGGTGCTGCGGGCTACGTATGAGACGCCGAATGCGACGACGCTGACGTTTCTGCTGGAGATGAAGACCGGGGATGGATGGAACAAGCTGTTCCTGACGATGTATACGAAGAAGGCTGAGAACTCGAAGTAGGGAAGGGAAGCAGCCAGGTGGATGGATTGAATCTTACGGTGGCGATCACCGGGGCTTCGGGCGCGGTGTTTGGGCGGGAGTTGTTGTGCGCACTTGAGGCCGATGAACGGGTGGCGCGGATACATTTTGTGGCTTCGGAAAACTCTCTTCGCGTAATGGCGGAAGAACTTGGGCTGAGTGGCCGCAACAACCTGGTGGAAAAGCTGCTGGGCGAGGCGGCGAAGAAGACGGTGCAGCATGTGGATGCCGATGTGGGAGCTTCGATTGCGAGCGGGAGTTATCCGTCGAATGGGATGATTGTGCTGCCTTGCTCGATGGGGACGCTGGCTTCGATCGCAAATGGGCTGGCAAACGGGCTGATTGCGCGGGCGGCGGATGTCACGCTGAAGGAGCGGCGTCCGTTGTTGCTTTGTGTGCGGGAGACGCCGTTCAATCGGATTCATTTGAGGAATATGACGCTGGCGGCAGAAGCCGGGGCGGTGATATTCCCGGTGATTCCGGCGTTTTATAACAAGTCGATGGATTCGACTGAGATGGCGCGGCAATTTGTTTGCAGAGTGCTGGGTCATATCGGGCTTCCCCAGGCGGATGCGTATGTCTGGAAGCCGGGAGAGTAGCGGCCCCGAGAAAAAAAGAACAGATTCCTCATGTCAATCGGGTTAAATCTGCCTGTAGAATGTGCGGACCGCTATGCCTGAGCCCTCCGTCAAAACAATCCTTGGGGGCTCGGACAAAAATCCGCCGATATCATCTCAGGAGATTGAAAATGTCAGAAAAGATCAAGAAGAAGGACAAGAGCAAGACGAAGGCAGCGCCCGTCAATGGCAAAGAAAGGGTCAACGGCAAAGAACATGCCGCGCCGGTACATCATCCAAGCGAAGTCCCGACCAAGCGAATTGGCAAAGACTGCGACTATGAGAAAGAGCTGAGCCTGCTGCAGATTGAGCTGGTGAAGCTGCACGAGTGGGTGCGTCACGAACACCTGAAGGTTGTGGTGCTTTTTGAAGGGCGCGACGCAGCCGGCAAGGGCGGCGCGATCAAGCGCATTACCGAGTCGCTGAATCCCCGCATTTGCAAGGTCGTGGCTCTGGGCACACCGACGGAGCGCGAGAAGACGCAATGGTACTTCCAGCGATATGTGCCGCACCTTCCTGGGGCCGGGGAGATGGTGCTGTTCGACCGCAGTTGGTATAACCGGGCCGGGGTGGAGCGGGTGATGGGCTTCTGCACAGACGCACAATATCAGGAGTTCATGCTGACCTGTCCGGAGTTTGAGCGTATGCTGGTTCGCTCGGGCATCATCCTGATCAAGTACTGGTTTTCAGTGAGCGACGCGGAGCAGGAAAAGCGCTTTCAGGAGCGGATGACCAATCCCACGAAGCGGTGGAAGATCAGCCCGATGGACTTGGAATCGCGCAAGCATTGGGCCGATTACTCGCGCGCCAAGGACGATATGTTCAATGCTACGGACCACAAGCAGGCGCCCTGGTTTGTGGTGAACGCAGAGGATAAGAAGGCGGCGCGGCTCAACGTGATCCGCCATCTTTTGAGCAAGATTCCGTACAAGGATCTGACTCCCGAACCGATCGATTTGCCGCCGATTGTGAAGGCGGAATATGTTCGTCCGCCTTTCCAGGAGCAACACTTCATTCCGGTGGTTTATCGGTAGGGAGGGCCAGTTGAATGCGACGGGGCGTCGTCGTGAATGGGTGGGTAGATGCATTTGACATTCGCGGCGGGCTCAGTCGATACTGCACAATATGCGGAACTCGAGGTATCACGGAATGGCGGCCATGGCCACATGTATGTGTATGGCTTGCGGACCCGTCCGTCGAGAGCTTGAGATGCGAATGCGCTAGACGCTACCGATCTTGAAGCCAGGCGGCCCGGGTCCGAAGAGGACTCGGGCCGTTTCACGTTTTACTAGTTGTGACCCACCGTCGAATCAATTCACAAAAAGGAACTTGAAGGAGAGATTCATGTCTGAAGCGAAACAGCAGTTTGCCACTCTTGCCGTCCACGCCGGCCAGTCGCCCGACCCTGCTACGGGTTCACGGGCGGTGCCGATTTACCAGACCACCTCCTATGTATTTCAAGACGCCGACCACGCGGGACGGCTGTTTGGGCTGAAGGAGTTCGGAAACATTTATACGCGGATCATGAATCCGACGACGGATGTGTTTGAGAAGCGCGTGGCGGCACTGGAAGGCGGGGTGGCGGGGCTTGCGACTGCTTCAGGACAGGCCGCGGAGACGCTGACGCTTACTACTCTGGCCTCGGCCGGGGACGAGATTATTTCGACCACGTCGCTCTACGGAGGGACGTATAACCTATTCCACTACACGTTTCCGCGCTTGGGCATTACGGTGCGGTTTGTGGATGGGGATGATTTTGATGGACTTCGCGCGGCGATCAATGAGAAGACGCGTGCGATTTATACCGAGTCGCTGGGGAATCCCAAGCTGGATGTGGTGGACATTGAGAAGCTGGCGGAGATTGCGCATGAGCACGGGTTGCCGCTGGTGGTGGACAACACGACGCCGTCGGCAGCGTTGACGAGGCCGATTGAGTGGGGTGCGGATATTGTGGTGAATTCGGCCACCAAGTTTCTGGGTGGGCATGGGACTGCCATTGGCGGCGTGATTGTGGACGCGGGCAAGTTTGACTGGGCGAAGTCTGGGCGGTTCAAGGAGTTTACAGAGCCTGATCCGTCGTATCACGGGCTCTCGTACACCGAGGCGTTTGGGCCGCTGGCGTTCATTTTGAAGGCGCGGGTGCAGGGGTTGCGGGATACGGGAGCGTCGTTGTCGCCGTTCAATGCGTTTCTGCTGCTGCAGGGGATTGAGACGCTGCATCTTCGGTTGGAGCGGCACAGTCAGAATGCGCTTGCCGTGGCGCGGCATCTGGAACAGCATCCGGGTGTGGAGTGGGTGAACTATCCGGGGCTTGAGTCGAGCCGGTTCTACACGCGGGCAAAGAAGTATCTGCCGCATGGGCAGGGGGCGATTGTGACGTTTGGGGTCAAGTCTGGAACTGCGGGGGACGGCTACGAGGCAGGGAAGAAGCTGATCAATGGGCTCACGCTGTTCTCTCTGCTGGCGAATATCGGCGATGCGAAGTCGTTGGTGATTCATCCGGCATCGACAACGCACCAGCAGCTTTCGGTGGAGGAGCAGGCGTCGACGGGGGTTACACCGGAGCTGGTGCGGCTGTCGGTGGGGATTGAAGACATCCGGGATATTCTTGCCGATCTTGACCAGGCAATTACGGCTGCCAACGGCTACACGTTTGGCGGAATACCCACAACGGAAGCGCTTGCTGCACAATGAGCACTGTGACGGAAAAGCGTGGAACGGGAAATCGCGGAACGGGCGGCGCGGCTGCCAAAAGCCAAGCGGCGCCGCCTGGGCGGCTGGAGCCGACGTATGAAGGCGACTTTGTGCTCGATGAGCCGCTGTTGCTGGATTGCGGGCGGAGTCTGGGCGGCACCACGCTGCATTATGCCGCCTACGGGAGGTTGAATGCGGCACGGGACAATGCGGTTCTGGTGTGCCATGCGCTTTCTGGTTCGGCGCGGGTAGGGGACTGGTGGCCGGAAGTTTTTGCACCGGGAGCACTGTTGAGTCTGGAAGATGACTTCGTTCTCTGTGTGAACCTGCTGGGATCATGCTACGGGTCGACGGGGCCGGGGTCAGTGGACCGGGAGACTGGCGAGGTGTTTGGGGCGGACTTTCCCCTGGTTTCGATCCGGGACAATGTACGGGCGCAAGGCAAACTTCTGGATTCGTTGGGGATCGCGATGCTGCGGCTCGTGCTGGGCGGGTCGATTGGGGGCATGCAGGCGCTGGAGTGGACGATTGTGCATACGCACAGGGTGGAGCGGGCGGTGATTATAGCCGTGGCTCCGCTGGGGGCTATGGGGCTGGCACTGAACCATGTGCAGCGGCAGGCAATTCAACAAGATCCGGAATGGGCAGGCGGGCATTATCTGCCGCAGCG
>Ga0302319_10013097_pt1 | contig 15573 bp, 9 predicted proteins | sample Bog_T0_2_FD_203319 | JGI IMG/M metagenome (GOLD analysis project Ga0302319, IMG submission 203319) | Peat permafrost microbial communities from Stordalen Mire near Abisko, Sweden - Bog_T0_2 | ecosystem: Environmental > Terrestrial > Soil > Wetlands > Peat | place: Sweden: Abisko, Stordalen Mire... | reverse complement strand
CGGCCATGTTCAACTGGTTCATCGCCGGCCACGAGATCTCCCCGGAGCACTGGTACTTCAAGGACGCCGAAGGGGGCCGGGTGCTCGGCAACCTCTGCCACTGGACCGACTTCGTCCTGCAGCTCGTCGAGCCGTCCCGCCGCTATCCGCTGGCCATCAACCCCACCCGCGCGGCCCAGAAGGACTGCGACATCGCCGTCACGTTCACCTTCGGTGACGGCAGCATCGCGGCCATCACCTTCTCGGCCAAGGGCCACACCTTCGAAGGCGTGCGCGAGCGCTTCGCCGCCCACCGCGGCAATGCGCTGGTGTCCATGGACGATTTCAAGGACCTGACCATCGAGGTGGTCGAGAAGAAGCGCCGCCTGTCGCCGCTCTTCCGCGACCACGGCCACGAGGTGAGCATCGAGCGAAGCTACGCCATGAGCGGCGCGGCCGTCCCGGGGAGCTTTGCCGGCTGCTCGGTCGACGAGGTGTGGGAGACCGGCAATCTCTTCCTCTCCACCCGCCGGGCGCTGGAGGACAATGAGCGCATCGTGCTCCAGGCGCGTCCCGGCCCCGGCGGGACGGACCCTCACAGGCGGCAACCGTGAAGCAGATCCTGCAGAACATCAGCAATGGCCGGCGCAGCATCGCCAGCCTCCCGGACCCCATGGTCCAGCCCGGGCAGGTGCTCATCGCCAACGCGGCGTCGCTGATCTCGGCGGGCACCGAGAAGATGGTCATGGACCTGGCGGGCAAATCCCTGATCGCCAAGGCCCGCGAACGCCCGGACCACGTGCGGAGGGTGCTCGAAAAGGTCCGCAGCGAGGGCCTGTTCGAGACCCTGAAGCAGGTGCGCGCCAAGCTCGACGAGCCCATGAAACTGGGCTATTCCTCGGCCGGAACGGTGCTGGCCTGCGGGGCCGGGGTGCAGGACTTCAAGCCCGGGGACCGGGTGGCGTCCAACGGGCCGCATGCCGGGGTCGTGTCCGTGCCGCGTCACCTGGTGGCGCGGATGCCGGACAGCGTGGGCTTCGAGGCCGCCTCCTTCACCGTGGTGGCCAGCATCGCGCTGCAGGGCCTACGCCTGGCCCAGCCGCAGATCGGGGAGACCGTGCTGGTGCTGGGCCTGGGCCTGGTGGGGCAGCTGGCCGTGCGCCTGCTGGCGGCCTCGGGCGTCCGGGTGCTCGGCACCGACCCGGACGAGGCCAAATGCCGGCTCGCGGTGGAGCTGGGCGCGTTCCACGCCGCCCCGGGCCTCGGCGCGGCCGACGTGGAGGCGCTCACCGGAGGCTGGGGGGCCGACAAGGTGCTCATCTGCGCCTCCACCCCCTCGCAGCAGCCCGTCACCCTGGCCGCGGACGCCGTCCGCAAGAAGGGGCGCATCGTCCTCGTCGGCGTGGTGGGGCTTGAGCTGGACCGCCGCCCCTTCTACTTCAAGGAGGCCGAGTTCGTGGTCTCCTGCTCCTACGGGCCCGGCCGCTACGATGCCGCCTACGAGGAGAAAGGGCAGGATTATCCGTACCCCTATGTCCGCTTCACCGAGCAGCGCAACATGCAGGCGGTGCTGGACCTCATGGGGTCCGGGCGCCTAGACGTGGCTCCCCTGGTGACCCACCGCTTCGCCATCGAGGACGCGGAACAGGCCTACCGCATCATCGAGGAGGGCCGCGAGCGCTACCTGGGCATGGTCCTGGGGTACCCGCCCCTGGCGCCCCTGCGCCGGGTCGCCGTGGCGCCTGCGCCGGCCGCCGGGACGCGGGCGGGGGCGGGGGCGTCCGTGGGCGTGGCCGTGCTGGGCGCGGGCAGCTTCGCCCGTTCGGTCCTGGTGCCCGCGCTGCGTCGGCAGCCGGGGCTGCGGCTGCACACCCTGTGCTCGGCGGGGGGCGTGTCCGCGCTGAACCTGGCCGAGAAGGGCGGCTTCGAGTTCGCGACGACGGACGAGGACGCGGCCTTCGACAGCCCAGAGGTGGGGGCCGTGGTGGTGCTTACCCGCCACTCCGAGCACGGGCGCCAGGTGCTGCGCGCCGTGCGGGCGGGCAAGCACGTGTTCACCGAGAAGCCGCTGTGCCTGACGGTCGACGAGCTCGACGCCATCGAGGCTGCCCTGCTTGAGAAGGGCGCCCAGGCCCCGCTGGTCAGCGTGGGCTTCAACCGGCGCCACGCGCCCGCCGCGCTGGCGGTCAAGGGCTTCTTCGCCGGGGCGCAGGCGCCGCTGGCGGTGTCCGTGCGCTTCAACGCCGGCGCCATCCCGCCGGACCACTGGACCCAGGACGAGGCCATCGGCGGAGGCCGCCTGGTGGGCGAGGCCTGCCATGCCATCGACCTGGCGACCTTTCTGCACGGCTCGCCGCCGGTGCGCGTCTTCGCGGAATCCATCGGCGGCTCCGCGGCCCCGGCCGCCACGGACGACCAGTGCTTCATCACCCTGCGCCACGCCGACGGGGGCATCTCGAACGTCGCCTACCTGGCCGGGGGCGACAAGTCCTTCCCCAAGGAGCGCGTGGAGGTGATCGGCGCGGGCCGGGTCGCGGTGATCGACGACTTCAGGGCCTGGACCCTTACCCGCGGCGGGCGCACCTCCCGCCACGGAGGGCGCCAGGACAAGGGCCATCTGGCCGGCGTCGCGGCCTTTGCCCGCGCCCTGGCCGGGCGGGGCGAGACGACCCCCTGGCAGGACCTGAGGGCCGTCACCCTGGCCGCGCTGCTGGCGGTGCGCTCGTTGCGCGAAGGCCAGCCCATGGACCTGGGCTGAGCGCGGCCCCGGCCGGCAGGGGAAACGCGCGCATGGACATACTTTTCGTCTCCCAATACTACCCCCCAGAGGTCAACGCCCCGGCCAACCGGGTGTCCGAGCTGGCCCGCGCGTGGGTCCGCGCCGGGCACCGCGTCACGGTCCTGACCGCCTTTCCGAACCACCCGCAGGGGTCCAAGCGCCCCGCCGACCGCCGCGTGCTGAGCCGGCGGGAGGACGACGGCGGCGTGGAGGTGCTGCGGGCCTACATCTGGGCCACCCCCAACAAAGGCCTGGTCCGCCGCATGTTCTCCTACGCCAGCTTCATGGTCTCGGCGCTGCTGGTCGGATCCCTGCGCTGCCGGCGGCCCGGCCTCGTCATCGCCACCTCGCCCCAGCTGCTGACGGCCGTCGCGGGCTGGGGCCTTTCCCTGCGCTTCAACACGCCCTTTGTCTTCGAGGTGCGGGACCTGTGGCCCGAGTCCATCGTGGCCGTCGAGGCCATGCGGGAGAACCGCGTGGTCGCCGGGCTCAAGCGCCTCGCCGCGCTGCTGTACCGCCGCTGCGACCGCATCGTGACCGTGGGCGAGGGCTACAAGCGCAAGATCGTGGAGCTCTACGGCATCGATCCGGCGAAGATCAGCGTGGTCGAGAACGGGGTCGACACGGCCCTGTTCGTGCCGCGCACCCGGGACCCGGACTTCGAGCGGGCGGCCGGCTGGCAGGGCAAAAAGGTCCTGCTCTATGCCGGCACCCACGGCATGGCCCACGGGCTGGCGGTGGTCCTGGGGGCCGCGGAGCTGCTCAAGGGCGAGCCCAGCGTGCTCTTCGCCCTCGTGGGCGACGGGGCGGAGAAGCAGGGCCTGGTCGAGGCCGCCCGCGGCCTGGACAACGTGCGCTTCTACGAGCAGCAGCCGCGGGAGGCCCTGCTCCGGTTCTACGCGGCCTGCGACATCGGCCTGGTGCACCTGCGGGACACCCCGCTGTTCCAGGAGGTGCTCCCCTCAAAGATCTTCGAATACTTCGGCATGGAGCGGCCGATCCTGATCGGGGTGGGCGGCGAGGCCCGGGCCCTGGTGGAGGCGGCGCGGGGAGGGATCTGGTTCCGGCCCGACGACCCGCAGGCTTTAGCCGACGGGCTGCGGGCGCTGCTCGCCGACCCCGGGCTCGGCGCCATGGGGCGGCGGGGCCGTGCATGGGTGCTGCAGCACTATGACCGCACCGCCCTGGCGGAGCGCTATGCCGCCCTTCTGCAGGCCATCGTGGACCGGGCGGGCGCCGCGGCCCCGGCGGAGCGCGCATCGTGAACGCCGCCGGCGCGGCCCGCTTCCTGCGCACTGCGGCCCGGCTGCATCCGCGGCAGGTCGCGGCGCGGTTGCAGGCGGCCCTGCGGCCTGCGGTCCCGGCGGCTTCCCTGGACGCGCCGGGTCCGCCGCCGGGGACGCTTCCCGCGGCGCCCGCCTTCGCGGGCCTGCGCCTGCACCACCCGGGCCCGGCCGCATCTGCGGAGGCCGCCGGGATCAGGCGGGGTCGTTTCACGCTGTACGGCTGGACCCGCGAGCTGGGGCATCCGCGCCCGGACTGGATGCTGGGCGAGCGCAGAAGGGACCGCCTCTTCGCCATCAGCCTGCACTACCACGGATTTGCGCCGGCCCTGGCCGTCCGCTCCCCGGCGCTGTTCAAGGCCCTGATCGACGACTGGATCGCCCGCTGCGGACCGGGCCAGCCTGGGGCCCTCGCCCTTGCCTGGAACCCCTACGCCGCTGCCACCCGCATCGCGCACTGGTGCCGGGCCCACGGCGCAGCCGGGGCGGCGTTCTGGCGCCGCGAGCCGGAATTCCACGGCCGATTTGTGGGGAGCCTCCGGCGCCAGGCGGCCTTGGTGTTCGAGCGCCCTGAATGGCACCTTCTGGGCAATCACCTGGTGCGCGACGCCCTCGGCATGGCCGCCGCCGCCGCATTTTTCGGGCAGGAGCGGGCCGAACCGGCCGGGTCGCTCGGCTCCCGGGCGCTGGCATTCGCCCTGCGGGTCGCACCGGGCCAGGTATTGCCCGATGGCGGCCCGGCGGAGCGCAGCCCGATGTACCACGCCCAGGTGCTCGAAGACCTGTTGGCCGTGCGGACGCTGCTGGAGCCCCAGGGCGGCGCCGCCCTCGACCCCCTGATCGCCCGCATGCGCGGGGCCCTAACGTGGATGCGGCACCCGGACGGCCAGGTGCCCCTGCTCAACGACTCCACGCTCAATGGCGCGGCCCATCCCGCCACCCTGGGCCTGGGCCCGCTGCCGCAGGGGTCCCGCCTGTTTCCGGACACGGGCCTGTTCGTCCACCATGGCCCCCTGGCCAGCCTGTTTTTCGACGTCGGCGAGGTCGGCGACCGCTGGCAGCCCGGACACGCGCATGCCGACAGCCTGTCCTTTGAATGCTCGTGGAAGGGGGAGCGCCTGGTCGTGGATCCGGGCGCCTTCGGCTACGACGACGACGACGTCCGCGCCGGGGACCGCTCGACCCTGGCCCACAACACCTTGTGCATCGACGGCCGGGACTCCAGTGAATGCTGGTCCATCTTCCGGGTCGGACGGCGGGCCAGGCCCCGGGACCGTGCCTGGGGCGGTCCCGGGCCGCAGGCCTGGGCCAGCGCGGCCCACGATGGCTACCGCTTCCTGCCGGGCAGGCCCCTGCACCGCCGAAGGGTCGCCGTGGACGCCCGCGGCGTCAGCGTCAGCGATGAGGTGCGCGGCGGGGGCGTTCATCAGGTGGAGGCCGGGCTGCTGCTGGCGCCGGGCTGGTCGGCCCGCGCCCGTCCGGGCGGCTGGGACCTGCGCAAGGGCCCCTTGGCCCTGCGGGTGACGGTGCGGGGCCCTGCCGGCGTGGGACTCAGCGTTGAGGACCGCCCGTACCATCCCGGGTACGGTGTCGAGGCTCCGGCCCGCCGCCTGTGCGTGCGATGGAAAGGGGCGCTGCCCTTGTCCCTGGAATGGCGCCTGGGGGCGTGAAAAAGGCTGCACCAGCCGCCTGAAATCAGGCCTGGCGGGCCCGGATGCGTGCTTGGAGCAGGGCCGTTTTTGGCGTAGAATCCTGCGATTGCCGCGACGGCAAGGCGGCCCTTCCGCCTTGCCGAGTTTTTTAATGGCCGGCGATTCACTTCAAGGCCGACAGGCTCGAGAGCTGATGGACACCGGACTGCAAAGCCTCCTCATTGTCGCCGCGTACCACGGCATCGCCGCGGACGAGGCCATGCTGCGCCATGAGTACGGCCAGGAGCCGTTCACCACCGAGAAAGTCCTGCTGGCGGCGCACAAGCTGGGCATGACGGGCAAGCTCGTCAGCCAGGAGCCCGGCCGCCTCGGGCGCACCCCTTTCCCTGCCATCGCGCTGCTCAAGAACGGCGGCTACTTCATCGCCGTGAAGTTCGACCCGGGCACCACCGGAGGCCAGCGCCTGCTGATCCAGCGGCCCGGGGAGCCCCCCCAAGTGCTGTCGATCGAGGACTTTCTCGAGGTCTGGTCCGGGCGCTTCATTTACCTGACCTCGAAGGCCAACTACGCAGGCGATCTGGCCCGCTTCGACTTCAGCTGGTTCATTCCGGCGATCGTCAAGTATCGCAAGATGCTCTTCGAAGTCCTGCTCGTCTCCTTCGCCATTCAGCTCATCGGCCTGGCCACGCCCCTGTTCTTTCAGGTGGTGATGGACAAGGTGCTCGTGAACCACGCCATGAGCACGCTCAACGTCATCGCCATCGGTCTGGCCGTGGCGACGGTCTTCGGCGCGGTGCTGGGGGGCATCAGGACCTACGTCTTTTCCCACACCAGCAGCAAGATCGACGTCGAGCTTGGAGCCCGCCTCTTTCGCCACCTGCTGGCCCTGCCCATCTCCTACTTCCAGGTGCGGCGCGTCGGCGATTCGGTGGCCCGCATCCGCGAGCTCGAGAACATTCGGACCTTTCTGACCGGCAACGCGATGACGCTGCTGATGGACCTGCTGTTCTCGCTCATCTTCATCGCCGTCATGGTCTGGTACAGCCCCACGCTGACCCTGATCGTGGTGGCGTCCCTGCCGCTCTATGCGCTGCTGTCGCTGGTGTTCGTCCCCATTCTGCGCAAGCGCCTCAACGACAAGTTCAACCGCGGCGCCGAGAACCAGTCGTTCCTGGTCGAGACCATCAGCGGCATCGACACCGTCAAGGCCATGGCCATCGAGCCGCGCTGGATCCAGAAATGGGAGCAGCAGCTGGCGGGCTACGTCGCCACCAGCCTGTCGGCGACCAACACGTCCATGGTCGCGACCGGAGGCGTCACCCTGATCAGCAAGCTGGTCACGGTGGCGATCATGTGGCTGGGGGCGCTGCAGGTGCTCGACGGCAAGATGACCGTGGGCGAGCTGGTCGCCTTCAACATGCTGGCGGGCCAGGTGTCCTCGCCCATCCTTCGCATCGCCCAGCTGTGGAACGATTTCCAGCAGGTGGGCATCTCGATGCAGCGCCTTGGGGACATCCTGAACACCCGCTCCGAGACCCCCAGCCAGCGGATACGCCTGCCGCGCATCGAGGGCACCATTGAGTTCGACAAGGTCTCGTTCCGCTACCGCCCGGATACGCCCGACGTCATCCGGGACGTCAGCATCAAGATCAGGCCGGGCGAGCTCATCGGCATCGTGGGGCGCTCCGGCTCCGGCAAGAGCACGCTGACGAAGCTGGTGCAGCGCCTGTACGTGCCCGACCGGGGCCGGGTGCTGATCGATGGCCAGGACATCGGCACGGTGGATGCGGCCTCGCTCCGGCACCAGGTGGGCGTGGTCCTGCAGGAGAACAACCTGTTCAACCGCTCAATCCGGGACAACATCGCGCTCACCAACCCTTCGCTGCCCATTGAGAGGGTCATCGAGGCGGCCAAGATGGCGGGAGCCCATGAGTTCATCTGCGAGCTGCCCGAGGGCTACGACAACAAGGTCGGCGAGCACGGCACCGGGCTTTCCGGAGGCCAGCGCCAGCGCATCGCCATCGCCCGCGCGCTGATCAGCAACCCGCGCGTGCTGATCTTCGACGAGGCCACCAGCGCCCTGGACTACGAGTCCGAGAAGATCGTGCAGGAGAACATGCGCCTCATCTGCAAGGGGCGCACGGTGCTGGTCATCGCCCACCGCCTTTCGGCCGTGCGCGAGGCCGACCGCATTCTGGTCATGGAGCGGGGCCAGATCGTCGAGACCGGCAACCACGAACAGCTGCTCAAGGTCCCCGACGGCATCTACGCGCACCTGTACCGGCTGCAGCAGGGCGCGGCTTCGGGCGTCCTGCCCCCCCTTCCGGTGCTGCCGGCATGAACCTGAGGCACCGCGTCGAGGCCTGGGGTGAGATGCTGCGCCATTACCGGCAGGTCCTGGCCCATCACTGGAGCCTGCGCAAGACGCTCGATTCGGGCATCTTCCGGGAGGATGAGGCGGCGTTCCTTCCCTCGGCCCTTTCCCTGCAGCACACCCCGGTCTCCACGACCGCCCGGGTGGTCGCCTGGACCCTGGTGCTGTTCCTGCTCTTCGCCATCGGCTGGGCGGTGATCGGACAGATGGACATCGTCGTCAACGCCACCGGCAAGATCATTCCCGATGCGCGCACGAAGACCATCGCCTCGGTGGACACGGCCAGCGTCCGGGCCCTGCACGTCGAGGAGGGCCAGACCGTGACCGCCGGGGACCTGCTCATCGAGCTCGACACGAGCGCCTCGGACGCGGACCGCGACAAGGCCGCGGGGGACGTTACGATGGACGAGCTGCAGGTCGCCCGCTCGCGGGCCCTCATCGACGCGGTCAAGAACCTGCGCAAGCCGGTCCTGGAGCGACCCGACGGGGTGCCCGAGGACCGCTGGCTCGCCGAGCAGTCCCACCTTGACGGCCAGTACGGCGAGTTCCGGGCGCAGCTGCAGCGCATCGACTCGAACATCCGGCGCTACATTCAGGCCCGCGATCTGGCGGCAAAGACGGCGCGCGACTACCGGGCCCTTGAAAGGAGCCACGACGTCTCGAAGCTCGAATACTCCGAAAAGGAGCAGGCCCGGCTCGAGGCGGAGCGCCTGCTGAGCGACGCGCGAAACCAGCGCGCCGCCCTGATAGCCGAGACCACCCGCCAGGCCTACGACACCCTGAGCGAGGGCGTGAAGACGTCGGCGTCGTCGGAGGAGGACGCCATTCGGGCCGCATCGCACAGCCGCCTGCTGATGCTGACCGCTCCGGTCGACGGGACGGTCCAGCAGCTGACCGTGCACACGGTGGGCGGGGTGGTGCAGGCCGCCCAGCCCCTGATGTCCATCGTGCCCAGGGACTCCCCGCTCGAGGTGGAGGCCATGATGGAGAACAAGGACGTGGGCTTCGTCCACGAGGGCCAGGCCGTCGAGGTGAAGATCGACGCGTTCGAGTACACGAAATACGGGACCATCAAGGGCCAGGTGGTCCACGTGTCCCGTGACGCCATCCAGGACGAGAAGAAGGGGCTGGTCTATTCGACCATCGTCCGCCTGGAGCGGTCCAGCATCGTGGTCGACGGCCGCGAGGAGCGCCTGGGGCCGGGCATGTCGGTGAGCGTGGGCATCAAGACGGGAACGCGGCGGGTCGTCGAGTACGTGCTCAGTCCCCTGCTCCGCCACCAGCACGAGAGCCTCAATGAGCGCTGAGCATCGCCGCAGCGGGGGAGGCCGTCCGTGAAGGCCCCCTGGCTCGCGGCGGCCACACTGGCCCTGGCGCTGGTCCCCGCCCTGGCGCGCGCCTTTGATCCGCTGTGGACGGACCCCGGCGAGATGAACGAGGGCCGGACCCTCCCGGGCGACCGCGACCCGGTCGGGGCCCCGTCCCCGGGCGGCTCGCCGCGGGTGCTGACCCTGGTGGACGCGGTCGACCAGGCCCTGGGCCGCAACGCCGCCCTCAGGGAATCCTGGGCCCGCGTCAAGATCCAGGCGGCGGCCCTCGGGCAGGCCAGGACCGCGTTCCTGCCGACCCTTGGCGGCAGCGGCAGCAAGGTCGGCGACGGGCTGAATGTGCCGGCGGCGGGGCAGCCGCGCACCTGGGCGTCGACCTACCAGGCCAGCGCGACGGCGGACTGGCAGGTCTTCAATTTCGGCTCCTCCTTCTTCGGCGACCGCTCCGCCGGGCACCTCATCGAATCCGCCTACGCCGACCACAATGCCGCGCTGCAGAAGGCCCTGGCAGGGGTCATTCAGGACTATTTCGACGCCTTCACGGCGCGCGAAGTCTTCTTCGGGGACTGCCGCGACACCGAAATCGCCCGGGGGACCCTGGCCTCGGCCCGGCGCCGGGAAGCCAAGGGCGCCGGCACCCGCAGCGAGTCCCTGCAGGCGACCACCAGCCTGCTCAAGCTGGTGGTCCAGTCGAACCGGGACGAGGGCGCCTACCACAAGGCCGTGGCGGTCCTGGACGACGACATGGGCGCCCCGCCGGACACGGCCCTGGCCTTTCCCGAAGCCCTCGACGAGGACCTGCGCTACAACGGCCAGGACCTGAAGGCCTGGATCGTGGAGGCCCGCGAAAACCACCCCGCGATCGTCTCGGCCCAGGAGCAATGCGAGGCCGCCCGGGATGCGGTCCGGGCGGCCGTCGCCAAGAGCCTGCCCAGCTTCGATTTTTCGGTGAACTACTACGTCAACGGCCGTCCGGGTCTGCAGATCTCGTCCGAGGCCTCCGACGAGCTGCTGGTGGCGGGGACGGTGAACCTGAGCCTCTTCGGGGGCTTCGCCGACTTGTACCGCATCCACGACGCCGAGGCCCGCCTCGAGGACCAGGAGGCCCGCCTGGAGGTGGCCCGCAACGACGTCCTGCGCGACGTGGTGAAGGCCTACTGGGACGCCGGCACCGCCTTCCAGAACCTGAAGGCCTCCGAGGACCTGCTGCAGGCCGCGCTGGAGTCCGAGCAGGTGGCCCGGCGCCGTTTCGACCGCCACGCCGCCAGCCTGGTGGAGGTCTTCAACGCGCAGTCCGCCCTGTCCGACGCCCGCCAGCAGCGCATCCGCTGCCTCGCGCAATGGCGTTCGGACCGGCTGGGCCTGCTGGCGAGCGTGGGCATGCTGGGCCGCGACGCCGTCGCCCCGGCCGCCGCCCGGCAGCCGGGCCAAGGGAACTGACATGCAGGCCGCCGCCCCGCCCGCCGACCGGGTCCGCAACATCCTCGTCTATCGCATCGGATCCCTCGGCGACACGCTGATGATCCTGCCGGCCCTATGGACGCTGAAGGCGGCCCATCCCGGCGCCCGTTTCGTGCTTCTGAGCAACCGTCCTGCGGGGAAGAGTGCCGTGCAGGCGAAGGCGCTCTTCGACGGCAGCCGCCTTTTTGACGATTACATCAGCTATCCCGTGGGGCGCGACTGGCGCAGCCGCCTGTCCGAGCCGCTGCGCTTTCTGGGCCTGTGGCGCCGGCTCCGCGCCAGGCGCTTCGATGCGGTGGCCTATTTCGCGCCGTCGGAGCGTCGGCCGGGCCAGGTCCGGCGCGACCGCGTGTTCTTCGCCCTCGCGGGCATCGGCCGCTTCTGGGCCGGCAGCGGCTTCCTGCCGCGGGCGGTGCGGCCATCCAGCGGACCCATGCCGCGGCGGGTGCACGAAGCCGACCAGATCCTCGGGCGCCTGGCCAACGACGGTTTCGAGGTTCCGCCGCCGGCGCAGCGCAGCTTCGACCTGAGGACCGGGGAGACCGAAGCCGCCAAGCTGCGCGCCTGGCTGGCGGGCCTGGAACGGGACGGCGGGCGGCGCTGGATCGGTGTGGGCCCCGGAAGCCTGCAGCCGGCGAAAGTGTGGCCCGAGGACCGTTTCCTGAGGGTCGTCTCGGCCGCGATCCGGGACTGGGACCTGTGGCCCGTGGTCTTCGGCGGGCGTGACGAGCAGGCGCTGGGGGAGCGCCTGGTCGGCGCCTGGGGGCGGGGCTACAACGCCTGCGGGGCGCTGGGCGTGCGCGAGGCCTCGGAGGCTCTGTCCCGCTGCGTCGCCTTCCTGGGCAACGACACGGGCACGCTGCACCTGGCCGCGGCCAGGCGGGTCCCTTGCCTTGGCGTCTACTCGGCCCATGCCGCTCCCGGCCAGTGGGAGCCCTGGGGCTCCGGCCACCGGGTGCTGCGACGCGCCATCGACTGCGAGGGTTGCGGCCTGAAGGTCTGCGTCGAGCGGCGCATGGAGTGCATGCTGACGATCCGCGAGACCGAGGTCGCCGATGCCCTGGGGACGCTCCTTTCCGGAATCGGGCTGGCGCCCTGTCCGGCCTGAACGAGGCGCCACCGAGCGCGGAGGATCCATGAGCACCCCCTGGAAGCAGCGCGTCTACGAGGCCTACGCCTCAAGTGCGACCCCCAGCGGCGGCGGGGCGGACGCCGGCTACCGCCGCAGGCTCCCCTATCTGGCGGCGCGGGTGGCCCCCTTGCTGCCCAAGGACCGCGCAGCGGAGATCGTGGACCTGGGCTGCGGACCCGGCCACCTGGTCCGCTTCCTCGGCGAGCTCGGCTACACCCGGGTGCGCGGGGTGGACATATCCCCCGAGCAGGTCGCCCTGGCCCGGCGCAGCGGCCTCGGGAACGTGGAGCTGGGCGGCATCGTCGAGCACCTGCGCCGCAATCCCGCGGCCCACGACGCCGTGCTCATGATGGACGTCCTCGAGCACCTGGACCGGCAGGAGCTCTTCGACGTTCTGGACGCGGCCCACGCATCGCTGCGGCCGGGGGGCCTGCTGCTGCTGCACCTGCCCAATGCGGAGGGGCCTTTTGGCATGGGCATCCGCTACGGCGACATCACCCACGAGACCTGCTTCACGGCGTCGTCGATCTCCCAGTGCCTGTCCGTGTGCGGCTTCTCCGGCGTGCGCTGCGTCGACGACGCCCCCGTCGTGCACGGGGCGCTGAGCCTGGCCCGGCGAGCGGTGTGGATCGCCTTCGCGGCGGCGTCGAAGCTGTATGCCCTGGCGGAGACCGGATCGGCGCCCCGCTGCGTGGCGGGCACCATGCTGGTCGCGGCGCGGCGGGACTGAGGGGGTGCGCGCATGTGCGGCATAGCGGGGATCATCGGACCGGGGGCGGCGTCGCGGCGCTCGGCGCTCGAGCGCATGATGCCGGCCCTCCGCCATCGAGGCCCGGACGGGGAAGGCGTCTACACCGCCCCCTCGGGCAACTGCGTGCTGGGCCACCGGCGCCTCTCGATCCTGGACCTGAGCGACGCCGCGGCCCAGCCCATGGTGGCCAAGGGGGGGCGCTTCGCGCTCAGCTACAACGGCGAGATCTACAACTACCGCGAGCTGCGGGAGGCCGCCGGGGGCGGCGCGCCGCGTTCGAGCGGGGACACCGAGGTCCTGCTGGACCTGCTCGCCCGCGAAGGCGCCGACTGCATCGAACGGCTCAACGGCATGTTCGCTTTCGCCCTGTGGGATGACGCGGCCCAGCGCTTGCTGCTGGCCAGGGACGCCTGGGGACAGAAGCCGCTCTTCTTCGCCCAGGCCGGGGAACTGCTGGTCTTTGCGTCCGAGATGCGGGCCTTGCTGGCCTCCGGCCTGGTGGCGCCCGAACTCAACCTGAATTCGGCCCTTTCCTTCCTCAGCTACGGCTGGACCCAGGAGCCCGCCACCATGCTGCAGGGCGTCCAGGCGCTGCCCGCGGGGCATTCGGCGCTGCTGGCGGCCCCCGGCGGGGAGCTGCGGCAGAGGGACCACCGGCCGCCGCGGCCGCAGGGGCGGCCCTGCGGCCCCGAGGAGCTGCGCGAGCTGTTCCGGCGGGCGGTCGGCAGGACCTTGGTGAGCGACGCGCCTCTGGGCGTCTTCCTGTCCGGGGGCATCGATTCCAGCGCCCTGGTCGCCGGGGCCACGATGGCCAGCGAACGCCTGCCTCTACACACCCTGACCGTCACTTTCCCGGACCTGCCGGGGCAGTCCGAGGCCGCCTTCGCCCGCGAAGTGTCGGGCCTTTGGCACAGCCGGCACCATGAGGTGCCGATATCGGGCGACGAGATGCTGCGCATGCTTCCGCAGGCCATTCGGGCGATGGACCACCCGAGCATGGATGGCATCAACACCTTCCTGGTGGCCCATGGGGCGGCGCAGGCCGGGCTCAAGGCGGTGCTGTCCGGAGTGGGCGGCGACGAGCTCTTCGGCGGATATCCGCTTTTCGGCGACCTGCCGCGGCTGCTGCGCTGGCGCGAGCGCATCCATCCCCTGGCGCCGGGCCTGGCGGCGGCCATCGGCGCGTTTCCCCTGTGGGACCGCCGCCTGGCGAAGCTGCAGGACTTTCTCGCCGCGCCCCGGGGCCTCTGTCACCAGTACTTCGTGAGGAGGCAGGTGTTTTCGGGCCGGCAGCTGAAGGCCCTGGCCCCCTCGGTCTTCGCTCCCGGGGCGCGGCCTTACCTCGATCCGGGGCGCATGGGCTCCCTGGAGGGGGCGGCGGCAGGGTCCGCCCTTCAGGATTCGATCGCGGCGATGGAGCAGCAATTCTACATGGGGCGCCTGTTGCTGCGCGACATGGACATCATGGGCATGGCCCACGGCGTCGAGATCCGCAGCCCATTTCTGGACCAGGAATTCAGCGGGAGGGTCTGCGCGATGGGGCCCGAGACGCGGTCGCCGGGGCGTTTTCCCAAGCACGTGTTCGTCGAGGCCATGGACGACTGGCTGCCGGAATCCTGCCGCCGGCCCAAGCAGGGCTTCGCCCTGCCATTTGAACGCTGGATGCTGAACGAGCTCAAGGCGGAGGTGACTGCGGGCCTGGACAGCCTTGGACGGCGGGTTGGATGGTTCGACTCGGGCGCAATCGACAGCCTGTGGCGGACTTTCCAGAGGGAACCGGCCAGGGTCGGCTGGGCGCGTCCCTGGATGCTCTTTGTGCTTGGGCGCTACCTGGACAACCTCCACATGGCCGCGTCTTGATGCGCCTGTGCATGAACGGCGGCATTCTGGGCAAGAACTGGGGCGGCCCGCCCCGCAGCGTGCCGCAGCTGTGCGGGGCCCTGGCCGCCAAAGGGGCGGAGGTCAGCCTCGTCTACAGCCCGGATCCGGCCGTCGACGAGCCTTGGAACCCCACGCAGAACCCCGCGGTGCGGCAGCTGGTGCACCCCGCCGTGCGGCTGCCGCTGCTCAAGTCGCCGGCGTTCCCGGGGCTCGAGGATTTTTTGGTGCGCCACTGCGGCGGCGGCGGGGCGGACCTCATCCACGACAACGGCACCTGGCTGGGCTGCAACCGGGCCGCCGCCGCCGCCGCCGCCCGCTGCGGGCTGCCGCTGGTGCTCACCCCCCGCGGCATGCTCACCCGCTGGGCGATCCGCTTCAAGCCCCTGAAGAAGCGCCTTGGTTGGCTGCTCTACCAGCGGGCCATCTGCCGGCAGGCCCGCCTGCTGCACGCCACCAGCGTGGAGGAGGCCGTGGACCTGCGGGCGCTGGGCCTGGACAACCCCATCGCCATCATCGCCAACGGGACGGCCATCCCCCGCTTCACCGGTCCGCGCCCGGCCCCTGGGGGCAGACGGCGCCGCCTGCTGTTCCTGTCCCGCATCCACCCCAAGAAAGGGCTGCTGGGCCTGCTTCAGGCGCTGGCGCGGCTGAAGGCGCCCTTCGAGCGGGGCCGCTGGGTGCTCACGATCGCCGGACCCGACGAGGGTGGGCACCTGGCGGAGGTGAGGCGCGAGGCCGGCCGCCTGGGACTGGAGCGCCTGGTGGAGTACAGCCCCTTCGTCGACGGCGCGGCCAAGTGGGACCTGTACCGCTCCTCGGACCTCTTCGTGCTGCCGACATTCAGCGAGAACTTCGGGATCGTGATCGCCGAAGCGCTGGGCTGCGGGGTGCCGGTGATCACCACCGAGGGCACCCCCTGGGCCGAGCTGGTCAGCCACCGCTGCGGCTGGTGG
>Ga0302319_10013094_pt1 | contig 15575 bp, 18 predicted proteins | sample Bog_T0_2_FD_203319 | JGI IMG/M metagenome (GOLD analysis project Ga0302319, IMG submission 203319) | Peat permafrost microbial communities from Stordalen Mire near Abisko, Sweden - Bog_T0_2 | ecosystem: Environmental > Terrestrial > Soil > Wetlands > Peat | place: Sweden: Abisko, Stordalen Mire... | reverse complement strand
CAGGACGCATCACCATCTCTCGACCGTATTCGTCCTGAGCTGGGATACGTGCCTGGAAACGTGGCGGTGGTTTCCCAGCGAGCCAACCGTATCAAGAACAACGGAACCGCCTCGGAGCACGAAGCCATCGCCAGGTTCATGCGGACACAATAGAAACAAGACATCCGCCAGCCGAGCGGTGTAGCTTCGGCGTCATTCCCAAACCGGAGAAACACCCCAGATGATTACGACCCTCGCCAACTCCCTCGTAGCAGCCTTCAACCGCGCGCAGCCCGGGAGCCTCCCGGCGATGTTCTTGAGCATCCAGCTCGGCACCCTGATTCGCCAGGGCTTCCACTTCGCGATCCGCGGGGTGACCCCCGCCGTCGACCCCTACGGGGCCGCGAGCAACTCGAGCATCGTCCTCCCGGACGACGCGAAGGCCGCATCCATCTCGACCGCGTACGCGCGCGCCGGGAGTGGGACGCTCGGCCCCCTCGCGGTCGCGGCGGCCGGCTCGGCCCCCTCGGCCGGCCAGGTCGCGGTCGCGGCAAACGGGAACATCCTGTTCAACGCGGCGGACGCGTGGACGTCGGTCGACGTCGAGTACCGCCCCGAGATTCAGGACACCGTGGAGGCGACGCTCCCCTGCGCGAGCGGCGTCGTCACGCTCCCGGCCGGGCTCATCAACCCGTCGGGCGCCGCCGCGGGCTACGCGGTCACCCTGATGGAGGCGCAGCGCGCCGACACCAGCACCGCGCAGCTCATCGTGGACAAGCCGGCCGCGACGAACAGCACGACCGGCACGGCCAACCTGGACTTCGCCAAGACGCACGTCCTCCTCGACAGCGCGGACGGCGCGACGAGCGTCCGGGTGAAGCTTGGCATCAAGAGCGCGGTGGACCTCAACGCCTTGCTCGAGGCCCCCAGCACCTTCATCTGACCGAACACCAGTAACGCGCACCCAAAGGCGGGCAGGCAATCCAGCCTGTCCGCCTTTCTCATTCAGGAGGCAAGGAAACCACCATGGCAGACCCGACCGAGTCCAAGACCCCCGCAACACCCCCCGTCACCCAGGTGACCCCACCGGCGCCGCCGCCAGCCCAGGCCCCGCCCATCCAGGCGGCGCCTCCCGCGCCCCCTCCGGCCCCCCAGGGGCCCCAGGCGCACCAGCTCGGGGACGACGGGGACATCCCCGAGAACGCGGAGCTGCTGAGCCTCTCCAAGAAGGCGCTCAACACCCGACTCGAGCGGCACACGAACAAGCAGCTCCGGGAGCGGTTCGGGACCGACAACCCGGACGAGATAAAGGCGAAGCTCGACAAGCTCGCGACCTTCGAGAAGCAGCAGGAGGAGCAGCGCCTCGCGGCCCTGACGTCCGAGCAGCGCCTCCAGGAGCAGGTGAACAAGGAGCGGGAGCGCGGGGACCGGTACAAGCAGCGTTACCAGCAGACGGTCGAGCAGCAGGTGTTCACCCGCGAGCAGACCCGCATCGAGAGCATCGCGACCCGGCTGGTGGACCCGCAGTTCCTCCAGTACGAGTTCCAGAACCTCGCCCGGTACCTCCAGGCCACGTACTCGGAGGAGGAGCTGAAGCAGCTCCCCGACCAGAAGATTGAGGAGTGGTTCTCGAACCGTATCAAGGAGGTCCCGAAGCTCGCCCGTGACTTCTCGACCCCTCCCCCGGCCCCCAGGACCACGCCCCTCAACAACGGTCCGCGCTCCAACGACCGCCCCCCGCCCCCGCAGGGTCCCCAGAACGGCCCGACGAACTACAGCCCGTCCGGCCCGAACGCGATGAGCCGCGACGAGGCTCGCGCGAAGGCTCGCAGCGAAGGGTACGACTACTGATGGAGCCCAAGGACGCGCTCTTCGTCTCGACCGTCAGGGCGGTCGCGGAGGCGCTCCGACCCGCCAGGGCACCGGTCAAGACCGCGTAGTCGAGAGTACGAAAACCGGTTTTCGTACCAGGACCTGGGGCATCTCCCCCGGGTCCTTTTCTTTTTTGGGTAGACGAGTGATGTCGCGCCGCGTACACCTTCAGGAGTGGTTGCCCCCCTCCCCATCCCCCCGGGGAGGAGGCAACTACCCAATATCGAAGAACCCCATCACGCGGCACACCAGCGGTAATCGGTGGAACACCGGGGAACGAGATGTTGAGGAGCTGACGTAGCCCATCACGGGCGTTCCACCTTCCAACTCGTTTCGGAGTTCAACGAACATGGCCGACCTCATCCTGGGCGTACCCCCGTCCATCCTCGCCCTCAACCAGAAGGGCCTCATCGAGCGCGCCTTCCACGACGGGCTCTTCCCGAACCTCGCGTTCCGCGCGGAGGCCATGCCCGAAGAGTGGCCGGCCAACACGGGGACCCAGCAGTTCCAGACGCGTCCAGGGCTCCTGAAGCCCCGGGTCACCCCCATCCCGGTCGGGACCGACCCGGTGGGTCAGACGGTCCCCTACGAGCAGTGGGTCGCGCAGTTGGCGCAGTACGCCGACTCGACCGACACCCACATGCCGACGAGCGTCACGGCGAGCGCGAACCTGTTCCTCCGGAACATCAAGCAGCTCGGCCTCCAGGCGGGTCAGTCCATCAACCGCATCGCCCGCAACGCGCTCTTCCAGGCGTACCTCTCGGGTCAGACCGTCGCCATCTCGGCCATCGGCTCCGGCGACGTGCAGGTCCGGGTCGCGGCCATCAACGGCTTCATCGACGTCGTCATCCCGGGCGGCAACGTGGCGCCCCAGCCGGTCAGCATCGCGTACCCGCTCCCCATCACCATCGGGACGGGCTCCAGCGCGGTCTCGGCGAGCGTCATCGGGTACATCCCGGACAACGCGGCCGACACGAACGGCCCCGGCACCCTGATGCTCTCGGCGGCGGTCGGCGCGGCGTTCCCGCTCCGCACCACGGTCACGAGCGCCTACGCCCCGACGGTCGTCCGCTCGGCCCCCGGCAACTCGGTCGACGCCATCGGCGCGGCCGACTCCATCACGCTCCAGCAGTGCATCAATGCGGTCGCGTTCCTGCGCCGCGCGAACGTGATGCCCCACGACGACGGGTTCTACCACGCGCACATCAGCGCGCTCGGCAACGCCCAGTTCTTCGCGGACCCGGTGTTCCAGCGCCTGAACCAGTCCCTCCCCGAGCACGTCATCTACAAGGAGGGCTTCATCGGCACCATCGCCGGCATCATGTTCTTCATCAACAACGAGGCCCCGGAGGAGTACAACACCGGGACCCTCACCCAGACCGCGAACCTCGGTCTGTACGCGTCCGAGCTGGGCGCGGAGGTGCAGAACGGTGCTGGTGTGGCCATCGGCCGCTGCCTCATCACGGGCAAGGGCTCGGTCTACGAGCGCTACCTGGACGAGTCGCAGTACGTCACGGAGGCCGGGACGCTCGGCAAGATTGGCGAGTTCAACGTCGTCAACTCGGGCATCCAGATTCTCACGGAGCGCATCCGCCTCATCCTGCGCGCCCCGATGGACAAGCTCCAGCAGGTGGTGACGACCTCGTGGTCCATCTCCACGAGCTTCCCCATCCCGAGCGACCTCACCGCGCCGTCGGGCCCCCAGCGCTACAAGCGCGCCGTCGTGCTCGAGTTCGCCACCTGAGATAGACCCGCGGTCGCGGACGAGGGTCGCCGGGGGCACCACCCCTAGCGCTCCCCCGTCTGCGCCTGTAGGTTCTCGTCGAAGGAGGCAGCACCATGGCAAGGAACAACCCCAAGAGGCAGCAAGACAACACACCCGGATTCGGCCCCGGCGAGACCCCGCCGATGCCCGGAGGCTCACCCGGAGTCGTCATCCCCGAAGGGGACAAGCGGCTCGGCCCAGCGGCGCTCGTGACGAACGGGCTCGTAGGGTCCGCCAAGCAACCTGACCCCACCGGGCCGGTCGCGCAGGCGAGGGAGTACCAGGTCGTGACCGGCCCGGGCGACGGTAGCGCCAACGGCATCATGGTCCTGCACAACAAGGTGAAGGTCCGGCTGATGCGCGGGAAGGTCATCAGCGACACGAACATGGACATCGAGTCGCTCACGCGACAGGGCGTCCAGCTCCGGGAGATTACCCCACCCCCACCGGTGGTCGTCCCCGAGGAGCCGGCACCCGAGCCGGAGACGGAAGAGACCGGAACGGAGGATTGACGATGGACACGGCGACGGTCTGCAAGGAGTGCGGGAAGAACGCCCTGCGAGGGGTGAAGTTCTACACGCGCGCCAGCGGTGCAGACCGTCAGCCGTGTTCTGAGTGCATGAAGGTCGGGCGCAACGCCAACCAGAAGACGTACCGGGCGCGACACCCGGATCGGGTGAAGGAATCACTCGCTGAGTGGCACGCCAAACATCCGACGTACGAGAGGGACCGAGCTAAGCGGCGGTACGCGAGCGACCCCGTTTATCGGGAGAGGATTGCCGATGCTCGTAGGAAGCATCGTTTGGAACATCCTGAATACTATCGGGCGGCCTCGAAGCTCCGACGAGCCCGGATGGTAGGTGTGGAGTGCACGTTCACTCTTACAGAAGCCGGGGAGTTATTCGAGGAGTACGCCGGGCTTTGCGCGTACTGCCAGGCACCCGCGACGACGCTCGACCACGTTGTACCCATCAGCCAGGGCGGAGCGCATTCCAAGGCGAACCTCGTTCCGGCATGCAAGTCGTGTAACTCGTCCAAGCACACTCGGCCGTTGCTCGTGTGGCTGGCGACTCGGAGGGCTGCCTAATGCTCACCGAGGGAGAGAAAGTTCAAGCACGCCATCATCTGGGGTATTTAAATGTGGCCGCGAGCCAGACCTTCTCCCTCGGGGTGCCCGCGGGCGTGCAGACTCAGTTCACCATCGAGGGGGCGTTCAACCGCATCCTCCCGCAGGCGGAGCCGCTGTTCCGCAGGCACCTCAAAATACTGGAGGCGCTCGAGTGTCAGATTCTCGACTACGCCCCGAACGTGGCGGTCGAGAGCATCGACACCATCAAGATTGACCCCAAGGCGTTCAAGCAGACGGTCGAGCAGTACCGCTACTGGGGCAAGAGCCTGTCGAACCTGATGGGCATCGTCCCCAACCCCTTCGACCAGCGTTTCAACGACTGGAACGGGATGGGTGGCGGCGGAATCAACGTAGGGATGTCCGGGTAAGGAGAGGCGCGATGAAGAAGCTCAAGATGGCGTTGGCGGGGGTCGGGTTCATGGCGGTCGGGGCATCCACGGGGGCGACCTGCACGCCCGCGGAGAGCCGCACGGTCTTCACCGTCATCCAGACGGTCTGCCAGGCCGAGATTCTGGCCACGTCGGTCATCCCGACCGGCACCCCCGTCGCGACCGTGGCGGCCGACATCGAGCAGGGGTGCAACATGGTCGACGCCCAGCTTCCGGCCATCGAGCAGGTCGTGACCCAGTGGGAGACCGACCAGGCCGCCGCTGGCACGGCCCCCCAGGGCAGCTACGTCGCGTCACCGAAGGTCCACCACACGAAGAAGTAACGGAGGCACGGGTGTCTTGCGGGTGCGGATACAGCCAGCGTGGGATGCCTTGTGACTGCGAGAGTGTCCTGGGCGCTGGCGGACCCTCGCCCGCGGACATCTGCGCGCCCCCGCCGCTCGCCCCGTGCGAGCCTGTACCCCGCAGCCCCGGCATCCGGGCCCTGACCCAGCAGGAGGCCCCCAGGACCCTGGCGGCCAGGTTCTCGCCCCTGGGGGACAAGCTCCGGCAGCTCAACACCCGGTTCGGGGTCCGGCCCTACCGGGTCTTCCTGAACTGGACCCTCTGGTCCGGCGAGGAGACGGGGCAGGGAACCGAGGAGCTGAAGCAGCGCATTGAGCTGCTCCCGACCCCTCTGGTCGAGAGCCTCGACAACCTCACGTTCGCCCCGTGGCACGCCGGCATCCTCCAGGTCGGGTCCCTGCGGGTCAGCCAGGTGTCGAACTACGCGTACTCGGAGGACATCCTCCGGGGCTTCGACGCGTGCCTCATCAGCAAGCTCGCGGGCCTGGACCTCACGGCCCCGAACGTCTCGATACCGGAACCGTGGGACTTCTTCTACGAGGTCGTGGAGGACGGGCGAGGCGGGGCTACCCCGGACCGCCCGCGCTTCCGCCTGGTCAACACTCCGATGCGAAGGGCCGGTAAGCTGGACTGGACGTTCATGCTGGAGCGCACGGACCGGCAGCGCCGCCGCAACGACCTCAGCGTCTACGGGCAGGGGAACCGCCCGTGAGCGTCGTGTTCGACATCGGGGACGCAGACGGGCTCACCCAGCACCTCAGCGACACCATCAAGAAGGCGCGGCGCGCGGGGCTCAAGAGCGCGGCGCTCCGGCTCTCCAGCATCATCGTGAACGACCTCATCCCGAACGCGAAGCCTCGCCCCCCGGAGGACCAGGGGGCCTACAAGGCGGGCTGGGGGCCGGGGTGCATCACGGAGCTGGAGGACGGGGACGTCATCCTGATGACCAACACGGCCCCGCACGCCCCCATCGTGGAGTACGGCGCGAAGGCCGAGAACGTGAAGATAGGTCGGGCGTTCATCAACGCGCTGGCCGAGTGGGTCGTCCGGAAGGGTCTGGTCGGCAAGGGGCGGGGCTCCATCCAGGGCAGGGCGCTCGAAGACGAGGCCCAGTCGATGGCCTGGGCCATCGGCAAGACCATGCAGAAGAAGGGCATATTCAACCACGACGGCGACGAGGGTCTCCGCATCGCCGAGAAGGCCCGGGCGCTCGCACCCAAGATTGTCGCGGAAGAGTTGGCGGCCGAGATACAAGACGCGCTGAGGGGAATCTGAGATGCCGCTGAACTTCTACGACCTCCCCAAGAGCCTCCAGGGTCTCATCTTCGGCCGCGTCTACGGGACCGTCTGGCCCCCGCGACCGAACCCCCCGCCGCTCACCGAGGACGGTCGCACCATCGCGCTCAGGACCCTCGCCAAGTACATCGCGGCCCTGAACTTCTACCGTCCGGGCAACGCGGCGGGGGGCCCGCCCATCCGGTTCAACATCCCCGAAGAGAACTTCTTCATCGAGTGGCCGGACGCCAAGCAGTCGATGCCGTTCCCGAGCATCGCGGTCGTGCACGACACCGCGAACTACGATGTCATCGGTCTCGTCAGCTACGTCGAGGAGGACTCCCTCAATGTCTTCGCGCCCAACACGGTCGTGCAGTGGCAGTCGGAGTACATCGAGAACATCCAGCTCGAGGTCTGGTGCAACTACAAGGCGGAGCGGCGCGCCATCCTGTCGGGCATCGAGACCGCGATGAGCCCGACCGAGCAGACCTCGGGGGTGCGATTCCGCATGCCCAACTACTACAACCAGCTCGTCTGCTTCACGCTCAACACCCGGAAGCTCATCGACGAGCCCGACTCCATGCGGGGGAGGCGCCGCGCCACCCTGGGCATCGAGATGCGGTTCAACACCGTGGCGCTCATCCAGGCGACCACCATGACCCCGCGCATCACGACGAACGTGGACGTCGCGCAGGACGGTACCCCGGTCGACATCTCGACCAACCCCAACGCCCAGTTCCCCCAGGGGGGCTGAGTGGAGTTGTAGACACCACTTCGTCCCGTCAATAGGCTCACCCCCAGAAGGAACGCCCCCGTGACTGCCGCCAAGCGCCTCGAAGACCTCATCAAACGACCGTGGTCCTCGGAAGAGGACGAGCGGCTACGCGCTGTGTGGCCGTTGAAGAGCAGTTACATCCAGAACACGATGTTGGGGCAGTTTCCCGGGCGGACCATGAAGGCCATACGTGGACGGGCGAACGGTCTGGGGTTGAAGCGCGGACTCAATATCGGCAACACGGGGAACGTGGTTAGCCCGGTCATCGAGCGCGACGGCGTGAAGGGGAAGGCTTGTATCGAGTGCCTTGCTTGGAAGCCGCTCGAGAAGTTTGCACGTCACAAGACTTGTGCTTGTGGGCGTCGGAACCTTTGCACGACTTGTGAATCGAGAATTGGGTACGCCAAGAATCCGAAGGGACGGTTGGCCATCACCCGTCGATACCAAGTGCGGAACCCAGAAGTTGGTCGGGTACATCGGCTCAATTCGGACGCAAAACGCCGGGTGAAGATGGGACCTCACAGAGGTAAGCACGGGGTCACGGTCGGTCAGTTACGCGCCATCCGAGAGGTTTTCGGGGACACGTGCGTCTACTGTGGAGACCCGGCCAAGAGCCTCGACCACGTGATTCCGTTGGCGCGAGGGGGAGAGCACGTGGTTGAAAACCTCGTACCGGCATGTTTGCCGTGCAACAAGTCGAAGAAAGACAAGCTGCTCACCGAGTGGGCCGGACCAACGCATAAGGAGATTACGTAAATGTCGGTCTACACGAGACGCTTCCTCAGTGACCCAGGTGACTCGGTCCTGCTGAACATCGAGTCCGTCAACATCCTGGACCTGACCCCGCCCGCGAACATCCAGGGCATCGGGACCGGTACGGTGCTGCTGGTCGGGGAGTTCGAGAACGGGCCCTACAACACGCCCCAGCAGCTCCTCGGGACCACGGACCTCGCCCGCACCTGGGGGACCCTCGGGTACCAGTACGGCGGGCTCGCGGCCCAGAACCCGAGCGCGCCCGTCCGGCACGCGGACGGCGCCATCGCGCCCGAGTTCTGGAACGGCAACGCCTTCGTCCAGATTTCGGGCCAGACGTACGCGACCCTCATCTTCGTCCGGGTCAACACGAGCGTCGGCTCCGTGACGTTCGAGTCGTGCGCCTACATCGAGGGCGCGGTCGAGTTCGCGTACATTCTCCAGTCCGGCGAGGTCCTGGACCTCGCGGTGAGCGACTTTGCGACCACCACGACCGCGACCACCACGCTCCCCCAGGCGACCATCGCGGTGGCGAGCACCACGGGGTTCCCCTCGAGCGGCAGCATCACGCTCGGCGGCCAGACCGTCGCGTACACGGGTGTCTCGGCCACGACGTTCACGGGCTGCACGGGCGGCGCCGGGCCCTTCCCGGCCGGCACCATCGTGGTTGGCGGGGCCCCCACGGCCGCGACGTTCACGGGCGTGGCCGCCTCCTACGAGACCCCCGCCACGACCGTCGCGGTCGGGTCGAACGGGACGAACATGCCCAGCGCTGGCGTCATCGACGCCGTGACCACCGGGTTCCCGACCTCGGGGGCCGCCTCCGTGGCGGGCACGTCGTTCACGTACACGGGCACCACCGGGACCAGCTTCACGGGGTGCACCCGCAGCTCGGGGGCGGCGGCCCTGACGACCGGTGAGTCCGTCACGGCGGGCGCGTACCCGACGGGATTCAGCGGCGGCCAGACCATCACGCTCGCGTTCGACAACAACGCGAACTTCACGGTCGCGTTCCAGGCGGGAGACCAGACGCTCGCCCAGGTCGTGTCCCGCATCAACAGCTTCGCGGGATTCGCGATGGCCAGCGGGGCGAGCGGTCAGCTCACCCTGGTGGGACGCACCGCTGGCACGGGCGGCAGCGTCCAGGTCGTCGGGGACAACGCCAGCGGCGCGGTGCTGGGCCAGCTCGGCCTCGTCGCCGGCACCACCTACGGGACCGGCAACGTCGCGAACATCGCGCAGGTGCAGTTCGCCGAGATTCAGACCATCGTCCAGAACGCGGTCTCCGGGACGACCGTGCAGCTCAACAGCTCGGGCGCCATCCGCATCAGCAACACGGGCAACCCCGGGCAGGGCGGCATCGAGGTCGGGGCGGGCACGACGGCGCTCAACCTCGGGTTCGTCTCGGGCCAGGCCAACCTGGCCGACACGGACGCCGGGGGCGTCATCCCGGCCGGCACGGTGGTCCAGAACTCGGCCGGCACGTGCGTCCTGGTCACGACCCAGGACCTCACGGTCAGCCCGAACGCGCCTGGCCCCTACACGGTGCCGGTCCGGTTCGCGAACGACAACGGGACCGGCACGGGCGTCGGCTCGGGCCAGGTCACGGTCGTCCCCAACCCGCCCAACATCGGGGCCTTCGCGGTCACCAACACGCTCCCCATCGCGAACGCCATGACGGAGAGCCAGCTCGACGCGGCCTACGCGGCGGCCATCGCGACCACGACGGACGTGAACAGCGTCGCGCGCGTCGCGAACATCATCGTGTCGGCCCGGCAGTCCAACACGGTCCGGTCCCAGCTCCGCGCGAACGCCCTCTACGCGTCAGCGAACGGCTGCTACGGTCGGATGGCCTGCGTGTCCCCACCGCTCAACACGAGCCCCCAGGTGGCGCTCAGCCAGGTCGCCGCGCCGGGCGTCGGGGCCACGAGCGACCAGCGCGTCATCTACTGCTACGTAGGCAACAACACGTTCGTGCCCCTCATCGGGCAGGTCGGGCTCGCGGGCGGGGTCGGCTTCACGGCCACGGGCAACGTGGACGTCCACTCCGACACCCTGATGGCCTCCATCCTGAGCCAGCTGAACCCCGAGGAGAACCCCGGGCAGCTCACCACGTTCACGGCGAACGTGAACGGCATCGAGACGGGCGCGAACGTCCAGGGCTTCGACATCAACGACTACATCGCGTTCAAGGCGGCCGGCATCGCGGCGCTCCGGATGGACAACGGGGTCGCCATCTTCCAGTCGGGCGTGACGAGCGTGAACCCCCAGGTGTTCCCGCAGCTCACCCGAATCTCCCGCCGCCGCATGGCGGACTTCATCCAGGACAGCATCGCCATCGCGGCGAAGGCGTTCGGGAAGAAGCTCTCGGTCCAGGCGCGGCGCAAGGCCCTCAAGGGGGAGATTCGCTCCTTCCTGGCCGGGCTGCTCAGCAAGAACAACCCGGGCTCCCAGCGCATCGGGGGCTACACGGTGGACGACAGCGACGGGAACACGGACGTGACCCTGTCCGAGGGGATGTACCGCATCACCGTGAACGTGAAGACCCTCGCGTCCTTGGACAGCATCGTCGTCCAGACCACCATCGGCGAGGACGTGGACGTCACCGAAGTCCTCCCCCAGGCGGCATGAGCACCGTGGCGCTACTTCTGGAGGGGCTCGGTGAGGGCAGCCTCGTCGCTCATCCCGCTCGCCAAGCGCCTGTAGAAGGTGCGGCGCGTGATGCCGAAGGTGGTGAGCGCCTCGTCGAGCGTGTACGTCTCACCCCGTATAATGACGGGGCGTTTGGGTCGGCCGCGGGCAGTGCTTCGCGTGTTGTTGTTCTGCTGCTCGGTGGTCTCCCACCGGCAGTTCGTGGGCGAGTAGCCGAGTTCGTTGTCGATGCGTCCAAGCGAGTAGGCGCCCGCTCGGGAGCCCGGGGTTCGCGAGGCGGGCCGGGTCCCCATGTCGGCGAGGAAGTTCTCGAAGGAGTCGAGCCATCGCTCGCACACTGTGATGCCACGGGCGCCGTAGTGTCGATAGACGCCGGAGTTGGGGTTCGTGCAGCGATTCTTCATCTGCGCCCACGCTTGGTATTCGGGGGATTCACCACCCGCGCAGTGCCCATGTTTGGCGCTGGCTTTCCCTCGAGCGACCCCGCTCTCACGTCGAAGGCACCCGCACGAGTTGGAACGCCTCGCCTTGAGTACAGCTCGCGTGACCAACCGCGGCGGGGAGCCACACGTGCATTGGCATCGCGCGCGCTTCGCGTCGGCAAACCAGTCCAGAACCACCCATCGTCCGATTCGTTCAGTCGTCATCGGGTGACCTGTAGCACAAAAGAAGGGTAAGGTAAACGTGTCGACTGCGCAAAGAATAAAAGGGCAAGAGGTGAGCATCCTCATCATGAACGCTGGCGAGCTGGAGGACACCCTCACGGACATCCAGAACTTCAACATGGAGTTGGAGCTGGAGACCAAGTCGATGGGGTACCTGGGGGAGAAGACCAACCGACAGGACTCCATCTTCAACGGGGTGAAGTTCGACTTCGAGATTCACGTCCACACGGAGGACGTCTGGAGCTTCCTCCAGTCGCTCCACGACAAGGCCCAGCGCATCACCCCGGACGTCGTGTTCAACATCACGGGGGTGTTCACGTACCCGAACGGGGACCAGCCCGAGATTCTCCTGAACGACGTCAGCTTTGGCGCCGTCCCGGTGAACGTCGGGTCCCGCGGGGACTACGTGAAGTTCAAGATGCAAGGCACCTGCGAGGACGTCGAGATTCAGCTCTCGTAGTCCCCGACCTCTCAGGAGGCGCGAGGAGGGCGACCCCGGCAAAGGGCCGCCCTCCTTCTTACGAGTGGGGTGCTGGTGGTTTCCGGGCTTTTGCCAGTCCGGTGGGTGCGCCTCCTGACGGCCGCCAGCACTCCGCTCACCATCGTGGTAGGAGGCGCACATGACCGAGCAGAGAGCAGCAGACGCACCCAAGACCTTCCAGGCCGCCGTGGCCGCCGCGGAGGACAAGCGGATGACCCCCGAGGAGGCCGCCCAGGCCGAGCGCGAGGTCGACGACGAGGTCCTGGCGGGCGACGTGCCCGACGACTCCCCCCTGGGTCGTAAGGCCGCGTCGGAGCCCCGGGACGCCAACGCGCTGCCCCCGTGGGTGAAGGTGCCGAGCAACCTCAACATCCCCCCCGAGAAGCAGATTGGGTTCATGGGGTTTCTACCTGCCTGGACCGACCGTCCCTCCCTCGGGTTCCGGCACTGCATCTTCTGGAGCCTGTCGGTCGCGGACGAGAAGCTGGCCAAGCAGGCGGCCCGGGGGGGCGACGCGCTCCCGCACCTGGCCATGCGGATGATTCGGGCCATCGACGGCCACAAGGCGGACTGGACGGGCAAGAAGGGGAACGGGAACGTCGAGCAGTTCTGGGAGTCCATCGGGGGACGGTGTCGCCCCCTCATCATCAACGCGTACTGGAAGCTCCACTCGCTGGAAGCGGAGGAGACCGCCGATTTTTTTCTCAACTACTCCACCTTCAGGAGCGCGGTGGCTGGGTAGACGAGCCCTGGGAGACCCCGGACCCGGACGACGTCCACGACACCCTGAAGGAGCTGATGGTCGCGTGGAGCGGGACCATCGTGGACGCGTTCTGGCACCACCTCATCCACCTCGACCCGATGGAGCTGACCAAGGTCCGGTCCCACCAGCTCATGGCCCTGGCCCGGTACGGTCGGCAGTCGCTCCTCGGGTGGGACAACGTGGACGTCACGGAGGTCCGGCACTGGTACCGGCAGCTGAAGGAGATGATGCAGGAGGAGGCGGACGCGACCCGGATGACCGAGGACCGGTGACTACGAAAACCGGTTTTCGTACCGCGGCATAAGAGGCCTCGAAAGGAGCACCCCATGGCAGCGAAGAAGACCGCAAAGAAGTCAGCACCGAAGAAGACCGCCAAGAAGGCGAAGAAGCCGGCCGCGCCCAAGAAGTAAGGGACGGTCAACCAGGGGAGCCCCTCACGTCCAGGCGTGGGGGGCTTTCTCGTTTCTGCTAGCCTCGCGGGATGGCCGAAGAGAACGCCGAGGTAAGGGTCAAGCTGGTCGTCGACGACACCTCGGCCGAGACGATGAACCGTCTCAAGGAGGGGATGAACGAGCTGGCTGGCGAGGCCAAGAAGGCCGCCGAGGACGTCCGCAAGATGGCGGAGGAGTCTCACAACGTCGGGCACGGCTCCGAGGAGGCCAAGAAGTCCACCGAGGGGTTGGCCGGCGAGGTCTTCAAGGGCAACGCCTACTTCGAGCTGATGAAGGGCTCGGTCGAGGTGGTCGGGGAGGGCATCAAGCAGGCGGTCGAGTTCACCGAGAAGCTCGCGGAGGCCAGCATCGACGCCGCGGAGGCGGCCGAGAAGCAGGAGAAGGAGATGGCGGGGTTCCTGTTCCTGATGGACAGGGGCCAGCACTCCATGGGGGAGCTGCGCGACTACACCGGAGAGATGCGGGAGGAGTTCGAGAAGTTCGGCATCACGTCGGGGGTGGCCGTCAAGGACCTGACCGCTGGGTTCGAGAAGCTGGTCGAGCACGGGTCGATGGGCTCCGAGAAGGCCAAGGAGCTGACCGAGAAGATGGCCATCCTGGGCCGCGTGGTCCCGGGCGGGATGGACGCGCTCTCCCAGGGTATGAGCCAGCTCGAGATGGGGATGGCGCGCCCCCGGAACGCCATCGTGCAGCTCATCTCGGTGACCCAGACGCTCCACGGCAACGCCAAGGCGGTCGCCGAGCAGATGAAGCACATGGCGCCCGAGGCCCAGATGAAGCTGGCCGAGCAGGCCATCGCCAAGCAGGCCGAGCAGCTCCAGAAGATGGGGGCGGTGGTCCCGGACCTCGGGCAGGTCAAGACGAGCCTCGTGGGCATCAAGGACAGCTTCCTCGAGTCGATGGGGCAGCCCATGCTGAACGCGCTGGTCCCGAACCTCGTGAAGCTCCGGGACTTCCTGGCCCAGCACATGGAGCAGATAAAGGCGTTCGGCGAGAAGGTGGGGAACGCGGCGGCCAACGCCATCGAGTACGTCAGCTCCGCCATCCAGGGCATCTACTCGGGGCTCAGCCAGAACTGGAACGAGTTCAGGGACACGTTCAACAGCATCTTCCAGGACTGGGAGGGGGCCTGGAAGGACAGTAGGACCACGACGGCCGACATCAAGAAGGAGTTCGAGACCATCGGGATAGCCCTCAAGGACGCGTTCCTCGACGTCATGCGGTACGCGAAGGCCGTGGTCGAGATTGCCATGAAGGCGAACGACGTCATCCAAGGGAGGTCGATGGGGGCGACCGAGGAGAAGATTGCCGGGGAGGGTCTCAACGCCGAGGCGCACGCGGTCGGCAAGGGCCAGAAGGGCGTGAACGACTTCGAGAAGTCCATTGACCAGTACCGCGCCAAGGCCATGGACGCGGCGGACGTCGACCCCGCAGCCGTCGAGGCCTACATCCTGAAGATGCGGGAGCTGCACGACGCGTTCGCGGCGGGAGCCGAGGACGACAAGGCCGCGGTGGTCTCGCAGAACTGGAACAAGCTCAACGAGGCGCTCAACTACAACGTCGAGAACCACCAGGAGGCCATGAACGACTTCATCCTCTCCCAGCTCAACTCGAGCGACGCGGCCGTCGGGGCCATCAAGTCGGGCGAGCTGCACATCGCCGGGGGGATGGACGAGTTCATGAAGATGATAAACGAGAAGGCGCCCGAGCTGGCCGCCAAGCTCCGGGACGCCGGTAACGTCGTGAAGAACCAGGGGGGCATCAAGCCCCAGGGCGGGGTCAACATCGGGGTCGCGAACTTCCACATCAAGCAGGACTTCCGCGACCAGGACCCGGACCGCATCGCGCTCGTGTTCAAGAAGGACATCGGGCAGGCCGCGGTGTCTCGGACGGCCAGCCGCGTCGCAACGCCGTTTGGTTTGTAGTAGGGAGCGAGTCATCTGACGGGAAGTAGTGGACCCGACCCGAGCGTGTTACAGCTCAGGGACTCCCCCGATTCCTCACCGGAGACACGACCATGTCAGACCTCAACCCGTTCGGCGGTTCCTCGTCCTCGTCCAGCGACAGCAGCTCGTCGGACAGCTCCTCCAGCTCCTCGTCGTCGAGCAGCAGCTCCTCGTCGTCCAGCTCCTCGAGCAGCTCCAGCTCCTCGTCGAGCAGCTCCAGCTCCTCGTCGTCCTCGAGCGACGGTGGCGGTGGCAACCTCGCGATGTGGGCGCACAAGATGGCTGGCGGCGGCGGTGGGGGCGGATTCCCGCCCGTCTGACCCACCCGAACCCG
>Ga0302319_10013092_pt1 | contig 15577 bp, 10 predicted proteins | sample Bog_T0_2_FD_203319 | JGI IMG/M metagenome (GOLD analysis project Ga0302319, IMG submission 203319) | Peat permafrost microbial communities from Stordalen Mire near Abisko, Sweden - Bog_T0_2 | ecosystem: Environmental > Terrestrial > Soil > Wetlands > Peat | place: Sweden: Abisko, Stordalen Mire... | reverse complement strand
TGCGCGATTTGTTGTTTGACGGCGACGGCCGTTTTGAAGACCGCCGGCGGCAAGGGCGGGATGCCAGCTTCAATAGGCGTCTGGGCCGCTGAGCCGTAGGCCACTGCACGCGCATTGGTGGGGATGACCAGGGTGCGGACGCCGTCAACCGTGGCCGGAGCGTTGAGGCTCATATTCTCGTCGACATAGAGCAGGACGGCGCCCTGGCCGGGGTGGTCACTGCTTTTGCCGGTGGCGACACCGAGGATGCCGGCCGAGGGATTAACGAGCATGCGGGCCTGGGACAAAGCCTGCTGGGCGCGCGCGATTTCGGCGTCGGGGAGGGTGCGCAACTGCGCCGCGGTCACCGTGTTGTCGCCGTAGTTGAGGCAACTGACGGCATGGTCGGCAGCGCCGACAAAGGTGTAACCTGCGCCGCTGCCCACCTGAGAGCTGAGCTCGCTGAGGACGTCGGAGACGGGATTGGCTACGCCCTGGCTGACGCCGGATGCGTCGGTTCCGCCGGCAAAGAAGAGGCCCACGGGTTCGGCATTGGCGGAGTCGACAACCAGCGAACCGGAGTCGCCCGCATCGCTGAATTCGTTGCCGCTGATGGCGATTTGGTTGGTGTAGGTCTTGGTGAGGTAGGGCTTGGTTTCAGCGCAATCGGTGAAGTAATCGACGTGAATGTCAAGATTGAGGGCCGAGATGCCGGCGCAGGTTAATCCCGTAGTACGGCCGCTCTTGGCGACGGTCAGATTGAGCGATGCGGTCTCGCCCTTGCCGCCTGTTGAAGAGACGCCGGGAGGGGCGGCGGCGAGGGTGCCGTCGGACTGGCGGGCGCCGAGCTCGAGAATGCTGCCGGTAGAGCTTACGACGCCGGAATCGGCCTGGGCGATGGCCGCGTCGGCGTTGGTGGCGCTGGAGCTGAGTGCGAGCCAGCCGGTAAGCGAGGCTACGGGCGTGGTGCCGGCGCCGTCCCCGTTGGGGGTGCAGTTGTTGTCGATGAGTCCGGGCTGGACGATCATGTCGCCCACGGTGGCCTGGTCACTGCGCGCGAGGACGTGGTTGTTGCTGAGCAGGTATTGATGGTTGGTGGTGTCCTGGATGAGGGAGCCGAGGGTTCCGCTGCAGCAGTCGACGATCTGGTTTCCGGAGGTATCGTAGTCGTTGTTGTTGCCGCCCGAGGTGCCGAGCGAGACGGGCGTGGCCAGTTGCGCCTGGTGGGTGGAGGGGCTGCTCGAGAGGCCCGCAGTGTTGAGCAGTAACTCAGCCGCGGCTGTTGAGGCGGAGGTGCCGACTGTGGCTACAAGAAAGGTTGGGCTGGTGGCAGTGATGGAGGCCGGCGCGGAGTAGGTGACGGCGCAGGAGGTAAAGGCGGTGCTGCTGCGCTGGCAGCTGGTTGAGCCAAGCGAGCCCAATCCGCCTGCAGAGCCGGTAGCGGAGCTTGCGAGCGCGTAGTTGATGGCGGTGGTGCCACCTGCTTCAGCCAGGTAGCCGGTGACGGTGACTTGTCCATTGGCGCCAACAGCGGCGTTTTCAGGAGAGAGTGGTTGCAGGAAGCCGGGGGTCACGGTGAGCACGGCTGTTGCCGTGGTTGTGGCGCTGGACTCGAGGGCCGCGGTGACGACGACTTGCACGCGGTCGGCGGTGAGATAGCCGGGGGGCGTGTATTGGCCGGAGGACGTGATGGTGCCGGCTCCGCTGTTGGCATCTCCGCCGGAGACGGACCAGGTGACGGTTGCCGCGCCTCCGGCGGAGAGGGTGGCGGTGAACTGCTCAACGGAAGCGCCCTGGGTGCTGGTTGCGTTGCAGCCGGTGCAATTTGTGTCGATGGAGCTGGAACCGGGGGCGATGGAAAATGTGCCGTTGGAGGGATTTCCGGAGACGGTGCCGCCGGCGCAACCCGCCAAGACGATGAGGGCTGGGGCGAGGAGGAAAGGGAGGAGCCGATGACGCAATATCGCACGAAAAGGGGATGGCGCGCGCCGGCCGATGGGGTTTGAACGGAGGATCGGGCTTTCCGCGGCGCATTGTGCGATTTGTGGCAAAGGTCTCGGTACTTTCCTGGGCGCCTTGATGGGCACCAACGGTTGGGACGCGTTCATTGGCACTGAAGGCAGAACTGGTCGCCTGAGTGCGTGGCAATGGGGCCCTTGAAATCTTAGTCTATCGACAATCTTATAGACCCTGACAGCGCCAAAAAGGTTGAGATTCGCAACCAATTCCCGATCTGGAGCCTCAATCTATGAGACTACTCTCTTCAAGAATCCGCTGAGCCCCAGCCGTCCCAGCAGGGCCGTGAAGAAGACGAGCGCCGACAGGATGGCCCACCAGGGCATGTGCGGAATGCTGGGGGTGACCGATGCGCGGAGACCCTCGCTCATGTATACGATGGGGTTGAAAAGCACGGCTACCTGCAGCCAATGAATTTTTCCGAGGCCGGCCCAGGTGTAGTAGACACATCCCAAAAAGGTAATAGGGACGACGATGATGGAGAAAACCAGGCCGATTTGCTTGGGATTGACCGTGGAACCGATTACGAGTCCAAGGGAGCCGGCGAGGAGGCTTGCGAGGACCAGCACGAGGGCAAACAGGAAGCCGTTGGCGATGTCTGCGTGCACGGGAACGGCGGGAATGTAGTAGGCCATGGGGATGACCAGCAGGGCGGCGACGATGCTCTGCATGGCGCTAAAGCATACCTTTTCAAGGGCTACTGCCCATAGGGGCAGCGGACACATGACGCGGTCGTCGATTTCGCGGGTGATGCCGAACTCCGACGAGAGGGGTAAGGCGACCGCGGCGATTCCGGAGAACATGATGGCTACGGCCATGAGGCCCGGCAGGATTACAGTGCCAAAGGTTGTTGCCGAACCGGCCGCCATGGGATTGCCGCCGGCCATGTGGGGCAGGATGTAGGTGAAGACGAAGAGAAACAGAAGGGGTTGCATGCCAACGCGAAGGAGGAATGGGAGGAATTCGCGGGTGAGGACGCGCATGTCGCGGAGGAAGAGACCGAAAAAGGCCTTGAAAAAGATGCCGGAGCTGCGATTGGCGGAGTGGATTTGAGAGGCGCTACTCACGTAAGTCCCTCCCTGTGAGTTGGATGAAGACGGTTTCGAGGCTGGGCTCGGTTATTTCGAGGTCGCGAAGGCCGAAGCGGGCGGCCATCTGGACAAGATCGGGCAGGAGACCTTCAGAACCTGCGGCCATGACGCGAAGGCCGTTGGGGGTAGCTTCAGCGTTGGTGACGTCGGGTCGCGCCTTGAGCGTCGCGACGACCGGGTCAAGTCCATCATTCGACTTGAGTTTGAGGTCGAAGATGGTTTGGGCGCCGTAGGTGGACTTGAGCTCCGATGGCGAGCCGAGGGCGAGAACGCGGCCATAGTCGATGATGGCGAGACGATCAGAGAGCTGGTCGGCTTCCTCCATGTAGTGGGTGGTGAGCAGGACGGTAATGCCTTCCTTGCGCAGGCCTTCGACCGCGGACCACATGGCCATGCGGCTCTGCGGATCGAGGCCGGCGCTGGGCTCATCGAGGAACAGAACGGTGGGCCTATGGGCGATGGCGCGAGCGATTTGGACGCGCTGGGCGAGGCCGCCGGAGAGCGCAGTGGGGTAGACGCCTTGGCGCTCAGTGAGGAGGAACTGGTCAAGTAGCTCGAGGGAGCGGGACTTGGCGTGGGCGTGGCTGAACCCGAAGTAACGGCAGTGGTAGTAGAGATTTTCGTAGACGGTGAGGGAGCGGTCGAGGGTGTTGAACTGGGGGACGACGCCGATGTGGCGGCGGGCGTGGGCTGGGTGCTGGACGACGTCGATTCCGGCGATGCGGACGGTGCCGCTGGTGGGGAGGGTGCGGCTGGTGCAAATGCTGATGACAGTGGTTTTACCAGCGCCGTTGGGACCGAGGAGGCCGAAGATTTCACCCTGATTCAGGACCAGGTCGATGCCGTCGACGGCGACTACGCGGAGTTTGGTTTCGTAGATCTTGGTAAGCGCTTTGATTTCAACGATCAACAGGTCACCTGTGCGGGAGGGAGGCGCGCACTGAGTTTTAGGATATCGCAGCGGATGGGGGAGGGGGTCCGCGATGGTCAAACGCTGGGCGATAGCATGAGCGTGGATTTCGAGTGCGCGCCGCCACTACAGGACGGTGCATCCAAATTGAAACGCTTCCCCAGGGGTGCGCTGCCGCTTCCCCTGGGCTATTCTCACTTCCTCCCTTCCGGGAGGAGTTGCCTTGGCTGACGACCTCCGCGCTGGTCAGAGGGCCGCGGGAACGGCAGCGAGGGTGGCGACGCGCTGATAGGAGTCCAGGCGGGCCTGGGGATCGTAGGTGTCGGTTACGATGATCAGCTCGTCGGCTTCGGTTTCGCGCACCAGCTTGTCGATGGCGGCTTTGACGGTGGCCTCCGAACCGACGATTGCGGCGCTTAGCTTGCTTTCGACGGCTTCGCGTTCCCAGGCAGTCCAGAGGGGGTCCATGGAATCGACCGGGGGCAATAGCTCGACGGGCTGGTTGCGGATGAGGTGGAGAAAGCGCTGCTGCGGGGTGGTGAAGAGGCGGCGGGCGGCGGCATCGGTTTCCGCGGCGATGATTTGGACGCCGATGATGAGATAGGGCTCGCGTAGCGCAGCGCTGGGCCGGAATTGGCGGCGATATACGTCGGCTGCGGCGTAGAGATAGTCCGGGGCGAAGTGGGCGGCGAAGGCGAAGGGCAGGCCGAGGTGCGCGGCGAGTTGGGCGCTGAAGTTGCTGGAGCCGAGCAGGGTGATGGGCACGTTGCTGCCCTGGCCGGGAATGGCATGAACCACCTGGCCGGGCTTGTCCGGACCGAGGTAGGCGCGGAGCTCGTCAAGCAGGTCGGGGAAATCGTCGCCGGTCTGGCGGGAGTCGCGGCGCAGAGCACGCATGGTGTGGAAGTCGCCGCCGGGAGCGCGTCCGAGGCCGAGATCGATGCGGCCGGGGTAGAGGGCTTCAAGGGTGCCGAACTGTTCGGCGACGACGAGGGGAGCGTGGTTGGGCAGCATGACGCCGCCGCTTCCGACGCGGATGGTGCGGGTGGCAGCCGCGACATGGCCGATGAGAACCGGCGTTGCGGAGCAGGCAAGGCCGGGGATGGAATGATGTTCGGCCAGCCAGAAGCGCTTATAGCCCCACTGCTCAGCTCGCTGAGCGAGATGGACGGACCGGGCGATGGCGCTGCCCGCCGGCTCGCCGGGGCGCATGCCGACGAGATCGAGTATGGAAATTGCCAGGTCGCTACTCATGGGTATTGGATGAGCGAGAGAGCGCAAAGATGCGAGGGGCGACGGCGGCACGGTTTGTGGATGCGGGAGTGATGGCGGGCAGCTTCCCCACGTGAAGGGGGCGGGAGGGTTCCGCGTTCACCGAGACGGACCGACATCGCAGCCCAGAGAGAAGCGCAAGGCCGCACAGACCTCGCGCATTCGCAGGGGACTCAACTGGGTGACACGCTTTCCCAATCGATCCTGGGCGACGGTGATCGAATTATGAAGGTTGACGGCGCATGGCGCTTTCATACCATCCTCTTCACTCAAGACCACCTCAGAGGGCACGCCGCGGATGGCGGACGTGATGGTTGCGATGGTGACGGTCGACAGATAGGCAATGGCACTATCGCGCGTAAGCACCAGCACCGGCCTCTTCTTGTCAGGCGGAGCAAAGTGGTACAGGCGGATATCCCCGCGGGCTATTCTGCCGGCCACACTGCCTCCGCTTCCCAAAGACGCGATTCGCCGCCCGACTGCGCCTGCTTCGAATAGCCTTGTCGGTCGCGTTCTTCCAAGGTGGAGACCTCCAGTCTCCGCAGGTGTTCCCGCAGCGCTTCGCGCACCAATGCGGAACGATTCTGTTTCGTCCTGCGTGCGACGCGATCGGTGGCCTCGAGAAGTTTCTTATCGAGAACAATCTGGACGGTTTCCATATGTCGACCTTATACCACATCATACTCCACAGTCTGTTCCACAATTGCTGCGTACGCTCCAACCTGCAGCGGATCTGTGCTGAGGCGGAAACCCTGCTTGCGGGAATCATGGAGCAGTGATGCGGGGCGCGGCAACGGCGCGAATGTGCTTCAGAAGAGCGAGGGACGGGCCGATCCTCCAAGCAAGGTCGGGCTGACGTTGGCAATGGCGTGGGGCCCCTCGGGGCCACCCCAGGCGACGGTGAGCGAGAGAGCCGGGAGACCTCCTGCGCGCAGAGTAACTCCAGCAGAGAAGCTGTGGGCGAGATGAGTGAAGGCTATGCCGTTGCGCGCGAGGGCGACTTTGCCCTGGTCGGCGGAGAAGGTGAAGCCGATGGGTCCCCAGATGGAGTGTTCCAAGCCCTCCCGCAGCAGGAGAGCGTTGGGCGCGCGGAAGCGATAGTCGTTGTAGCTGGGGAGCCAGGGGGTGCCGTTGACGTCGGATCCGCCAAGGGTCGGCTGGAAGTAGAAGGGGACAACGCTGCCAGCGGAGGCGATGGACTCCGTGATGAACAGGCGGAGTTCAATGGAGCCCTCGCGATTGCGCTGGATGGCGGTGCACTTTGTGGCGCCGACGGCTGCGGCGCACTCGTCGGGACCATTGATCGGCTTGGGACCATACGATCCTGCATTGCGATAGAGGGGGATGGTGTGGTCGATGTCCGCAGTAAAGCGGCGGAAGGAATAGCGAGAGTCCGACGGCGCGACGAACTGCTGAAACTGCGCAAGGTAATCGAGCTGCAGATGATCGTTGAAGAGCGAGGGCTCGATGCGGACGCCTTCGCCGAGTTGCACAAAGGTCGGCTGCGTGGTGAGGCCCGGCGCAGTGGTTTGATTAAAGATCCGCTCGATGGATGGGCTGGACTCGTGATGGTTGCCCTGGACGTCGACGAAGCGTCCGTTGACTTCTCCAAGGAGGGAAGCGCTGAGTCCGTGCAGAACCGGGACGACGGCGTTGGCGCCTGTGATGGTCTGGCGCATGGTGAAGACGGAGCTGTTGGCCTGGAGCGAATTGGGGCCGAGGCCGTAAAAGAATAGCTGGTCGAGCGAGATGGACTGCGCGTAGAGATTGAAAACCGGGTAGGGGTGTACGGTGAGGTTGGAGTGAGGCGCTGGGCCGCTGGTAGTGGTGATGACTTTGATTTTCTCGATGGGCGTGTGGATGGCCTTGAAATAAAAGCTGGCGCGCCAGGACTCATTTTCGGAGGCGATGGCGTCCGCATCCCAGCTTGTGCGCCAGAGTTCGTTGGGGGTGTAGTGGCCCACGTAGGCGCCGCCTGTGCCGAATCCATTTTGCGGAGCGATGCTGCCCACAGCGATGTGCAGGGGATGGTCGGTGAAGAGCAGGTCGGCGCATCCGGGGATCTTCTTCAGCGTGAAACCTTCGCAGTCTTGCTTGAACCGGATGCCTTCGCCACGGAAGTCGGCGTGGGTTTGGCTCTCCTGGGCGCAGACGGCGGAGAGGCACAAAACGAGGAGCGCGGGAATGAGGTAGAGGTTTCGCATGGGATCTCCTTGCCGGCCGGCAAGACTGCTTAGGAGCTGGCGGGCCGGAACCGGGGCCTCCTTCGGAATCGCTGGGGACGAAGGATTTTGGTGACCGAAGCAATGTAAGACGCGGCCTCGGCTTCTGTGTGGATGTCTTCAGGGCGGCGGCCATCGCGCTTCTCTTTGGGCAGGCGGGCGCTCTCGGCGTGATGCATGTGGCGCACCTGCGCTTGAATAAGGCACCCGGCGGGCCGGTCTTTGTTGAAGGCGGAGGCCGGAGGTTTTGGAACACGGATATAGGTCACATCTCCGACGGGTTGTGGCGCAGGTTTCTGCTTGCGTTTGCGCTTCACCTTTTGATCGGGCTTGGTGGGTTCCGCGTCGCTCATGGAACTTGTCTCCTCAGGTATGGATCTTTGACCGCGTAAATCTGTTTGTTGAGATTCGTGCTTCCCCAGGTCCCAAAATCGGGACCTGGGGCACCCATAATTCGTGCAGGATCATAAGGCCAGAGACTATGTGTTGAAGATGATGCTGTCGGTCCGAATTGCGGGGAGCGAGAGCAGATCGAGAAAGGTTTGCGCGGCCTGCTCTCGCTTGGTGGCGGCAGGGTAAGCGCCGATGAAGTGGTTGGTGACGGTGTTTGGAATGGAAGCGTGTTCGAAGATCCTGTCCGTGCCGACGACGGTGCCCGCGGGCACCCAAGGCGAGATCAGGATGGCCGGCACGCGGACACCGAGACGGTCAAAGTTGAATGTGAAACTCAGTTGGGTGTCTGCGGGGCCGGCGGAGTAGCCATCGGGCGTGCATGCGGGCGGCGGAACATGATCGAAGATGCCGCCATGTTCGTCATAGACCACCAGCAGAGCGGTGCTGGCCCAGAGAGCGGGGTTTTGCCGGATTGCATTGTAGACCGAAGCGATGTAAAGCTCGCCGGCCTGGACGTGGTGGTCGGGGTGCTGGTCACTGGCGACTTGCGCGCCGTCGTCATTGTCGTGATCGGAATAGTTGGGCTCGATGAAGCTGTAGTCGGACAAAATGCCGGACTTGCAATCGGCAATGAACTGGTCGTAGGTCGCAAAGAGCTGGGGCTGATGCTGCAATAAATTGACAACCTCGAGCGACGAGCTCTGCTGATCGAAGTAATAGAGCTTCGCGGTGTGACCGGCGTCCTGCAGGCGCTCGTAGATGCTTTTGCCTTGCGGGTAAAAGACGTTCATGCCGACCTGACCGAACGAGGTGCCATAGTGCGCGAAGGCGCGGTTGCAGAGCGTGGGGCCGGGGATGGAAGCGAACCATCGATTGAAGACCGCAAAGTTAGTGGCCAGCGAGGTGAGCACGGGCAACTGAGCCTCAGTGAAGTAGTACATGATCTTCTGCGAGTGGGCCACGTCCTGCTGCTGCGTGTAGTAGTTCTGGACGAAGCCCTGCATGCTGGCTACGCGCGGATTGCTCTGGTCGCCGTTGAAGATTTGCTGGTCGACCGCGGGAAAGGCGTGATCGGGGTCGGGGTCAAGCTGGCTCTGAAACTCGGCAAGCGGCTGCGCGAAGACCTGGTTGCCCTGAGTGTCAGGGTTCCATTGAGTGCCATCGACACCGTCGATCTGCTGGTTCGTAGCCTTCAAAGAGCCGAGCATGTGGTCGAAGGAGCGGTTCTCCATCATGAGCACGACAATGTGCTTGAGGGCATCAAGACCTGGGGGCATATGAGGGCACCTTTCGTCTGCGGGAGCCGGCTTAGGTGGCTGCCGGTTTCCTTCGCACTAGCGAGTATTCGAGTTTCTATCGAGCGTGCTATGAAGTTTGGACAGCCACCTGCCCGCGGTTGAGAGCGCCGGCGCGGAGCATGGGGACAATTGCGCCCAACTGTAGCATGGATAACGCGGGGAGCGAAAGATTTCCTTTCAACTCCGGTTAAGGGGAAGCTGTAGACACGGTTTCGCGGCCGGGGCAGGCCGAACGTTGGCATGATCGGGTCCGACCAGGGACGCAGCGACTCTGTGATTCGTTGCGTCCGCGGACCGGTGGGTCATGCCCCGCCTGGTTGTGAGGCGCCGCTTATAGCTGGATTTTTACGGGCCAGGTCTTCCAGATGTCGGCGCAATAGTCGCGGATGGAGCGGTCGGAAGAGAACTTGCCGATGCGGGCGACGTTGAGGATGGACATGCGGGTCCACTCATCTGGGTCGCAGTAGGCCAGGCTGACGCGGTCCTGGCAGTCGATATAGGACTGGTAATCGGCCAGCAGCATGTAGTCGTCACCGTAGAGGAGCGAATTGACGAGGGGCTCGAAGAGCGACTTATCGCCGCGTGAAAGTTCGCCGCTGGAAAGGGCATCGATGACTTCACGGAGGTTGGCGTTGGAGTCGTAGAATTCGCGGGGATTGTAGCCGTGATGCTTGCGCTCCTCGACATCGGGCGCGGTAAGTCCGAAGAGGAAGAAGTTATCCTCGCCGACTTCCTCGCGTATCTCGATGTTAGCGCCGTCGAGGGTGCCGATGGTAAGTGCGCCGTTCATGGCGAACTTCATGTTACCGGTTCCGGAGGCCTCCTTGCCGGCCAGCGATATCTGCTCGGATAAGTCGGCGGCGGGATAGACGCGCTGGCCGAGTTTGACGCTGTAGTCGGGGAGAAAGACGACCTTGAGGCGGCCGCGGACGAGCGGGTCGGCGTTGACAGCTTCAGCGACGGAATGGATGAGCTTGATGATGAGCTTGGCCATGTGATAGCCGGGCGCGGCTTTTCCGCCGAAGAGAAAGGTGCGGGGAACGATTTCAGCATCGGGATCGCGATGGATGCGCTTGAGAAGCGTGAGGACGTGGAGGATCTGCAGGTGTTGGCGCTTGTATTCATGGAGGCGCTTGACGAGGACATCGAACATGGACGCGGGGTCAGTGACGATGCCGAGGCGGTCCTGGATGAAGTTTGAAAGCCGGACTTTGTTTTGCAGTTTGATGGCGCGCCACTCCTGGTGCAGTGCGGGGTCGGATTGAAGCGGCTCGAGGCGGCGGAGTTTTTCAAGATCGAGGACCCAGCCCGAACCGAAGCGTGCGGTAAGCAAGCGGGCAAGGCCTGGGTTGGCGAGGACCATCCAGCGGCGGGGAGTGACGCCGTTGGTCTTGTTGGAGAATTTTTCCGGTGTCAGCTCGTAGAAATCGCGCAGGACGTTGGTCTTGAGCAGCTCAGTGTGGAGCGCGGCGACGCCGTTGATGGCGTGGCTGCCGAGTGCGGCCAGGTGCGCCATGCGGACGTATTTCTCGCCACCCTCGTTGATGAGGGAAAGGCGCTGGGCACGGTCGCCGTCGCCGGGAAACTTGAGGCGCACATTCTCAAGGTGGCGGCGGTTGATTTCGTCGATGATCTCAAGATGGCGCGGCAGGAGCGAGCCGAAGAGGCCGCGCGGCCACTGTTCAAGGGCTTCCGGCAGGAGGGTGTGGTTGGTGTAGGCGAGGGTCTGCTGCGTGGTGTGCCATGCTGCGTCCCACTCCATGCAGTGCTCATCGATGAGCAGACGCATGAGCTCTGCGACGGAGATGGCGGGGTGGGTGTCGTTCATCTGAATGGCGAAGTTACGATGGAGCTCGGCCAGGGGACGATTGCGCGAGGTTTGGATTTTGACGATGTGCTGCAGTGAGCAGGAGACGAAGAAGAACTGCTGGGCGAGGCGCAATTGCTTGCCTTGAAAACCTTCGTCATTGGGATAAAGAATCTTGGAGATATTTTCAGACGAGACTTTGTCGGCGACGGCGCCGAAGAAGTCACCCGTGTTGAAGGTGCCGAAGTCGAAGCTTTCAACTGCTTGCGCGGACCAGAGGCGCATGGTGTTCGCGGTGTTGGTGCGATAGCCGAGGATGGGCGTGTCGTGCGGAATGCCGCGGACGACGCGTTCCGGAATCCAGAGCACGCGCAGGCGGCCATTGAGATCGGTACGACGCTCAGTGCGGCCGCCCATCTTGACTTCAAAGGCGTCTTCAGGGCGCTCGAGTGCCCAGGGATTGCCGAGGCGCAGCCATTTGTCAGTGGATTCAACCTGCCAGCCATCGCGAATCTGCTGATCGAAGATTCCGTATTCATAGCGAATGCCGTAGCCGATGGCGGGAATATCGAGGGTGGCGAGGGAATCCATGAAACACGAGGCAAGACGGCCCAAGCCACCGTTGCCGAGACCGGGCTCTTCTTCCTGCTCGATGAGGGTGTTGAGGTCGAGTCCGAGCCCGTGCATGGCCTGCTCGGTTTCGTCGAAGATGCCGAGGTTGATGAGGTTGTTGGCGAGATGAGGGCCGGTGAGAAACTCGGCGGAAAGATAGCAGACGACGCGCACATCCTGGGCCTGGTAATTCTTGACGGTGGAGATCCAGCGCTCGACGAGGCGATCGCGCACGGTGTGGGCGAGGGCCATGTAGAGGTCGTTGACGGTGGCGCGCTCAAGGGATCGGCCCTGCACGAAGAAAAGATTGTCGAGGAAGGAGTGGGCCAACGCTTCAGGGGTCATGGCCGTTTTTTGATCTTTCAGCGATGCGGCCTGTGGCGAGCTGAGCGGCGGCAATACGTCGACGGGAGTTTCGGACATGGTTCACCTCGGTTCCCGCACGTACGGGAGTTTCCCATTGCTGGTATGGCCTCACCATAAGGCCGTACGGGTCAGGATGGCGGTGATGAAGCGGGCGGGAACGACGGACAAAGTTGCGCGAGGTCCGTTCTGGAATTGGCGAATCCGATTTGGGCCGGGCGGCGGAAAACGTTGAAGGGGTGAGAGCGGGCCGGTGGGGAGGCGATTCAAAAAAACTGCGGCGATCGGGGGGTGAAAAAACCGATCGCCGCGAGGTTGATTGCTGTTTACCGCTGAACCCGATGGAGAACGATGGTGACGCTTGCGGGCGGGCGGTTGTTGGGATTTCGGGACGGGTCGGATCCATCGGGCGGTGGGCCAACGGCGGGACGCGATGCTGCGGGCTCTTCCGTGCGATTCGGCGGAAGATCCATGGTTCGCTGAAGCTCGACCTGGTCTCCGTTCAGCTTGCCGGAGAACGTGGCAGTGCCGACTTTGAAGGAGACACCGCTGGCGTCTACTTTGCCTTCGGTAATGGAAGTGCCCGTATCGTTTCCGCCGAAGCCTCCGCCACCGGAGCCTTCGACGGTTCCGGTGAGGCTGCTTCCATTCTGCTGAAGGGTGACGAGCATGGTGGAAGAGCCGGTGGTGAAGGGCGAGGGTGGGCCGGAGGTAGCGGCTGGAGCGGGGCGCCACAGGCCAGTGAGGCCCGAGCCGGCAGGCACTTGACGTTCCCATGCCGCAATTTGCGGGCGGAGCGTTACCGCTTTTGCCGCAGTGGTAACGCTGGCCGAGACGAGCGAGGGAGAAGTGGCCTCCACGGTGATGTTGCCGGCGGTTTTTGTGGACTGGACAACGGCCATGCACAGACCGCAGAACGCTTTGCGCGATGCGCCTTTGTCGGACTCCTGGTTGGTGGGATCGCCGTTGCCGACGCCGATGAGTTTTCCTTCGCCAGTAACTTTGAAGGTCACGAGGTTATCGGTGATGGGGACGACGCGATCGTTTGCGTCGCGCACTTCGACGGAGTAAAAGGCCACGTCCTCGCCGTCGGCGGAAACTTCCTGGCGATCGGCCTTCATCACCAACTTTGCCGCGGGGCCGGTGGTTTCGCGCTTTGCCGTCATCACCTGCCGGTCGCCTTTGAAACCGCGCGCCTCAATGGTTCCGGGAGCGTACTTCACATTCCACGCAAGGTGCGAATCTTTCTTCATCTCCCTGGCGCCGAGGCTCTGGCCGTTGAGCAGCAACTCGACCTTGTCGAGGTTGGAATAGACCCAGACCGCGATCTCTTTTCCTTCCATTCCAGGCCAATTCCAGTGCGGAAAAACGTGCAGAACGGGCTGCGCGGTCCACCAGGATTGGTAGTAGAAGAAGGAATCTTTGGGGAAACCGCAGGTGTCGATAATGCCGTATTGCGAACTGATATTGGGCCAACCGTTGGGCGAGGGTTCACCGCGGTAGTCGAAGCCTGTCCACACGAAGCCGCCGGAGAGCCATGGGCGCGCGTTGCAGAAGCTCCACCAGCCTTCTGCCGATGCGCGGCCGGTGGTGGTGTAGGGATCGTAGGAGCCGACGTAGCCTTTGTCGAAGTCGGTGACGTAGATGCCGCGCGTGCCGACGGCACTGACTGTTTCAGTGCCGATGACGGGCTTGTCAGGATGAGCCTTGTGATAGGCCTCGGCGCCGGGGTCCATGTAGTTGTAGCCCATGACGTCGCACTCGACCAAGCCTCCAACGCCGATGGCGCGAATGGGCGCGATGGATACGGGACGGGAGCCATCGAACTGGGTTGCGACGGCTTTCATGGCGGTGAGAATGTGCAAGCCCACCTCTGTGTTTGCCTGGCCTTCTTCATTGCCCATGGACCACATGAAGACGCTGGGATGATTGCGGTCGCGGCGCACCAGATCGCCGAATTGGCTGAGGCCTTCGGGGTTCGAAGACATCATGCGCGTTTCATCGAAGACCAGCATGCCGAGATCGTCGCAGGCGTTGAGCAGTTCAGGCGTGGGAGGGTTATGCGAGGTGCGAAGGGAGTTGCAACCCATTTCCTGCAGCTTGCGGATGCGGTAATACTGCACGGCGTCAGGCAGGGCGGCGCCCACGCCGGCGTGGTCCTGGTGATTGCAGGTGCCTTTCAGCTTGACGGATTTGCCGTTGAGAAAGAAGCCCTTGTCGGCATCGAATTTCACCGTGCGAATGCCGAAGGGGGTCTCGTAGCGATCGACGACATCGCCGCCTGCGCGCACCTCTGTGATCAGCTTGTAGAGGCTTCTTTCCTCGAGCGACCAGAGTTGCGGCTGACTTACCACAATCTCCTGCTGGTAGCGATGTTCTCCGCCTTCCGGAATGGACTCGGGAGCGGTGAGGGCTTTCCCGACCTCCTTGCCGGAGGGATCGAGAACGGTGGAGACAATGCGCGCGCTTTGCGCATCCTTGGCCTGGTTGTTGACTTCGGTGCGGATGGTAAGGGTTGCTGCGCCGGGCCGGACCTGCGCGGAGACGAATGTGCCCCATTGCTTTACATGCAGGGGGCTGGTTTTCACCAGCCACACGTGCCGGTAGATGCCGGCCCCCTCGTAGAACCATCCATCGCTTTCGGTGGCATCGACGCGAATGAGAAGGACGTTTTTGCCGCCGGGAGTAGCGAAGTCGGTGACATCGAATGTGAAGGGATCGTATCCGCCGCTGTGGCGGCCGATGTAAAAGCCGTTGAAGACGACCATGGTTTCGCGGTAGGAGCCGTCGAACTCGAGCGTGATGCGCTTGCCGGCGTCTTCGGCGGAAACCTGGAAGACGCGGCGATACCAACCGACGCTGGTGGCTGGGTAGTTTCGGCCGAGCGGGTAAAAGCCTTTGCTGGCGAGGGCGGGATCGTTCTGGAAAGGAAGCTCGACGGCCCAGTCGTGAGGCAAATCGACGGGGCGCCAGTCGCCGTCATCGAACGAAAGGGAGCCGGCGGGCATGAAGCTTCCTGTCTTTTGAAAGCTGCCGGTTCTTCCGCTGCTGAAGCCAAGGTCTTTGGCCGGATCGTTGGCGTTGCCGAACGTGAAGCGCCAGCCGAAGTCAAGGAGGAGACGTTCGCGTCCCGCGCCGGACTGTGCAGGTTGGTGCGTGGCGCTGGTGGCGAGCGGGCCTGAGGCTTCTGCGGCAACCTGGATGGCTGTGCTTATGGGACCCATGCCGTGAGCCGCGGCCGCAACGGCGGGAGCGAGCAGGCTGGTCTTGAGAAGATCGCGGCGTGATAAGGTTTTCATTTTTCCTCCCGTGAAGGGTACTGCAAGCTGGATTTGCTTAGATTGGCAGGGTTAATTAAGTCAAGGTTTTTTCCCGAATCCAGAGACGGGCCAGTATACCCCCGGCGGGTGGTCCCGGACGACCAGCACTTGTAGCAGGTGGTTGGCAGTTTGAGGGAGTGGGTCGCGAGGGGCGAAGGCGGGCCGATTTTTGCGAGGCCTGGTGGATGTGCCGGCTGAAGTCCGCGCCTGAATACGACCGATGGACACTCGGAGTGCTGCTGGATAAACTGGCGAAGTGCCAATGCAGAAGAAAAAAGTGTGAGGACTCACTCC
>Ga0302319_10013090_pt1 | contig 15578 bp, 17 predicted proteins | sample Bog_T0_2_FD_203319 | JGI IMG/M metagenome (GOLD analysis project Ga0302319, IMG submission 203319) | Peat permafrost microbial communities from Stordalen Mire near Abisko, Sweden - Bog_T0_2 | ecosystem: Environmental > Terrestrial > Soil > Wetlands > Peat | place: Sweden: Abisko, Stordalen Mire... | reverse complement strand
CCACGTGTCGGCATTATCGATCGCCTGGTAGGGCGGAGCAGGCAGCGAGCCATCATCGTTCATCGGTGCCCGCTTGGGCCCCAGCGCACCCATGTGAAGCCATAGTGAAGCGCTTCCGGGGCCGCCGTTGAAGGCGAACGTGACCGGACGCGAGTGGGCGTCGGCTCCGTCCTTGGCGTAGGAGACATAGAACATCCGGCACTCCACGTCGCCGGCCTCGTTGCGAATAGGGATCTGGGCCGCCGTTGCGGTGTAGGCCAGACCACTTGGCAGCGTGTGATGGGTCACGGAAGATTGAATCTCAATGGATGGAGTCGCCTCGGTGGGCTGACCATCGGCTGCGGCCATCCCTGGGCGACGTCCGCCTCCTCCGGGTGGCGGGCCCTGGGTGGGTCCCTGAAGCACGGTGGCCAAGAGAATCGAACAAATGAGGGCGTGTGGCATGCGTGGCATCTTACCGCCGAGGCAGCTTCTGCTTCCAAACAAGGCACTCCCACCAGCATCGTTGATGCGGTAGCATGCTGCGTAATCCGGCACATGTCGGAAAGGTGAGTGTGAGGAGTTCGATATGTCGCTAGTGAATCGAGTCCGGCTGCGCATTGATCGGGCCATTGCTTCGGCACTGAGTCGGGACGCCGTCACCGGACTGAAATTCTCTCCCGGCTCCCTCAAGCTCGCCAAGTTCGGCTCGGATTATGGCGGCTGGTTGGCTCCGGTGGATCGCATCAAGAAAGACTCCATTTGTTACTGCGTGGGGGTTGGCGAAGACATCTCCTTCGATCTGGCCCTCGTTGAGAAGTTCGGGTGCGATGTCTACGCCTTCGACCCGACCCCGCGTGCGATCAAGCACGTTGAACGCGTTGCCGGAGATAACAGGGCCTACCACTTCTTCCCGATTGGGCTGTGGGATCGAGAGGAAGTTCTGAAATTCTATTCCCCCGCCAACCCCGACCACGTCTCCCATTCCGCAGTCAATCTTCAAAAGACGGAATCGTACTTCGAGGCCCCATGCAAGCGCCTATCGGCGGTGATGAAGGAGAACGGCCATACCCACCTGGATCTGCTCAAGTTGGACGTAGAGGGCGCCGAGTACAAGGTCCTTCAATCGATCCTTGAAGACAACTTGGACATAGACTTCATCTGCGTGGAGTACGACGAGGTTGGGGTACCGCTTGACAGCGGCTATAAGGATCGCATCCGAGCCTCAATCGAGTCGCTTTTGGCGGCGGGTTACGGCCTGGTGGACGCCCACGTTTGCAACTATGCCTTTGCGCGCCTCTGATAGGCACGCTCGACCAGGTTAGGGAGAGCCCTGGGCGGCTAGATAGGAATTGACCCTCTTCACGAGCTCTTCTTGGTAAGCCTGCGATTGCATCACCGGAATCGTCACTTCATGCCCGGTCGCGTCAACGATGAGAATCGCCGGTTCGTTGCGCGCATACTCACCGGCCGAAACCGTGACCGAACCGGCGTAGGCCCGGCTTTCCGGCCCGAGTTGATAGATCCTATCCGCCCACATTGGCTGGTATACCGTCAGCTTCCTGCCTTCGAGTGAGAATCGGCTAGGTTGACGTTGCCTTCCCAGCCTTAGGAGCATCACCACCAATGCCGCGAAGAAAATGGGAATGTAAGGGGGAATCACAAGGCCATGAGAGAGGCCGAAGAGCATGGAGATGGAGAGGGCGACCCCCATATAGACGGCGATGAGGGCACGAGGCCTCCCCCTGCCGACACTGCCCACCGTGAGGTCAAGGCGGCCTTGGATTGGAGGGCTCGACACGCCAACTTCCTGTTGGGCCGCGAGGTGGGCGATACGCCCGCGCAGCGCCTCCAAATCGACTCGACCCTCGGGCGCGCCGGGTGCTAACCTCGCCAATTGCCTTCGCAGGTCGTCGTCCACCCGATCGATGACTGCCCAAGCCTGGTGGAAGGTGGCAGGAAGGGAAATGTCCGAAGGCGACATGCTAGACAGCTCGGTAAGGAGTTGGGGTCCGCTCAGGCGGAGGCGGCTCACAACTTCGAGACGTGCTCGGCATGCCGCCTCGTCGAACACTGCTTCGCCCTTGAGTAACGGGGCAAACTCGGCAAGCCACGACTGGGCAGCCTGCTCAGTTTGCCGCCGGAGTTGTTCATCCGTCACCGAGAGATGTTCCACCACCCACCATTGTGACGCGATAGGGCGGTGGTGGGTTGCCGTGGATCTTATTTGCGCCGGTCCTCGTTTAGGTCGGCTAGACGGCTTGAGAGGTATCGTTCAGTTCGCGATTTCCAAGGAGTATCGGTGCCATCCCAACAAAGCCTTCGTAAACTTGCCGTTTTAGCTGTCCATTCGGGTCTTGGACTCATTCCCGGCCAGGACATCATCCTATCTGCGGATTTGTCCGATCTGGAGTTGGCGCGCCTGGTGGCCGAGGAGGCCTACAAGGCGGGGGCGCGCGCCGTCATCCCCTTTTACGGCGACGAACAAACGGCCCTGATCCGCTACGCCCATGGTTCGGATGAGGCGATCGGTTACGCAAACCGGTGGTTGCCAGAAGCCATTGCCGGCGCGCTCAACGCTGGCACCGGGTACTTAAGGATATCGAGCGCAAATCCTTCGCTCCTCAAGGACATCGAGCCGGATAAGATCGCACGTTCTAGCAAGGCCGCCGCCCTCGCGTCCAAACCCATGAGTGAGGCGATCACCGGGAGTGCAACGAACTGGTGCATCATTCCTGCCGCGTCGCCCGCCTGGGCAAAGCACGTCTACCCTGGTAAGCCAGTTGACGAGGCAGTTGAGAAGCTATGGGCAGCCATCTTCCATATCACGCGCTCCGATCAGGCCGATCCTGTCGCAGCGTGGTCTGCCCACTGCGACACTGTGCGACACCATATGGACCGTTTGAATGCGGCGCGATATTCTGCAATCCGCTTCCGGGGGCCTGGTACGGACCTCACCGTGGGATTGGCCGATGGTCACGTCTGGGAGGGGGTTCAGATGCAAGCAAAAAACGGCGCCCTCTGCTCCCCGAATATCCCAACCGAGGAAGTCTTCACCATGCCGCATTGTGACCGGGTCGACGGCACCGTCTCAAGTACCAAACCGCTTAGTTTGCGTGGACAAATCGTCGCGGGGATCAAGGTGATTTTTGAGGAGGGAAAGATCACCAAGGCGGCGGCCACCGAAGGGATTAACGTCCTTGAGAAGCTGCTCGATACCGACGAAGGCGCACGGCGTCTCGGCGAGATTGCCCTCGTTCCCCACAGTTCCCCGATCTCGCAGACCGGGCTTACCTTCTACAACACCTTGTTCGATGAAAACGCGGCTTGCCATATCGCCCTTGGACAATCCTATGAATCGACGATGGCAGGGTACGCAGATTTGACTCCTGGCGAACGGAAGCTGCGGGGCTCCAACGAGAGCATGATCCATGTCGACTGGATGATCGGTTCAGATGCGGTGGATGTGGACGGGCTTTCGGCGGACGGTGTTTCCACCCCGATCATGCGTGGCTGTGAATGGGTGGCGGGCAGCTAGCACAATCGAAAGTTTGTCCGGCTAGACTTGTGAGATGAACTTTGTCGCCACCGTCGTAGGAGCGGTCTTGGTACTCCTTGTATTTGCCGACACGTTTTTCACGATCCTGATGCCTCGGACGGTGACGGGGACCCGCCGCATCTCGACCTGGTTGATTCGACGGAGTTGGAGGTTCTTTTCCTGGACTGGCAAGCGAAGCAAGCGCCCTGACGGTTGGCTTGCGGTATTCGGACCCTTTGTGATGGTTGCGCTGATTGGGGCCTGGGCGCTTGCGCTTATCGCAGGGTTTGCCTTGATCATGTACGGGCTTGCGATCACTACGTCTGCCGGCCCGATCGGCCTGGGCGATTCGATCTACCTAAGCGGAGTGACCTTCTTTACGCTTGGATTCGGGGACGTGGTCGCGACCGACCCGTTGGGAAGGATGGCGTGCGTGACCGAGGCAGGACTTGGCTTTGGCTTTCTGGCCATCGTCGTGAGCTACCTTCCCGTGCTCTACACTTCGTTTTCGCGGCGCGAAACCCTGGTCACCCTGATGGATGCACGGGGCGGTTCACCACCCTCCGGAGGCGAAATGCTGCGTCGGTTTGGCGCGGCGAGCGACTGGGAGGGATTGGCACGCTGGCTGGAAAGGTGGGAAACCTGGGCGGCCGAGCTGCTTGAGACGCACCTCTCGTATCCAATCATTGCGTTCTATCGCTCGCAACACTCAGACACCAGCTGGGTCACTTCGATGACGGCGGTGATGGATGCCTGCGCCATGATCAAAGCCGGCATTTGGGAATGCAGCGGCTCCCAAGCGTCCTTGCTCACTAGGCAGGCCGGCATGACCTACGCGATGTGCCGCCATGCATGTGTAGACCTTGCCTTCGTTTACGGAATTCCTCCCGATCGGTCGGCCCCACGCCGGATCACCGATGATCATTTCGAGCAACTGGTCGAGTCGCTTCGTACGGCTTACGACCACTTCGGCGACCTTCCCAAAGCAAGGCAGAGTCTTGACCATTTTAGCGCTCAATATGAATTCTACACACGGGCTCTCGCCGAGCGGTTTGCTGTTCCATACCCGTCTCTGATCGCTGAGCCTGGCGCCGTCGACAACTGGCAAACAAGCGCCTGGGATCCCCATATTTAGCGGTTTTGAACCTGCGCGCACATGACGATGGTGCCAGTAGACGCACGTATCCAACCTAACTGCGCCCTGTATGTCGCACTATCGAGATACTGATAAACCTTAAGACTAATTCCTGTAAATTGTGCTCCCGTTAAGTCCAAGAAGGTTTTTTTGAAAATGAAACAAACGTCTGTTTACGCCGCTTTGGAGGGAATGATACGATAGCTTCATCACGGAGGAAGCCCAAGGATAGGGCGAGACCTGATCTCGGGACGGGAAACAAAAAGGGAAGGCTGGAACGGTTTTGGCAGGGCAAACCATGGATGGTGAGCCCTGCCTTCCCATTTTGGAGGGTCTTAGAACCCAGGCAGGGGCCCGAGGATGTCCATCTTGAAGGTGCTCGCAAGCGCGATCAGCTTGGGGATATCTGGCGCCGTGGGCGGGGGCAGTGTGAGTGATGCCGCTGGTTCGCTGAGCTCAATGAAGAATCGCTCGGCGCCGGCCGGAGTGTTCATGAACAACAATCGAGCGGGGCCGGAATCAGACACCCGGTAACCGTGGGGCACATCTCTGGGAGCGAAGACATAGGCGCCGGGGCCCACGGTCTTATGCACGCCGTCAAAGATGTAGGTCACTTCCCCTTCAAGGATATAGAATGCCTCGTCCTCTGCATGGTGGACATGGTACGGGGTGGCAAAACTGGCCGGCGCCAGTTGCTCAAAGAGGCCAAATGCCCCTTTTGTTGTTTCAGAGGTGGCTTTCACCAAGAGCAGAGTCCCCAGAAACCAGAGGCTTGTTCCCTCGGTTGCGGCCAGCGATTGTGGTTGCATCATGACGGTCTCCTTGTCGTTGGCTTGCGCCGATTCCGGTCATTATACGGCGGCGCTCCATTGAGCCGGCAAGCCTTTTTCTCCCGTCGCGTTGTTCACCACCATCTTGTCGCTACAACTTCTTGCGGTTTGGATCGCAAAAATGACTCACTCAGGCCCGGCACCTTCGAATCACGGAGAACATATCAGGGAGCACGTAGAGGTGAATCTTTAATGTCTGGAGCAGTGAGGCGTCTTCTTTCCCTTCTCAGTTTTGTTTGTTTAGCCTTAGCAAGTTCGACCGCATCCGCATCGCGGGTGCACACCTGGATCGACGCTAATTGGAAGTTTAGTCCGCAGGACTACACCTACACCGGGCCTTTGACAAGTGTAACCGGGTGGCAATATCAGATAGCTACCGGCATCACGAACGGAGACATCACCACCCTGCCACCTAATGTGGCCTCCGGCACCTGGACCAACTATACGGTTGGCACTGACGCCTTCAACGGTCAGGCCGGCTTTGCGTGGTTTCGGACCACGCTGCCGGCGTTTTCAGCAAGTCACATCACGATGCAATTTCTTAGCATCGACGACAACGCTGCGGTCTTTCTGAATTCGCAGTTCCTCACCTACCACCAAGGCTGGAACCTCGCGTTCACATGCGATATCAGCAGTGTTTACAGCCAGACTTCTCCGAATGTTGTGTACATCCTTGTGCAGAACACCGCAGGGCCGGGAGGTATCTACGATGGTGTTAATCTTTATGACCCAACGATTGTAAGCGGGCCGGCCGCCACGGTTTATAACGATTCATCGTGGCAGACCGTGCAGCTTCCGCATGACTACGTCATGTCCAATACCTTCAGCCAGAGTGCCGACCAAGGACATGGATTCTTGCCCGTTAATGTTGCCTGGTACCGAAAAAGCGTGACACTTCCGACCGTGGTGAAGGGCGGGAGGATTTGGCTTGAATTCGATGGCATTTATCGCGACAGCAGGATCTGGCTCAACGGTCATTTTCTCGGTGAACACCAAAGCGGGTATACAAGCTTTTACTACGACGTGACCCCCTATGCAATTCAAGGCCAAGCCAATGAGATAGCGGTGCGGGTCGACCCCACCTTCTTCGAAGGCTGGTTCTATGAAGGCGGAGGCATTTATCGACACGTTTGGGTGACGACGGTGCCCCCGGTCCACGTAGGCCATTGGGGGACGTTTGTGAAGAGCCAACTCGCCGGCCTTGCGAGCGGGGCGGCGACTTCGGCCCAGTTGACGATTGCCACCGATGTCGTGAACGAAACGGCCGCCGCCGAGAGCAACGTCGTATTGCAAAGCCAGGTCATGGACAACACCGGGAAGATTGTGGGAGCCGTATCCACTCCCGTGACCATCCCTGCAAACTCGACATTGCCGGCAGTCCAGCAGACCGTCACCCTGACCTCACCGAAACTGTGGTCGCTGACGACAAGCCACAACCAATACACGCTGATTTCAACGGTCTTGCCTCCCGGGCAGACCTCGGACTACTTCCAGACACCTTTCGGCATTCGCCAGTTCACCTATGACGCGAACTTGGGCCTATTCCTCAATGGACAACACGTTGAGGTGCAGGGGGTCTGCAACCACCAAGACTTCGCCGGGATCGGCGTTGGAGTGCCGGACAACATCTTTGCATGGCGGGTGACCAAACTGAAGGCGATGGGGGCGAATGCATGGCGCACCTCGCACAATCCGCCGGCCACCGAACTGCTGAACGCATGTGACAACCAAGGCATGCTCGTTCTTGACGAGAATCGCCATTTGGGTAACACTTACGATGCAAAGTCGCCGGTTGGGACGACCTTTACCGATCCGACCGACCTCAACGCGATGGTTCTCCGTGATCGCAACCATCCCAGCATCTTCATGTGGTCGCTATGCAACGAGGAGGGCCCCCTTATGGGCAACCCCGCTTATGACCTTATGCAGAATCAGATGCAGGCGGATATCAACTCTTTGGACGGGACAAGGCCTTGTACGGCGGCCGAGTGGGGCTGGGAAGGTGCGACCGAGGTTAACGGCATCAACTACAACTCGTGGGCCTACACGAGCAACCACACTTCATACCCCACCTTGCCCACCATCGCCACCGAGGATGCCAGCGCCGTCTCGACGCGAAGTATCTATGCGGTTGATCCGGTGAACATGTACGACGAGGCGTACGACAACAATCTCGGTGGAAGCTGGACCAGCAGCGAAGAAGTCGCGTGGAGTTCCATCGCTGCCTGCCCTTGGATCATGGGGGGTTTTGATTGGACGGGATTTGACTACCATGGCGAGCCGACGCCTTGGGGGTGGCCCGCTACAAACTCTGGCTTCGGCATCATGGACCTCTGCGGATTCCCGAAGGACAACTACTATTACATGCAGTCGGTCTGGCTGCCCCCGACGATTCCCGTGGTCCACATCCTTCCCCATTGGACATGGCCCGGCCAGGTCGGCAGCGCCATCTCCGTTTGGGTGTATAGCAACGGCGACCACGTTGAGCTGTTCTTGAATGGCGTCAGCCAAGGCAAACAAGCGGTCCCGGCCCTTGGTCACGTTCAGTGGTCGGTCAACTATGCTCCTGGCACGCTCACGGCGATCTCCTACAAGAACGGCGTCCGTTGGGCCACCCAGTCGGTTTCGACGGCGGGAGCCCCTACGAAGATGACGCTGAGGAGCGATATCCTGGCGCTGGCAGCCAACGGTGAGGACATATCTCCGGTCGAAGTGACGATCGTCGATCCGAGCGGAAACCTCTGTCCGACCGCCGACAACAACATCGTCTTCTCGGTCACTGGGCCGGGAGCCATTGTCGGAGTTGGCAACGGGAATCCGTCCGGCCTGGAACCGGATGTGGCGACGACGCGTGACGCCTTTAATGGCAAGTGCATGGTGCTAATCCGCCACACCAGCGGCTACGGCACCATCACGGTGACGGCGACAGCCGCGAGCCTGCCCACCCCGGTCGCAACGTTCAACATCAGCGTTCCTGCGCCGCCAAGAGCGCCATAGGGGCTTGGGGCTTTCCTTCCGCCCAACCGGCGGAAGGAAAGCTTCCTTCATACTGCGGTCGTTTCGCCGACAATTCTTGTGATGGCCGAGACGAACTGCCCATTTTGTAAGGGCGCCCTGCCCGATGACGCCCAAATGTGCCCAGAGTGTGGCTTTCGCCTGGGCCCAGAGCCTGAGCGCAAAGAAAAGCTCGAGTTGACCGATGAGCAGATCGCCGCGCTCGCCGGCTTTAGCGCGGCCCAACTCGATCTTGAAGAGCGCAAGCGCGGCATGGCCGCCAAGGGCACCAAGACCGGCGCCGGTATCCTGGCTAACTGGCCCAAAGTGGCGGTCTTCGTTGTGACCACATTCGTCGTCCCCGCTGTCCTCATGTTCGTGCTTCAAAAGATGGGCGTGCTCGGCAAGGACGACATGGCTAAGATGATGGGCGGCGGCGGCATGCAAAACGTCTTTAGCAACCAGAACCAGATGAACGAGATCAACAAGGAGATCAACGGCAAGTCCGCCGGCGCAGACGATAAGTCAGGCAGCGCCGACGCTGCCAAGTAGCCTGAGACAAAACGGGCGAGGCGTCGAACCTCTTGGGGGCTATAATCTGGCTTCCCATGCAGACTCTTCTCATCACCGGCTCGGAAGGGGAGTTGGGGCAGGCGCTGATTGATGCGTTTCTTGAAGAGCCTGACACCCAGATCGTCGCCTTTGACATTCGGGAGGCTCAACGAAAGGGACCCCGTCTAGAGCACCGTGTTGGCGATATTACCAATGCATCCACGGTCAACGGCCTCTTTGAAGCATTCCGTTTCGACGGGGTCGTTCATCTGGCCGCGATCCTTTCCTCCGGCGGCGAGCGCAACCCTGAAAGAACGCACGAGGTGAACGTAGACGGATCGATGCGGTTGCTTTGCGCTGCTCAGGAGAGCTCGCAGCGACGGGGCAAAGCGGTGAAGTTCATCTTTCCAAGCACGATCGCCGTTCACGGGATCCCAGCCGACGCCAAGCGTCCCGGCGAGAGAATCAAGGAGGAGCAATTCAACCACCCCATTACCATGTACGGTGTCAACAAGCTCTATATCGAGCAGTTGGGCACCTACTTCTCTCACTATTACAAGCTCCTCACCTCGACGCCGACCGATGTTCGCCTTGACTTTCGTGCCCTGCGCTATCCTGGGATCGTCAGCGCGGAAACCATCCCTTCCGGTGGGACGAGCGACTATGGGTCGGAAATGGTGCACGCCGCCGCCAAGGGCGAACCCTATGCGTGCTTCGTTCCACCAGCCGCTAGACTTCCCTTCATGATCATGCCAGACGCCGTGCAAGCTCTACGTCAGCTTTTTTACGCTGCCAAGAAGGAGGTGCGTCACGACGTCTACAACGTGAGCGGTTTTACGGTCACGGCAGAGCAGATCGCGACCAAGGTCCTTGAGTCGTTTCCCGATTTCATCATCACGTACGATCCGAACCCCAAGCGAACGCAGATCGTTGAGTCGTGGCCGGCCGACATCGACGATTCGCGGGCTCGCAACGATTGGGGGTGGCGACCCCAACACGACTTTGATGCCGCGTTTTCCGACTACCTCATCCCTCGCATCACCCAGAAATATGGCCAACTCCAACGAATTCCTTGACGCCATCACCCTGAGCCTCGGAGAAATTGCTGTCGCGGGCCTCTTGAAATCAGAGCGAGTCATCTCGAGTCCCCAGGGTGTGGAGATTGAGGTGAACGGCAGAAAGGTTCTGAATTTCTGCGCGAACAACTACCTTGGACTCGCCAATGACAGCCGGTTAAAGGCAGCAGCGATTCGTGGAATCGAAGAGTATGGGTTCGGAATGGCGTCGGTGAGGTTCATCTGCGGAACTCAGACCATTCATAAGGAGCTTGAGGCGGAAATCTCAGACTTCCTCGGGACCGAGGATACGATTCTCTATTCTTCCTGCTTCGACGCCAACGGCGGGCTCTTTGAGACGATTCTCGGCGAAGAGGACGCGGTCATTAGCGACGCCCTCAACCACGCCTCCATCATCGACGGCATTCGACTCTGCAAGGCCAAGCGTTATCGTTACGCAAACAGCGACATGGGTGAATTGGAGGCGCACCTGATGTCGGCACGTGCGGAGGGCGCCAAGAAGATCCTGGTCGCCACCGATGGCGTGTTTTCGATGGACGGATTTATCGCCCAACTTGACAAGGTCGTAGCCTTGGCGAAAAGGTATGGCGCCCTTACGATGGTGGACGACAGTCATGCCACCGGATTTGTCGGACCCACCGGGCGTGGATCCATTGAGCACTGCGGGGTGCTCGGGGAAATTGACATCGTGACTTCTACGCTCGGTAAGGCGATGGGCGGTGCATCGGGCGGCTTCACTTCGGGCCGCAAACCGATCATCGACCTCCTGCGCCAGCGTAGCCGTCCCTACCTCTTTAGCAACTCGGTGGCGCCCCCCATTATTGCGGCCACGCTGGAATGCCTGCTTATCCTTAAGTCAAATAGCGACGGGGTTACCCGATTAAGGGAGAACGCAGCGTTCTTTCGCGCCGGCCTCATTGCTGCCGGGCTCGCGGTGAGGGAAGGGATTCATCCCATCATTCCTGTCATGATTGGCGATGCGGCCAAGGCGGCTCGGTTTGCTGACTCCTTGCTAGATGAAGGCATTTATGCGGTCGGCTTTTCGTTCCCCGTCGTCCCGCGCGACCAGGCCAGGATTCGAACGCAAGTTTCCGCCGCTCACACCCGCGACCACTTGGAACAAGCAATCTCCGCGTTTGCGAAGGTGAATGCCGCCATCTAAGAGCTAACGAGCCGAACGGCTCTTAGGAGTTCTGGGTGCAAGGCTGTGACTCACTGAGGGGCTTTCCCGATAGCTAGAGTCGCGGAGCACGTAAGCCAGACTGTCTCCTTTCCATTCTTGATTCGATGGTCCCGCCGTCTCGGGGTCAAAGTAACGGCTTTGCGAGGCTGGTCCATCGACGTAAATGCAACTCGCCACCGCGATCAGGGCCACGAGGAAGCACTTCGCATCGAAACGTACGGGGGGAGGGGGCACTGGTAGGCCCATTCCACATGTCGTGCCTTAGAACCCTGGTAGCCTCCTCGGTAGACGGAAAAATCTCCGTGCTATTTGGCGGCGGTATCCTGGCTTTAGGAGCCGCTACATGAGCTTTACACTGATCAGCAATGACTTCAGAGATGGCGAGCGCTTGCCAGAGGCGCAGGTCTTCAACCGGATGGGGTTCTCGGGGGAGAACGTCTCCCCGCATCTACGCTGGGACGGAGTTCCTGAAGGCACTAAGAGTTTCGTGGTGACCTGCTTTGACCCGGATGCACCCACCGGGTCGGGCTGGTGGCATTGGGTTGTCTTCAACATACCGGCCGAGGCCCGAGAGTTACCGCGCGGCGCGGGAAGCGCCCTCGCTTCCCTGCCTCCCGGCGCCGTCCAATCGCGGACTGACTTTGGGCCTCCCGGTTACGGTGGCGCCGCTCCCCCTCCGGGTGGCGTCCACCATTATATTTTCAAAGTGCAGGCGCTGAACGTCGCGCAACTGGATCTGAACTCCGAAGTGAGTCCGGCGATGGTCGGCTTTTACGCACATTTCAATGGCATCGGAACGGCAACTCTCACCGCACTGTATGATTCATAGGTGAGACGATGATGGGTCAGTGCAGGCAATTGATGGCACGGGTGACGCGATGACCGCGCTTGCGCTTGCGCTTGCATTGGCGTGGGATTCCGTGGTCGGGCACGACCCGGCCCCTCCAACTTCGCCGGCCGATGCGATTTTGGCGCAACTCGACAGGCAGAGGGAGCCCGTGATCGGGGAGTTTGTCAGCACGGAGACCTACTATTCCAAGGTTGGTGGCTATTGGAAGACTCGCATCCCCTTGGTCCATCAACTCTATAAGGTTGACCCTGGAAATTCCCGGTTGCCGGGGCTCTTTCTGGGCAGTTGGCAGCATAGCGGCAGTGCTGCCCAATGGAATCAAGCTACTGCGATCCTACAGGCGAATCCGTCGTCTGGACTGTTGGAGGTGGCTCACTACATCCGGGCCACGATTCTGCTGAGTAAGCTGAGCCAAAGCGCTACGGACGTGCAGGTGGCGGCGGTTGCTCAGGAGATGACGGACACTTGCCTATATTCAAGTTACGCCCCGGACATTCTCTACGCCTGCGCTCGTCGGATGAAGAATCCTGCGAACCGGCTGAGGGAATACCGGCTGATCGCCCAGCTCTACCCTGGCTTCGGTGGGATGACCCAGGTAGAAGCACAACTGGCCAATTGGGAGGGCCGCCAGCAATTTGAACTTGACTTCAAGGACGCCTGCACGGGCAAGCCCGCCAGTGTCTGCGCGGTCCGGGGCAAGGTGCTTCTGGTCTACTTTTCGCCGAGCCCAGTGCCGCCCAAGGACATCGCCACCTTGTACGACCGCTACCATGCGGATGGCTTGGTCACCATCGGCGTGGTTTCCGGCCCCAATCCCGAATCTACCCCTTGGCCCCTTGTCGCAGACAGCGAGCAGGCGGTTATGCGAAGTTGGGGTGTCACCCGCTTTCCCACCGTGTTCCTCGTGGACAAAGAGGGCCGTTTGTCATATACCAATCCCGACAATCCGGAAGGTCGTATCAAAGAGCTGCTTTCTTCGAGCTGACCTTACATCCGGTAGATGGAGTACGGGTCCCACTTGGGATCGAAGGCAATTCTCGCCTGGCACATCTGACCCACGTGGTAGTAGTCGTGGGCAATGATGTAGTTTGCGGCAACGTTGAGCTGATGGTTACTTAGCTCCCCTTTAAGCGATTCGGCGACCCCGTTCCGAATCACTAGCGCTTCATGCCAGGCCGCGGGCCATGGTGCACCGGAGGGCTTAAAGGTTCCCCATTCGTACTTATTACCAGCTAATTCCGAGAGGAAAGCCGTGTACGTGTCCGCCAGGTGCTCACAGGTTTCGGAGGGCGACTTTGAGGATGGAGTGATCTTATATTGGCCGTACTCCTCGTCGATACCTTCGAGGACTTTGGCTAGTTGATATCCCGCATCCTCGAAGAGGGATCTAGCGAATTCCGACGCATCCATTGCAGAAAGTATTGCATAATCAAGGAGGGTAGCCGAGAGCGCGGCAAAGCCCTGATAATCCGAGCGACGAGGCTACCATGCGAGGATCACATTCCCAGACAAGTGGGCTCACTCCCCACATGATCCGTTACGGCTATGAACTCGGCCGGTTTCCGATGACCATGGAGGATGGCCGCGTGGAGTGGATCCAGCCTTATCATCGTTGCCTATTTCCTAGTGACGGAATCCGGGTGTCGAAGTCGCTTCGCCGCAGGCTCGCACGTCAAGACTACACAGTTACTTTCGACACCGCATTCGAGTCGGTCATGCGCCACTGCCTGCGGCCCCAGGACAATTGGATCAGCGAGGACTTCATTCGGGTCTACACCGAAATCCACCAGGCTGGGTGGGGTCATTCGTGTGAGGTTTGGCGCGGCGAGGCCCTAGTTGGTGGAGTGTACGGCGTAGCTTTGGGAGCTTGCTTCTGCGCTGAATCAATGTTCCACCGCGAGACCGATGGATCGAAGATCGCCCTCTATCACATGGTTCAAAAGTGTAGGGACCTTCACTTTATCGTTTTCGATGCTCAGTTGATGAATCCGCACCTGGCTTCTCTCGGTGCATATGAGGTGGCTCACTCGACGTATATGTACTTACTGAAAGAGTGTCTTCAACGAGGCAATGCATGGGATGCCTGTAAAACGCCCCCATTGGATAGATAGCCGGTACGACCGAGTCGCCAGCCCCGACTACGCGTTTCGACGGATGGTCGATGTCCATGAGGCCGCGATCCTCTTTCAGATGCTGGGCGACATCGGGACCATGGTAGCTTTGGAAGAGGCGCTTGAACTGCTTGCCGTTCAGCGGCGGTTACGCCCTGGTTACCGGCGACTGGCTTGGTGGGGTGGTCACTATATGATTTTAGCGCTCGCCATGTTGGCCATCGGTTGCTTCACTACCGAGCACGATGCGATTAAGTTCGCCCTGATCGCCGGGGCACTGGTCGGTATTGCCGCGATCGACGCCAGCGTGTTCCTTTGCATCAAACGCCCTTGGAACGACGCCAGGGCCCAAGCAAAGCTCGATGCCCAGGCGGTGCGATGCCTTGGAGACATCACATCGCGGTCCGACTTCATTCCTCGACCTCTTCGATCCGACCTGCGCCGAGAGCTGGATCGCCTCATCCTGCTTGATCGCCTCAAGTCGGCACCACCCGGTCTCTTGTGAACGAGTCCAGGTTGCAAATTCATACGAACCTGGCAATGTTGGCATCTGATTCCCTTGCGAGGTTGACCGAGTTTAAAACTACGTGGTTCAAGCGCAAGCAGGAAGACGGCAAGAGGGGATGGAGGGCAGACAAAATGGCAAAGAGGCAACTCAAAATCGTACGGCTTCTGGAGCCCGAGCTATGCTTGGATTGCCGATTCGCCCAGACTGCCGAGGTTGAGAATTCCCAAGGCGTTTTACAGCGAATGATTTACTGCCGGAGGCTCGACTGCGACAACTGGGACATTGTCAATAGCGAGCCCGCCAAGAATGTCCGATTGGACGAAGCAGCTTAAACGGGGCAAAGGGGAAAACGGGAAGGGGGCTATGCCCCCTTTTCCGCTTTTTCTGAGCAGCATACGGTTGGGCGCCGCTTAGCTAGACACACGAGCACCTTTTTAGTTTTCTCGGGAACTGCCGACTATTGCATCAGCGTCAAAATCTTTGGCGATATGCAGGGATCACAGGTGAGCGACGAAATGCAAGGAAAAGCAGGCGTAGTGGCAGCGTTTTTGACTGGCGTCGGAGTGGCGGCGACGGTTCTCTATTTCGTGAAGAAGCGAAACGACCAGCCGGAGCGGAAGATCTCTGGCATTCGGGATTCATGCGACCACGCTATGCGCGCCCTGGAACGCAGGCTGAGTCAAACCGCCGACTCCTTTGCCGGCGAGTGGGCCTAAGCGGTCACGTCTGGTAGTGTCGGCGCACCACAAGGCATGGCGAATCCGGGCGATAATAGAGCCCGTACGTGAAAAATCGCCTGCTGAGCCAGATCCTCCTCGTTTG